>Ga0209273_10000039_pt1 | contig 347138 bp, 304 predicted proteins | sample tdAd471_FD_187126 | JGI IMG/M metagenome (GOLD analysis project Ga0209273, IMG submission 187126) | Marine sediment microbial communities from the Atlantic coast under amendment with organic carbon and nitrate - tdAd47.1 (SPAdes)... | ecosystem: Environmental > Aquatic > Marine > Coastal >... | reverse complement strand
GCGGGGGTTATTAGCCGAGTTCGGTATCATCATGCCCAAAGGCCGCTACCCTGCACAAAATACCATCGCCGGTATCTTGGAAGATGCGGAGAATGGCTTACCCATGCTGGCCAGGCGAGTCATTGATGATTTATGGCAGCGGATCAAGCAGAGTAACGAACAAATCAGCGGCTATGACCGGGAATTATCCCAACTGGTACGAGACAATTCAGTTGCCCGGCAGATAATGACGATCCCGGGAGTAGGAGAACAAACCGCCAGTGGGATTGTAGCCAGTGTCCCGGACCCGAAGATGTTCAAGAACAGTCGTCAATTTGCAGCCTGGTTGGGGTTGGTCCCCCGTCAATACACCACGGGTGGAAAGATAAAGCTGGGAAGGATCACGAAGAAAGGAGACCAATACCTACGCACTTGTCTTGTACACGGTGCCAGGGCGGTGGTGGCTCACTTGGGGGATAAACAAGACAAGGTCAGTTGCTGGATCAGGGACCTTATCGCCCGCCGTGGATATTTGCGGGCAGTAGTAGCGCTGGCAGCGAGGAACGCGCGTTTGATCTGGACGCTAATGATGAAGCGAGAAAGCTATCGAGAGATACCTGTACTGGCCAGTTAAAGTCTGAAACGCGACTGGAAAACCCTACGATTTATTGAGTAACGAGTTATAAGAGGAACCCACCGAGTCCTGCGGTGGCGGTAGATGACAAACAGGTCAGACCGAGGAAATCATAGCCTGGTATTAAGGGTGATCAGAAAGATCGTCTAACGAATGAGGCAGATTTCACTAGCGAATATTCATCTGGGCCCGAGCTGCCAAACAGCTCATTAGAAAGCCGAATGTAGAGCTGCAGTCTATACCTTAAGGTCAAATACAGCCCAAGCTTGACACTTGGGGGAGTCCATGTAGCCCATTGTTAATGGGCAAGCGGCGAAGCCGCTTGTCCTAGAGCCCCGTAGGGGCGATTGAACTGATTGTTAGATTTCATTCGCACGAATTACTCGGCACCCAACTGCGAAATCGCAAATTGTTCTAAGATCGAAGAGCCATCAGGAAATCTATCCTGAACAAATAGGCGTTCCCCTTCAGTATAAAAGGTTAGAGTCGAATCCGTTGAGTCGTCTCTCCATCTGCCGTCTACGTTTCCCCAATAGATTCGGTTGTCAATAATTCTGCATTTGTATGTAAACAGTTCGCCGCCTTTCTCTCGCTTGTATGAAATCAGAAGAAAGTCTCTCCCGTCGACTCCGGCGAACATGGTTTCGGGGTCTCTTCCCATAACGGTGCCAATGCCAGCTTTACAGATTTGGCTATAGGTGAATGCTGTCTGGGCCATTGAGTTGGTCTGGCACCCAACTGCTACTAACGTGATAAGGATGAGCTCGACTCGTCGCATGAATTACCTTGTAAAGCTAACATTTTTATAAATAGCCAACGCGGTTTGATAGTTCTTTTATGCGGACTTTACTCCTCAAGTGCCCGAAAGTGAAACAGTATTCTACTATAAAGGCGAGACAGTCTATGTCGAAAGTAAGGTCCCCGTATTCTGAAGAAGGGAGACCTCTGTTCAATGCGAGCTCAGTTGCCCCATTATCAAATTGATTGAGCGGATACTCAATTGAATTACCTCTGAGAGTATCCATTTGGCTGGTGGAAGAGCAGCCGTGTGGAGTCGAGATAGAGTACCGGCTTGGTATATTTGGCAAATCTGAACTAGCTTTAGAAATTATTAGTGTAAGGGAGGCTATGGACAGTGGCGAGCAAATTTCTGGAAACAGTCAGAGACGACATAAGGATGCGTGGTTATAGTATGGCGACCGAAAAAACCTATCTGCTGTGGATTCGTCGCTTTATACATTTTACCGGAAATCGACACTCTGCCAACGTCGATACTGCCGAGATAGGCAGATACCTTACTTACCTTGCAACCCAATACCAAGTAAGCATAAACACGCAGAAAGTAGTGCTCAACTCGCTGGTTTTTCTGTTCAAGAAGCATTTAGGCCGTGAAGTTGGTGATCTTGGATTTAAACTGGCAAGCAAACAACGAAGAATTCCGGCTGTTCTCACCCGAGAAGAAGTGGGGAAGATTGTCGCTAACTTATCGGGAAGAAACAGGCTGATTTTGCAGATTATGTAAGGTAGCGGTCTGCGGGTTATGGAGTGTCTGCGGCTACGGTGCCAGGATGTTGATCTGAGCAAATTTTCGCTGACCATCCACGACGGAAAGGGGCGAAAAGACCGGCGTACTTTGTTAAGTACATCTTTAAAGGAACCACTTAAGCAGCAGCTGGCCAATGCGGAAGAAATAGGTGAACAGGATGCAAAAAGAAGCGTGGGTGCTTCTATGACTCCTGCCTTGCAGCGGAAATACCCAGGAGCGTCGACAACTACGGCCTGGGCTTACTTGTTTCCCGCGTCTCGGTGGTGCATTCATACACTGACAGGAGAACTTTGCAGGCACCATTTGCATCAGACAGTGGTACGCAAGTTTCTCGCCGAAGCGGTAAAGTTTGCGGGCATTACCAACAAGCGTGTCACCTGTCCTAGCTGACCGCTACTTGCTACGCATCTTACCGGGTACGGTGTGTTGTGGTAATGTTTGATCCAACTTTGTCATTGGTAGAACTGAGAATGATAGGTAAAGAGTGATAAGTAAAAAACTAGACAGAATTGCAGGCGTGCTTGAATGGGTCACTGAGCAGGTCGGAAAGTGGGTTGCCTGGCTGGCTGCCATTCTGGTACTCGTGACCGGTATAGTGGTCGTGCTGCGCTACGCGTTTCAAACAGGCTCTATCGCATTGCAAGAGGCACTCATTTACATCAACGCCGTGTTATTCACGTTGGGAGCAGCCTATACGTTGAAACAGGACGGTCACGTGCGGGTGGACATCTTCTACAGCCGCATGTCCAAGCGTAATCGTGCGCTGGTGGATCTTTGCGGTACCCTGTTTCTGCTGTTTCCCCTATGCGGTTTCATACTGTGGGCGAGCTGGGATTACGTGTCTTTTTCCTGGCAGATCCGTGAACGCTCGGTAGAGACCAGTGGTTTGCCCGTAGTCTATTTATTGAAAACTACCATTCTACTTTTAGCAGGGTTTCTCCTGTGGCAAGGCACTGCTGAAGCCTGTAAAACTTTCAGACAGATTACCGGTGGTGATAAATCTTGAGCGAAGTATTTTCACTTTTGTTGTTTGCGGTTATCTGTTTGGCTTTGATGCTTGGATATCCGGTAGCGTTTACCCTTGGTGGGGTATCTCTGCTGTTTGCGGCAGTGGGCAGCCTTTCGGGTAGTTTTGACCCGGCATTCATCGAGATCATTCCCAATCGCATTTACGGAATCATCACTAACCAGAATCTCCTGGCGGTACCTCTGTTTGTGTTCATGGGCGTGATGCTGGAGAAATCGAGGTTGGCGGAAGAACTGCTGCAGAATATGGCCCGAGTATTCGGTCGCCTGCCCGGTGGACTTGGCGTTTCCGTTGTCATAGTCGGGATGCTGTTGGCAGCCAGCACGGGTATCGTCGGTGCTACTGTGGTAACCATGGGTATTCTTTCGCTGCCAACTATGTTGAAAAGCGGATATAAACCGTCATTTGCCTGCGGTACTTTGTGTGCGACCGGCACCCTTGGCCAGATCATCCCGCCTTCTATATGCCTGGTATTGCTTGGCGAAGTGCTTTCCAGTGCCTATCAGCAATCACAATTGGCAAGTGGTGTCTTTTCACCGGATGTTGTGACTATTGGCGATCTTTTTGCAGGCGCTGTTTTTCCGGGCCTTTTGCTGGTTGTGCTATATGGGCTTTATGTGGTGATAACAGCACTGATAAAACCGGAGACAGCGCCACAGTTTGCGCTATCAGAAAACAATGAACAGGAACAGCCGTTCGAGCTGGTGCTTCTCTTGCTTAAGGGCTTGCTGCCGCCTGTATTGCTGATGGTAGCAGTGCTGGGTTCCATTCTCGGTGGCATCGCTACTCCAACTGAGGCTGCCAGTGTTGGCGCAATTGGCGCCACGTTGTTGGCACTGATCAAGCGCCAGCTTGGCATCAAGGTATTGCATGAAGTATCAATGGAAACCATGCGAATAACGTCTATGGTCTACCTCATCCTCATCGGTGCGACAATTTTCTCTTCTGTGTTTCGAGGTTTTGGCGGAGACATTCTGATCGAAGACTTCCTGGGGAACCTGCCGGGCGGTGTGGTGGCTGCCATGTTACTGGTAATGATTGTGGTTTTTTTACTGGGATTTATTCTCGACTTCATCGAGATTACCTTCATGGTAGTGCCGCTGGTTGGCCCGGTATTGCTGTCTATGGGGATTGACCCGGTATGGCTTGGCATCATGCTGGCGATCAATCTGCAAACCTCTTTTCTTACTCCACCATTCGGGTTCTCTTTGTTTTATCTTCGTAGTGTCGCACCATCGGAAGTTCTCACGGCGGATATCTATCGTGGTGTGATTCCATTTGTGCTTATCCAGCTCATTGCGTTACTGCTATTATCCTTCTTGCCTGGATTGGCAACCTGGCTCCCTGAAGTGCTTGGATAGGCCTGAAACAATAAGATGGAAAAATCATGAAAGACGAAGAGATTCTGGATCCGGATCCTGAGCCGGCTGGTGAGCTGACTCTGCAAACTCTAGCCATGCCAAAAGATACAAATGCCAATGGTGATATTTTTGGCGGTTGGCTGGTCAGCCAGATGGACCTTGCAGCAGGCATTGCCATGAAGCGCGTGGCCAAAGGACGGTCAGCCACCGTTGCAATCAAGAACGTCAACTTTCTGTTTCCAGTTAACGTCGGTTCTACAGTGAGTTGTTTCGCTGAAGTTGAGGATATTGGTCGCAGTTCTGCGCACATTAATATCGAAGTCTGGATATTCAATGCCGGTGATGACGAGAGCCTGCGCAAGGTGGCGGAAGGACAGTTTGTCTTTGTTGCCATCGACGAGAATGGGATTACCCGACCCATTCCAAAGTAGCCACTGGCAAGCCAAGAATTGTTCGTTTCTGATCGGGAAGAGAGAAATAATTTTTGACCGCTATAGGAGATTGAGATGACGTATATCGACGGCTTTGTTACTCCTGTCCCCACTATTAAGAAGGAGCAGTTTATCGGCGCTGCCTCAAAAGCGGGCGAGGTGTTTAAAGAGCATGGTGCGATCGAACTGGTTGAGTGCTGGGGTGACGATGTTGCCAATGGTGAGCTGACCTCTTTGCCAAAAGCAGTCAATCTTGAAGAAGGCGAAACCGTGGTGTTTTCGTGGATTATCTGGCCTTCCCGCGACATTCGCGACGAAGCCATGCCAAAGATCATGGCGGATCCAAGGGTTCAGCCGGACGTTCTTCCCATGCCCTTTGATGAAAAACGCATGATATTTGGCAGCTTCGTACCCGTGGTGGGAAAGGCCTGGCCAGGTTAGGCTGTAATTTTTACCCGGGTGTTATTGACTGCAAAATATTACCCGGGTATTATTCGCCTCCTGCCCTGGAGGTTCTTTATGTCTTTGCCCGACCTGTCTACCCGCCTGATCGCTTTTTCTGGTGAAAAATGCGTTGCTGAAGGTAATCCTGAGCAAGTGGTTACTTACCTCAAATCCCTTATTGAAAAGCAGCCCGAGAGTCAACTGCTGGTTCTGAACGCGGTCACCAGCCGGATCATCGAGCTGGACTTTCGTGACTCTCCAGCAACGATACTGGCTAACCAATTCAGGCCTGCTGAAGAGGCGGCTGTGGCTCCAGCCAGCATCGGAAATAGCGTTGAAGTGCAAAAAAGAGGCCGCGGTCGACCAAAGCTCGGGGTTGTATCACGAGAGGTGACGCTAATGCCCAGGCACTGGGACTGGCTATCGAACCAGACTGGAGGCGCATCTGTTGCGCTTCGCCGCCTCGTAGAGCAAGCTCGGCACAGCAATGAAGGAAAAGATAAACGGCGTGCAGCGCAGAATTCGGCCTATCGCTTTATGACGGTATTGGCAGGTGATGCACCGGGATACGAAGAAGCGATTCGATCTCTATATGCCGATGATATGCAGGGACTCCTCAAAAACATTGCGTCCTGGCCGCCAGACGTAGCAATCCACGCTGAATTGTTAGCCAGAATGGCAATTACCGGCGATAAGGTAAAGCCTGCGGACCACTAGTTGTTAGTAAAGTATTTAGTTTATATATAAAGGCCAGCTTCGACCTCAGGATCGCAAAGTTCTCTCCATACTCTCCATGCTTTCCATTCTCTCCAAGAGTACGATGTCAGCTGATTCGAAATGAAGCTGGTGGCCGATATAACATAAAAGCTATAACAAGCACCCGAAGAACAGCAAAGCGGGTGCTTAGTTAGTGGGAAGATTGCGAGCCTCTATAAACGCATCTTCGGCTATCCGGTGATAGGCAGCGACACCATCCAGGAAGGTTTTCCACGACCGGAAAACCCGTTGACTGGATTCATCCACAGACGCCATTTCCAGGATAACTTCTTCAGAAATTCGACGAAACTCTTGCAGCACATCGTCTGGCAGACGGCGCAATTCTACACCGTGTTCATTGACTAAAGTCTGCAGCGCCTCGTTGTTACGCGCCGTCAATTCATCGTGAATGCGCTTGTTCATGACTTCGGACGCTGCCAAAAGGATTTCCTGCAGGTCTTCGGGTAGTGCCTCGAAATCCTCTTTATTGAATATGGTTTCAAGCGTCGAACCGGGCTCATGCCAGCCCGGATAATAGTAGTAATTGGCTACCGTATGATAGCCAGCAGCGAGATCGTTGTAAGGACTTACCCACTCTGTAGCATCCAGTGCGCCGGTCTCCAGGGCAGTAAAAACATCGCTGACCTGCATGGTGACTGGAACACCTCCAGCCCTGGCAAAGACCTCACCGCCCAGGCCTGGAATCCGCATCTTAAGCCCCTGCAGATCTTCCACTGAATTGATTTCTTTATTGAACCAGCCAAACATCTGGGTCCCGGAATTGCCACCCCGGACCGGAATCAGGTTAAACGGCGCATAAATCTCTCGCCATAATTCGTTACCGCCCCCGAAGGCTAACCAGGCATCCATTTCTGTGCCGGTCAGGCCGAACGGTATTGTCGAGAAGAACGGTGTGGCGTTGATTTTTCCCTGCCAGTAGTAAGGACCACTGTGACCAATCTCTGCTGTGCCAGCAGACACTGCGTCGAATACCTCCAGTCCACCAACCAGTTCGTTGGCACCGTAAACACGAATCTGCATTCGGCCATTGCTCATTTTTTCGACGCTATCCGCAAACTGTTCCGGTGCCGTGCCAAGAGCTGGCAGGTTCTTCGGCCAGGATGTAATCATCTTCCATTGATAGGTCTGTTGCGGTGCAGAGGTTGCGCTCGAGCCACTGCCGTCCGAGCCTTCTCCACCACCACAGGCAGTAAGAAGCAAACCGAGCGACATCGTTATCACTATTTTCAGGTGCATAATAGTTCGACTCCTGAGAGTATGGCCAATATAGTAAAGTAGTAACTTTGTTATTATTGCTGCGGCTCTGTTAATTAGACGGCCTCCAGCTTGGCGTAAGACAAAACCAGCCACTTACTGCCAAAACCGTCAAAATTTACCTGTACCCGGGCGTTATGCCCCTGACCCTCGTAGTTCAATATTACACCTTCACCGAATTTACCGTGTATTACCCGCTGGCCCAGGGACAACTCGGTCTGGGGTACTTCCGCTCCGCCGTCGTTGAAGGGTTTTCCCCCACCGCCAAATGCTGGCTTGCTGACGGTTGATTTGAGACGGATCTCTTCCACCAGTTCCCGAGGAATTTCCCGGATAAAGCGTGAGGGCCTGGTCAGAGAAACATCGCCGTGCAGGCGCCGCGATTCCGCGAAGCAAAGATAAAGTTTAGACATGGCCCGGGTTATGCCTACGTAGCAAAGACGTCGTTCTTCCTCCAGGCCGGAAATATTCTCCATGGACATTCGGTGGGGGAATAGCCCTTCTTCCATGCCAGCCATGAACACTAGAGGAAACTCCAGCCCCTTGGCAGAATGCAGGGTCATCAATTGAACCGCGTCTTCATTTTCGGAGGCCTGGGCGTCGCCGGCATCCAGGGCGGCCTGGTCCAGAAACGCCGCAAGTATAGTGTAGGAGTTCAGGTCGTCACTTACGTCCAGTTCAGATTCATCAAAGCTGTTGGCTGCAGTAATCAATTCATCCAGGTTTTCCAGCCGTGCGCGTGCTTTCTCGCCACCTTCCTTTTCGTGGTGCTGAATCAACCCGCTATGCTTGATGATGTGTTCAACTTTACGATGCAGCTCCAGGTCAGCACAGGCTTCCTGCATGGCGTCGATAAGCTCAAGAAATCCAAGCACTGAGTTGGCTGCCCTGGCACTTAACAGCTTCTCGTTGACACACTTCACACAGGCCATCCACAAAGAACAGTTTTCTTCTCTGGCCAAAGCGCGTACCTGGTCGATTGTTCGACCCCCGATCCCACGCGTCGGGACGTTGATTACCCGCTCCATTGCCGTGTCGTCCTGGCGGTTTACCAGCAGCCGCAGGTAAGCCAGAGCGTTTTTGATTTCCAGGCGTTCGTAGAAACGGTGGCCGCCATAAATGCGATAGGGCATGCCTATCCTCAGCAGGGCGTCTTCCAGCTCGCGTGATTGGGCATTGGATCGATACAGGACCGCGGCATCATCACGCCTGTTACCCTTGTTCACCCAATCCTGAAGTCGGTCGACGATGAAACGGGCTTCGTCCTGTTCGTTGAACGCTTCATATAATGAAATCTGTTCGCCATCTGAACCATCGGTCCATAGCTCTTTACCCAGTCGGCCCTGGTTATTGGCAATCAGTTTATTGGCAGCTTTCAGGATCGTCGAAGTGGATCGGTAGTTCTGCTCCAGCTTGACCGTCTCCGATCCTGGAAAATCGGTACTGAATTTCTGGATGTTCTCGATCTTTGCCCCGCGCCAGCCGTAAATGGACTGGTCATCGTCACCGACTACCATCAATTGGCTGTTGTGTCCCGCCAAAACCCTTAACCAGGCATACTGAATAGTATTGGTATCCTGGAACTCGTCCACCAGGATATGTTGAAAGCGCCGTTGGTAGTGATCCAGTATCTGCGGATTTTTCAGCCACAATTCGTGCGCGCGCAACAGGATCTCGGCGAAATCAACCATACCTCCTCGTTCACAGGCTTCCTCGTAGGCCCCGTAGATGCCAACCATGTTGCGACCGTAATCATCGCCGAATGTTTCCACATTGGCAGCGCGCAGACCCTCGTCCTTCTGCGCGTTGATATACCATTGAATCTGCCTGGCCGGGTATTTGTCTTCGTCGACCCCCAAACTGCGAGAAAGTCGCTTAATCAGCCGCAACTGGTCGTCACTATCCAGGATATGAAAGTCTTCGACTAAACCAGCCTCCTGCCAATGTGACCTTAGTAGCCGGTGAGCCAGGCCGTGGAAGGTACCGACCCACATACCGCCGATCGGTTGATTAAGCAGCTGTTCGATGCGCCCGCGCATTTCCCGCGCGGCTTTGTTGGTAAAAGTGACAGCCAGAATGCTGTAAGGAGAGGCGTGTTCGGCATGCAATAACCAGCCGATACGATGCACCAGCACGCGAGTCTTGCCGCTACCGGCACCTGCCAGTACCAGAAGATTCTTTGCTTCCGTGGTTACCGCCTGTCTTTGGGGGGTATTCAGGTTGTCGAGGATATGGGAAACATCGTCCATCATGATGAGGGTTATTCTATCAACCCAGCGCGTTGTGCGCGAAGATTACGGGTTTCCATTAAACCAGCTAAATTGACTCATTACTGAACTGACCTCAGCTACGTAGCGTAACAGCAATCGCCTGTTTCAAGCTCTGTTGCACGACGATTGGTTATCTGCGCTTAGCGTCTTGCTCCATATTTGCTAGAATCTGCGCCCTGATTTAACCGGGATCTGGCACCTCGACAGGCAACTGACCATCGGCGGTAATTGCCGCGCAATGCATACAGGAAAACCGGGGACGAACAGGGAAAGGAAGAAAACAAGAAAAAAGACAAAAAAAGACAAGAAAAGTTAAAAGGAATGGTAAAAGGAAAGGCAAAACGCCAAGCCAGACATCTCGTCAACAATTAACCACCAGGAGACAAACATGTCTGCATCTTCAGACAACGCCCAGTTCAATTGGGAAGACCCGTTTTTACTCGAGGACCAGCTCAGCGAGGAAGAGTGTATGGTACGAGATACCGCCAGACAGTACGCTCAGGAGAAGTTGTTGCCCCGGGTCACAGAAGCTTATCGGAAAGAGGAAACCGATCCGGAAATTTTCCGCGAAATGGGTGCGTTGGGCCTGTTGGGACCCTTTATTGAAGGGTATGACTGCGCCGGAATGAGCTACGTATGCTACGGCCTGGCAGCGCGTGAAGTAGAAGCGGTTGATTCCGGGTATCGCTCCATGTTCAGTGTGCAGTCCAGCCTGGTCATGTTACCGATTTATGAATTTGGCACCGAACAGCAGAAACAGAAGTACCTTCCGAAGTTAGCTTCCGGCGAATACATCGGCTGTTTCGGGCTTACTGAACCTGATCACGGATCCGACCCGGGTAGCATGATCACTCGTGCCCGGTCAGTAGAAGGTGGCTATCTGCTGAGTGGCGCCAAGAACTGGATCAGCAACTCACCGATTGCTGATGTGTTCGTGGTTTGGGCTAAAGACGATGATGGTGTCATCCGTGGTTTCGTGTTGGAAAAAGGCATGAAGGGTCTGAGCGCGCCAAAGATCGAAGGCAAACTGGCACTGCGAGCGTCCGTCACCGGCGAAATTGTCATGGATGAAGTGTTCGTCCCCGAGGAAAACAAGTTCCCTGAAATAGGCGGCCTGAAAGGCCCGTTCACCTGCCTGAATTCAGCTCGCCTTGGCATTGCCTGGGGCGCAGTTGGTGCCGGGGAAACCTGTTGGAAAGCAGCGCTGCAATATACCCTCGATCGCAAACAGTTTGGTCGTCCGCTGGCAGCCAATCAGCTGATTCAGAAAAAACTCGCTGTCATGCAAACGGATCTCTCCCTGGCACTGCAAGGTTGTCTGCGCGCCACGCGCATGAAAGATGCCGGTACGCTGACCGCGCCGGTCATATCCCTGCTAAAACGCAACTCCTGCCTGAAAGCACTGGATGCCGCCCGTGAAGCCCGTGACATGCTGGGAGGCAACGGTATCTCAGATGAGTACCCGGTAATGCGTCACGCGCAGAACCTGGAAGTGGTCAATACTTACGAAGGCACGCAGGATATTCACGCCCTGATACTGGGCCGCGAACAGACCGGCATCCAGGCCTTTACCAGATAAGTGTCTTTGGCTAAGAGCTTCTGCGCTTGCAGAGGCTTAATTAATAAGCACCGGGAATTGGTCACGCACCGACGTGTACGCTCGGCTTTCCCGGTGCGTTTTTACCTCGTCTCTGTGGCGCTCGCGGCGATGAATCGAGCTCCTGATCAGATCCCCAGGCAAGCTAAAAACAAGATATGGAAATATCAGGGCCTACTTCATCTAAACATTTCGATGCAGAACAATGGAAAGGGCTAATAAATTATAATGAACTCGAGATTGGTAAATCCATAAGCGTCAGTCAAATGCAAATGTCGGACAAACTCAGGTCCGGAATCAAGCTGATCTTAAACTAGCCCATAAGCCCAAAAAAGTGCGCCGAAGAATTGTGGAAAGACTCAGAGCCCAAAACTCCAAACCTTGTCTACCTCAATCTCCTGTTTTCGCACAATGTCACGTTGGCTGCCGGCAAAGAATGCACACGGTCGACCAGGCTCAATGGGAATACCTGCAGCTAAGGAAAAGTAAACACACTGGTGGTCGAGCGCAAAGAGAAATAGAGCAGCTAACCGAAATACAACGTCAAAGATCAAACGCCGATCAAAAACTTACAACGAACTGACAGAGCACTACAGGTAATGCAGCACCACGCCTGCAAAAATCACCGCACCCACCCAGTTATTGTTAAGAAAAGCCTTAAAGCATTCAACCGGCTCACGGTCACGAATCAGCCACTGCTGATACAGCATTAACAGGATGGCCACCGTCAGCCCCGCATAAAAGAGAACGCCCAGTTGCAGTTGTCGCGCCGCCAGAACCAAAGCAGCCACAAACATCAACTGCAAGATAAAGATCATGGCTCGGTCAGCATCGCCAAAAAGAATGGCGGTCGACTTGATACCCAGTTTCATATCATCTTCCCGATCCACCATGGCATATTCGGTGTCATAGGCGACAGTCCATAGCGCATTGGCAATAAACAGAAGATAAGCAGCAGCCGGTATTGTTTCTGACTGGGCGGTAAATGCCATGAGAATACCCCAGGAGAAAGCTACGCCGAGTACCACCTGGGGCAGATTCGTAAAGCGCTTCATGAAAGGGTAGATAGCAACTACCACAACAGCGCCCAGGGAAAGCAGAATGGTTTGCAGGTTGGTAAGCAATACCAGGATAAAACCGCACATCGAAAAAAACAAAAACACATAAAGTGCGTCCTGGCGCGTTAACAATCCAGTTACCAATGGCCGACCCTGAGTGCGATCGACTTTGCCATCAAAGTTGAAGTCCGCATAGTCGTTGATGGCACAACCCGCGGAGCGCATAACAAAGGATCCCAGCGAAAAAATTATCAACAGGCTTATATCAGGAAGTCCTTCGGCAGCAATCCAAAGCGCGGTGATAGTGGGCCAGAATAGCAGTAACACGCCAATAGGCTTGTCAAAGCGAATTAGCTGCAGATAGCCAGGGAGCTTTTTGGCAAAAATGGGAAACCTGCCTTGCAGTTTGCCCTGCAGGTTACTGATAAATTTACTTTCGGATGACATGTACAGAAAAGGAATTCTTAGAGTGAAGGTGACAACGACATTCTTGTTACTATATTAATTAGTTTAAACTTTTAGACGGCAAACCCCGACCAAACAACCCGATATGTAAAGTTCCTCGGTCCGTGGGGAGTATAACGCGTAAATGCCTATTATTCATTTCGGAAATATTTACCATCAGCCGACTACGTCCATCTGTCTGCATAACTTCATATTCATCTGCCAGCGAAGGCCCGTTTCCAGGGATTGGCGGGTTGATGCGGAGGTCCTGAATAAAGTGCGGATCCAGTTTTCTGGGAACTCTAAACCCGGCCATAGTCCTCTCGTTTGCCAAGCCAGCGATCCACCAAAGGATCGACCAGTTGCGGGTAGCTGCCAAGTATTAATTCCGAAAACCTGCTCACATCATCAAGCAGGTGGGCATCGCGGGAAATGTCGGCAACCCGAAAGCTCATCAAGCCGGTCTGCTGGGTCCCCAGTACCTGACCGGGGCCGCGTATCTCCAGGTCTTTCTCGGCAATATAGAACCCATCAGTACTTTCCCGCATTACCGCCAGCCGATGCTTGCTGGTTTCCGAGAGCGGACTTTGATAAAGCAGAATGCAATAACTGTGTTTGCTGCCGCGACCGACACGTCCTCTCAACTGATGTAATTGGGCGAGCCCGAGACGTTCCGAATTTTCTATTACCATCAGGCTGGCATTTGGGACATCGACACCTACCTCGATCACGGTCGTTGCTACCAGCAATTGCAGCTGTCCTCTTTTAAACTGTTCCATGACAGCGGCTTTTTCCTTTGGTTTCATGCGCCCATGGACCAGGCCGATCGACAGCTCCGGAAGTTGTTCACGCATGGACCTGGCGGTCGCCTCGGCGGCCTGACACTGCAATGACTCTGATTCTTCGATCAGGGTACACACCCAGTAAACCTGGTTACCTTGCTGGCATGCGTCACGAATCTTGATGATCACTTCCTGGCGCCGTTCATCTCCGATGACGAGGGTTTTGACCGGTGTTCTTCCCGGCGGTAGTTCGTCAATAACGGAACAGTCCAGGTCCGCATAGGCACTCATGGCCAGAGTGCGGGGGATCGGGGTGGCTGTCATAACCAGCTGGTGAGGTTCGCGGGCATTGCTGGCAGATTTTTCCTTCAGTGCCATCCGCTGATGAACACCAAAGCGATGTTGTTCGTCGATGATAATCAAACCCAGATTGGCGTAGGTTACCGATTCCTGGAACAGTGCGTGGGTGCCTACTATCACCCTTGCTGCGCCGGATGAAACAGCTTCCTGCTGGATTTTGCGCTGGCCTGCTGTCAGTTTGCCACTGAGCCAACCCACCTGGATACCTAAAGGTTCTAACCACTGGTTGAAATTGGTGAAATGTTGTTCCGCCAGAATTTCTGTCGGTGCCATGATGGCAGCCTGGAAATCGTTTTCTACAGCTCGCAGCGCAGCCAGTGCAGCGACAACCGTTTTACCGGAACCTACATCGCCCTGCACCAGTCGCAGCATTGGGTGAGTTTGGGCCATGTCATCGGCGACTTCCTGGAATGCGCGTTGCTGCGCTCCGGTCAGACTGAACGGCAGGCTGGCTTCAAACTGTTCTACGAAGGATTGTTGCGGCGACATCGCCGGCGCCGCGCGAGCATTGGCAGCCAGCCTGAGCCTGCGCATGCACAGTCGATGGCTCAACAATTCCTCAAATGCCAGACGCTGCTGCGCCGGGTGTTGCCCGCTTTCCAACAGTTCCAGTGTCACATTTTGCGGTGGGTGGTGGAGAAAGTGAATGGCTTCGGCCAGGCTCGCACCTCCCAATGCATCGCGAACTTCATCAGGCAGGAATTCCGTTACCTGGTCTGATCGTTCTAATCTGGCTAGCGCCTGGTCAATGATGTTGCGCAGCCGATTCTGCTGCAGACCTTCGGTAGCCGGGTAGATAGGTGTCAGGGTGTCGTCCAGGGAAGGATCGGAGAGCTTGTCCAACAGGCTGTATTCCGGGTGATAAATTTCGTAGCCAGCACTGCCCCGGCGGACCTCACCGTAACAGCGCAATTGCACTCCCGTCTGCAGTGCTTTCTGTTGCGCGGCGGTAAAATAGAAAAAGCGCAAATTGATAAACCCGGTGTCATCCTTCAGGGTGCATTGCAGACTGCGGCGCTTGCCATACATTACCCGGCTGGCTACCAGCTCTCCTTCCAACTGCACCTGATCGCCGAATCGAACCTTATTGATAGCGTTAAGGCGAGTACGGTCCTGGTAGCGCAATGGCAAGTGGAACAACAGGTCCTGCACGTTATGGATGCCCAGATTATTGAGCTTTTTCTCAATACCAGGGCCCACACCATGCAACGAAGTGAGTGGCAACTTTTCCAGCGAACCCCTGGAATTATGATCTTTGCGTCTGTTGGCTGTGGGAGTTGTGGCAGACATTGGGCAATGGTTGGGCATAGTACCCGGTAATTGACTAGACCAGTATAGGGGCTTTTAAAAGGGTCTACTACACAAAGCAAAGCAGCGGAGAAATCTGCCTCTTTCTACCCTATAAAGCCACAATGGCGTCGATTTCCACCAGTGAGCCTTTTGGCAGCGCACTGACTTCAATGGTGGCGCGAGCCGGGTAAGGTTCGTTGAAGTAACCGGCCATGATTTCGTTTACGGTGGGAAATTCGCTCAGGTCAGTCAGGTAGATGGTGAGCTTTATTACATCGGATACTCTAGCATCACAGGCTTCAATGACGGCAATCAGGTTCTGAAATACTCGGTGCGATTGTGCCTCGATTCCCCCGGAGACAATCTCCATAGTCTCCGGGTCAAGGGGGATCTGACCAGACAGAAAGGCGAGATCACTGATCTTTACTGCCTGGGAATAGGGCCCAATTGCCTGTGGGGCTGCTTTGGTATTAACCGGTTGGATCTTTACCATGGTCGCTCTCAAACTGGTGACTGCCAATAGTTTTTCTGATTTCCTTGCGGGTCGCTCGACTCTTGACGCGGCTTACCGACGCAACGGCACCAATCAGACGAATGCGGCGCATAACCTGGGCCAGGTGTATCCTGCTCCGTACGCCGATCAACAGGTTGACGATGCTGAGCCTCGCGTCGCGTTCCAGGGTACTGATCTTTTCGATATTTGCCTCAGCGCCGGTAATCGCGGTGGCCAGAGTGGCAATAATGCCGCGTTGATTCTCCAGCTCGACCCGTAGCTCTACGGAATATTCACCTTCCACATTGGGGTCCCAGCTGACCGTGACGCACTTTTCCGGATTGTCGCGAATGTCTGCGATGTTATTGCAGTCTTCAGTGTGAATGACCATGCCGCGGCCCGAGCTGACATGGCCAACAATCGGATCGCCTGGTATCGGATGGCAACACCTGGCGTAGTTCATTACCAGACCTTCGGAGCCACGAATAGCCAGTGAATGCTGAGACTCCGATTTCTCCACTTCCTCCTGGGTCCTGGTGTTGGGGACCAGTCGCTGGGCCACGATATAAGCCATGCGGTTGCCGAGCCCAATTTCCGCCAACAGGTTGTCAAGGCTGGTCTGGTTGGTCTGCGTCAGGGCTTCCTCGATATTTTCGTGAGGTACCTTGTCGATTTGGGTATTAAAAGTGGCTAATGCCTTGTTGAGCAAGCGTCTGCCAAGGGAAACCGATTCCGAGTGACGTTGGTTTTTCAGGTAATGTCGGATATTGCTGCGGGCCTTACCGGTGGTGACAAAGCTGAGCCATGCTGGATTAGGCTGTCCACCAGGTGCGGTGATGATTTCAACAGTTTGCCCGCTTTGTAAGGGCTCACTCAGGGGCGCCAGTCGACGATTGATTCGACAGGCGACACAGGAATTTCCAACATCTGTATGAATCGCATACGCGAAATCCACAGCTGTGGAGCCGGTTGGCAATTCGCAGATCGAGCCTTTCGGAGTGAATACATAAATCTCATCCGGGAACAGGTCGATCTTTACATTCTCAATAAATTCCAACGAGTTACCGGCACTCTTTTGTAGCTCCAGTAAGCCATTGACCCACTCCCGGGCACGTATATGTGCATTGTTGGGAGTTTCATCACCGGCTTTGTATAACCAGTGGGCGGCGATGCCGTTGTTAGCCATGGCTTCCATTTCTTCGGTGCGGATCTGGATTTCAATGGGTACACCATGCATACCGAACAGTGAAGTATGTAATGACTGGTAGCCATTGGCCTTGGGGATGGCGATGTAGTCCTTGAAACGGCCCGGGACCGGTTTGTACAGATTGTGCACGGCGCCAAGCACGCGATAGCAGGTGTCCACCTTGTCGACGATAATGCGGAAAGCGTAAACGTCCATGATTTCCGAGAACGATTTACTTTGAGCGCGCATTTTCTGGTAAATGCTGTAGAGGTGCTTCTCGCGGCCTATGGTTCGACCAGGCAATCCTTCTCGTTCCAGGCACGCTTCCAGGGAAGTCTGAATCTGGGAAACGATTTCTTTGCGATTGCCCCGAATGCTTTTGACAGCAGCTGCAATGCGGTTGGCGCGCATCGGGTACAGCGCCTGGAAGCCCAGCTCTTCAAACTCAACGCGAACATTGTTCATGCCCAGCCGGTTGGCGATGGGAGCATAGATGTCCAGGGTTTCCCGGGCAATCCGCCGGCGTTTTTCCGGAGTCAGTACACCCAGAGTGCGCATATTGTGCAACCGGTCGGCGATTTTCACCAGGATCACACGCAGGTCCTTGGCCATCGCCATGGCCATTTTCTGGAAGTTTTCAGCTTGCGCTTCGGCCCGAGAGCTGAAGTTGATCTTATTCAGCTTGCTGACCCCATCCACCAGCTCGGCGACGGTGCTGCCAAACTGACTTTTTATGGCGGTTTTGGTGATTCCTGTATCTTCGATGACATCGTGGAGCAATGCTGCCATCAGGCTTTGGTGGTCCATGTGCATATCGCACAGGATGTTGGCGACCGCCAGGGGATGAGTTACGTAGGGGTCGCCGGTACGCCGGAACTGCCCGTCATGGGCCTGTTCGGCATAGAAATAAGCACGTCTGACAGAATTAACCTGGTTAGGCACCAGGTATGAGGCCAGATTACCAGCCAGTGAGTCGATAGTGTCTGTAGCGCGCACGTCCACCGTTCGACTCCCGACAATTACTGCTGTTCGTCTTCTTCAGACGGGGCCTGACCTTCGGGGCTATCGGTGATTTCGATACCCTCATCAAGAATAGACGGCATTTCGGCAGCCACTTCAACTTCTGCGGCATGCTGCGCTTCGAGGCTGGCTTCGTCCAATTCCATGGTCGGCTTTTCTTTCAGAATGGATACGTCCACATGGCCATCGGCGATCTCGCGCAGGGCGACAACGGTGGGTTTGTCTTTGTCTACCGAGACCAATGGGTCCTTGCCTCCGGTTTGCAGCTGACGTGCTCGCTTGCTGGCGATCATCACCAGCTGGAAGCGGTTATCCACTCGCTCAAGGCAATCTTCAACGGTAATTCGTGCCATATTAAAACCTCTCTGGAAAAGGACCGGGATTTTACTTAAATCTGCCCGTACTCGCCAGAAAAACAGCCCCGGACTGCAACAAGAGTCTTCCTGCCAGTGCCAATTGCACTGAAACAAGAGTGAAACTCGAATACTAATCGGACGAATGGGACAGCTTTTCCAGCAGCTCGGCCTGGTTGGTTTGTTGGTAACCCAGGGTCAGACGCTGGGACCGCACTATGGCGCGCAGGTCTTCAAGGGCAGTATCGAAGTCGTTGTTTACAACCACGAAATCAGCTTCGGCTACGTGGGAAATTTCATCGACTGCCTGTCGCATACGCAGATCAATCGTTTCCGGGTTGTCCTGGGCGCGGCTTGTCAGTCGCTCCCGCAGGGTTTCCACCGATGGCGGCAGAATGAAAACCGTGCAGCTTTCGGGCATGACTTTTCGCACCTGGCTGGCTCCCTGCCAGTCGATCTCAAGAATTACATTCACTCCGCTATTGAGGCGATCCTGCACCCAGTGCTGCGATGTTCCGTAGTGGTGACCATAGACTTCGGCACTTTCCATAAACTCACCCTGTCTGAGCATTGTCATGAAAGTCTCGTTGTCGACAAAATGATAATTTTCACCATTGACTTCGCCCGGCCGGACTTCGCGGGTGGTATGGGAAACAGAAACACACAGGCTCTGGCTGCCTTCACTGTCCAGCAGAGCCTTGACCAGGCTGGTCTTGCCGGCTCCTGACGGCGCCATCACGATAAACAGGATTCCTTTGGTCATAGCTAATTATCCTTATCTCCGCATACAGTTATTCGATATTCTGTATCTGCTCACGCATCTGTTCGATCAACACCTTGAGTTCCACCGCGCTGCGAGTCGTTTCTGCCACGATTGATTTTGACGACAGGGTGTTCGCTTCGCGATTCAACTCCTGCATGAGGAAATCCAGTCGTCGGCCTTTCTGGCCACTGGCTTTAAGAACCCGGGAAACTTCCCGCACGTGGGAATCAAGCCGATCCAGCTCCTCGTCCACATCGGATTTCTGTGCAATCATCACCAGCTCCTGTTCGAGACGAGTGGCATCCAGCTCCAGCTTCAATTCTTCCAGTCGAGAGACAATGTTGCTTCGTTGTCGTTCGAGAATTTCAGGCATCAGGCCGCGGACTTCTTTCACAATACCGTTGATGCTCTCAAGGCGCTGTTCGATCAGTCTGCCCAGTTCCTGCCCCTCGCGCTCACGGGTTGCTACCAGTTCACCAATTGCTCCTTCAAATAGCTGGAGGGCTTTTTCTTCCAGCTGGGCGGAATCGGTGTCCTGCTCCAGGATAACTCCAGGCCAGCGCAGGATTTCTGACACTGTCAGGGAATTCGCATCGCTGGCTATCTGTTGCACAGTTTCGCTGGCTTCACTCAGCTGGGCTATCAACTCAAGATTCAGGTTCAACTGTTCTTCAAGTTGCGAATTCGGCTGATAACGCAACTGGCATTCGATTTTGCCGCGGTTCAGCTTTTTACGAATGGCTTCGCGAACAGCCGGTTCCAGGCCCCGCAGCGAATCAGGCAAACGAATATTGTTTTCCAGATAACGATGATTAACGGAGCGGATCTCCCAGGTAAGGGATCCCCATTCGTCTTCCAGTTGGCGCCTGGCAAACGCCGTCATGCTGAAAATCATAAAAGCCATCCTGATAGAGCAAACCGCCATTTTAGCGCAAACAGTCACACAGTGTTCAGACATCAATCACAATGCCTGCAACTACGAGTCCGTACAGCAGCAAAATCTGGTGTTTAAGCCACGATCGAATCCTGGGTCGCAAAGGGCATTGATATCGGGGATAATCCCCGACCGTTCCCACTACAGACTCGAGTAGTTTATGACCGATTCCGTTCGTCCCAGCCACCGTCAGCCCGACCAGTTACGCGATATCGTGTTGACCAGGAATTACACCATGCATGCCGAAGGATCGGTGATGGTGGAATTTGGTAGTACCCGCGTCATCTGCAATGCAACTGTCGAAAGATCGGTTCCACGGTTTTTGAAGGGCAGCGGGCAGGGGTGGGTGACGGCAGAATACGGCATGCTGCCAAGGTCTACCGGCAGTCGCATGGACCGTGAGGCGGCACGGGGTAAACAGACCGGTCGCAGTCAGGAAATTCAGCGGCTGATTGGCAGATCTTTAAGAGCAGCAGTTGCACTGGATAAACTCGGCGAAAACACCATTAAAATTGATTGCGACGTTATCCAGGCTGATGGCGGAACGCGGACGGCTTCCATAACAGGAGGCTGTGTTGCCTTGGTCGATGCGATTAATCACATGCTGGACAATAACGTGCTCAAGCGCAGCCCGTTGCGCCAGTTGGTGGCATCGGTGTCAGTTGGCATTTTTAAGGGAGTGCCTATCCTCGACCTTGATTACGCAGAGGACTCTAACGCCGAAACCGATATGAACGTCGTCATGACCGAAGGCGGGAACTTTATTGAAGTTCAGGGCACCGGTGAAGATGGAGACTTCAGTCTGCAGCAGTTGCAGGACATGGTGGGTCTCGCGCAACTGGGAGTTGGTCAGCTGATAGAAAAACAGCGAGAAATTCTGGCTTAGGAGCTGCAGCCCAATTTTAAGAGCTTCAGCCCAATCTCAAGAGCTTCAGCTCAATAGAAATGCGGGTATTGCTTTCAACGGCAAGCAATCAATAGCGATCAAAAAGTGAAATAGGACGCCATATGCAGGGCTATCAGAAAAAATTTATCGAGTTCGTCATAGAGAACGATATTTTGCGGTTCGGGGAGTTCACTCTCAAATCAGGCAGGCAAAGTCCCTATTTTTTCAATGCCGGACTATTTAATACCGGAGCCAAGCTGGCGTTTCTTGCCCGCTGCTATGCGGCAGCGATTCGGGAAGCAGGGTTGGACTTCGATGTTATGTTTGGCCCGGCGTACAAGGGGATACCTCTGGCGGCTGTTACGTCTTCTACCCTGGCAACGGAACATGATTTTGACCGCCCCTACTGCTTCAATCGCAAAGAAACCAAGGGTCATGGTGAAGGTGGCCTCATTGTCGGCGCGCCATTAAGGGGTCGGGTATTACTCATTGACGATGTCATTACTGCCGGCACTGCCATTGGAGAAGCAGTTGAAATCATCAATGGAGAAGGGGCCGGCCTGGCCAGCATCGTGGTTGCCATGGATCGACAGGAAAAGGGTAAAGGTGAACATTCGACAATCCAGGAAATTTCCAGCCTTTACAATGTGCCGGTAGTTTGCATTATCTGTCTGCAGGATATTATCGACTATCTTGATGCCAGTGATGACTCACGTTATATCGAGCATTTGGAAGCAATAGATCGTTATCGAGAGGAACACGGAGCGTCCTGAAACCTAGAATCCGGTTTCTGATTGTGTTTCCGTGCCATTGAGATCTACTGATACCAGCAGGTTGGTCTTCAGATAATCCCACTGGGTATCCCAGTTTTCCAGCGGCGACCGCTGGAAACCACTGCGCACGTACTCATTCATGCGGCCCTCGCACCACGCTAACAGCAGATTAGCGAGAGCAACTGCTGACACGCTGGGTTTGAGACCTTCGCGAATTTGCGCCTCTCTTAAAATCTGTTTCAGCTGTGCTTCTATTCGATCGTAAATCTGGGCAACCCGGGTTCGCAGCCGTTCTGTTTCTCCGGCCAAAGCGTCACCTGCCATGATGCGAGTGATGCCGGGATTCTTTTCGGCAAATGTCAGGATCAGGAACAGCACCTGTTCACAGCGTTTTTCGGCATCGTTTTCATCGGCCAGGATACGGTTGAAGCGGCTGAACAACGTGTCCTCGATAAACTTGATCAGGCCTTCGAACATTCTCGCTTTACTGGGAAAGTGTCGGTACAACGCTGCTTCGGACACACCTACCTCTCTGGCCAATGCAGCAGTCGTTATACGATCGTTTGGGCATGTTTCCAGCATACGGGCTAATGATTGCAGGATCTGTTCTTTGCGGGAAGGATTCTTGGTAGTTGCCATCAGAAGATCTCGTCTCGTTTAAAGAGCATTATTGGTAATCAGGGTACCGACACCCTCATCGGTAAAAATTTCCAGCAGCACCGCGTGCTCCACTCGCCCATCAATGATATGGGCACGTTTGACTCCGGATTTCACGGCATCCAGTGCGCATTGGATTTTGGGCAACATTCCACCATGAATCGTCTGGTCTGCAATCAACCGGTCAACCTGCGCGGTGCTGAGACCGGTCAGCACCTGGCCGTCGCCATCCTGCACACCGGCCACATTAGTGAGCAACATCAGTTTTTCCGCATGCAAGACCTTGGCGATCTCTCCGGCAACCGAGTCAGCGTTAATGTTGTAGCTGTTACCCTGACTGTCAGTGCCAATAGGGGCGATAACTGGAATGAAATCACTGTTTTTCATGGCTTCAATGACTTCGGTATTAATGGCGGCGACCTTGCCTACCTGGCCGATATCGATTCCTTCGTCGTCAATGTTGGCGTCCGCTTTTTTGACCAGCAGTTTTTCCGCGGTGATCAGGCCACCATCCTTGCCTGTTATGCCAATCGCCTTACCCTGGTTCTTGGCCAGCAGGCTGACGATTTCCTTGTTGACCAGACCACCGAGAACCATTTCCACAACATCCATGGTCCGCTGGTCGGTGACACGCATTCCTTCCACAAAGCTCGATTCTATTTCCAGTTTTTCCAACAGCGAGCCGATCTGTGGCCCGCCGCCGTGGACCACAACCGGGTTCATACCCACCAGCTTCATCAGCACAATGTCGCGTGCAAAGCTGTTCTTTAGCTGCTCATCCACCATCGCATTGCCACCGTACTTAACGACGATGGTGCGCCCGGTGTAACGCTGAATATAAGGCAGCGCCTCGGTAAGAACCTTGGCAATATTCTTGGCATTGTCCAGACTGAGAGACATAGGTTTCAACCGCTGAAGTGAGATTGCAGCCTATAAAGTAAGTAAACGTTTACTTAGTTGCAAGCTTTAGAAGGGAATTGGCAGGGATTTTTCTACCCGATTCAATAATTGGCGAAATTCATCCTGGATTCGAGCCAGTACTACGGGAGACTCTGCTTCGAAGCGAAGCAGCAATGCAGGGCTGGTGTTGGATGCACGCACCAATCCCCAGCCGTCTTCGTAGTCTGCACGAATACCATCGATTTCGGTAATTATAGCGCCTGGAAAATCAGCCATTGCCTTGATCTGCTCTACCAAATCAAACTTTTTATGTTCCGGAACCGGGACTCCCAGTTCTGGTGTGGCTACACGCTCTCCCAGGCTGGTGAACAGCTCGCTGGTGTTGGGTTCTTTGCCACTAAGGATTTCCAGCAGCCGGGCGGCCGTGTACATGCCGTCGTCGTATCCGAACCAGCGGTCACGGATGAAAATATGGGCGGAGTATTCACCACCAAGCGGTGCGTTGGTCTCCTGCATTTTCTGTTTCATGAAGGAATGACCGCTCTTGTGCATTATTGGCACTCCGCCGCAGGAACGGATCAGGGATGCCAGTCTGCTGCTGCACTTGACGTCGAAAATAACCGGTTCGCCGGGATGCCGGGGAGCAATGCTGGTGATCAGGGTGGCAAGTAACAGATCTGTATCGATGGCCGTTCCGTCACGGTCGACCACTCCCAGTCTGTCACCGTCACCATCGAAGGCAAGACCGAGGTCCGCATTGCTGGCCAGCACGCGTTTTTGAAGTTCCCGGAGGTTTTTCGCCACAGTAGGGTCGGGATCGTGATTGGGGAAGTTTCCATCCAGCTCCCAGTAAAGGGCTTCCACTTCACAGCCCAGGGACCGGAACAGATCTGGTGCGACAACACCGGTTACAGCATTTCCGCAGTCTATAACCAATTTGAGTTTTCGATCCAGGTGCAGATGTCCGCGGACGTAATCGATGTAGTCTGGCTTGATCTCCAGAACCCGGTATTGGCCTTTTCCGAGATAGAGGCGATCCTGTTCAATGCGCAGGCGGATATTCTGAATCTGATGGTCCGCCAGGCAGGATCGCTTGAATACTATTTTGATGCCGTTGTAGGCGGCAGGATTGTGACTGGCGGTCAACATGATGCCAGAGTCCCACTTAGTCCTGTGAGTGGCAAAATAAACCAGTGGTGTAGGGACAATACCCAGATCCACAACGTTGCATCCGCTGGCCCTGACGCCTGCGACCAGATGTTCACAGAGGCTGGGGCTGGAAAGGCGACCGTCGCGGCCGACAATCAGCGTTTCGATACCTGCTTCAAGCGCTTCGCTGCCGATTGCCTGACCAATTAACTGGACACTTTGCTCATCCAGTTGGTCGTCATAGAGGCCCCGTATGTCGTAGGCTCGAAATATTTCCGCTGGAATTCTGGGTTTCACGGTGGGCTATTAGTCAGAAATTTCCTGTTGCTCCGCAGAGCGCAATGCGATCAGTTTCAGCATCTGCCTGGCTACCTGGTGTTTGTTGCCAGGTCCCAGCTCTTCTTCGCCGTCTGCATAAATCGCCGTTGCTGCCACGGAGTCGCTATTGAATGTATCGGTCGCATGGTTGGCAAACAGCAGGTCGAGGTTTTTTTTGTGCAGTTTGCCACGTCCATTCTCCACGACATTGCTGGTTTCTGCCGCAAAGCCAACAGTGAAAGGCCGGTTCTCGTGGCTGGCAATTTCGCTGATGATGTCGGGATTTCTGATCAGGCGCAGTTCCATGGATGCTTCTGACTTCTTGATTTTGTCGCCGCTCACCTCGGCGGGGCGGTAGTCAGCCACCGCTGCAACGCCGATAAAGATATCGATTTCACTGATGCGCGACAGACAGGCGTCCAGCATTTCCCGGGCTGACTGCACATCTATACACTCAACGCGTTCCGGGATGTCCAGGCAGGTGGGGCCGCTTACCAGGAGTACTTGTGCGCCGGCAGCTGCGGCTTCGGTAGCGAGGGCGTAGCCCATCTTGCCAGAACTGTGATTGCTGATGAAGCGAACCGGATCGATAGCTTCTCGAGTCGGACCGGCTGTAATCAGAACCTTTCGACCCGCAAGCGAGCCTGGTTCAAACAATCCGTCGCAGGATTTTACCAGTTGCTCCGGCTCCAATAGTCGACCTGGACCCACGTCTCCACAGGCCTGATCGCCTTCGTCTGGCCCAAGTATCCGAAATCCCTTTTCGCGCAATGCCAGAACATTTGCCTGAGTTCCCTGATCTGCCCACATCGCCTGGTTCATCGCGGGAGCCACTGCAACCGGAGCGCTGCTGGCCAGAATCACCGTACTGAGCAGATCATCAGCACGCCCCTGGGCCATGCGGGCAATAAAGTCCGCTGTCGCTGGTGCAACAAGAATCAGATCGGCCCAGCGAGCCAGTTCGATGTGTCCCATGGCAGCTTCTGCCTCGGGATCCAGCAGATCCAGGTGAACGCGGTTTCCGGATAGCGCCTGCATGGTCAGCGGCGTAATAAACTCGGTTGCCGCTCGCGTCATGGTTACCTGGACAGTAGCGCCAGCCTTGATCAACAAGCGGGTGAGCTCGGCGCACTTGTAGGCAGCAATGCCTCCGGTGATACCTAACAGGATGCGCTTGTTCGAAAGACTGTTCATAGGTGAATCAATACTGAGCAGAACGGGAAAGCAGGACGGCAAGACTAGCAGCAAGTCCCAGTTCAGGCAATTTGGGAGCTTCACAAACAAGAACTTGTATTTTGTAGTATTGGAGGGCGGTCATCCACTTGCAAAAGTTACACACAATGTCTACACGAATTGTGTCAGTTCTTAGTAAGGTCGAGCAGGCATCCTATACTTAAGGAACCTCTGATTAATTATGGAAAGGAATTGATCATGGCGATATCAGACTGGCCGGACCAGGAGCGACCGAGAGAACGTCTCATCGCGCAGGGTGCCGATGCTCTGAGTAACGCTGAATTACTTGCTATCTGCCTGCGCTCGGGAGTTCCCGGTCGGTCCGCCCTCGACCTGGCGAGAGAAGCGCTCGGGCAACTGGGTAACCTGAGTCGACTGTTCAATTGCGATCTGGCTGAAATCCGTAAGATTGCCGGATTCGGCCCGGAAAAATACGCTCTGCTGCAGGCAGCACTGGAACTCTCCAGGCGTCAGCTGCAGGAAAACATGCAAAAGGGCGAAGTGCTTGCAAGCTCTACGGCAACCCGAGGCTATTTACGGGCCCGGTTCAAGAGCCGTGAGCGGGAAACGTTCTGTTGTATCTTTCTCGATAATCAGCATCATGTTGTCACAATTGAGGAGCTGTTCAACGGAACCATCGACGGTGCTGCTGTGTACCCGAGAGAGGTAGTGAAGCGCTGTCTGCATCATAATTCCGCAGCTGTGATACTCGCCCACAACCACCCTTCCGGTATCGCGGAACCCAGTCAGGCCGATATTGCCATTACCCGCCGGTTGCAGGCCGCACTCGGCACAATCGATGTGCGCGTGCTGGATCATTTTGTGGTGGGAGACCCCGATGTGGTCTCGTTCGCCGAGAGAGGATTGCTTTAAAAAAGCGAAAAAGCAGTTGGAAACAGGGAATTATTGCTTAGGCGGGGGGTTTCTGGTATAAAACGCAGCTCTTTTTTGACAGGTCCCTGAAGGTTCCGCAAGCGAGGAAGCACAGCAAGACCTGACAGGCCGCATTGCGGTCTTTTTCAAGCAGCATTAAGTCAAGAAACGGGGTTCAATAATGTCCAGGGTATGTATGGTGACCGGCAAGAGACCGGTCACGGGAAACAATGTTTCTCACGCCAACAACAGAACGCGTCGTCGTTTTTCTCCGAACCTCCATACCCACAGGTTCTGGGTAGAATCGGAGAAACGCTTCGTCAAGTTGCGCGTGTCCACCAAAGGTATGCGTATCATCGACAAACAAGGCATCGATACGGTGCTGGCCGACCTGCGCAACAAAGGCGTCAGGGTCTAATCACTATATTCAGGTTCATAAACGGGTAGATAGCCATGCGTGACAAAATTAAACTGGTTTCCAGCGCTGGAACAGGACACTACTACACCACGGATAAAAACAAGCGTAACATGCCGGACAAAATGGAAATCAAGAAATTTGATCCAGTGGTCCGAAAGCACGTGATCTACAAAGAATCAAAGATCAAGTAGTAGCTTTAACAGGTAAGCTATAAATGAAAAGGCCGGTAGTCCATTGGGCTACCGGCCTTTTTTATAATGCCAGTTTAATCATTGTGCTGACTTTCAGATTCATTTGCCGTTAGTTTTATTTTCCTTTGCTGAGCCTTTTTGTAAGTCGCTCCGTGGTTGCCAGCAGTTTGGGATCTTCCTCAAGTTCCTTTTTGAGTTTGCCTACTGTTGTGGAAACAGTACCGTATCGCTTCAGCTTGAATAACCGGGCAATCGATTGCAGGGTAACTGCGGACAGTTCCTGGCACAGGTACATGGCTACCCAGCGCGGCACATTTTTGGACCCCGGCCCACGGGCCGCCTTGTAAATGCTTTCTTCTGACACTTTGAATTGTGTTGCTACAGCGCTGACAATTTCCTTGCAGGAAGGCCGCCACTTGGCGTTGGCGCCTCGTGAGACTCCGCGAACCTTGGTGGTTGAACGCTTTCTCTGGGCCTGCTTGCGGAATTTCTCGTCTCCCATGATCGACGACAGGTTTTTCTTGCCATAGAACGCCGCTATTTCATCATCAATGCCCTCACCGACATACTTCCGATAGCTGGCACTGCGTTTGGCGGCTGGGCCTGGCAATTGACGTAGCGCAGTATCTCGGTCCAGCCAGGTGGGGGGCTTCTTATTGCTGACATAGTGAGAGTAACTTGACCACTTATAGGAGGCCACTTCTCCGGTACGCACCAAGCAATGGATATGGCGCGTCAGTGGCAGCAGGTATTTCACCGACTGCACCAGTACCGCCTTGTAGCGACCGCGGAAAAGAGAGCCATCGGAATTTTTCAGACGCTGGTAATGCTGGGTATACAAACCATCGATTTGACGCATGAAGCGGGACAGGTTTGCTTCCGGAGTCTTGATTACCAGATGGTACTGATTTCGCAGCAGGCAAAAAGCGTGCACCTGCACATTGAGCCTTGAACAAGTCTCTTCCAAACCAGCAAGGAATGCTTCGAAATAGCGATCAGATGGGAAAACGCGCTGATTATCGAGGCCGTAATTGGACACGTGATAAACAGCATCGGGATATTCTATGCGTAGCGGTCTGGCCATGTTGAAATTCCTATACGAATATTATTGTCATTATCGTGAGAATGGGGACCTATTGTACTGGTCTCAAGGGAACAGGTTAGAGCTGACCCCACTGACCTTGCCTGTTGTATAGTTAACGCAATTAGCGCAACAGGTCAACCCGTGCTCAACTTATTGGCACATTAAATGGTTCTAGATCAAGATTTTCTGTTTTTGGGAATCGATATCTACTTTTTAACTCATTGTTCCAAACCTCAAGCGGGTCAGGTCGATGTTCCTTGGGGATAATGCGCGTAATGACCCCTTTTATTCTAGTCCGGGATACCGGCTGTCACTATGGCTCGTTTTGGTGCGGGCAAGCCCTCACAGGTCTTGCCCGGGTCAGCCGGATCCAGACCATCAGCCAGAGATTGAAACGGCATCCATGAGGTGCTGCGCTGCTCTTCAGTGGTGGTAACGGAAGTATCCACCAGCTCTATATTCGTAAAACCACAACGCTGCAGCCAGCGCTCCAGAGTTGCCGTACTCGGAATAAACCAGACATTACTCATTCTGGCGTAGCGATCGCTGGGAGTCAGGCAGTAGCCCTCGCTGCCATCTACTACCAGTGATTCGAGAACCAGCTGCCCACCTCGGTTGAGGCACTTTTTCAATTGCATCAAGTGGTCGATGGGAGAGCGCACATGGTAGAGAACCCCCATGGAGAATACCGTATCGAAATAATTGAATGGCCCAGGATAGTCCTCCAGCCTGACCGGTAAGACATAGCATGGCTGCTTTCGCAAATAATTTTTTACCGCCAGGAATTGCATGACATAAAGCAGGTAAGGTTCCACACCAATTACCAGCCGGGCTCCTTCGCCGAGAGCGCGCCAGCAGTGGTAGCCGTTTCCGCAACCAACATCGAGAACCTTGCGGCCATTTAATGGAGTCAAATGACGTAACAGGCGATCCCATTTCATTCCAGAATGCCATTCTGTCTCGATTTGAACGCCAAACAGGTTGAAGGGCCCCTTGCGCCAGGGAATGAACTGTCGCAGTGTTTGCTCCAGCTCCGTCGCCAGGTCATTGGCGTCCGCGGACGAACCTATTCTTACCTGGTTTTCCAGATCGATACTGCTCGGTGTGAGTGCTGGCAAACTGCCAAGGGTAGCCAGCCAATCCGGAAGGTCGCCATGATTAAAAGTTTCGATGAACTCCGGGGCGGTTATCGTCGCCAGGTCCCCAAGAGGAGATTCGTTGTCAGGCTGATGCAGACCTCGCAGCAGGAATGGATCGGCCGGAGCCTTCATTTGATTGCCACCAGGGAGGCAAAATTGAAACACTGAAACCAGACATCGATAGTTTCAAAACCGGCAGCCAAAGCACGCTGTTTGTGGGTTTCGATGGTTTCCGGGATCAGCACGTTTTCTAGCGCAGACCGCTTTTGACTGATTTCCAGCTGCGAGTATCCCATCTTGTGCTTGAAGCTATGATAGGTATCGATAAAAAGCTGGTCGAGTTTGACATCCGGAAAGCGAATTTTCTCAGACAGAATCAAAATTCCGCCGGGCCGCATACCCTGGTAAATGCGCTCCAGCAGAGCGGCGCGATGTTCCACGGCAATGAACTGCAGGGTGAAATTCAGAATCACTACCGAAGCATCGCTAATTTCCGTGTTGCGAATATCTTGGCAAAGGATTTTCAATGCCGGGGGAACTTCCCCAAGGGAGGCCAGGTTTTGCTGACATCGTTCAATCATGGCGGGTGAATTGTCGACCGCCACCAGCTGGTATTGTTCATGCGGCACCTGATTGATGATGGCCAGCGACGCAGCACCCAGTGAGCAGCCCAGATCGTAAACGGTCGATTCTGCCGTGCAATATTGCCTGGCGAGCAGACCGATCATGGATACGATGGTCGAGTAGCCAGGCACTGAGCGGTTGATCATGTCCTCGAAAACTTCTGCCACGTTGTCGTCAAAAACGAATTCCGACGGGGCAGTATCCGAAGCAAACAGAGTATCTTTTTTCGAACTCAATGCAGGAACTCAATGTCAATTTGTGAGCAACCGGTTCGGTCGTCGATGGGCAGGGTTGCTCCTCCTCGCCCTTTGACCTATTTTAACCCAGCTTCGCGCAATGCGCCTTGATCAGTAGACTTGTCTGGGGGCCAGAGTATCATCCCAATTAATCAGAGGTTCCCAGGATGCCACAAGCCGATCCCAGGCCAGCGAAACTGCTGGAAGATTTTTTCCCGTTGCTGGATACCACGGTTGCAGACAACGGAGTGCTGGATCTCGCCTGTGGTTCCGGGCGCAATGGATTATTTTTGGCGAGACATAATCTTCCAGTGGTCTTTGCCGACATAAATTCGGCAGCCTTGAAGAAAATCTTCGGCGAGTTGGCTGGCCTGAATACTGGTGCGCAATTCTGGGAAGTGGATTTTGAAGATCCCGAAAGCAGACCTCTAGCCGGTAAAGAATATGACGCAATTCTGGTATTTAATTATCTGCATCGACCGCTGATCCCGTACCTCAGACAAAGTCTGGTGGCAGGGGGATTATTGCTTTACGAAACTTTCACGGTTGCACAGGCGACTCTCGGCAGACCCAGTAATCACGAGTATCTTCTTAAACCTGGTGAGCTCCGCAGCTGGTTCGAAGATTGGGAAATCCTACACTACTTCGAAGGTGACGAAGGTAGCCAAAGTGGCCAAGGCGGCCAAGGCGGCCAAGGCGGAAAGGGCAATGAAGGTGACGATGATAAGCCAAAGAGATATTACGCCAACCTGGTGGCTCGCAAACCAGCTGGCCGAGATTAACGACAATGATAATGATAATGGGAAAACGGGAAGTGAAAGTCATACCCCTTAATTTTGGTGACCGATCCAGCAACCTCAAACACATCGATTGCGAAATCAAGCGTTTTTCACGCAAGAGCCTGGCCATTCACGTGGGACATCGTAAGGTGGAAGTGCGCAGCCCGATGTGGACCAGTCGACGGGAGATACGTTGTTTCCTGGAATCCAACAAGGAGTGGATAGAACAAAAACTAAGGGAAGAGGCGAAGCGCTACCGGGAATCGCTAAGAATTGAAAACGGTAGAAAGATTTTTTACCGGGCCCGCGAGCGGCGTATCGTATTTCAGGAATGCCCGCGACAACGCGTTATGGTAACCAGGGATGAATTCGTCATCCAGGGTCCAGGGCTGACACCCAAAAAGGCAAAAGAGCAGGTAGAAGCCTATCTACATGAGCGGGCCAGCCGGTACTTGCCAGACCGGGCAAGGGCCCTGTCGCGTTACCTGCGGGTAAGTCGACGCCTCAAGGAAGTTAAACTGCGCAAGACCAAGACCAAGTGGGGTCACTGCACGTCTACCGGGGTAGTGCAGTTTAACTGGCTCATCATGCTGGCACCCGACTCGATAATCGACTACATGATTGCTCATGAGATCTGTCACCTGGTCCACATGAATCATTCGGAAAAGTTCTGGGACCTGGTGGAAACTGTCTGCCCCGACTATGAGTATTACCGGGAATGGTTACAGCAACATGAGCATCGTCTCTGGCTTTAGTCATTAGCCGCCCCGGTACAAGTTCGGTCGCTACTCAGCCAGCGGAAGCAGGGTTTGACTTGCGGCGAAAGCGTATATCCCACACCCCATGGCCAAGTTTCCTGCCGCGATTTTCGAATTTGGTGGCAGGCCTGCTGCCGGGGGTCGAATAATTACCGGTTCCGGCTTCGTTGATCAGGAAGATTCGATTTTCCAGGACGTCCAACATCTGTTCCGCGTAGGGTTGCCAATCGGTTGCCAGGTGAAGCAGTCCATCGGGCTTCAGCTTGCGCGCCAGTAAATCAACAAACTCGGCCTGGATCAGGCGTCGCTTGTGATGACGCTTCTTGTGCCAGGGGTCCGGAAAGAAAATCTGAACACCATCCAGGCTGCCGTCTGAGAAACAGTGTTCCATGACCTCGCGGGCATCATGGTTAATCACCCTGACATTGGTCACTGCCTCTCTGCCTAGGCCCATGAGCAGTTTACCGATACCGGGTTTGTGAACTTCGATACCGATGAAGTTGTTCTCGGGCATGGCGGAGGCCATGGTCAGCAGTGAATCGCCCATGCCAAAGCCGATTTCCACGATTACGGGATTGTTGTTTGCAAAAAGGGTTTGCAGATCCAGGAGTTGCGGTCGGTAATCAATAACAAAGTCTGCCGAGTAAGTCTCCAGCGCTTTGCGTTGGGAGCTGGTCAGGCGACCGCCACGGACTACATAGCTGCGGATTGGCCGCCGTTGAGGAGTATCAGGCGGAGAGCCAGTCTGATTCTTGTCACTTTCGGTCAATTAAAGGTTCCCTAAAAAAACGTACCATCAACAGGCGAAGACGCGCTGGCATAAAGACGCTTCGGCATGCGACCGGCAAGAAATGCCTCCCGCCCGGATTCCACTGCTTTCTTCATGGCTGACGCCATTAACACTGGCTTGCCTGCTTCGGCGATTGCCGTGTTCATCAAAACGCCGTCACAACCAAGTTCCATGGCGATTGAGGCATCCGACGCGGTACCGACACCGGCATCAACAATGATGGGGACTGTTGCGTTTTCCAGGATCATGCGTATGTTGTAGGGATTCCTGATACCGAGGCCGGAACCGATGGGTGCACCCAGGGGCATGACCGCAACGCAACCGATTTCCTCAAGTCGCTTGGCAATCAGGGGATCATCACTGGTATAAACCATCACGTCGAAATCTTCGGCCACCAGCTTTTCCGCAGCAGCGATGGTTTCAGTAACGTTGGGATAGAGTGTCTTCTGGTCGCCCAGCACTTCCAGTTTAACCAGCTTGTGGCCATCGAGCAGTTCACGCGCCATACGGCAGGTTCGCACTGCGTCCTCGGCACTGTAACAACCTGCGGTATTGGGCAAAATGGTGTATTCCTTTGGTGAAATAACTTCCAGCAGGCTTCGCTGGTCATCGTGCTGCCCGAGATTGATGCGACGGATAGCGACAGTGATGATCTCTGCTCCACTGGCTTGCAGGGCAGCAAGGTTTTCCTCGAAGTCCTGATATTTTCCGCTTCCGATGATGAGCCGCGACTGATAGGTCTTGCCGGCTATGCTCAGTGATTTTTCCTGTGATTCGTTCATAGTCTACAAACTAGTCTGCCTTAAATAAGAATTGATGCTAAAAGGATCAGCCACCGCCGATCGCCTGGACGATTTCCAGCTGGTCGCCTTCATGCAGCTGCAGTGAATCGTACTGACTACGGGGCACGATTTCCCGGTTGAGCTCAACAGCAATTTTGCTGTCCCCGAGAGACAGCTGTTGGATAAGCGTCGACAGACTGCTGCCCGCCGGAACCGACACCTTTTTCCCATTGACATCAACTTCCATGGATCGTACTCGTCAGGTGGCAAAAGATTCCGACCAGGCAAACCAGGCCAGTGCACCCCAGGCGGCGAGAAAGGCCACACCACCAATCGGTGTAATGGCTCCGAGCCAGCGAATGCCGCTTAACGCCAGTACATACAGACTGCCGGAAAATATCACTATACCGGCCAGAAACAAGAGACCGCTGGTTCGCAATGCTGTCGAACCAGGGTAGTGCAGGCTGAGAATCCCAATGCCAATTAAGGCGAGGGTATGGTACATGTGATACTGAACACCAGTCTGGAAGGTAGCCAGTAACTGTTCCGACAATCGACTGCTCAGGCCATGGGCAGCAAATGCGCCCAGTGCGACAGCCAGAAATCCATTGAAGGCAGCGAGGATAATAAACAGTTTAGGCATGGGGCTGCATTGTGTCTGCTAGGTGTTGGCAAATCAAGCCGGTTGATAGTGCAGGTTTTTCGTCGGTAGAGTGCGGGAATAAAAAAGCCGCCCGATGGGCGGCTTTGTCGGTTAACGGTATTGCGTTGTCAGGCTTCCATCATCACCTTGACTTTATTCATGGCGTTCTTCTCTAGCTGCCTGATTCGCTCTGCAGAGACATTGTATTTATCGGCCAGCTCATGCAGCGTGGCTTTCTTTTCGCCTAACCAACGGCTGGCGAGAATATCCTTGCTGCGCTCATCGAGTTCGTCCAGCGCCAAGTGAAGACTGCTGTTGGTCACTTCTTCCCACTCGGCTTCCTCAACACTGGTTGCCAGGTCGGAATTCTGGTCTTCCAGATAATTTACCGGTGCTCGATAACTTAGCTCCTCATCTGCATCTGGCTCGATATCGAAGGGGGTATCAAAGGCGCTCATGCGTCCTTCCATCTGGCGAACCACCTTGGCGTCGACGCCAAGGTCCTTGGCAACTGCTTCCGCTTCTTCGTTATTGAGCCAGCCCAGGCGTTTTTTGGAGCTGCGCAGATTAAAAAACAATTTGCGTTGTGCCTTGGTAGTAGCAATTTTAACGATACGCCAGTTCTTCAGAATAAACTCGTGCATCTCGGCTTTGATCCAGTGTACGGCAAACGAGATCAGGCGTACTCCTACCTCGGGGTTGAACCGCTTGACGGCTTTCATCAAACCAACGTTGCCTTCCTGGATAAGGTCACCCAGCGGCAGGCCATAACCGGAATAAGATTTCGCCATATGTACTACGAACCGCAAATGTGACAGCACCAGTCGCCGGGCTGCATCCACGTTGTCATCGTAGTAATACTGGTTTGCCAACTCTTTTTCTTGTTCCGGAGTCAGTACCGCAATACTGTTGACAGATGCTATGTAAGCAGTCAAATCACGACCAGGTACCATTGGGTCAATAACTTGCAAACTCTTACTGGTGTCCATAACGCTCCTGAATCAATTGAAAAAAGCTTACTGTGAAACGACCTTATTTTAGCATTTTTTGTTGCACGCTGCCATTTCAAGCAGAATTTTGAAGATTTCCAAAGGGTTTAGCAGAATCGCGATAACCAGTTCAAAAACAGCTAATTACGGCCTTATACGGGCAAGTACGTACAGAAACTGCACGCGGATTTTTCATTAATACTCAAGGTGGGGGCAAACACCTGAATTTCAAGGGAGTGATGACTTTGTAGCCGGCGCGTATCTTAGGGGGGTGATGAGTAAACCCGCATCAATACTGCAATAAGCGCCCCTAGCCAGCCCAGTCCGGCTCCGATTACCGCCGAAAGCAGGATATCAGCCGCTCCAGGCTTCTGGATTGTGAGCTCAGCACTATAAAACGACAACAGTGTGTCAATTGGCGCTGAAATGAAGAGTTGTACGCCAATTAGCAACAATCCAGCCAGCAGGCCTCCCGCGGCTCCCAACAGCAGGCCGCTGTAAAGGAAAGGACGGGCGATGAACCCGAAGGTTCCGCCTACCAGTTTGACCACTTCGATCTCGCGGCTGCGGTTCTCAATGCTCATGCGAATGGTGTTGCCAATGACCAGCAGGACGGCCAATGCCAGTACCGTGGCAAGCAGGAGCCTGAGTTGAGCCACCAGTCCTTGAACTGCAGAAAGCCGTTGAATCCAGGCAAGATCGACACGGATTGACGCTACTTCGGGTAAGTTCTGCAATTCTGAAGACAGGGCTTCAATTTCAGTTGCAGCTTGGTATTGGGGCACTAATGTGATCGAGGCCGGCAGCGGGTTTTCGTCCAGGTCATCGATGATATTGCCGAAACCCGAATTGGTCCTGAATTCAGTCAGTGCTCCTGCACTTGAAAGGTAATCAACCGTAATAGCGTCAAAATCCCTGAGTAAGTCTCCGCTGAGCTCCTGCCCTCTTTGTTCAGTGGTGTGTGGATGCAGGTACAGCGTAATTCTGGCGCTGTCCTGCAAGCTGTCTACAAAAGGGACGAGATTACTTTCAAGTTGCCTGAGGAATCCTGGCAGGAGCAGTGCGATTGCTATTACCAGGGTGGTCATCAGGGTAGCAGCAGGGGTTTGTAACAGTCTTGCGGCGCTGTCTCTTGCAGTTTCCCAATGGCTGGAAAAGACTTGTGCCGACAACGCAGCTCCTGAAGCCCCCTCGACCTTCCGAAAAATTCGACTGTTGCGGGTTGTTTGCTTGTTTGCCATAAAGACCTGTTACTTATTGGTGATCCGACCCTGCTCGAGGGTGATTATCCGATGTCCCCGGCTGGCAAGCAGGCTCAAGTCGTGGCTGGCAACCAACACACAGACACCAACCTGGTTGAATTCTTCGAACAATTTGATGATGTCCCGGGAAAGGACTGGATCAAGATTACCGGTAGGCTCATCGGCTAACAAAATCATCGGCCGGTTAACAACAGCACGGGCAATACCCACCCGCTGTTGCTCGCCTCCTGACAGCGCTGAGGGATTGAGCTTTTCCTTGCCCAGCAGGCCAACCTTATCCAGGGCTGCCCGCACCCGGCGTTCGGACTGGATTCTGGAGTAACCACTTACTTTTAATGGCAATGCTACGTTTTCGTACACCGTCCTGTCGGTGAGAAGCTGATGATCCTGAAAGACCACGCCAATGCGACGTCGGTGAAATGGAATCTGGCGGCGAGCAATCCGGTTAAGATTGCGCCCGCCAACAATAACCTGACCCTGGCTCGGCAGTTCGACCCGTGAAATCAATTTAAGCAGGGTGCTCTTCCCGGCTCCGGAGCGCCCGGTTATAAAAGCCATCTCCCCCTGCTGTAATTCAAAACTGACCTGACTCAGTGCGTCTTTACCGCTTTCGTATCGTTTGCTGACACAATCGAATTTGATCATTCAACGAACAGCGCTTCCACAAATTGCTCGGCAGAAAATGGCCGCAGATCGTCGATTTTCTCACCGACACCGATAAACCTGATAGGCAGACCCAATTCCTTGGCGATGGCGAAAACCATGCCGCCCTTGGCCGTGCCATCCAGCTTGGTCAGGCAGATTCCAGACAGATTGACGGCCTGATGAAAGCTGCGGGCCTGATTGAGCGCGTTTTGACCAGTGGTAGCGTCCAGAACCAGCAATGTTTCATGAGGCAGGTCTTCATTTTGCTTCTTCAGCACTCGCACGATTTTCTCAAGTTCGTGCATCAGGTTGTCCTTGGTGTGGAGGCGACCTGCAGTGTCCGCAATCAACACGTCGGAACCGCGTGCCTTGGCAGATTGATAGGCGTCGAAAATTACTGATGCGCTGTCAGAACCGGTAGCCTGGGCTATCACCGGTACATCGTTGCGTACGCCCCATTCCTGGAGTTGTTCGACCGCGGCGGCGCGAAAGGTGTCACCAGCCGCCAGGATTGGTTTGATATCCTGGTCTTCCAGATAACGGCAAAGCTTGCCGATAGTGGTCGTCTTACCAACACCATTGACTCCCACTACCAGGATAACGAAGGGATTTTGCTCAGTGATCTGCAGGGGCTCATCAACCGGTTTTAACAAATCAACCAGTTCTTTCTTCAGTTCTGCCAGAAAGTTCTCGGGGTCTGAAAGCTGTTTACGATTGAGTTTCAGCTTAAGGTTGTTAATGATCTGATCAGTGGCCTCCATGCCAACATCCGCAGTCAGTAAACGGGTTTCAATTTCATCTAGTAAATCCTGATCAATGTTCCCGGAGCCGAGAATCAGATTGCCAAGGCCTGAACTGAGGGTCGCACGGGTCTTGCCAAGGCCGGCAATCAGCCGCCCGAAAAATCCTCCGGCACCGGGCTGTTGATCGGATTCATCCCGGATGGTCTGTTCACCTGGTGACGGAATTTCCGTTTCCTGATCTTGTTTATCAGAATTCCTTTTTTTGCCGAATCCGAACATTGGTAATTACTTCCGATTACTGGAAACACATCTACTCAAGCCGGCAGGTCAGTGAGCTGGCCAGTCTTTGTAATCCAGTATTGTCTACTTGGTTGTGAGAGCAGGCTATCCTACCATTAGAGAAGGTTTGTTTACACGGTACCAAATAAGTAGTTAACACTCTAAAACTACCCAAGGTCTCCGTTAAATTCGGTGGCTTGAAAGTCTTGTTTACCTATTTTCAAAGAAAATGACATCTAAAACAGCAACAGGAAATCTGCGGATAATCAGTGGAAAATGGCGTAGCCGCATGCTCAGTTTTCCCGCTGTGGAACAATTACGACCCACCGCCAATCGTATTCGGGAAACCCTGTTCAACTGGCTGCAGGAGGAAGTCCCTTTCGAAGATTGCCTGGACCTGTTTGCCGGCAGCGGAGCCTGCGGCCTTGAGGCACTTTCCCGAGGAGCCCGCCAGGTGGTTTTTGTGGAACAGAACCGACTGGTTGCCGACGCAATCGTTACCAACCTGAGCCTTCTCGGAGAACCAGGGATGCAGGTTATCCGTAATGATGCTGTTGCATGGTTGAAAAATCAGGCGCATCAGGAGAGCCAGAAGTTTGGCATTGTGTTCATCGATCCACCTTATGCCGCGCAGCTGGAGAGGGAGTGTTGCCACTTACTGGAAGATTCCGATTTGCTAAAGGATCGGGCATTTATATACCTGGAATCGAACCGAGATCTGCAGGAAAATCTGTTTCCAGCCGGGTGGCGTATGATCAAAAAGAAGCGCGCTGGCGCAGTGTTTTTTGTGCTGTTGGAGAGACTGGCAGATGGTGCAGGTAAAACAGATGAACAGCAGTGATACTTTCCAACCGAAACGCTGGTTGCGTAATGGCCACGCCCAAACATTGTGGCGCAAGTTCGCTCCCACTCCTGAGGTCAATCGCAAGCGACAGCGTGTCGAGCTGGCCGATGGTGATTTTATCGATCTTGACTGGTGTGAACCACTATCTAATGAAGATTCCGAAAATGGAACGATAGTTCTTTTAATTCACGGACTTTGCGGCTGCTCACAATCGAGCTACATACAATCGCTGCAATACCGATTGGGCTTATCAGGCGAGACCAGCGTGGCGATGAATTTTCGTGGCTGCAGTGGGGAAACTAACCGCCTTGCCAAGGCGTACCATTCCGGTGTTACGGCTGATCTGGCTGAAATTGTTAGTGTCTTACAGAGACAAAATCCCCACAGTCAGTTTGCTGCCGTGGGTTTCTCCCTGGGTGCCAATGTGCTTTTGAAGTGGCTGGGCGAAATTGGAGGAGACAGTCCACTTGAGCGAGCGGTTGCAGTTTCGACCCCTTTCAATCTAATGCTTTGTTCCAAAGCCATGCTGGAAGGAATGAGCAAGATGTACGGGCGCTATTTTTTACGTCGCCTGGTAGCCGATGTGGAAAACAAAAAGCTGGCATTTCTGCAATCCGACAATCTGGAACAACTGGAACTGTTACGCTCTTGTGGTGATCTGGACAATTTGACTTCTCTATGGGATTTCGATGATCGGGTTACTGCGCCACTCCACGGTTTCGACGACGCTAATCACTATTACGAGCAATGCAGCAGCTTGAGTTACCTGGCCGACATTAATGTAACAACACTGTTGTTACAGAGTCTGGACGATCCCATTATCCCTCCGAACGCATTACCTGGCGATCATCATCTCAGTGACGCTCTGGTACAGGACTTTTTTGACCGGGGAGGCCACGTGGGATTTGCTTCCGCATCGGGACGCTTCTGGCTGGAAGATCGCATAGCTAATTTCATTACCCGCTGAACGATTTTTCCTGCATTGAGACACCTTGATCGTTCGGCTAGAATGCGAGGCTCACACCCTGGCACGAGCAAACTATGAAACTAGCCGTCTATCCTGGAACTTTTAATCCCATCACCAATGGTCACACGGATCTCGTAGAACGCGCTTCCGGCCTTTTCGATCACATCATCGTGGCTATCGGAACCAATCGTCAGAAAAGCGTGGCATTGACTACCGGTCAACGAGTGGAATTGGCCAGTGAGGTACTGGCACATCTGGACAATGTAGAAGTCTGTGCGTTTGATTCACTGTTGACAGAATATGTTAAACAACGCGGCGCAAACATTATCCTGCGTGGCCTGCGGACGGTAGCCGACTTTGAATACGAGTTTCAGCTGGTAGGCATGAATCGCGTCCTGGAACCGGAGATTGAAACGGTATTTCTGGCACCGGCAGAACACCTCTCCTACATTTCTTCTACCCTGGTGAGAGAAATCGCATCCTACGGGGGAGACATCTCAAAGTTCGTTCATCCGGCGGTTGCCCGGGCAATGATGGGTTCCGGGACAGGCTGACGGGCAGCAGGCCTCAGCTTGAACTACCGACGATTGATTCAGCTCTGGCACTGGCGACAATAAACGGTACTTCGTTGCCCCAGCCGGATTTCGGTGAGCTCTAACCCGCAATTCACACAAGGTTCACCGCCTCTGCCATAGACTTCGAGGGATTGTTTGAAGTAACCCGGTTTCCCGTCACTCCCGGTGAAGTCTCTAAGCGTGGTCCCTCCCACATCGATGGCATTCTGCAAAATCGTTTTGATTTCTTCTGCCAGTCTGCAGTAGCGAGCAAGAGATATTCTGTTTGCGGCCCTGGAGGGATGAATACCAGCTTTGAACAAGGCCTCGTTTGCATAAATGTTGCCTACCCCCACCACTACTTTTCCATCCATTATGAAGTTTTTTACCGCCACCTTCTTTGCCCTGCTGGCCGTTTTGAGTGTGTTGCCGTCAAAGCAATCGGTCAATGGTTCCGGACCCAGCTTATGCAGCAAGGGATGTTGCTCAATGGGCCCTTCATGCCATAAAAGGCAACCAAATCGCCTCGGATCTGTGAAGCGTAGCGCCTGGTTATTGGTAAAGATTATATCCACGTGATCGTGCTTGCCCGGTGGTGTGCTTGTGGGAACAATTCTCAGGCTGCCGGACATGCCCAGGTGAATGATCAGGTGCCCTGTTTCATTGCTCAACAGCAAGTATTTGGCACGTCTGAGGATGCTCTCAATCCGGGTTCCCGGCAGGATTTGCCGCAGCTCCTGCGGGATTGGCCAACGCAGGCTTGGAGTGCGAATGACGACTGCACGAATTGACTTGTGCAGAATGCCTGGAGTGATGCCTCTGCGTGTTGTTTCAACTTCAGGAAGTTCGGGCATTGAAGAAAAATGGGCTCAGCGAGGGAACTGATTAAATATAGGTAACGCGAGTTATAATCTGTTGACACTCACCCTGTAAAGAAGCAAATCCCACCATGGCCAAACAGACCCAGGAGATTGTTCTCGGCATAGACGCGGGAGGAACTTTTACCGACTTTGTTCTGTTACGGGAGCAGGGTGGTGAATACCAGCTTACCGTGCATAAGGTGCTGTCCACACCCGAAGCCCCAGAACAGGCAATTTTACAAGGTATCAGGGAGCTGGACCTCGAGAGCCGGGCAACAAGTGGCGAATTGCACATTATTCATGGAAGTACCGTTGCGACCAACGCAGCCCTTGAGGGCAATGGTGCCAGGACTGCTTTTATTACCAACCATGGTTTTGGCGATATGCTGTCTATCGGACGTCAGACCCGGCCATCACTCTATAGCCTGGAATTCCCGCCACAGAAAAAACCAGTGGAAAGCGAGTTATGTCTGGAGGTAGGTGGTCGCCTGACGGCAGATGGTGAAGTACTGGAACCACTGACTGCCCTGGACATTGAGCAGACTGTCGAGCGCATCAAGACACTGAAACCGGAGGCTGTAGCAATTAATCTGCTGTTTTCGTTTGTAGATGACAGCTTTGAACGAGAACTGGAGCAGGCTGTTCAGGACTCGGTACCAACGGTCTTCATCAGCCGGTCTTCGGAAGTTCTGCCTGAATACCGGGAATACGAACGAGGGATGGCGACCTGGCTGAATGCCAGTCTGGGACCGGTTGTCAGTCGTTATCTACTCAGGCTCAAGGAGGAGCTTGGCGACTGCCCGCTGGCCATCATGCAATCCAGTGGCGAAACTCTCAGTGCTTCTGCTGCTTCGTCACGCGCGGTAAACCTGCTGCTGTCCGGCCCTGCCGCCGGACTGCGGGCACTCAAATTTCTTGGTGATCAACTTGGAGAGTCGCGTTTCATCAGCTTCGATATGGGTGGTACCTCCACTGACGTGGCGTTACTGGATGGTGAGCTGATTATCACCAATGAGGGAAGTATTGCGGGATATCCGGTCGCTGTCCCCATGGTGGATATGCACACAATTGGTGCGGGAGGAGGCTCAATCGCCTACCTGGATAGCGGGGGGATGTTGCAGGTGGGGCCGAGATCCGCTGGCGCCAACCCTGGCCCTGCCTGTTATGGCAAAGGCGCAGAAGATGTCACGGTGACCGATGCCAATCTGATCCTGGGTCGGATTCCTGAAGATGCTTCCCTGGCAGGCAGCTTCAAGTTGGATCGGCAGGCGGCAAGCCAGGCAATCGCACCATTGGCACAGGCTTCCGGACTGGGAGAAACTGACACTGCATTGGGTATTATCCGGGTGGCCAATGAACATATGGCTGCTGCCTTGCGGATGATTTCAGTGCAGCGGGGGTATGATCCGGCAGATTTCGTGCTGACCTGTTTTGGGGGCGCGGGTGGCCTGCATGTCTGTGCCCTGGCAGAGGCTATGGGAATGCGCCGGGCCATCGTGCCATTGAATGCTGGTGTCTTGTCTGCCCTTGGAATGCTGGTAGCTCCGCGGGGTCGGCAATTTTCTCACACCGTGCGAATGATGGCGGATCAAGTGCGGGATACAGACATCGATGCCGCGTTTTGGGCTTTGATCGAACAAGGAATGCTGGAGCTGGAATCCGAAGGCTTGAGAAAAGAGGAGCTGCAGCAGGAATGCAGCATTGATATCTGCTATGCAGGCCAGTCCTCTACTCTGAATATTCCCTGGCTGAACAAGAATGAAACGTCACAGCGCTTTCATCGACTGCACAATGAACGTTATGGTTTTTCGCTGGCACGGGAACTTGAATTTGTTAATCTGAGGGTACGGATTTTCGGGCGCCAGCGGATTATGGACCTGGTCCACAAAAGAAATACTGAGAGTATGAATAATATTTCTCGCGCGGAGGTCTCTGATAGGGATACCAAGCTACCGGTATATGCCAGGGATAATCTGGTATCGGGAGATGTTATAGAGGGGCCGGCTATAATTACCGAATTGTCGGCAACCACTTATCTTGAAACCGGCTGGCAAGCCAGCCAGGACAAATTTGGTAATCTCCGTTTGGAGAAGCAGGATTTGTCCGGACCCCGGTAAACTTACTGAAGACTAGTGCGTTATCACTAACGAATAGAAGCAATTATGACCCATGTGCTGCAGAGAATTGGTCGACTTATTACCGGGCTGATGGTGTTGTGCCTGTCGATCCAGGGCCATGGTCAGACAGAATCGGAGACTGATGAACAGCCTGCCGAGTCTTCGCCAGAACGCGTATCGGTTTACGAAACCTTGGTGTTTGATCGCCCTGTTGCAGTGCTTCCGGGGGAAGAGCCGGTCGCTAATGATGCGGTTGTTGTGTACACAAACACAGTACCGCCGGGTGAGTTGAGCGCGGATCAGGTTCTGAGCCTGCAAAGATTCCAGGATAATGTCAGTGCCGTCGAATTCGAAGGTGGTGCCTGGGATATTAATCTGACCGAAAATCTGACCTCCATCGGTGAGATTTATCAACGACAGGGCATGCACCAGGAAGCCATCGATGCCTATACACGGGCCATGCACGTCAGTCGCGTCAATTTCGGTCTTAACAGTCTAGACCATTTACCACTTGTGGAGCGGCTGGTTGACAGTTACATGGTATTGGGAGACTGGGAGAGCGCCAATCAATATCAGGAATATCTGTATTACACGCAACGCCGGGAATACGGCATGAATGATCCGCGCATGGCAACAGTAATGCACCGGCGTGCCAACTGGGAGCTGAGTGTATTCAATGCCCGCTGGGGAGACGAATTGGGTGGGAAACTTATCAATGCACTGAATCTGTATCGGTCAGCCTCTACACTTGTGAGTATTCACTTCGGCCCCAATGACGAGCGCTATTCAAGATATCTTAGAGACACCGCTGGTACTGCGTACCTGGTGTCTCGCTACCAGACGCTGATTCGTGAAACCACCCCGGCGCAATATAGCCCGGCACAAAACTTTTACCTGGAAAGCCCTCGCGGTGGGTTCAGCATGGGCTTCGAAGATGGCTATGAGGACGGCCTGAGCGCATTGCAGAGCTTAGTAGAGTCATTTCCAGAGGAAGACCGCAATACTGAAGAATACGCCCAGGCATTGATACTGGAAGCCGACTGGTATCTGTTGTTTGAGCGCCGTCGAGCCGCACAGGAGAGATACCGCGCTGCCTATACAGTTATCGAAGCCCTGGAAAACGCGGAAGCATTGATTGATAGAACATTCGGCGCAGTAAAACCGCTACCTTATTTTTCCGAGCTGATCGAATCAATATTTGTTAAAGGCAACTTTGAAGGTCGTGCTTCGGTTGCTCAGGAAACTGGCTACATCGATGTTCAGTTTGATGTCAATGCTTATGGCTCGGTGGCCAACCTGGAAGTTCTGACTGATGACGCCGAGGTTGATAGCAGAGTAGTGAGTACTTTACGGCGTCAGATCCGACGAACTGTATTCCGACCGAGAGTTCAAGACGGTGAGGTAATCAGGACCAGTGGCAACCGGTTTAGATACCGATATGCGTACTGAAACACTGGCAAGACCCCGACGCATGGCTTATTGTTAAGGGTCGGTTCAGCGAGAATTTGCTAAATACAGGTGGCTGGAGTGGTTGAGACTGGTCCACCACGGAAGTAACAGCGTAAAAGATTAGACATTACAGCAGGAAATAGGAAGTAAGGAAGAAACAAGGCTAGAAAGAAAGCTAGAAAAATGGCTAGAAAGAAAGCCAGAAAGTAAGCTAGAGGAATCTAGCCAGTTCGTCGCGCACAGAGCCTGCATAACCATTCGGGCGAATGCTTAAACAACAGCGGCGAACTAAAGGAAGTTAATTACCGGTTTGAAGGTCTCAGTACAAACACAGGGCGGCAAAATCCAGCTGCAGGTTGAAGCAGCCGATAGAAGGACGATTTCATTAAAACGTCGCTAAAATCAAGAAACATGCTGGCATTTGTTTTAAAAATCTCGAATCTGCAGATTGAGTTAATATTATGAGCAGTATTATTCACAGCAAAACACTGTTGGCCTTGAGCATGGTGGCACTTCTAACCGCCTGTCAGTCGTCGTCCCAGACTTCCCAGTCTTCCAGTTCGTCGTCCTCAAGCTCATCATCGAGTTCGTCCTCAAGCTCATCATCGAGTTCGTCCTCTAGCTCGTCATCGAGTTCGCCTTCCAGTTCTTCCAGCAGTTTCCCGTCTCCCAGCAGTTCGCAGTCGAGCAGTAGCTCCTCGAGCAGTTTTCCGTCTGCCAGTTCATCCTCGAGCAGCTCTTCGTCCAGTATTCCGTCGACCTCAAGCTCATCTGGGGATTCAGGAAGTTTTCCCTCAATACCAAGCGGCTCGACATCGTCCCAGAGCCGGTCTTCGGCGGGCAGTCCCGGTCAGGACCAGGCCAGCAGTTCAAGGTCGGGCAGTCAACCCGGACAACAGAGCAGCCAGTCTACCGGCTTGCCAACCGGCTCATCAGGCAGTGGTGCCCAGGCTGGAAATCCCGGTTTTCCGGGCGTTGACCCTCGTACTGGCTCTGCCGGCGACAGTGCCGGGGATGGTTCCAGCGGACAGCGGGACGGTTCAGCAGGTGACCTGGATGGAGGCAATCCTGGCGGCTTGGGAGGAACTTCAGCTGGTGGAGGTGGCGACTATACACTCGACACACTTCCTGGCGATGTGTTCGGCGGGACTGGCACGGGTTCTGATTCCCAACAGTCTGCCGGTACCATGACGACTACAGAGCAGGCGGGCGTGCTGGACGAACAGTTGCGGCGCGGTTACGAAGTGTTTGACGGCCTGATCCTGGGTGAAAGGGAACGGGCCCAAGCGGAGCGAGACAGCAGCCCGGGCGGACTTGGAGGTGGCGGCGATAACAGTGGGGTCGGCGGCAGCGCGGCATCTCAACCACAGACCATGCCAACAGGTGGTGTCGGAGGACCTCAGCCGACGGGAGTGCCGGTAGGCGCAATTCCGTCATCGAGTTCACCACCTGGTGAGACTTTTCCGCCGCCTGAAGATATTCCAAATGGTCGCGATGATGACGTTGTTGCTCGACAACTTCGCGAAGCCGCAATGCGTGAGCCTGATCCCGAGCTGCGAGAAGCCCTTTGGGATGAGTACAGAAACTATACTGGCATTAGTGAGCAGGAGTGATGAATAGAATCAGTTTGCAGTTTTTTGCTTTAGCATTGGCCGGTTTACTGGTTAGTGCTTGTTCAACTCAGACGGTTAAATCTACCACCTACACGCCGGTTATCCAGGATTCCGAATACCTTCCCGAGGAACTGTTGTTGGATGTAGGCATTCTGGTATTTGATCCCGGGATTGATGAGATCGAGAAGGGCGAGGAGGAAACTGTAAACGACCAGATCCGGGTTGCAGAAGCCCGCTACTCTGCTTTCATGCTCTCTGACACCTTGCAACGTTCCGGCAACTGGGGTGTGGTTCGGGTCATGCCTAACAACAGCAGTCCGATGGATTTGATGCTGACCGGCACGATCCTGCAATCTAATGGCGAAGCCATGAAAATCCGTGTCAACGTTTCGGATTCAACCGGTCGAGAGTGGTATACAAAGGAATACCACGAGGTTATCAGTCAATTCAGTTACGATCCGACTCAGCGAAGCATCGCGGATCCCTTCCAGGTTATCTACAACAACATTGCCAATGATTTGCTGATGTTTCGCAAAGACGACTTGAGTGAAACCCGCATCACTGAAATCCGCCAGATTTCAGAGATGTTGTTTGCTCAGCGGTTTGCACCGGAGCTGTTTGCCAGTTACGTAACCCAGGGCCGTAATGGCTATTATCAGTTAACTCGATTGCCCGCAGAAAACGATCCAACTCTAGGCCGGATTCGGGAAATTCGTGAACGCGACTTCATGTTCGTCGATACTGTCCAGGATTACTATGCGACTTTTAGTCGTCAGATGAAATTGCCCTATGATTCCTGGCGTGAAGCGAGCTATTTCGAAACTATAACCTTACGCGAGCTGCGAGCATCATCGAGACGTCGGTTTATTGCTGGAACCGCTGCGGTCATCGGTGGCATTGCCGCAGCCAGCAGCGGTAACTACGCCGCTCAAACTGGCGGTGCTGTGGGTGTCGGCGCAGGCGCCTATCTGATTAAGAGCGGCTTTGACAAGCGTGCCGAAGCGCAGATTCATATCGCAGCACTGGAAGAGCTAGGGCAGTCCCTCGAAACCGAAGTTGCACCAAAAGTGATAAATCTGGAAGATCGAACCGTTACCCTGACCGGTAATGTCGAAGAGCAGTACAGCCAGTGGAAAGAAATTCTGGCAGATATCTACGCGCTTGAAGCGGGATTGCAATAGTCGGAATCGCTCCAGCACTTTACCCCCATTGACCCTTGAGCGAGAATTCGTTGACACGGAAGCGCTATGCCTGAGCCTAATGACTGAGAATGATGCCCAAAAAATACAGCCGGTAGATTTCGATGCGAGTCAGTCGCCGGTGTTTGCACCAGCTGCGACCACGGCTGGCACCGATAAACCATCTCCCTGGGTATGGGTGGGTCTAGGTGCGCTGGCTATTCTTGCGCTGGCGGTGATCTTCGTATTGCCCACTTTGGTTAGCGAGTACGAACTACCGCTGGAACGGCGAGTCGAAGTCTCTACTCCTGCTTCCGTTGCATCTACCGGCACCCCACAAGCTGGTATCAATGCAGTTTCTCCATTTACCGAAGCGCAACGTTCCTTGCAGCGAAAGGAAGCTCAGGATGTGCTGGCGGAGTTGCTCGCTGCACAGGCTGAACTGGATCAGTTTGATGTAGAAGCCTGGGCTGAAGCAGAGTATAGCGAAGCACTTTCAGTTGCGCAGGTAGGTGACGACGCCTATCTGCAACAGGATTTTGTTGGCGCTCGTGACCGCTACCAGGAAAGTCTGGAAAGTCTGCAGCAACTTCTGCAACGCGTTCCTACAGTGCTAGGTCAATACCTTGTCGACGGCGAAGCAGCGTTAGCTGCCAATAACTCGGTTCTGGCGGCGGAAAAGTTTTCCGTGGCGATCAAGCTGGATCCTGATAGTGAGCGGGCACAAATCGGGCTCGACAGGGCCAATAGTCTGGATGAGGTCAACGCCATGCTGGCCGAGGGCACTGGCTTGCAGGAAGCCGGCAATCTCGATGCGGCCAGGGAGCTGTTTGGCGCTGCGCTGGACCTGGATGCCAATAGCACCGAAGCAAAACGGTTGTTTGAAGCCGCCAACAGACAGTTGCTCGAGAGCCGGTTTGCCAATGTCATGTCCGAAGGATTCAACCTGTTACAGAACGAGCAGCCTGAACTGGCTATTGAGGCTTTCGAGCGCGCGGCGGCCCTTGGTGTGAACCGTAACCAGGCTGAGGCTGCGATTCAGCAGACTCGGGACGCCGTGGCACGGGTCGCAATTGACCGGTTTGGCAGTGACGCTAATGTTGCCCAGGATGCCGAACAATGGCAACTGGCGGTAGATGCGTATCAACAGGTTCTAGAGATCGATTTCAATCTGGTTTTTGCCCAGCAAGGCCTGGATTATGCAGGAAAAAGATTACGACTTGATCAGCTGCTGGAAGGCGCTATCGCCAATCCGGAACGCTTTGCTGACGATGAAGTCTATCAGCAGACGGTAGATATTTATTTCACTGGTCGCGCCATCGAAAATCCCGGGCCCCGGCTGGTCTCCCAGCTGGACCGCCTTCAGGTACTGCTGGAAAACTCTCAGGTCCCGGTGGCTGTAAATTTCATTTCTAACAATACTACTCGCGTGACGCTATTACGGGTTGCCGAGCTCGGTCTGTTCGAGGCGAAAACACTGGACCTTAAACCTGGACGCTATGTCGCCGTCGGCATCCGTGATGGTTACCGCGATGTCAGGGAGGAATTTCTGGTTGGTTTTGGTCAGACTCCGGACGCGGTCGTAGTGAGTTGTGAAGAAGAAATTGTCGCGACGGGAGGTCGTTAATGGTATGGCCGACTTTGACGACAAGCAGAAAAAAGGGTCTCCTGACCCCATAATTCCGATAAACTTCGAGCCTAACAAAGGCAGAAAGAAGTCCTTATCCTTTAAACTTGGTTGGGGTCATTTGTTCCTTGCCGTCTTCCTCATCTTATCCGGAACGGCTGCCTGGTTTATCCTGACTGCGAAATCAGTTTTTATCGAAATCGATCCAGTAACGGCGCAGATTGAAATAGACGGCGGTCTGGCCGTCCGCATGGGTCAGCGTTACCTCACCCGTGAAGGCGTGTACGATCTTGTTCTGAGGAACGAAGGCTATCACGATCTGGAAACCAAGCTGTTCGTCACCGACCAACAGTCACAAACCCATCCTATCGAAATGCGCAAGCTGCCTGGGCTGGTTACCATCGAATCGCTCGACCTGCAGGGGGCCAGGGTGCAGATTGATAACGTGGATATCGGTATAACGCCACTTATCGATGCGCAGCTGGAGGCCGGTGAAAGGGAGCTGGTTGTAAGCAAGGAGAGATACCTGCCGCGTACCGAACGAATCACGATTACAGGCAGGGCCATTCGTGAACGTTTCGAGGTTGAACTGGAACCGGCCTGGGCGGTGGTCAGCCTCACCAGCCAGCCTCCTGGCGCTGAGGTACTGGTAAACGGCGAGTCTCGGGGCATTACGCCACTCAATACAGAGCTGTTGCAGGGCGATCACGCTATCACTGTCAAACTGACTGGCCACCAGGCGTGGCAGGAAGAGCTTTCCATCACCGCCGGGCAGGATATGGTGTTGCCCGAGGTCCAGTTGATTCCTGCCGACGGCCTGGTTTTTATTCGCTCCAATCCCAGCGATGCCAGCGTAACCGTTAATGGTCAGTTCACTGGACAAACCCCACTGGAAATTGCTCTGCCTCCGGGTGAGTCACATCGTGTTACCTTGTTTAAAGCCGGGTATAACGAGGCCAGCCGGGTTATTCAAACGGCTCCTGACGAAGAGTCAGAGGTAACAATCGAGCTTGAGCCAATCCTGGCCAGTGTGCAAGTTTCAGCCAGTCCAGAAGACGCGGAACTCTATATCAACGGTGAATATCGAGGCCTGGCAAACCAGACTGTAGAGTTGATGGCAGCCAGTCAGCTTATTGAGATTCGCAAACAGGGCTACGTACCTTATTCAACGGAATTTACCTCCAGGCCCGGGCTGGACCAGGCGATCAGAGTGACTCTTAAATCGCTTGAACAACAACGCCGGGAACAGATCCGACCGCAAATCAGCACGATCGGCGGCGAGACCTTGAAACTGTTCAATCCAGGCCCGTTCACCATGGGTGCATCGCGTCGCGAGGCCGGGCGAAGGCCCAATGAAACCATTCGTGAAATTATTCTGGAAGAACCGTTCTACTTCGGACTGCATGAAGTAACCAATGAATCGTTTCTTCGCTTTAAGGCAGATCACGCTTCGGGAACCTTTCAAGGCCAGGCGCTGGCGCTCAATAACCAACCAGTGGTCAATGTCAGCTGGCAGGATGCGGCACTGTATTGCAACTGGTTGAGTGAACAGGAAGGCTTGCCGGTCTTCTACACTGTAGAAGAAGATGAAGTCGTGGGTTTCAATGCCGATTCCATCGGCTACCGATTGCCGACTGAAGCTGAATGGGCATGGATCGCCCGTACAAATGAAACAGACTCTGAGTTACGGTTTGCCTGGGGCGATCGACTACCGCCGGTTGGTTATCCTGGCAATATCGCCGATAGTTCGGCACGTTCCATTCTGGGTGAAATTGTTATGGAGTACTCAGACAGCTATGCGGTTTCGGCACCGGTTGGTGAGTTTGAAGCTAATTATCACGGCGTTTACGATATGACCGGTAATGTTGCCGAGTGGGTCCACGATTTCTATGGCGCTGTTGGTACCCTCGGTGGCGTTGCTGAGACTGACCCGCTCGGACCGGAGTCCGGGCAGTACCATACCATCCGGGGATCAAGCTGGGCGAATGGTTCCATCACTGAGCTGCGGCTATCGTTTCGGGATTTTGGATCCGAGCCCCGGGATGATGTCGGATTTAGAGTTGCCAGGTATCTGGGAGAATGAAGGTGATGAAATTGCTGAAACTGTTATTGGTCGTGTTCATTTCGTACTTCGTAGCCCTGCCCCTAGTGGCGGCAGAAGCTGTGCTAGAAAACCAGGCTGAAGAAACTACTGAAACCCAGCAGGTTGATGGTGATGAATTAGCATCAGATGATTCTGCAGCTGCTATTGACAGCGACAGTGATGAAGCGTCGGAAGAAGAAAGCCCGTCCCGATTCATTCCAACCGAACAGATATCGCAGGACCTGGGTGTTTCGTTTCCGTCGGATATTTAAGGAACAGTTCATGAAACAAGGATTATTATGGGAGCTGATATACCAGATTGCGGCATTGATCATTGCCGTTATCCTGGTGCACTCCGTTTACGTGACAGTAGTCAGACCCAATGCAGAATTGATCCAGGAACAACAGACTTTTTTACAACAGACTGATGAAAATTACGTTCCTGACCGCTCGGTCTACGTCATTCTGAAAGACTTTGAGCAGGAAACCTGTATCGTACTGCTGCTTTGGGCAATAGCGATTATAGGTCTCAAAACGCAGCGAACATTGCGGGAACGCAATCTGCTGGAAAAAACCTTGATTCAGGCTGGTGACGGCATGAATATCCTGCCGGAAGATTCCAGGAACTTCGCCCGTCCTGTAGAGGCGTTACCTGAAGTGCAACGGGATTACCTGCTACCCAGGGCGCTGTTGGCAGGTCTGCACCGTTTTCAGACTACCAGAAATATCCAGGATGTTTCAGCGACAGTTAAAGACGTTTGCGAGACAGAGTCAGAAAGGTTGGAGACGGAGCTTACCATTGTGCGGTATATCGCCTGGGCAATTCCGTCTATCGGCTTCCTGGGAACAGTACGTGGAATTGGCCAGGCTCTTGGCCAGGCTTACCAGGCGGTCAGTGGTGATATAGTTGGCGTAACAGTCAGTCTGGGTGTGGCATTTAACTCTACTTTCGTGGCGCTGGTGGTCAGCATCCTGTTGATGTTCCTCTTGCACCAATTGCAGTTGCTGCAGGACAGGCTGGTGCTGGATGCCCAGAGTTACTGTAATGAGAATCTGGTGCGCAAGCTTCAGGTTCCTGACCAGGACAGTCACGTATGAGTGTTAAAGTCATTGAACTGAATGACAGCGCGGTATCGGTCAGTGACGAAACCGGTTTGCTGGTCCAGAGCCCCGGGTTTGCCGTAGTAGGAGACCGTGGGCTGGAAGTAGGTCGTGCTGCCGAACAGCAGGTCCGCTTGCGACCAACAGACAGCTTTAACAAGTTCTGGCACCAGTTGAGCCTTGAACCACTGGGTTATTCCATCGGCAACGTGCGTCACTTTGCGGACCTGGCATATGCCCATCTGCTGCATGTGGCAGAGGAGGCTGAGCTGGACGGTGATGTGATATTTGCGGTGCCGGGCAACTTCACCAGTCAGCAACTGGCGATTCTGCTGGGACTGGCGCGCCAGTGTCCGTTTAGCCCGATCGGTGTAGTGGATGCTGCCCTCGCCAGTGCCATGAAGCTGGTAGAGAAGCCCAATGTGATATTTGCTGATATTCAGCTGCACCAGGCGTTATTGACCAGATTTTCGATAAAAGACGGTAACCTGCAAAGAGAATCTGTTGTACAGATTCCCGAGGCCGGACTGCAGAGTTTTATTAACCTGGTGATGCAGCTCGCTACCGGGCTGTTTGTTCAGCAGTGTCGTTTCAACCCTCAACATAACGCCGAATCGGAACAACAACTCTATAATTCTCTGCCAGAATGGCTGAGCCAGTTTGGCGAGAATCGCAGCAGCCTGCTGATGGAGATTAAGACTGCCAACGCGGTTCATCATGCCAAAATTCCCTGGGAAACACTGATGCAGAAACTCGGTGATTTTTATACCAGGATCTATAAACAAATCGGCAGTGTTTCGCGAGAGCCTGAAACCCAGATTGTGATTTCTTCAGCATTGGCAAACCTGCCGAACTTTACTGCCTCGCTGCCGGCACAAGAGGACCTGCAGATCGCTGTGCCTGGATCGCTGGGCAAAACCTGTATCGAACTGGCACAGTACATCAACAGTGACGATGATGGCTTTCAGTTTGTCACGCGTTTACCACTGGGCGGTGAAGTGAATGTGGAACAACTTTCGAAGCCCGTGAGTGATGTGGTCGGTGACTCTGCAGATCCTACCCATGTGCTGTTCGGCAGTCATGCTCTGCCGCTTGGTAAGGTGACCATTAGCAACGACGACGAGCAGGACCATGCCGAAAGAGTTAATGGCAAAAATATACAGCTGGCGATAGACGGACTGCCTGCCTACCTTGGACAGATCGAAAAAGAAGGCAACAAAGTAAGTATTGTCTGTGGTGAAGCAGGCGCGTTTTTGAACGGCGAGAAAATCACCGGCAAACAGCAACTGGAGCTGGGTGACCTGCTGCAGTTTACCGACAACAGTGAAGCGATCCGCTTGATACGAGTACGGGATGGCATCAACTAAACAGAAACGCAGAGCATTCAATCCACTGAGTCTGGCGTTCCTGGACGTCATGTCCTGTGGATTCGGAGCGGTGGTTTTGCTGTTTCTAATTTTAGACCACGCTGCTCAGGTCGAAGCTGTTGACCTTGGTGATCCCGGTGTAACTGCGGAAATTGACCTGCTGGAAGAAGAAATTCTGGATGGCCAGGAAGGTCTCGTGCGGATTCGCAATACCCTCGATGATGTCAGCTTTGAAGTGGTGACGGCAGAAGGCCTGGCGCGCCAGATTCAGCGGGACATCGACGATTTCATGCAGGAACTGGCGGCACTGGAAAATTCCAGCCTGGCCAGGGTTGAAAGTGTCGAGCAACTGCGGGCGGATATTCGAGCTCTGGAGGAAGAACTGATGCGTCTGCAGGCAAGTGCGCTGGATCAGGAGGGCAGCAGTGTCCGGCAGTTTCTGGGAGACGGTGACCGACAGTACCTTTCCGGCTTGTACCTGGGTGGCAACCGCATTCTAATCATGGTTGACAGGTCAACCAGCATGCTGGATGAAACACTGGTGAATATCATCAGAACGCGCAACATGTCCGATCAAGCGAAGCGCAACGCGCCAAAATGGCAACGTGTTGTCAAAACCGTAGACTGGATCAGTAGCCAGCTTCCCATCACCAGCCGCTACCAGGTCTACAGCTATAGTGACAGCACCCAGGTGGCACTGGAAGGCACCGAGGATCAGTGGCTTGAGGTGGCCGATCGCGACCGGTTGAACGCGGTAATTGATCAAATCAGCGACATCGTACCCGACGCCGGCACCAATATGGCGCAGATGTTTCAGGTCGTAGCACAAATGAACCCACCGCCAGACAATATTTTTCTGATTACCGACGGTCTACCGACGCTGGGCAATGGCCGAAACAACGACAACCTGGTGACCCCCAGGCGTCGTCTGCAGCTGTTCGACGACGCGATAGAAGAACTGCCCGAGGATATTCCGGTCAATATTATTCTAATGCCGCTGGAAGGTGACCCCTCGGCATCGGCGGCCTATTGGCAGCTGGCTCAGTACACGGGTGGCTCGTATCTATCCCCGGCGAAGGATTGGCCCTGATGCGAAAAAATAGAGAAACCGATTCTTTCAGCATCTCTTTTCTTGACGTCATGTCATGTGGCTTCGGTGCGATTATCCTGTTGTTGATGATTACCAAAAGCGCTGCGCCGGTAATTATCGAGTATACTGATATCAGTCCGGAAGGATCGGTCAACGAATTGCGAGAGCAGTTGTTTGCCATCCGTGGCGAGACCAACATACTCAACCGTGAGCTCAATGCCAAACAGGAGCAGCTCTCTGCCTACCGGGAGCGAATCGCAAGGCTAAGGCGGGAACTCTCAGATATTGAAGGACAGTTCCAGACTTCCCGGCAACTGGCAGAGGAGACAACTGAAGAAGTCGGCCGTCTTTCCATCGCCAGGCAGAGCCTGACCGAGGAAATGGAACGCCTGCTGGGCCAGAGCTTTACCCGCGACGACAGCGTCATAGGTGGTATCCCGGTGGATAGCGAATACATCATATTCGTCATCGATACCTCGGGCAGTATGTATGAGTATGCCTGGAACCGGATGCTGGAAGTCATCAACGATACGCTTGATGTCTATCCGAATGTGCAGGGTATCCAGGTGATGAATGATATGGGTGATTACATGTTTGAAACCTATCGGGGCCAGTGGATTCCCGATACGCCCAGTCGCCGCAACCTCATTATTTCCACCCTGCGAACCTGGCAGCCTTATAGTAACAGCAGCCCTGTGGAAGGGGTGACCCGCGCCATCAATACCTTCTACTCACCGGACAAGAAAATAAGTATTTATGTATTGGGAGACGATTTCCAGCCTGGCGGGTCTATTTCAGAAGTGTTACGCACTATTGATCGGATCAATGTGGCAGACGCCGATGGCAATCGCCTGGTCCGGATCCATGGTATTGGTTTTCCGAACATATTCATGCTGGCCCCACGCTTTCAGCAGAGTGCGTACCGGTTTTCCAATCTGATGCGGGAGTTGACCCAGAGAAATGGCGGGACATTTGTCGGCTTGAACGATTTTCGCTAGTGAAATTGCCGGATTGGCACTAAAAATGCCTCAAATTTCAGCAACAGCTTAAGGAATTGCCACAAACAGACCCCTCAGGGGCCGCCAGAATAGGAAAACGGTGCGATATTCACGTTAAAAACAATCCGGATAATCTTGTATCCACGTTTCAGACGTATAGACTCTGATAATGAGGATTTACTAAATCAGTAAATTAATTTTGGTGAAAACCATTGAGCAGGCTAACTAATTTGAATTTTCACGCCAACGCCCGAGCGGGATTCCTGCTGGCGATTCTGGTGGTGCTAATTGGTTGCGGTGCCAATACCGTAACCATCGAAGGTAGCTACCCTACACCGACAGTCACTAAACTGCCGCTTAAAGTGGCGGTCTATTATGACCAATCCCTGCGCGATTTTACTTACACCGAATATTCAGAGACCGGTAGGGAAGAATACAATATCCATAGCGGTCAATCTCATATAGACCTTTTCAACGCCATGCTCCCAGGTATGTTTGAGGAGGTGGTGCAGATTAATTCCCTGGACGAAGCACAGGGTCTGGGTGTTGATGCGATCTTTGAGCCTCTTATCGAAGAATTCCAGTTGGCCTTGCCGCAAAAGACCAGGCTTGATGTCTATGAGGTTTGGATCAAGTACAATCTGCGGCTGACTGCACCAGACGGTGAATATATTGCCGACTGGGTGGAAACTTCGTATGGCAAGACTACACAGGAATCTTTTCGTTCCAGTGAAGCTTCCATCAACGCCGCGGCAGTGATTGCATTAAGGGATCTGGCGTCCAGCTTTACATTGAAATTTTCGAATGTCCCGGAGGTCAGGGACTGGCTTGCAAGCCTTTGAGGCTAGTTATGATTACCATTAGTGCGAATAGAATTACTTTTGCCAAACCAGCTGGTTTGATACTGACAGGCCTTTTACTTGCCAGCTGTACCAATACCACGGTCGACGAATTCAGGCAGGGAGAAACTGGCATTGAAAGTGACGAGTCGATAGTAATACTGGGGCGCAGACAGGCCAGCGACTATGAAACCCGGGCAGACTTTGTCGATTGCGTGGGTGACCAGGTTAACAGTGGTAGCGACGGTATCAATGTTGTGCCAGAACAACAATTCGTTGACGCATTGTTTCCCTGGTTTGAGCCCCGCACGGCACCATTGCGAACGCAGGATCTTGAGCGACTGATGGCGGAAGAAATAGTGGCCGAAAAGATTGATGCGTTTGGTATACGTTACATTGTCTGGGTTGACGGTTTCACCGAGACAACCGGTCGCTCGGGCTCTATCTCATGTGCCATCGGGCCTGGTGGTGGAGGCTGCTTTGGATTCGGGTCATGGGAAGACGATTCGGAGTTTGATGCCCGTATCTGGGATGTAGGCGAACAGACTTCGGTTGGAACCATCAGCACTGATGCAACAGGACAATCTTACATGCCTGCAGTGGTTGTGCCGATTCCATTGCTGGCGCGGGTTGAAGCCAATGCCTGTAGCAGTCTGGCCGACCAGCTCAAGTCTTTTGTAAACGGGTCATAGGTTCCCAAGAATTATTTGCAGCGAAATCGGGTCCTAGTTATTACCATGATCGAGCAGCTTTCAGCCAAGTCAGCTTTCAACAGTCAATCCAGGAGTATTGTCTGCCTCGTGGCGGCCGCGTTGTTGGCTTCTTTGTTGCTGAGTTCCTGTGCAGTTAATCCCGCCACCGGGCAGCCCAACCTGGTGCTGATGACTGAAAACCGTGAAAAAGAAATTGGTCTGGAAGAGCATGAAAAGGTCCTGGCCAGCATGCCGGTTTTTGAAGATGAAAAACTGCTTGCCTACGTTACCGAAATTGGCGATCGTCTGGTACAGGTCAGCGAACGGCCAGACCTGGAATTTACTTTCACTTTAATAGATAGTCCCGAGATCAACGCGTTTGCATTACCGGGTGGGTATGTTTATGTCAATCGAGGTCTTATTACGTTTACCAATACTGAAGCCGAGCTGGCAGGTGTAATCGCTCATGAAATTGCCCACATCACTGCACGTCACGGCGTTCAGCAACAAGCCAGGGCCGGAATTGCCAGTGCTGCGTCCGCAGTCGGAGGATTTGTTACCGCAGTGGCCACCCGCAGCTCCTATATTGGTTCGCAGATCAGTCAGGTAGCTTCAATCTGGGCCCAGGCCGGATTGAGCGGATATGGGCGCGAAGCGGAGTTGGAAGCGGACAGCCTTGGTGCCGAATACCTGTATCGAGCCGGCTACGAACCTGCGGCGATGATCGACGTAATTACCACCTTGAAGAACCAGGAAGATTTCAGACGGCGAGTTACCGGCCAGGGTGGTGGGTACCATGGTCTGTTTGCCACCCACCCCCGCAACGACACTCGTTTACAGCAGGCTATTGCCAACGCTGGTCAACTGGATAACGACCAGGTTTTCGAAACCGATCACGCAGTATTCCGAGACCACATTGACGGTTTGATAGTGGGTCAAAGCAATGCGTCCCAGACTCGTGACGACAGGAATCGCTACTATCAGAACTTACTCGGGTACACCATGGTATTTCCGCCGGGGTGGCAAGTTTCGGAAACCCCAACGACTGTTACAGCCACCGGTCCAGATAACAGCTTGATGCTGGTCGAGGTTCAGAGAATTACGGAAAATATCCAACCTCGGGTATTTGTCAGGGATAAACTGGGAATCCATGATTTACAGAAATCCGAAGATCTCAATCAGTACCGTTTGATTGGTCATACCGGAGTGCACAATAGCAGTTCGGGCCAACTGGAACGTATCGCAGTCATTTACATGGGACCACGCGCTTATATTTTCCGTGGCACAGTCGCCAATATGTCGGAGACAGAAGAAGTTGATGACATGTTGCTGGCTTGCATTCAGACTTTCCGTGCTATTCAACGGAACGAAGTTGTTCCTGGCAATGAAACGAAAATTCGTTATGTCCAGGCCAGCGAATATTTCGATTTTGCTGTGGTTGCTCAATCCAGCAAAATTGCAGATTACCCCGAAGAAACCCTGCGCTTGCTTAACGGATATTACCCTACTGGCAGCCCCGAGCCCGGAGATTGGATCAAACTGGTGGAATAGCAGTTTTAATAGTGCTCTGGTTCAAACTTAGCCAGAGTTCTTCTGGCCTTTTCTTTATTCACCTACCTGCCGGTATTACACTTAGCTATAGTTTATTCAATTGAAAGGTCAGATTGTCGGCGCCGTTTTCGGATTCGGTCAGTAACAGGTTTGCCGTTGTGGCCGACAACTTTAGGGAACCTCTGATTAATTATGGAAATACTCTGGAGGCCCGTGCATTGTTGTCGCGCTCGGCAACGCCATTACCTAAGTACGACGCCTGGCAACAGCGCCCGACAGGCACCCGCAGAGCATATCCATAATTAATCAGGGGTTCCCTAACAAATGACTAAATCTGGTTTTCGTTGATGGGTGATCCACAACCAAAGATAAAAAGTATTGAGCAGGTCCAGCGCGGATCCGTGCGGCTGGAGCCTTTTTTACAGGGACTGCTGAAAGCCCAGCGAATCAATCAGGATGATTTTGATTTCGTGGTAAAGAGCTTTCGTTCCTCCTCGAGCAAAGCCCTGCATATACTCGAGTTTATCGCAGCTCTTAATCTGGTAGATCGCCAGTCACCGGGAAAAAGTCTGGATCTCGAAACGCTTACACTGGCGTTGTGCCAACAGAGTGGTCAGAGTTACTACCGGATCGATCCGCTAAAAATTGACGTTGCCACTATCACCGGTGTCATGTCTTATGCCTTCACTGAGCGTCACGGGATTCTGGCGGTAGACGTCACGCCTACTGAGATTGTTGTTGCCAGCGCCGAACCTTACATTGACAGCTGGGAAGCAGACCTGGCGCACACGACCCAGCGAAAGATCCTGCGGGTAGTCTCCAATCCTGCCGAGCTGCGGAAATTCACCACCGAATTTTATAGTCTCGCAAATTCCATCAGTCGTGCAACCGAGGGCGCAAGTACCCGTAAGGGTGTGGGCAACCTGGAACAGATGATGGAGCTGGGAAACATCAAGGAGCCCGAAGCCAACGACCAGCATATTGTCAATGTTGTAGACTGGTTGTTGCAGTACGCCTTTGAACAAAGGGCCAGCGACATTCACATCGAGCCTCGAAGGGAACAGGGTAATATCCGTTTTCGTATCGACGGTGTATTGTATACCGTATATTCACTTCCCATGCAGGTCATGAATGCAGTGACCAGCCGTCTGAAGATTCTCGGCCGCATGAATGTCGCCGAAAAACGCAAACCTCAGGATGGCAGGATAAAAACCAAGAGTCCGACGGGTGACGAGGTGGAGCTGAGGCTGTCCACCTTGCCTACTGCATTCGGTGAGAAACTGGTAATGCGGATCTTCGATCCCCAGGTGCTGCTGAAGCCATTCGAACAGCTGGGACTGGCGAACGAAGATCTTGCCCGCTGGAAAAAAATAACCGCTAACAATCATGGCATCGTCATCATTACCGGTCCTACCGGGAGCGGTAAAACCACAACGTTGTATTCCACCTTGAAGTCCCTGGCAACTGACGAGGTCAATGTCTGCACTATCGAGGATCCCATTGAAATGATGGAGCCCGGTTTCAATCAGATGCAGGTCCAGGAGAATATCGATCTGGGGTTCGCTGACGGGGTGCGGGCTTTGTTGCGTCAGGATCCGGACATTATCATGATCGGCGAGGTGCGAGATCTGGAAACGGCCGATATGGCAATTCAGGCGGCACTAACCGGGCATCTGGTTTTTACCACCTTGCATACCAATGATGCTCCGTCGGCAATAACCCGCATGCTTGAGCTCGGGGTGCCTCCCTACCTGATTAAAGCAACGGTGGTTGGTGTGATGGCCCAGCGTCTGGTCCGAGTACTGTGTCCGCACTGTAAAAAAACTGCTGAAGTGGACGAAGCAGCCTGGCAGCTGATTACAGTGCCCTGGAAAGTAAAGGTACCTGTGCAGTTCGCTGCCGCTGAAGGATGTCTGGAGTGTCGCGAAACCGGCTTCCTGGGACGTGAAGGAATCTATGAAGTCATGCCGTTCAGCGAAAGCCTGCAGACGCTGGCTGACGACAAATCGAGCCTGGTAGAATTGCGCAAACAGGCTTACAAGGAAGGGATGCGCAGCCTGCGTCTGGCTGGTGCGCTAAAAGTTGCTGCTGGCAGGACTACCATCAATGAAGTTTTGCGGGTGACACCGGAGTACCGCAAATAGTCGTAGCCTGGTAGAAAGGGGACCTCTGAAGGCCCCTTTGGGCGGGGTCTGTCGGGCCTGCTGCATTGTTGTCGCGCCCGGCAAGGGCCTTACCATTACCTGCGCATGACGCCTAGCAACAGCTCCCGACAGACTCCCGCAAAGTATATTCATAGTTTTTCAGAGGTCCCCAAGCGTGCAGGATTCAGAAATACTCCCGGAACCACTGCAGGAGATAGTCTCCCGCTACTGGTCGCGTCTTGAGGAGCACACCGATTTTACCGATCAACTACGGTCTCTGCTGCAACAGGACGCCGAGTTTCGCAAGGAATTAGTGCGTGTCTTTGCTGCCAGTGACTTCGTTGCTAATCAGATATTGTCCCGTCCGGGATTATTGTTTGAGCTGGCGCCCCGCCGTCACGACCAGGAAAGCAATCTGGAGTATCGACTGCAGCAGGAGCTGGCTCCGCTTCTCGAGCAGGACTATGGATCGGGCGCCGAGGAATTAAAACGTCGGTTGCGGAATTTTCATCGACTTGAATATCTGCTGATACTCTGGCGCGATATTTGTGGGCTGGCCGATGTCCACAAGATCTGTCGCAGCATGTCGGAACTGGCTGACAGTGCTCTGCAAGGCAGCCTGGAAATTCTGCACGGCTGGAGCTGCCAGGAATGGGGCCAGCCAGTAGCAGACGGAAAAAAACAGACCTTGGTCGTAATAGGCATGGGCAAACTCGGCGCACACGAGCTGAATGTGTCGTCGGATATCGACCTGATCTTCAGTTTTCCTCAGACGGGAACGGTCGAGAACGGACCGATTGCAGCCGAATCGTTTACCAATCAGCAATTTTTTACCCGTCTTGGCCAGCGACTGATTGACGTGCTGGACAGTACGACTGCTGACGGTTTTGTATTCAGAGTCGACATGCGTCTGCGGCCCTACGGTGGCGAAGGTGCACTGGTTGCCAGTTTCGACGCCATGGAAGACTACTATCAGAATCAAGGTCGTGACTGGGAGCGCTACGCCTTGATCAAGGCGCGGGTTGTTGCCGGAGATAAAGAGCAGGGGCAGCTGCTTCTGGAGCGGCTGAAACCATTTGTGTATCGGCGTTATCTGGACTTCGCCATGTTCGATTCCCTGCGTGGCATGAAATCCCAGATCAATAAACAGGCGCGTCGAGGCAAACTCGCTACGGATATCAAACTGGGGCAGGGAGGTATCAGGGAAGTCGAGTTTACAGCCCAGGCGCTGCAGCTGGTCTATGGAGGCAGGGACAAAGCGTTACGGGACCCATCTCTGCTCAACGCGTTTCACGGCCTGGTGGCTGGCGAATACCTGCCAGGCAAGGTGGCAGACGAGTTGGTGGCATCTTACGAGTATCTGCGCAATCTTGAACACAAGCTGCAGGCTTTTGCCAATCAACAGACCCAGAGCCTGCCTGCCAGCCCTGAGCAGCAGCTGCGTGTAGCATTCGCTATGGGCCATGACGGATGGAGTGAACTACTGGCCGAGCTGGAACAAAAACGGCAAACAGTTAGCAGGCACTTCAACGATGTGTTGGGCACCGATCAGCAACTGGAGAAAAACAGGAACCAGGGAGACGAATGGAAACCCTTCTGGATGCAGGAGCTTGGAGAAGAAGACGCCATCGTTCTCCTTGAGCAATCCGGCTTTGAAGATCCCCACGATAGCCTGACTCTGATTGCAAATTTCCGGAAAGAGAAGAAATTTCTCACGTTGCCAGCGGAAAGTCGTGAAAGGCTCAATGTTTTCATGCCGGTATTGATGGATGCCGTTGCCGAGTCGGATAAGCCATCTCTGTGTCTTGAGCGGGTAATGTTACTGGTTGATGCGGTCAGTCGCCGTACCGCCTACCTGATTCTGTTGCTGGAGAATCCGCAAGCTTTGGAACAGATGGTACAATATTGTACGGCAAGCCCGCTTATTGCAGAGTATCTGAGTAAATTCCCAATTCTGCTCGATGAGCTGCTGAATGTGCTGGACCAGCCGCCGGAAAAATCGAGCCTGGCTGAAGAGCTCAAGTTACAACTGCTGCGAATCGACGAGAATAATTTTGAAGAAGAACTGGATTGTCTACGATATTTCAAGCAGTCACACCACCTGCAGGTAGCTGCAGCCGAAGTGTCTGGCAAGATGCACTTAATGAAAGTCAGCGACTATTTGACTTTCACTGCGGAAGTCATCCTCGATGCAGTTCTGTCACTGTCCTGGCAGTATTTGACCGAGAAGCACGGATATCCTGTTCACACAGATGGCAAGTATGGAGAGCCATGTTTTGGAATGATAGGGTATGGAAAGCTTGGAGGGATCGAGCTGAGTTACAGTTCAGATCTGGATCTGGTATTTTTGCATCAGGCGGCTTTGGATAAAGATACTGTAGTCAGTGGAGGCCAGTCTTCTATCAATAGCCGTGCATTCTATATCAAGCTTGCGCAACGAATTATTCTGATACTGGGGACGCATACCATGTCCGGTAAGCTTTACGAGGCAGACATGCGATTGCGTCCTTCCGGGGATTCGGGATTGCTGGTGAGTTCCCTGGAGTCATTTCGCGACTATCAGAGCGAAAAAGCCTGGACCTGGGAACATCAGGCCCTGGTAAGAGCTCGTGGCGTTGCCGGCAATGGCGAGTTGCTGGATCAGTTCAATCAGGTCCGAGCAAGTATCCTTTCCAGTCATCGTGATTCCCATAAGCTTGCCAGTGAAGTAGTGGATATGCGCGAGAAGATGCGCAGAGAATTGAAAGTGTCCACTAGCAGCGAGCTCGATAAGTTGGCGTTCCAAATCAAGCAGGGTAAGGGCGGCATTGTTGATATTGAATTTATGGTTCAGTACCTGGTGCTTGCTCATTCGGGAGAATATCCCGATCTTTTGATTTACACTGACAATTACCGGATTCTTGAGGCCGCCCGAGAGTGTGATCTGTTGCTGCAATCAGAGATGTCCACTCTGATCGATGCCTATCTGGACCTCAGATCTGCGTCTCATCAGATTGCCCTGCAACAGGTCGAGGATCTCAGTGCCTTGCAAGCACTCAAGGAACATCAGGACGCTGTTGTGACCATCTGGGAACGGGTATTCGGCTCCGCCATTACGCGCTGATCTGGCGTTTCGACCAACCAAATGAACAACAGGGACAGTAAATTGACAAAGCGGCTATTGATTGTCGGGCCATCCTGGGTAGGCGACATGGTGATGGCTCAGTCTCTGCTGACCTTGTTGCGCCATCAGCTGCCTGATGCCCACATAACTGTCATGGCGCCAGCATGGTCACGTGCATTGCTTGAACGGATGCAGGAAGTCGATGCCTCCATCGAGTCGCCCTTTGGACATGGTGATCTGAAGTTGATTGCACGCTGGAAACTTGGACGACAGTTGGCGGGTCGGTTTGATACAGCCTATATCCTGCCAAACTCCTTCAAGTCTGCCCTGGTACCTTTTTTTGCCCGTATCCCGCGAAGGGTTGGATGGCAGGGTGAGCTGCGGAATCTGCTCCTGACCGACTGTCGCAAGCTGGATGCCAGCCAGTATCCCTTGATGGTAGAAAGATTTGTGGCGCTGGCTGTGGATAGAAGTGAAAGGCTTCCCGTTTTCGAGAGGCCGGCACTGCAGACCAATCCTGGGCAGGCCGCGGCGACAGCTACTATGCTGGGTATAGAAAGAACAGAACAGGTGCTGGCACTGTGCCCGGGTGCTGAATTCGGCGATGCTAAACAATGGCCGGTGCAACACTATGCCAGGCTGAGTGATATTGTAATCAAAGCAGGCTGGCAGGTCTGGATTCTTGGGTCACCCAATGATCGTGAGGCTGGCAATCAGGTGGTATCATCGGTTTCGGAATCGAACCGCTCCTCCTGCTTTGACCTGACTGGCAAAACCAGCCTGGATCAGGTTATCGATCTGTTGTCTTTGGCTTCAGCCACTGTTTCTAACGATTCTGGTTTAATGCATATTGCCGCTGCGGTGGGAAGTCCGCTGGTAGCACTGTATGGCTCTACGTCACCAGGCTTTACACCGCCGTTGGCAGACAGGGTAAAATCCCTTACTACGGACATAGCCTGTCGGCCCTGCTTTAAACGGCAATGTCCACTGGGCCACAAACGATGTCTTACTGAAATCACCCCAGAAGGGGTATATAGCAGTTTGCAGGATCTGCTATCGCCTTGAGAATCCGGAGTTACTGGTTTGCGAGTATTGATAGTCAAAGTTTCATCTCTTGGCGACATAATTCACACGTTACCCGCAGTTACCGATGCCAGTCGCGCCAACCGTAATCTGGTGTTTGACTGGGTTGTTGAAGATGCCTTCACCGAGGTGCCGGGCTGGCACCCAGCAGTGGAGAACGTAATCCCGGTAAGCATCCGGAGCTGGCGACGCCACTGGATCAAGAGCTACCTGCGGGGCGAGATTGCAGACTTTAAGGATACCCTGCAGAAAGTACACTACGACCTGGTTATCGATGCTCAGGGGTTGATAAAGAGCGGCATCGTCAGTCGTATGTCCAAGGGAATTACCGTTGGGCTAAGCAACCGTACCATCCGTGAACCTCTGGCAACGTTGTTCTACAACAAGGTTTATTCGGTGCCATGGACAGAACATGCAGTGGAGCGTGTAAGGGAGCTGTTCTCCAGGGCGCTGCAGTACAAATACGACAGCAACCGGGTTGATTACGGTATTGATTACGAAAAGCTGGGCCTTTCGCAACAAGAGCCCAAATTAGAGCAGTTGGTGTTCCTGCACGGTACCACCTGGAAAACCAAGAACTGGCCCAGTAATTACTGGTGTGAGCTGGCAAAGCTGGCCACTGCGGCCGGCTATAGAGTCCTGCTTCCCTGGGGCAATGATACAGAGCGTCAACGGGCGGAGCTTATCAAGAATGGCAATGCAGATATCGAAATACTCCCGCAGCAAACCCTGACCAGCCTCGCCCATCACATTGCACGTTCAACCGGTGTCATCGCGGTTGATACGGGGCTCGGTCACCTGGCAGCTGCCCTGTCAGTACCAACACTTTCCATGTACGGTCCAACGGATCCTGGCTTGTCAGGAACCTACGGCGCACATCAATTGCACTTGAAGTCCAATCTCAATTGCGCTCCTTGTGTAAAACGTGACTGTACCTACTCCGGGCCAGGTGTCACCGATGAGTACAAGGGACAACCCTTTCTGGTTTTTCCGGCTTGTTTCTCAACTTTGCGGCCGGAGACTGTCTGGCATAATTTCTGTCAATTAGTCGCCAGCCCAGCTTCCACATGAAACTGGGATTTCTGATTTATTCGTATTTTCCCTATGGCGGGCAACAACGCGATTTTTTGAAAATAGCCAGAGAATGTATCACCAGGGGCCACCAGGTCATCGTGTATACGATGAAATGGGAGGGTCGAGAATTGGAAGGGCTCGAGGTGAAAATTGCCCCCGTTTCATCCCGCTATCGTACCCGACTTTACAAACTGTTTACCCGCTGGGTTTTACAACAGATACAGAATGATCCCTGTGACCTGATTGTCGGCTTTAACAAAATGCCAGGGCTGGATGTGTACTTCGCAGCAGATCCCTGTTTCGAAGAAAAAGCTCTCACACAACGGGGTGCCTATTACCGATATACACCACGATACCGTCATTTCAGCACCTATGAACGGGCAGTGTTTGGTCCTGGCAGTCAGACCCGGGCGCTCACTCTCTCTCCGCTGCAGCAACAAGCGTTCGAAAAGTTCTATCCTGGTTGTGCCTCGCGCATGGTGCAGTTGCCACCAGGGATCGACCCTGATCGCCGGCTGACTGATGCTGCACCTACCCAGCGGAAGCAGCTCAGAGCTGAATTTTCTCTACAAGACAGTGACCTGCTGGTACTGCAGGTCGGATCCGGGTTTAAAGTGAAAGGGGTGGATCGCTCCCTGCGTGCCATTGCATCGCTACCCGAGGAGATTAAAAAACGGGTTACTTATCTGCTGATAGGGCAGGACAAGCCGGGCCGCTTTTTGCGATTGGCAAAGCGTCTTGGTGTCTCAGGCCGGTTCCAGGTGCTGCCTGGGCGAGACGATATTCCCAGGTTCCTGCTGGGAGCAGACCTGCTGTTACATCCAGCCTACAGTGAAAGCGCAGGTTACGTCCTGTTGGAAGCAACCATCGCCGGTCTGCCGGTTCTAACTACCAGCACCTGCGGTTTTGCTTTCCATATAGAAAAATCGGGCTCCGGTAAGGTGTGCAGCGAGCCCTTTTCACAGCAGGAACTGAACGAGAATCTGCATTGCATGTTAACCTCCTCAGAAAGAGCAACATGGCAGCAGAATGGTGTACGGTATGGCAAACAGCAAGACTTGTATTCCATGGCGAAAGCAGCCGTCGATCAAATAGAACAGATTGGACATAGCGAAATTCGATGATTCTCTATCTTGATGATGAGCTGGGAGCGATCTGGCAGGAGCAGGATGTTTTCAGACTGCTTGGCGAGCTGCAAGGCAAGATTTATCGACAGGTTAAAGGCCGCAGAACCCTGCAATTCGAACTGCAGGGGAGAAGCTATTTTCTGAAATTTCATTCCGGGGTCGGATGGCACGAGATCATCAAGAACCTACTTCAGTTCAGGCTGCCAATTATCGGTGCCGCCAATGAATGGCAGGCTATTCAGCGGTTGGAAGAGCTTGGAATTGATACCATGACGGTGGTCGCCTTTGGACGACGTGGTTTGAACCCGGCCGCCCAGGAGTCTTTTCTGGTAACCAGAGAGCTGGAAAATACCGTCAGCCTCGAGGAATATTGTTCCAGCTGGCATGAACAGGCTCCGGCTTTCGGCGTCAAGAAAGCACTGATTGAAAAGGTAGCTGCAATAAGTCGACGCATGCACGAGGCAGGGATCAGTCATCGGGATTTTTATCTTTGCCACTTTCATTTGTTACCAGATTCTGAACAGAATAATGGCACCGGGGAACCGCAATTGTTTCTGATTGATCTGCATAGGGCATTGATAAAGAAAAATCTCGGAAAACGCTGGACCACAAAAGACATTGCTGGGCTGTATTTCTCCAGCATGGAAATTGGGCTGACCACCAGAGATCGGTTAAGATTCGCGCGCGCCTACCGCAACGCAAGTCTAAGGGAAACCCTTGAGTGGGATCGCAGATTCTGGAACGCTGTTGTTCAGCGAGGCCAATCACTTTATCACAAACTGGGTAATCCACTGCGTACCACCCAATGAAATATCCTTCTCATCATCGCCTGCTTGAGCTTGGACACAATGTCAGCTTACCGCTTTCCGTAGAATTGGATACTCCAATCAAGTGTGCACTGCGGGCGGAAGAAATAGAAGATAAGCCACAGAAAATTGTCATCAGTAAAGTATTGCGAATACTTCCCGGCAAGCGTTTGGTAGGTGTGACTGACTGGCAGGGTCGATCAGTTATCGTCAAGCTTTTTTATCACAAGCGGCGTTGGTCGCGACACCTGCAACGAGAGATGGCCGGATTCAGCCTGGCGGAAAATGCCGAATTGCCTTTGCCTGAGGTTCTGGTCAGTGGAAATATCGCCAACCAGGAAGGTGGTTACCTCATAATCGAGTATCTGAATCCAGGATCCAGCCTTGAAACCTTGCTGGAATCCCATGACCCTCAGTTGGATACCTACATCAGTCGAGCTATGCAACTGGTCGCGCGATGTCATGAACAGGGTCTGTGGCAACAGGACATTCATCTGGGTAATTTTATAGCGGTGGGCAACACCATGTACCTGTTAGATAGCGCCGAGTTCAAATCAGAAAGCCCGGGGACCATGCTTTCCGATCCGCTGCGCCTGGCGAACCTGGCCTTATTCTTTGCCCAGTTCTCAGTCTACCGGGATGCTCGAATTCCCCAGTTGATGCGCTCCTATAACAATCAATTGTCTGCCGACAGGAAAATCAACGATTCTATTGACCTTCAGTCGCTGACCATGCAGGCTCGGCACCGTCGCCTCGAAAAGTACCAGACGAAATTGTTTAGGGAGACCAGTGCTTTTCACACTGATCAGAATGCCAGGCTGCGTATGCTCTGTAAAAGGAGCATCATGAATGAGGAATTGGCCCGATTTATAGAGAACCCGGATGATTTCCTGGAGCGTGGCAGGATCCTGAAGGCTGGGAATACCACTACAGTCGGTGAAGTATCAATTGGCGGAACCAGCTATGTACTGAAGCGTTACAATATCAAGAGTGCGATGCATGGGATACGCAAGATGATGCGGGCTAGCCGTGCTTCGCGTTCCTGGCGAGCCGGCTTGTTGCTGGAAATGCTTGGTGTAAGTACCGCCAAACCACTTGTCATGTTAGAAAGGCGTGCCTGGTGGTTCATTCGGAGGGAGTCCTATATCCTCTATGAAAGGGTCGATGGAGAAACTGTGCCACAGGTTTTGTGCGCACCGGATCTGACACCTGAAGTAAGGGATAGAATTTTCGCCAGTTTTAAACAGTGCTTTGAGGTGATGAAACGCTGCAAGCTTTCCCACGGCGATCTCAAGGCAAGCAATTTTATATTTCGCAACGACGAACTGGTACTGCTCGACCTGGATGCCACCAATCTTCATGTGTTGACCTTGACATTCAACAGGGCTTTCAGAAAAGACCTGGAACGATTCGTAAAAAATTTCTCCAGGGATTCAGCGTTGAAAGGAATGGAGCAGCAGGCGCAGGAGCTGGTAAGGACAATCAGTGATTAGAAACTGCATGACAGAGATTCTGAGTATTGTTGTATGGCACAGATAACCCTCGGCCTGACCGGGCCCATTGGCCATGACCCCGCAGCGGCGCTGTTTGTCGACGGTGAGCTGGTAGCCGCAGCAGAAGAAGAAAGACTCATCAGGCGTAAGCATGCCAAGGAACAGAGCCCCTATCATGCTGCACGTTATTGTCTGCAGTACGCTGGCATCAGTCCGGCTGATGTGGACATCGTTGCTATTCCTAACGCACCTATCTCCTTGTTCAGTAAGGCTCGATGGCACTATGCCCGGCGTCACTGGTACGCGCCCGATCGGGCTGTTGACAGCCTGTTCAATGGCAATAGACGTTACCGCCGCTATGTAAAAACGCTTAAAACACTGCTGGAACAGCTACATATACCTTGGCAGAAGATCAAATTTGTACCAGTGCAGCATCAACTTGCCCATGCCAGTAGTGTTTATCATCTCAGTGGCTTCAAGGGCAGGACCGCTATCCTGACCATCGACTCCCGTGGTGAATATGCCACTATCCTGCTGGCCGTAGGAGAAAACGGCGGAATCAGAAAGATCAAGGAGTTTTACGACCCGGATTCGCTCAGCGGCATGTACGCTGCCATGACCGATTACCTGGGCTTCGACATCCTTGATGGTGAGCTCAAGGTAATGGGCATGGCCCCGTTTGGAGAACCTGATCGCTATGATCTTTCGTTTCTTGCCGAGTACGATGGCAAGCACTTCAAGATAGATAACCGACTAATTAGCACAGTGGGCTTTCGCCGTTACAAGGCGAAAGCGAGAGGGCACTACTTCAGCCCTAAACTGCTTGAAAAGCTGGGGCCTCGGCGGGAAGGTGCGCTGGTGGATGATCCTTATGTTCACTATGCTGCTGCGACTCAAAAGCTGTTTGAAGATATCGCGGTGGGCCTGGTGACTCACTATCTGTATCCAATTCTCAAGGACAGTGGCCAGTTGGTGTTTGCTGGAACCGGTTCGATGAATGTCAAACTCAACCACCGACTGCAGGATCTGCCTTCGGTCAAGAAATTGTTTGTTCACCCGGGAGGCGGCGATTCCGGCACCGCCATTGGTGCCGCCAGCTTCGCCACGGCAAATGAGGGTGTAACGATAAAGCCGCTGCGAACTATGCTACTGGGACCGCGGTATACCAAGAACCAATGCATCAGTGCCTGCCGCAACCATCGGGAAAAACCGCAATGGGAAGAGCTTGAAAATGCGCCCGCCAAGGCTGCCGAACTTCTGCATAAGGGTCATCTGGTAGGCTGGTACCAGGGAAGGATGGAATTCGGGCCCAGGGCGTTGGGTAACCGCAGCATTCTGGCCAATCCCTGTAAAGACGGCGTTACCGAGCGACTGAACAGTGCCATCAAATTTCGTGAGCGCTGGCGGCCATTCTCACCAAGTCTGCTGGAAGATTTCGCAGTGGAATTCCTGGAATCAGGGCATGAGCACAAGTTCATGTGTATCAGTCAGGAAGTCAAACAGGAATGGCGGGACAAATTTGCCAATGTCGTCTACAAGGATGACACGACGCGCCCTCATATCGTGACGCATGATGCAAACCCACGGTTTTATCAGTTGCTCAAGTTCATGGAACAACGAACAGGCTATGGAATGGTGATCAATACAGCGTTAAACCGGCCAGGTGAGGCATTGGTCTGCAGCCCGGAAGATGCAGTGAACCTGTTTGTTGGGTCTGAGCTGGAATATATGGTTATGGAAGATATTCTGGTCACTAAACGGGAAGAAACGGACGACTGGTAGCGGTTTCGATAATACCAACAGTTATCGACGTATTGTGCCTCTCTTATGCCCCTCTGTATTCATACCTGGGCGAAAAGCAGGTGATTATTGCATGTCCCTCCTGGCCTCTTCCCTGTTTTGTATGGCGTCACCTTTTCTTTCAAGTTGGGCAATGACAACCCGCGTCAAAGCCGCCTATAGACTATCAGTTGACGCTCGGACTCTTCGCCAAAGCGAATCACTTCCTCGACAGCAGTTCCGACTGTTTCCCTTTCGAACAGACCTACGGTTGAAGTATCTTCTTCAAAACCAATAAGAGTACCTGTAGCTAGTTGCAGAATGCTTTCCTCATTCATCACCATCTGCAGTTGATCGTAGTTTTCCATTCTCCTGCTGTAATAAGCAAAAACCCGGTTGTTGCTCAGCAGCACAGTCGATTCCGGCGTGTTCTGCGCTACCCAGTCACCAGCTTCTCTTAGATAGTCCCGGTCGGCACCGAAAGAGACATAAGCATCCACTGCGCAGTAAAAAAGCAACATGCCGATCAGTCTGCCGGCCATCTTTTGACGACCCTTTTCCAGAGCTGTCTTGAGCAGTCGTGAAAGTAAAAGCGGTACAAAAAGCGTCAGCACAATGCATAGCAGCATGACATAGCGGGTGGAAAGAAAGCGCGTGGTTAACAGGAAACCCAGGGCGATAGCTCCATTGATCAGAACGGTTGTTAGCAGTGGCGCAGACTGCCGACGGGGTATCTGCCACACTTTATGTAAGGTGCCTGCTATCATGACGATTAAAAACGGACCACCAATGCCGCGAAACAGAAAGGCGATCATGACGGCTATCAAGCCAGCAATCATGAAAAGTGTGAGATAATCTCCGGTGAAATTCGCTGCATAATCACCAAAAATGGCTCGGCCCATCTCGGCGGTGCGCAGTTCAGTTGGAAAAAACGTGTCACTGATAAACGGCAGGTAGCCAGCCAGCTGTTCGCCAACCAGTTGTGAAACTCCAAGTCCTGCCAGATACATTGCGATAGCCAGTAAAACCAGTATCCCCGCAGAGCTGGCAGTGAAATAGGCAAACAGTTTCGCTCGTTCTCGAAATGACTGTCGCTCATCGATGAACAGCGAAAGAGGTATGGTAACTAGAAACAACAGTGCCTCTATCCGGAATGCCATTCCGAACAAAAAGGCAGCTGAAAAAAGCGTACTGTTGACCAGCTTTTTATTTTCCATGTAACGGACGAATTGCCACAGCCCAAAAAGGGACAATGCCCAGAAAGCACTATCCCTGATAATGATCAGCCGATATTCATTCAGCTGAGGATAAACAAGTACAGAAATGGCGGCGAGCAGCAAGGTTTGCTGGCTGTTATCGATCTCGGCTACCAGGCTGATAAAGGAATAAACCAACAGGCTGTAGAATAGAGCGTTTACAAGTATTGCCGCAGTAAAAGGTTCAATGTTGAGCAGATTATGGACAATGGCAATAAGGACTGAATAGGCCGCCCAGGGATAGTGTCTGAAAGCAGCAATCAGCCCCTCATTGTTAAATACCTCGACAGTACGAATGTAGGCAAAGGCATCTTCATTGGGCAACCAGCCGAGTATTGCCATGATGCCGGATAGCAACAGGCTGGTACCTGCTGCCAGAAGGCGTATATCTACAGAGTGCCATTTGTAACTATTTTCCATGCTCAGCGCCTGGACTTTTGGGGATAAGGCCTGGCTGCTTTTCCAGCCGCCTGTGTTTTAAAGCGTTTATGTAACCACAGGTACTGCTCTGGGTGTTTGCGGATAGCTCGCTCGATAATGGTGTTGATTCTAGCCGCATCGACCCGTTCATCGCCACTGGGATAGTTATCGATGGGTTTGCTGAATTCAAGGTGGTAGCCGGAATTATCTTCCAGGCGATAATGGGAAAAGAAAATAACTTCTGAGTTGTTGGCCCTGGCAAACCGCGTAGTAGCCGTGATGGTGGCCGCCTCGACACCGAAGAACGGGACAAACACCGAATGGCGAGCGCCGTAGTCCTGGTCTGGCGCATACCAGACAATGTGCCCCTGCTTCAGGCTGCGAAATGCTTCCCTGACGTTTTCTCGCACGATGACGTTGGGATACAGGCGTTTACGCCCGTTGCTCATGACTGCTTCGAACAGCGGGTTGCTGTGCTTTCGATAGGTGACATCCATGGTTTCAAAAAGGCTCAGCAGGGCGCCGGCAAACTCGAGGGTGGTGAAGTGAGCACAGAGGAGCAAGATCCCCCGGCCCTCAGCTTTGGCTTTCTGCAAATTTTCCAGACCGCTGACAGTCACCCGGTCGCGAAAACTTTCCGGATCTCGGCACCAGGACATGGCGGCCTCCATGACGCCGATACCATTGGACAGAAAAGTTTTTATCAGCAGCGCTTTGCGCTCCGCTGGCGTCAGTTCCGGGAAACACAATTCCAGGTTTATCCGACAGATCTCCCGCCGTTCTCGTGCGAACAGAAAGCTCAAGTAACCTATGGACTGGCCAATTCGAATCTGTATGGCAAATGGTAGATGTGCCAACAACCATAAAGCCCAGAGGCCAGCCCATGTTGGCCAGTACCGGGGTGTATAAAACTGTGAAAGGGGGGTTTTTGCGGAGCTTGCCGAATTCACTTGGTCCACGCTTTTTTTACTGCCAGTAATCCTTACTGGTCTGGCTGGCGCATTGTAGCAAACCAGCGATACTTGCCCAGAAATCCCTACATGCGTAAAAAAAGCCTTATTGAGAACAAAAACACCACATACATATGTAAAAATGCGTATTAATGGTCAATATACCCCACTTTTGTCAGAAAAAGGGCGCTTTTTTGTCTTTTGTCCAAAATCTACAAATTTCAGGCCCTGTGCTATGATCTGCCGCCATATTCATTGAACGGTTGCCAATTTCATCTGAATCATCATGAGATTTGAAATTCCACCATTCCAACAGGCCAAGGTACTGGTCGTCGGTGATGTCATGCTGGACCGTTATTGGCACGGCAGGGCAACCCGAGTCTCCCCTGAGGCTCCGGTACCGGTAGTCAAGGTTGGCAACGAAGAAGGGCGGCCTGGTGGTGCTGGCAACGTTGCGCTGAATATCGCGGCTTTGGGCAGTGCGGCATCACTGATAGGAGTGATCGGTGCCGACGCCAATGGTGAAGATTTACTATCACGCCTCAATGCGGCCGGTGTTTTCTGCGATTTCCTGGTCTCAGAGGACAAACCAACTATCACCAAGCTGCGAGTGATCAGCCAGCATCAGCAACTTATCAGGCTGGACTTTGAAGAAGCGCATAGTAGCGTTGATCTGAATGGTCTACAAGACAAGGTCGAAGCTTTGCTGGATAACGCCCAGGCCCTGGTTCTTTCTGATTATGGCAAAGGGGCGCTCACTGATGCCGAGGTGCTTATCGAATCGGCACGGCGTCGGAAGATTCCCATCTTAGTGGACCCCAAGGGGGCTGATTTCCGCAAATACCGAGGTGCCACGATTATCACTCCTAATCTCGGTGAATTCGAAGCGGTGGTGGGTAGTTGTCCGAATGAGGACACGCTGGTGGAGAAAGGCCAGCAGCTGTTGAAAGAACTGAACCTGGAAGCTTTGCTGATTACCCGTGGTGAGCATGGGATGACCCTGCTTCGTCCGGACGCTGCCGAACTTCATCTGCCGGCAAGAGCGCAGGAAGTTTTTGATGTTACTGGTGCCGGAGACACCGTGGTTTCGGTACTGGCGGCCGCGCTGGCGGCAGGAGAGCCATTGCCTGAAGCAACCGCGTTGGCGAATCTGGCCGCTGGTCTGGTAGTTGGTAAACTGGGCACCGCAGCAATCAGTGGTCCCGAGCTGCGTCGTGCAACTCTGCGGGAACAGGGAACCGGCCGGGGGGTCATGACTTCTGATCAGTTACTGATCGCCATTCAGGACGCACGAGCCCACCAGGAATCCATCGTATTCACCAATGGTTGCTTTGACATCATACATGCCGGGCACGTAGGTTATCTGAACGAAGCGAAAAAGCTTGGAGATCGTCTGGTTGTAGCGGTCAATGACGACCACTCGGTGCGTAAGCTTAAGGGTGCCGGTCGACCGATAAATCCCCTGGAAAGGCGAATGGCCGTACTGGCCGGTCTCGAAGCGGTGGACTGGGTGGTGGCGTTTTCCGAAGACACGCCAGAATCGCTGCTTGACCGCTACCAGCCAGAGGTGCTGGTCAAGGGTGGCGATTACAATATTGGCGAAGTAGTTGGTGGTGAATTTGTTAATAGCTACGGTGGCAAGGTAGAGGTGCTCGAATTCTTGGACAACTGTTCCACATCCGCCATTGTGGAAAAGATTCAGGACACCAGTACCTGAATAGCGCAGCCCACGTTTCGTTCCAGGTGGGCTGGATTAATTGTTCCAACAATGACGCTGCTTACACCCTTTTTCCTGAGGATGAATTCAAGGCTTTGTTTGATCGGGTCAATTGCCGCGTTTACCAGTGAATCCAGATGACCGCTAAGTAATCCCTTTTTGATCAGCACACCTTTGCCTAGTTTTGCCGCCTCATCGATAACTGCACCATCCTCCCGGATCAATGGATTATAAGTAACCATAACCACATCGGTTCGCCGTACTGCCTGCAATCCACCGTCAACGGTCTTGGTTGACATGCCATAATTTCCAATCAGTCCGCGTTCCTTGAGTTGTTGCAATTCATCCAGACAGTCGCTGCTGTTGATAATGGCCAGGTCATTGCCGTCTGAGTGGACCAGCACGAGATCCAGCCAGTCGGTATTCAGACGTTTCAGGCTTCTTTCCACGCTTGACCTGACGTGGTGGGCCGAAAAATCAAAAGTTGACTGTCCGTTTTGAAACTCTTCGCCTACTTTGCTGCAAATGATCCAGTGCTCCCGGTCCTGCAGCAATTTTCCCAGGCGCTCTTCGCTGTTACCATAGGCGGGAGCGGTATCGATCAAATTTATACCGAGCTCCTGCGCTTTTTCCAGCAGCAATCTGACTGCATTGTCGTCGGGCAGTTCGAAACCAGCCGGGTATTTGACCCCCTGATTTCGTCCGATCTTTACTGTGCCAAGGCCCAGGCAGGACACTACCAGGCCGGTCTGACCCAAAGGACGTTTCTCAAGGACGCTCAAAACAAGTCTCCCAGGGGGGCGGGGCGATCGTTGCTCCATCCAGCGTGCTGGCCAGCAAGTCGCTGGAATATTTCAGCTTCGGTTCAATCCCTTGTTGTTTCAACTCGCTGCTTACTTCGTCAGCCAGCGCTGGACTGAGGGTAAATTTGGTAGGCCAGGTAACCAGGATGTTGTTTCTGGTTGCGAGAAACGCCGAGTCCGGACGATGCTGACCCTGCGCCTTGCCTTCGGCACGATTGATACGCAGACAGGCCCATTCCGCGCCCGAAAGATCTACCCACGGGAACAGTTTCTCCAGCATCTGACGCGCCGCATCAATCTGTTCATTATCTGTCCTCTCTACACCGCTTTCCGCGATTTCTCCTCCCAGGTACCAGGCCACATGTCCATTGTCGCAGGAGTGGCTGGTTAACGTCAGCCTTGGAGTAAGCGAGAAACTGTCGCCGATACAATGGACAAAAATCTCAGGCAATGACGCCTTGCGCAGTATCACCATGTTAAGCGGTCGTCGCTGCATCATTGGGCTGGACAGGCTGGCGGCGTCCAGAAGCCTGGCATTGCCTTCACCAGCCGCGAAGATATAGCGCTGGGCACTAACAGAAAGGATGGAATCATCGCTTCTCAGCAATAGCTGGCGTTGTTGTTGGTCTGCAACAAATTCAACCTGCGTGGGATCGATTCTGAAAATTCGATTTTCATGGCCGGTAGCGAGAGCCTGGAGCAACGAGCCCGTATCGATAACAAAATCAGGAAGCCTGTACAGTGACCCCTGGCCCCTGGCTGGGGCCAGTTGCTGGGGGAAGTCGCTATCAGTAACAATATCGACTTTGCCCCGCAAGGTCCTGCTGCCCAGGAACGCTTTCAGTTTCGATCGGTAACTGCCTTCCGACCACATGTAGTAGTGGTCCGAAAGCTGACGGCAGGCTGTCAGGTTAACAGGATCATCACCGGCGAGGCAGGCTCGCCAACGATCTGGCATTGTGGCGATAGCGTTTGAAGCCCCAGAAAGAGATCCACTGAGTGCATACTTGAGGCCGCCGTGAATAATTCCCTGCGAAGCAACGGATTGGCCATTACCCAACGCGGAAGCTTCAAGCAATACCACTGAATAACCTTGTGCTGTCAGTTGGTTCAACAACCACAGTCCAGCAATACCACCACCGAATATCACGATGTCGGCAGAACAGACGGTCCTGGGAGGTGTGGTCTGGGTCATTAAATAGGTGGGTCTGCCTGGGATTGCTGCGGAATACTTGCGTAAGTATACCGACCTAGGAGAGTATTCCCAACACGCAGCCAACGCCCCGTTAATCTCTTCAACGATTGCTTCATTGAATGCACCGTATTTTCTACAGTCTTGTTTTTTACCTGTTGATCCCCTTTGCTCTTTTAAGGCTTCTGTACCGTTCTTTGCGGGTGCCGGCTTACCGTTACCGCTGGAAGGAGCGCTTTGGCTATTGCCGGTTGCCGAAAAACTGGCGCGCTGAAGAGAAGAGCATCTGGATCCACGCCGTGTCAGTGGGCGAGACCTTGGCCGCCGTGCCGCTGGTTAAGGCGCTCCAGAAGCAGTATCCCGATACGCAGCTTGTAGTGACGACCATGACGCCCACCGGTTCGGAGAGAGTGAAGGCAATGTTTGGGGACAGCGTATTTCATGTTTACCTGCCCTATGATTTACCAGGCGCCATGCGGCGCTTTGTTTCGAAGATTGATCCGGCGCTGTTAGTGATAATGGAGACTGAGCTGTGGCCCAATCTGCTGCATATCTGCAAATTCGCTGGCTGTCGGACAATGCTGGTAAATGCCCGCCTGTCGGGAAAATCCGCCAATGGCTATCGGCGTTTTCTTCCCTTGACGCGAGCGATGCTGGATCAGCTTGATGTGATTGCCGCACAGGCGCAGGCGGATGCCGAGCGCTATGTCGAACTGGGTGCTGCAGTCGACAGGGTTCATGTTACGGGCAATATCAAGTTCGATATCAGTCCGCCGGACGACCAGCAGAGCACTCCAGATATTTTCCAGCAGCTCGCCAGGCTGCAACGACCGGTTCTGATTGCGGCCAGCACCCGAGAGGGCGAAGCTGAGAAAGTACTTGAAGCTTTTCGACAGTGCCTCATCCAGGAACCGGGCCTGTTGCTGATCCTGGTTCCCAGGCATCCTGAAAAATTTGACAGCGTTGCTCGGCTTTGCGAACAACAGGGTCTCGTTGTTGAGCGCCGCAGCAGTGATCGGCTGAGTGACGGTAATGTTCAGGTATGGCTTGGTGATTCCATGGGAGAGATGTGGAGATACTACCAACTGGCCGACCTTGCTTTCGTTGGCGGAAGTCTGGTGGACACGGGTTGTCACAATGTCCTGGAGCCTGCCGCCCTGGGAATTCCGGTTTTGGTTGGCCCTTCCCAGTTCAACTTTGCCACCATCTGCAATCAGCTGCAGGAAGCGGGTGCTCTTATCACTGTGGCGGATCAACACGATCTGGCGCAGCAGGTGCTGCAATTGTTGGGGAACGCTCAGTGGCGTAAGTCTATGGGGCAGGCAGGGAGGCACATTATCGAGACCAATCGAGGATGTCTGCAACGGCTGCAGAGCCTGATCGCGGAGCAGCTCGATACCTAGGCACGTATCGGCTACCTGGTCAGATTTTCCACTCCGTCAGCAGTGACTCTGACATTATCTTCTATTCGAATTCCCCCTAACGGAACCAACTCGTCGATCAGTGTCCAGTTGAGATTTTTGCCAAGCGCAGAGTCGCGAAAATCATCCAGCAGCTGGGGAATAAAGTAAAAGCCCGGTTCGATTGTGAAAACCATATTTTCCGCCATGATTCGGGTGTTTCTTAAAAACGGATAGTCTGTTGGCGGTGGCGTTCTTCCGCCTTCCGGATCAGCCAGATGACCACCGACGTCATGAACCTGGACACCCAACAGGTGACCTACACCATGGGGCATAAAAAACTGGCACAGGTTCAGTCTGAGTGCTTCTTCGAGATTGCAGGTAATCAGCTCCAGCTGCACGGCGATTTCAGTGATTTTTCTCATCGCAGACTGGTGCAGGTCGACATAGGAATGACCTGGACGGACTTCGTTTACCAGCTGCTGTTGTAGTTTTTCCATCGCGACCAGAGCATCCTTAAACGTGCCGTGGCAATCAGCCGTGATTGTTGTACGGGTAATATCCGAACAGTAATTGTTGATCCGACACCCGGCATCAATAAGTAATACCTGACCCTCTTCATCTGCTGGCAACTGATGCCGCTTATGTTGATAGTGCAAAATAGCAGCCTTGTCGTTCAAGGCTACAATGTTGGTATAAGGGCAATCCTGCTCCATGATCTGGCAGGCCTGCAGGTAAGCCATGTGAATCGCATACTCGCTGCCACCAGCCAGAAATTTATCACTGGCGGCGGTGTGCCCCCTCAGGGCGAGTTGATTGGCAGATTCAATCTGCTGCACCTCGTATTCCGTTTTATGGGCGCGCAGATAATCCAGATAGTGCAACAGCCTTTCAGGATTCACGTTTACAGGATCAATTCCAATTGATCTGGCAAAGACTTCCTGCTCACCGAGAAAAGCCAGTCCATCCAGGGTCTTCAGGTGTTTGCTGACCTGTTCGCTGTCCGACAATGAGACAATGTCAAATTCGGACACCCACCAGTCCTCGGTGGCAATCCCCTGGTCGTACCAGTAGTCTTTTGGTATTACCTGGAAATAGACGGGGCGCTGACCTGGTACGATCAACAATAGCTGGTCCGGCCTGTTCACCGGCAGCCAGTGACTGAAATGCCCATAGGCTCGAAACGGTGGTGCCTGATCGTCCGCAAAGTAGTACCGCTCGATGCCACTGTGAACCAACACGCCTTCCACGCCATTGAGCTGGTTCAGTGCCTGTTCATAGCGTTCTCGAAGAAGGGCGATGTGGCTGCTATAGTTGCTGCTCATGGCCGCAACTATAGCAAGAGGTTGGCAGCGGTTTCATCTTTATGCTGGGCAATAAATTTCTCAATGGCTCTATTAGCCTTGGAAGCTGCCTGTGCGAGAATTGGATGAAAAATTGCAACGCAGATTATCGACGGATTGCTGTTACTGGACGGACAATCCTGGGAGTATACCCTGACCGAGTTTTGCAATGCAGATCTGGTTTATGTGCATCATGTCGGCTTCGGCGATTTCGCGAGGGGTGCAGGAGAACAGCTCATATCTATTCTGCAGGATCATGGCATCGATAGAGGGCTGGTGATTGATCTGGATTGTGGCAGTGGCATCTGGGCTCGCAGGCTCCTGCACGCTGGATACGAGGTGCTGGGCATTGACGTTGCTGCGGAGATGCTGGCTTTGGCTCAGAAACATGCGCCGGGTGCGCATCTCGAACAATCATCGGCCTATGATTTCAATCCACCTGAATGTCAGGTTATAACGGCTCTTGGGGAAGTTTTGGGATATGGCTCGGAAGGATACCCACAGACAAACAGGTCGTTAAGCTGTTGCAACGAGCAGCAGACAGTCTACCGGTCGGCGGCCTGCTGGAATTGATGTCATCGTGGATTCCACAACAGATAATATGGACTACGATGCCTGGCGCAAAGGCCCTGACTGGGCGGTGCTGGTCGACTCAAGGGAGGATCGGGTAAAAAATCAGCTCATGCGTGAGATAACCGTATTTAGAGAAGTGGACCTAAACTATCGTCGCTCTGAGGAACGACACCTTGTACGGGCTTTCAATGCCGAAGTGTTGCACCAGTTGTTGGATGCTGCGGGTTTTAGTGTTTCCGTATCAGACTGTTATGGTGACTATCGATTAGCTGACAGCAGACAGACCTTTTTTGCTGTTAAAAATCAGCAATTGTGAGCCTGCAGGAGTTCCGGTCAGATGGGTCTGGAATGCCAGCACAGAGTTACCTGTGGTTAAGTGGCTAGAAGCGAAGCATAAGGAATACAGCTATGGTGATTAACACGGTCAAGCAATCAGTCAAGGAATTCTTCCAGTTCAAGGCCTCCGGTGGCGTGCTGCTGATTATCGCCACAGTGCTGGCCATGACTATAGAGAACTCTCCGTTCAGCATTTACTACGATGCACTCTTGGACGTGCCGGTAGAAGTTCGGTTTGGAGAATTCGAAATCGCCAAACCGTTGTTGCTGTGGATCAACGACGGGTTGATGGCGATTTTCTTTTTCCTGATTGGGCTGGAAGTCAAGCGTGAGCTGCTGGATGGGGAGCTGTCCGATCCCGCCCGGGTCGTTTTGCCGGTAATCGCTGCGGTGGGTGGAATGGTAGTACCTGCGACTATCTACTCGGTAATCAACTGGGGTGACCCGGTTGCTTTGAAAGGATGGGCTATCCCTTCTGCCACCGATATTGCGTTCGCCCTTGGTGTTATTGCCTTGCTGGGAACGCGGGTACCTAACTCGCTGAAAATTTTTCTGATGACACTGGCCATAGTTGATGACCTTGGTGCCATCATTGTTATTGCCATTTTTTATACCAGCAATCTATCGGTTTTCTCGCTGGTCATTGCGTTCTTCATCGTGGTGATGATGTATATCATGAACCGTAGAGGAGTAATTGCACTGGCACCCTACCTGCTTCTGAGCCTGGTACTTTGGGCGGCAGTTTTGAAGTCCGGTGTTCATGCCACCCTGGCAGGGGTCGTCGCAGCCCTTTTCATTCCCTATCGCGCGCTGCCAGGTGACTCGCAGACTCAGTTGGAGCGCCTCGAGCATGACTTGCACCCGGTCGTTGTGTTCGCCATCCTTCCATTGTTTGCCTTTGCCAATACTGGCGTTCCGTTCGCCGGCCTGTCGTTGCAGTCCTTCCTCCACCCTGTTCCGCTGGGAATAGCGCTGGGCCTGTTTTTCGGCAATCAGCTGGGGGTCATGGGGTCTTGCTGGCTTGCCATCAAGCTGGGATTCGCCAAGCTTCCCAAGGGAGCCAACTGGTTGCAGATCTACGGAGTTTCCATGCTCTGTGGTATTGGTTTTACCATGAGCCTGTTTGTTGGCTCTCTGGCGTTCGAACAGGGTGGGCCGTCACTGGGCGTGGACGACCGGATTGGAATTCTTGCCGGTTCACTATTGTCGGGTGTGTTGGGTTATCTGGTCTTGCGCTACGCTTCACCTCCGGTTGCAGACAACTCAGACTAAGCCACGAGTAGTTGGATAATAGCTGGCTAGTACCTGGCTAGCGCCTGGACAGTGTCTAGATAGTACCAAGATAGTACCAAGATAGTATCTAGATAGTACCTGGGGAGTACTTAAATAGTACCTTCCGCAGGAGTTACCAATTTCACTTTGAACCATTCTCCATTTTCGCGCGACTTGATTAATGAATGAATGATGCAAAGGAGAAGAGTTTCAACGAATGGTTGGTCATTAATAGCCAGCTAGGGGATAAATCGGCTTTCAATCAGCTGATTGTGGCCTGGCAACCCCGGTTGATGGCCTATGCCTCACGCAGGCTGGGCGACAGAGAACTGGCCCGGGAAGTAGTGCAGGAATGTCTGCTTGGTGTAACCAGGGGCCTGGCGCGGTTGCGGGATCCTGCTGCTTTTCCTGGCTGGTGTTACCGGATGCTGGAAAGGCGATGTATCGACGCCATCAGGGCAAGGATCAAGGACCAGCAGAAACTGTCAGAACTGGCACAGCAACAACCTGAACCTGAAGTGAGTCATACCGCTCAGCTGGAACAGAATGTCAGTATCCAGCAGGCTCTAGCGCAGCTTGACTCAAATCTGGCGGCGGTATTGAAACTCTACTACCAGGAATCATTCTCAATCAAAGAAATTGCCGGAGTGCTGGAAATTCCTGCCGGCACGGTCAAATCACGGCTGTATTACGCGCGAAAAACGCTGGCAGCCATCCTGGAGGAATGAGAATGAATGAGATTGACGAAAAAATCAGACAGGCCTTAAATGCCGAAGATCAGAAGATACTCGATCAGTTCGGAGACGAACCCGGTCTGGTCGGCATGGTGGCCAATTCATTTAAAGGGAGCCAGTGGTGGTTCACCACAGGAATGTGGGTATTTGGTTTGCTGGCGTTCGCATTGCTCGTCTACTGCCTATTAAACTACTTTTCCGCAGATGATCTGAAAAGCAGTTTGAGTTGGGCCTTGGGAGTTTTATTGTGCGGCATGTCGATTGTTACCGTTAAGATTGGTGCCTGGCAGCAAATGCAGACGCAGACGTTAACGCGGGAAATCAAGCGACTGGAACTGCGCTGGATGGCATCGCTGGAACACAAGCGGTAACAGGTCGGCAAAATGTTGAGTACCATGGTCATGCAAAACTGTAGGAGGTTGGTGGTTTGCTGTTGGATTCTTTTGACGATATAGCTGAGGTACTCAGTCGCTGCCTGTCGCAAGACGGACTGGTTCTGAGTGAACAGGAACTGGCGCCTGCTTTCTTCGATCTCAGCACGCGAATAGCGGGCGAATTGTTTCAGAAAATCCTGAACTATCACTCTCGCCTTGCAATTGTAGTAGCTGACCCGAAAGCATATGGTGACCGTTTCAGTGAACTGGTCTATGAGCACGGAGGCCACGCCCATATTCGTTTTTTCAGCAATCGGCCTGATGCTGAGCATTGGTTGACAGAAGCCCGCTGACAACATTCAATTGGGTTTATACCCGATTAGGCAATTCGCGCAGCAACTGCGGCACTCGGCTAAAAAACCATGTACCAGTCAACGAGGCTCTTATGATCAAGACAACAACACCGAATATTGAAGGCAGAGAGGTAACCGACTACCTGGGCGTAGTCGTCGGTGAAGCCATTCTCGGCGCCAATATATTCAAGGATATTTTTGGTGCCGTACGGGATATCGTCGGGGGCAGGGCGGGCGCTTATGAAGAAGAGCTTGGCAATGCCCGTGATATCGCATTCGAGGAAATGGAGCAGGAGGCTCGCATGCTAGGTGCAGACGCCATTGTGGGGATAGACCTGGACTACGAAGTAATCGGCATGAAAGGTGGCATGATGATGGTCAGCGTCAGTGGCACGGCTGTAAAAACTCGCCTGAAGCGAGATTAGCACCACTTTTAAGATGCCCGGCATGGGCGTTGAAGGGGGTGCTGAAGGGGGTACTGGAAGGTAGCGTTGAAGGGCGCGTTGTAAGACGCGTTGAAAGGAGCATTGAAGGGGCAGAATCCTGAACCACATCGAGCGCCAGGATTCTGTCGTGATGGATTGCTGGCAATTTCCCACCTTCGGTCTACACTTAAGGAACCTCTGATTAAGACGAGTTTCCACAATCACCCGCCAGGCATGGAACCAGACGGATCTGGGTCGGATAATGTTCAAGGACGAGAGACATGGGTCAGCGAAAAAGCTATTTTCTGCAAGGCAGGACCTTTTACGTATTCCAGAAAGGCAGGCCAAGGGATCCTTATTTCATAGATGAGGCCTGTTTCGGCTATTATCTGAATCGATTCTTGCATTGTATAAGGGCCTCACGCCTGCAGCTTCATACTTACGTACTGTTGCCCTATGAAACGCAGTTACTCATCAGCCCTTATTCCGGGAATGGTCTGCTTCGGATATTGGGAAAGGTCGCCAGCGACTACGGTGAATATTTCCGCAATCGGTTCAATGGCAGTTGTCCTTTGCTGCAAGATAACCCGGTTCTACACCAGGTGGGAATGTCCGGCCAGGTACTGAATTGTCAGAAATCAATTGAAATGGCTCCCGTTCGGGAACAGCTGGTCGACATGCCAGGCGAGTATCCGTGGTCCGGTTACCACATCAACGCTTTCGGTGGCCATAAGGATCCCATGGTCATGCACCATCAGTACCGGAAATTTTGTTCAGAAAGTGAAAGCCCGTTTCAGCGCTACCGGGATTTCGTGGCTGCTACTTCATCAGCACGTAGTTTTCACCCAGGACCCGAAGGTTGCTTGGGTTATAGCGAATCGGCGTCAATGATGTAAAGCTGTTGAAGCGCTCGGCGAAATAAAAGTGTTCCTGTTCCTGCAGTTTGAAAGCAGCCTGGTGTACTTTGACCGGCAGTGAGGTGGGTTTCTGGTTTTGCAGCACATGCATTTGGCGCGGTTCTTTTTTAAATCCATCGCCGTGATAGTGAATGTGAAATTCATCCCGCCTCAGATCGTAGTCAAGAAACCTGGCGATGTGCTTGGAAAAATTGATTTCCGGTTCCGACACTGCTTCCTGCAGACGCCCGACCATGTACGCCAGGGCGACATTTCCCAAATTGCTTTCGTGATAGCCGCCGCCCACATCACCGTGGTTGCCTGGAATCCACACTTCATCGATGTTGTCTCTGTGATTGGCCAGGGTGGGAATAAAGGGTTCGCGACTTTCGTCAATTGCGACCAGGTGAACTGCCTGTTTTACATTAGGAGAAATAGTTAAGTCGCGGAAAAGGTTGATCTTCTGAAAATTCAGCGGCCAGACATTAAACGGAATACCAAATGCCCCAACGGTGTCGAACAGTCCCAGAAAGTTGATTTCAACAGGGACACTGTTTTCTTCTTCCGCACGATAATGAGAAAACATCCATTCTCTATCACCACTGACTTTATTTTTCAGTTGGCGATAGTGTATATCGATCTTTTTAGGCAAGCCGTGTTCGTGAAGTTTGGTGGCCAGCAGCCTGGCACTGGCAGCTCCACGGCTGTACCCGATAATGCAGATCTGGTCGCCAGGACGATAGTGTTTGCAGATGCTGGCGTACGCATGGTCACGGATATTTCGCTCGCCGGCACCAAAAGCTCCCTGATAATAACCGATCGATTTGATATGTTCCTCATCGTTGCCAACACCCCGGAAATAAAGGCCCAGGTGCTTGGCAGTGCGCTTTTGGTGGGGAACATCACCTATTCGATGACTGCCCGAAAGCGTCGAAAACATCTTGTAAACATTGGTTATTGCGCCATCGTTGCCACGGCCATTCTCATCGTTCCAGGTACCGTCCATGAATATGAGCAGCGCGCGCGGTTTGGCTTTGCCCCCACTTCGAATTTCGTAGCTTTCTTTTTTTTGTGGCATGACGAATCGTTTTCACCTGTTGTGAAACCAATTATTCGGAATAAGCACGCGAGCTGCAATAGCTAATTGCTAAAAGATGTGGATGATTCGCTTGTGAAAGCTTTTTAACCAGTCGTTACTGGTAATTTTCGATAGCAGGGCAGGCGCAAAAAAGATTGCGGTCACCATAGACATTGTCTATCCGATTCACGGTTGGCCATACCTTGCCGTCTTGCAGATAAGCCATGGGGAAGGCAGCCTCATTCTTCGAATAGGGGCGATCCCAATTCTCATCGAGAATGTCGGCCAGGGTGTGCGGAGCATTTTTCAAAGGATTGTTTTCCGAATCCAACTCACCATTTTCTACTCTCCTCACTTCATCACGGATGTTGATCATGGCTTCGATGAATCGTTCCAGCTCAGGTAAGGACTCACTTTCCGTAGGCTCTATCATCAATGTGCCGGGGACCGGGAATGACATGGTGGGAGCATGGAAGCCATAATCCATCAACCGCTTGGCGATATCCTCTTCACTGATCCCGGAAGCCAGTTTGAGCGGTCGCAGATCGATAATGCATTCGTGAGCCACCATGCCGCTACGCCCGGTGTACAGGACCGGGTAATGATCACGCAGGCGAGCTGCTACGTAGTTGGCATTGAGGATTGCCACCTGTGTCGCCTTAAGCAAACCTTTGGCACCCATCAGCGTTATATATGCCCAGGAAATGGGCAGAATTCCCGAGCTGCCCCAGGGGGCTGCGGATACCGCGCTATTTCCATCAAGTCCATCGATCCCTATGACTGAGTGGCCTGCAAGATAAGGGGCCAGGTGTGCTTTTACTCCAATAGGCCCCATGCCGGGCCCCCCGCCACCATGGGGAATACAGAATGTCTTATGCAGATTGACGTGTGACACGTCTGCCCCTATGTCGGCCGGCATTGAAACGCCAACCTGGGCGTTAAGGTTGGCGCCGTCCATATAAACCTGGCCACCCTGCTCATGAACCAGCTGGCACACTGTACGGACATCTTCCTCATAAACTCCATGTGTCGAGGGGTAGGTGATCATCAGGGCGGCCAGTTTGTCTCCATGTTCCTGAGACTTGTTGCGAAGGTCTTCGAGGTCGATGTTGCCGTCCTCGTCGCAGGCTACGACAACTACACGCATTCCTATCATCTGGGCGCTGGCAGGATTGGTGCCATGGGCTGACTGGGGAATCAGGCAGACATCGCGATGTTGCTGGCCGTTGGCATCAAGGTATTTTCGAATTGCCAGCAGACCCGCATATTCACCCTGTGCACCGGAATTGGGTTGCATACTGATAGCGTCAAACCCGGTGATTTCCTGCAGCATCGTTTCCAGTTCTCCGATCAGCTCCTGGTAACCGGCAACCTGATTCAAAGGGGCAAATGGGTGGGGTTTGCTGAATTCCGGCCAGGTGACCGGGATCATCTCGGTACTGGCGTTAAGTTTCATGGTACAGGAGCCGAGCGGAATCATTGAATGCGCGAGGGAAATGTCCTTGTTTTCCAGGCGCTTAAGATACCTCAACATTTCCGTTTCGCTGTGATAGCTGTTGAACCACGGGTGTTCCAGGTACGCAGATTTCCTTTGTAACCCTTTCGTCAGATAAGGTGAGTCGTGATTTGCGGCCAGGTATTTGTCGAGGTCGGCAACAGATAGCCCGATAGCCTTATCATCAAGTAAAACTTGCCACAACAGGGAAATTTCTGCTTCAGTCGTGCATTCGTCGAGGCTGATACTGACGGTCTCCTCGGAGTAACGCAGGTTTATTCCGGTTGCCAGCGCCCTGGATTTGACAACTTGTTGCTGTTCTTTGTTCATCGAGACCGACAAGGTGTCGAAGAAGCTCGAATGTTGCAGTGTCAGGCCGGCATCGATCAGACCTTTTGCCAGTATCGACGCCATTCGGTGAATTCGACTGGCAATGCGCCTGACTCCAACGGGACCGTGGTACATGGCGTAGAGTGCAGAAATTACCGCTAACAGCACCTGGGCAGTACAGATATTGCTATTGGCTTTTTCCCGCCTGATATGTTGTTCGCGCGTCTGCAACGCCATGCGATAGGCGCGATTACCTCGGCTGTCTACCGACACGCCAATAATCCGACCCGGCACTGCACGTTTATACTGGTCGCGGGTGGCGAAAAAAGCTGCGTGCGGACCACCGTAGCCCATTGGCACACCAAAACGTTGGCTAGTACCAATTACCACGTCTGCCCCCATTTCACCGGGTGCTTTAAGTAAAGCGAGGCTCATCAGGTCGGCAGCGGCGATGGCAATAGCCTGCTGTTGATGAAGTTGTTCGATGCTGTTACTGAGATCTCGGATCTCACCGTTGGCCCCGGGATACTGGAATATGGCACCGAAAAGACCTTCTTCAGGCAGCGCGTCCAGATCGTCTATGAGCAGGTCAAAGCCGAAACATTCGGCGCGAGTTTTAATAACGTCTATAGTCTGCGGCAGGCATTGCCGATCGATGAAAAAGGTATTGGCCTGGCGGTTCTTGCTTACTCGTTTGGCGAGGGCCATGGCTTCCGCGGCAGCAGTGGCTTCGTCGAGCAATGAGGCATTGGCCAGTTCCATAGCGGTCAGGTCAAGTACCATCTGCTGATAGGCCAGTAGACACTCGAGCCGGCCCTGGGAGATTTCAGGCTGATAAGGGGTATACGCGGTATACCAGCCGGGATTTTCCAGCACGTTGCGTAAAATGACAGTTGGTGTCAGCGTGTCGAAGTAGCCCAGGCCGATAAACGAACGGGTTGGCTCGTTCTTTCCGGCCAGCTCTTTGAGCCGGGCCAGCGTAGCTGCTTCACTAACCGGTTTATTCAGTGCCAGTGGCTGATCCATGCGAATTGCAGCGGGCACTGTGTTTTCAATCAGCTCACCCAGAGAACTCATTTGCAGGGTATCCAGCATTCGCTGAATCTGCTCATTACCCGGGCCGATATGGCGGTGTATGAACTCTTCCTGGTTCTGTAGTTCTTCCAGTGATTGGTTGATCTTGACGGAGGTATCAGGAAGGGCTTTATTCATTGACTGGATGCAGTTCTGAGGCTCGCCGGCTTAAATTGAAAAAATGGAAAACACCGCCGTAACTGACAGCGTTATAGCCTTAAAGGAATCAGTTTGAAGGTTAGTCGGAAGTAAGAATTGTAAAATTGTTGAGCACGAATAGCTATTCTTCGTCGCAGATTTCCTTGTAGGCTTCTGCGTCCAGCAATTCCGCCAATTCGTTGTCGTCGTCTGGTTTGACCCTGAAGAACCAGCCTTCGCCATAGGGATCTGTATTTACAGTATCTGGTGCGTCCACCAGTGTCTCGTTGATAGCAATGATTTCCCCGGTGATCGGGGCGTAAATATCCGAGGCTGCTTTGACTGATTCCACTACGGCGACTTCATCTTTAGCAATCACCTGGGTATCCACTTCGGGAAGGTCGATAAACACGATATCTCCCAAGGCGTCCTGGGCATGGTCGCTGATACCGACCGTCACGGTACCGTCTTCTTCTACCTTTACCCATTCATGGGATGTGGTGTACTTCAAATCGTCAGGAAACTTGCTCAATTGGAGTCCCTCGCTTAACGCTTGCTGGAATCATGTGGATTTATTCGAATACCTTTTTGCCGAACCTGACAAAGTTGGGCTTCACTTTACGTACAGGAGTCAGAGTGCCGCGAAGCTCGACTTCACAAGAGGCACTGTCTCGCGGAATTCTAGCCAATGCAATGGAATGCTTCAATGTGGGAGAAAAAGAGCCGCTGGTGATAACACCCTCCCCCCGCTCAGTAACGACCTTCTGTCCTTCGCGTAAGACACCTCGAGATTCAAGCACCAGCCCTATCAGCTCGGGCAGCTCACTTTGTTCGACTAGCTTCAAGTGCTGGCTGAGTGCATCACGGCCGATGAATTTTCTCGATTCTGGCTCCCAGGCTATAGTCTTTTCCATATTGGCTGCCAGTGGAGAGATCGACTCATCCATGTCGTGGCCATACAGGTTCATACCGGCTTCCAGCCGCAGTGTGTCGCGGGCTCCCAATCCGATTGGTTTGACGCCAGCAGCCAGCAGCCTGTCCCACAAGTCAGGCGCTTCGTCATCAGGAAAGATCAGCTCCAGGCCTTTCTCACCCGTGTAACCAGTGCGGGCTATAAACCAGTCGTCTGGAAGTTCCACTCCGCGGAAGTTGCCAAGCCCGCGAACACTTTCTGCCTGTTCTGCGGGTAGCACTTCACACACCCGGTCGATTGCTTCCGGTCCATGAACAGCAAGCATTGCTAATCCCGGCCGCTCTATAATCTCTACGTCGAAGCCTGCAGCCTGACCCGACATCCAGGTCAGATCCTTGCTACGGGTTGCACAGTTGACCACTAAGCGAAATCCTTGATTCATCCGGTAAACAATCAGGTCGTCTATGACGCCGCCACTTTCGTTCAACATGGCGCTGTACAACGCCCGTCCCGGTTCATCGAGTCTGGCCACGTCATTGGCCAGCAGTTGGCGCAGGTAACCTTTGGCATCCGCACCGATGATGTCCACTACGGTCATGTGGGAAACGTCAAAAATCCCCGCATGCTGTCTTACCTGGTTATGTTCTTCGATCTGGGAGCCGTAATTGATGGGCATGTCCCAGCCGGCAAAGTCTACGATCTTGGCGCCGGCGTCCAGGTGCTTCTGATAAAGGGCGGTGTGTTGTCCCACGATTTATTTGTCTCTTGGAATAATTGAAGCGCGTTAGTGTAACCACTGGGCAGTGGGTTTTACAGCTTGCTGACCGTTCGAATTGTCACTCATATGAGCAGCTCAGTAGCAGTGATTGAGCGGCATTCACAATCACTGTGATCGCTCAGGCATCGTCCCGGTTTGATCTCTACTACACCTCAAACATGTGTCAGTAAAATTACCACTTCCAACTTCAATAGTCTGGTGAAGTGTCAGCTAGATTGACAGCGCCGTACTGTTCGCCGAATCGGGCACGAGCTAACACATTGTATTTACTGAATTATTTGTTTTCTGGGCAAGGTGGCTTGGAAATTGCGTGTAATACAAGGCTCAACCAATAAAAAGGGCTACACAATGAAAAAGCTAAGCAAGCCGGCGTCATTACTGGTGACCCAATTTACAGCTTGCCTGATTCTGATGGCTGCTTCGCTTAAGGCGGGCGCACCAAACCTGCCACCTACAAACGTCCCCGAGCCCGGTCCCATGGGATTGCTGGCACTAGGTTTTGTTGCACTTTTAATCGCCAGACGTATGAATCGAAACAAGTAATCGGAGGGGTCATGAAAACAAAAAATGTCTTTGTTCAGGCAGGCACAGCATTGCTGTTTATGGCTTCTACAAACATTGCGAATGCAGGCGGGGATATCGTCGCGGTTCCGGAGCCAGGCCCAATGGGTTTACTGGTTCAAGGTGTTGCAGCGCTACTGATAGCCAAGCGAACACAGCGGCATAAGTAACAACATTTGCCGGAGAGTCACTATGTCTAAATTTATCACACAAGTCTACACAGCAATCGCACTGCTCGTTTGCTCAGGTATGGCATCAGCATCCGTGGTCCCAGTGTCTGAGCCAGGGCCCTTTGGGTTGCTGGCGATGAGCGGTCTGGCTCTGCTGATAGCCAGCCGTGTTAAGCGCAATAAATAGAGGTCAATTTCCATGAAATTCTTTGACAATAGAAATCTGGTGCAATTCTTATTTACCGTTTTCGCCATCCTGCTGCTGATGCAGACCAATACCGTTTTAGCAGGCCCCTCGCAACCAACAAGTGTACCCGAGCCGGGCCCCATGGGATTGCTGGTGCTGGGAGGCGTGGCGTTGCTCATAGCCAAAAGATTTACGCGCAACAAGTAAACAAATTAGAGAACGGAAAATTGTGAAAGGATTTTTTGGAAACAGAGGTCGGTCTTCTGTCCAATTTCTATTGGGTATGTTATTTCTTACCCATGCCAGCTTGGCATCCGCAATCATAGGTGGCCCTCCGACTCCTGTCCCTGAACCCGGACCTTTAGGGCTGTTGGTGCTGGGCGGTGTAGCACTGATCGTTGCCAGGCGTTTCACAGGTAACAAGTAAACACAGTTTTCCACTCCTTTGCCCGGGTGGTTGTTGGAAGGAATCCAGGTACAACAGGACGTTGTAGCGTAATCAGACATGCTTGATTCTTTGCTTCAGTATGGTGAGATCGCGGGCTACTATGGCTTGCTAGGAGCCATAGTGCTGATGTCATTCTGGGAAAGTGGTGCCCCTCGCAGAAAACTCAGCAAGCCAATCAGGAATCGCTGGGCGCGAAATTTCGGTCTGTTTATTACCAGCAATCTGACAGCAAGATTGGCTGTGCCAATATTTACCGTTGAAGCATCCCGCCTCGCAATGGACCAGGGATGGGGCGTATTGCCGATCCTTGGCACGCCTCTTTGGCTGAACCTGATTTTGGGTTTTCTTTTGCTGGATCTAGTACGCTATGGGCTTCACTGGGCTTCTCATCGTTATCTGATATTGTGGCGAATTCACAGAGTCCACCATACCGATCAGGAATTTGATTTCACCACCTCATTACGGAATCACCCAATCGAATTGCTGGTGATTACGTTATTAAGTGTCGCATTAATTGTTGTCTTCGGACTACATCCTCTCGCAGTGATACTCTCGGAAGCGGTTTCTCTGCTAATCAATACCATCAACCACGGCAATGTCCGCATTAATTCCAAACTGGATCAACTTCTCCGTCGGGTAGTGGTGACACCAGACATGCATCGGGTGCATCACTCATCCCTGCCGCGCGAATTCAACGCTAACCTTGGTGGACTTTTAACGTGGTGGGACCGATTGTTTGGTACTTATGTGGCTCAACCCAGGCTGGGGCATGAGGCAATGAGCATAGGTTTGCCAGGCTACGCAAAGGATGATGGGGGAAAATTTCTGAGTCTGCTTCTGGATCCGTTTGTATCGCCAGCTGCAGAATTTATTGCCCCCAGCAGTCAACAGCTGGACTCTTCCAGCGCTCAGGTTTCGAAACCATAGCTGAGTCAGTATCAAGCTCCGTTGCAGCTTGAAGATGGTAGCTTAAAGATTGCAGCTTAAAGATTGCGCCTGAAGATAGCTTCCTGCTTTCTTTGCTTCAAAATCAATCTCTGAGTAGCTGCTTCAAGGCTGCCAGGCATAGCTGAACTTGGCAAATATCGTGCGATTGGTCGGCTCGATGGAATCGTAGACGTCGTTCTGAAAACCTGAGTCTGAATAACCGATAAAAAAACGTGACGCGGCGTTTATTCTATAGCTATACAGCAGCTGCGTCGCCAGGGTTTTGGAACGGTTTTGTACCGGATTGATATAGAGCGAGGGGTTACGGTCCTGATCGACGTATTGCAGGGTGAACCGTAAAAAGCTGCGGGGGCTGAATTGGTAAGTGACTCGTCCGTCCGTAAGGTTGGCAGTAAACAAACGGCCATCATCCACATCGAACTCCTGCAGGGTGTGTTCCAGATTTATCTGTAGGTGAGGACCCCAGTTGTACGTGACTTCAGGTCCGATACGAACCGAGCGGCCCAGTCGGGTATTGGCAAAGTCGACGACATCCTCAACGCGCAGATACATATTCAGGAACAGGTCGGCGGTGGGTCGAAAGTTTACTCGTATCTGGTTGAACTGTTCGTCGAAGTATTTTCCGTTGTAATAGGTTTCACTTCCTCCGAACAGGCCGCTGAGTCGTGATTGTAAAGGCCCGTCCATTTCCAGGAAGAATTCCAGCTCTTCCTCCAGTTTGAGGCCGGATTGATCATAGGTCTTGTCCCAGTCCGCCGCGAACCAGATACGGCTGAAGAAGTTATCGTCGTTCCAGCGCCAGGTGTGGCCGGCACGCAAAGTCAGTCGACGGAAATCCACCTGGTTGATAAAACCGAGGTCGGCACGAAAGTCCTCGCCGTAATCCACGTAGTTTACCCACCAGTCCCAGCGTCGATCCCGATGCCGATAGTCGACTACATGAGTCTGGTCGCTGATCTCAGGTAACTGGCCATAACGATCCTGGATTGCAAGCGGGTATTCCGATTCAGAATGCAGTGATTGAAGCGTCAAAGTGTCGCTATCGGTCAGCTGAAAAACTCCGTCTATTCCAGTGACGGTGTTGTGGTAACCATCGGCCTGGCGGCTGGTCACGATCGCGCCGATTGCGGAATTATCCAGGACGTCGTATCGGTAGCGCAGAATGGAAACGTCGCTCTCCACTTCGCCCAGAGTAGCGACACTGGAACCAAGGCTTCGTGGGATCAGGAAGCTGGTGTTCGTATCATTTGCTGTTAACAGGCCGTAAGTATGATCACCGCTTTTACCGGTTAACTTGGCGCCGTAATCAGGGTTGGCGATATTGCGGGTATGCACCAGGTTGAGATAAGAATTAAAGTAGTCAGCGCCATCCAGGAAAAAAGTCCTTCTTTCTGGAACAAAGATACTAAAAGTTGTATTGGTGTCCAGTTGAGTACGATCAGCCTCTACCTGGGAAAAGTCCGGATTAAGGGTGGCGTTCAGGTAAAGGTTCTGGTTGATGCCCCAGCGAACGTCCACGCTGGCTTCGGGATCAACATCTTCCTCGATCCACTCGTTGTCATCTGGGTCGCGGTTTTCAGAATAGCTGGTGGTTAAAGTAGGGATGACTTCCAGGTTGCGCCCGGGCTCCAGATCGGCAAATCCCTGGGCTTTGCCGATGTCGCAAAGGTAGCATGACAGATTCAGATTACGCGCACGGTTACTGATGCGGTAGTCACGGTCACGCGGGTAACGGCGGACAAAATTGATGCCCCAGGTCTGCCGTTCAATGCCTTCCGCAAAACGTAATTGTCTAAGCGGGATGGCTATTTCAACCGTGTAATTGTCTTCGTTGATTCTTCCGGCACTGTCCCAAATGGCGTTCCATGAGCTGTCGTACCGGTTGTTAACATCATCGTTGATGGCATCCATCTGTACGCCGTAAGGGTTGACGAAGAATTCGTAGGCCCGGCGCTGGTCGTTGAAGGTGTCGAGCACGATGCCAACCTGATCATTGTTCCTGACATTGTCCCGGTCGCGGTAGAATGCCCGAATGTTATTGACGTCCGGGTCCCAGGATATAAAGGCAACGTAAAGCGTCTCACCGTCTTCCATGATCAACGCTTCAGAAGTTACCTGAGCGCGAATGTTGTCGCCGGGATTGGTTTCAATGTCCAGTAGAACTCGTTCCGCAGCAGCCCATTCAAGTTCACCGACATTGCCGTCAATCACAGGCGTATCGGTGATGCGTGGAATCTGAAATTCGACTCCTGCTTGCTGGGCCCACAGCAAGGGGCCAGACAGCAGAAGAAAGGTAATCAGCGCTGGAATCCGTATTAGCCGTAGAGGGCTGTTCAACTGCGTAACAATCATTTTTATTATTGGATCCCGCAGGGCGAGAAATAAAAGGGTGCTGCCTGACCCGATTCAATGTGGCAGAAGTGTCAAAAGTGGCAAAAGTCGCAAGAGTATACAGGGTTTTTGAGCAAAGGGACCAGGCAATGATCGGGGTTCTCAGCTTCGAAAGCCGGTGGATATGGTGTCAGTCTAACTATTTGAATACGCCTGCAAGCCGACACTGGGCGGAGAAAGCATAACATACGGCTTTCTCCGCCCATGCCGGTATTCGACTGCGTCACTGCATGGAAGCAGCGGCTTCCAATACGTCTGCAAAGTCGGGCCTGATCCGGTAACCCTCTTCAGCAAGTTTAAAGCGTATAACGCCTTCCGAGTCGATCAGGAATATACCCGGGTAGGGAACGCCCCAGGCACGTTGGCCCGGCTCGTAGTCGGTGGTATTGAGAATACCGAAGGCATTCACGTGTCGCATCTCCACGTCCTGCAGGAGAGTGAACTCAATGCCTTCGTCCAGCTCCACTTCCTTGAGGAACTCGTAAGGGTCGTAAGTCATGGCGGCCACATTAATGCCCATGGCGGGAAATTGATCCTGTATTTCTATCAGCTGCACGAGCTGAGCTTTACAGAATGGTCACCAGTCAAAGGAACGGCTGAACATCAACAGTAAACCGTTCTCGCCTACCAGATCAGAAAACGTCTTGCTCTGACCGTTCTGGTCCGGTGCCTCGATTGCCGGGATCTCGGTCCCCACTGGAAACTCTGGTGCCCAGACATAGTCCTGGGCCAGCGCCAGTGGGGCCAGCAACAGCGAAGAAAGAACGGACAGAAGACCAGCTAATTTCAATACTCGCTTGTTTTTCATGTTATGGCCTCTTGGGGGAAATTGGAGCTGCAACCTGCAACTCACCTACTTAGACCTGAACGCTACGGGAATCTTTCGTGTCCGTTATTGCAGATCGGCCATAAAGCGGTCGGTGCGGGGAAAGAAGCGATTCTTCGAATCCAGGGAAAAAATCACAGAGTTGGAACGCCCGATAATCTCATCACGGGGGACAAAGCTGTATGCGCGACTGTCGGCGCTGTTGTCACGATTGTCTCCCAGCACAAAATAGTGATCATCCGGTACCACAGCAGGACCGTAATTGCGCATGGTGCGACTGAAATAACCGGTGGATAACTTCGCCTGATGGGAATGTTCCGGCAACTCCTCCAGGATGATCATGGCATCTTCTTGTTCTGCGACGACTTGGTAATCTGCCGGCTTTCCGTTAATTATCAGAGCGTTGTTCTGCATGTAGATTGTATCGCCGGGCAGACCCACGATGCGTTTGACCAGTCGCTTGCCGGCTTCTCTGGAATCGATAATCACGATGTCGCCCTGCTTTGGGTCGGACAGGGAGCCAAGGGAAATCTCGGTAAAGGGAATCTTGACGTCGTATGCCAGCTTGTTGACCCATACCTTGTCGCCGTCCAACAGGGTTGGCTGCATGGAAGCGCCGGAAATCGAACTCAGATCTGCAATAGCGCTCTTGAAGAAAACAATACAACCCAGGAGCAGGAAAAACTGTCGGTTCTCAAGCCAGAATAGTCTGAAGCTGCCTTTCATCCGGCTGCGTAAATGAGCCCGGTCCTTAAGCAACCCGTGGTGTTGGTTTGTGTCCTGCTTGGTGTCCTGCATAGTACCTTCTATTATGCGACTCTTTTGCGAAAAAACAACAAGGGCAACGCCAGTGGCCCAATAAGCGCAGCCAGGAAAAACCACAGTCTGTGATTGAGGCCACGGCGCTTGGCCATCTCTGCTGCGGCTATCATGCATATAAAGAAAAACAGGGCCAGCAACAGATAAGGTGTCATGGGTCACTCCTTGTAGGTGGTAAGACAAACTAGCTCGCGGCTGTGAGCCTGTCAAACAGTAAGCAGGCACAAAAAAGACAGTACATTGTCAAAATATCGTCTTGTGTTTCACAGCAAGGTGGGGGCTCCAACTCTCTTCCTGCCTGGTATTCCTCATGCCAATCGCAGTCTGTACCGGCTACAGACAAAAGTTATACACTGTATGTTTCCACAGTAATTGGCCACTGACCTGCAAATGCCACTCAGTTCATTCAATACAGCCTGCCGTAACTGGTTTGAGGAACGCTTCGGGCAACCCACACCGGCCCAGGCGGAGGCCTGGCCTGCCATCCAACAGAACAGGCACACCCTGATTGCTGCGCCTACCGGAAGTGGTAAAACGCTGGCGGCATTCTATGCGGTGATTAACGACCTGGTCGAGCGCAGTCAGACTCAGCCACTACCTGATGGTGTGCAAGTGGTTTATGTTTCACCCCTGAAAGCACTCAGTAACGATATTTACCGCAATCTGGAAGTCCCACTGGAGGGCATCACCGAGCAGTTTCACCGGGAAGGCAAACCGCCGGTAGATATACGAGTGGGCGTACGTACTGGAGATACTCCCCAGAACGAGCGCCAGAAAATGGCGAAAAATCCTCCCCACATTCTGGTAACCACGCCGGAATCACTTTATCTGCTGCTGACCAGTGCCAGTGGTCGGTCCATGCTACGCACCTGCCGGACCCTGATCATCGACGAAATCCATGCGTTGCTGGGTGACAAACGCGGCTCTCACCTGGCACTTTCAGTCGAGAGGCTCAATAAGTTAGTTAGTGAAAACTTACAAAGGATAGGCTTGTCGGCAACCCAGAAACCTATCGACCTGGTTGCCAATTATCTGGTGGGCAATGGCAATGTGCAGAATGGCGTTGCCGATTGTGTCATTGTAGATTCCGGCCATCGCCGCGAGTTGGATCTGCATCTGGAAATTCCGCGCTCGCCACTTTCCGCTTTAATGAGCAATGAAGTCTGGGAAGAGCTTTACCAGCGACTGGTGGAATTGATCGAAAGCCACGACACGACCCTGGTTTTCGTCAACACGCGCCGCTTATCAGAACGCCTTGCCCTGGCCTTGACAGAGAGGCTTGGAGACGGAAGTGTGTGCTCACATCATGGCAGTATGAGCAAAGATCACAGGCACTCTGCAGAGCAGCGGCTGAAAGCCGGAGAGCTAAAAGTGCTGGTCGCCACAGCTTCAATGGAGTTGGGTATTGACGTCGGATCAGTCGACCTTGTGGTGCAGTTTGCTTCACCTAAAAGTATCGCCACTTACCTGCAACGGGTTGGTAGAAGTGGCCACTCAGTGGGTGGCACGCCGAAGGGAGTTCTGTTTCCACTGACCCGCGATGACCTGGTGGAATGCGTGGCTTTGCTTGATAGTGTGGTCCGCGGCGAGCTGGATCGTATCATCATGCCGGAGAAGCCTCTGGATATTCTCAGTCAGCAGATAGTTGCCGAGGTTGCGGCACCAGGTTCAGCAGAAAACGAGCCGGACCTGGCCTGGAGCGCCGATCAAATGTACCGGCTGTTTGTAAGCGCTTACCCTTATCGCAATTTGTCCCGTGAAGAATTCGATGGAATTGTACTGATGCTGAGCGAAGGCTATACCACTCGCCGTGGTCGGCGGGGGGCCCATCTGCATCTGGACCAGATCAATAATCGCATTCGCCCACGTCGGGGCAGTGGCCTGATCGCGCTGACTAACGGCGGTGCCATTCCGGACATGTTTGACTACCAGGTCGTGCTGGATCCGGAAGACACGGTGGTTGGGACCCTGAACGAAGATTTTGCCCTGGAGGCATTACCGGGGGATGTGTTCACACTGGGAACACACAGTTGGCAGATGTTAAGGGTGGATGGCCTGAAGGTTCGGGTTCGGGATGCACAGGGCATGGCCCCCACCATTCCGTTCTGGTTCGGGGAAGGGCCAGGACGCACCCGCGAGCTTTCTGAAGCAGTCTCCCGTTTGCGAAGTCAGATTGCCGAAAGCCTGTTGGAAAGCACGCTGGAAGAAACCATCTCGGAACTGATCAAGCGTACCCCTATTGGCAGAGATGCGGCGCGACAAATGGTGGAATACCTGCATGCCGGATTGCAGTCGCTGGGGGAGATGCCAACCCGTCAAACCCTGGTGATGGAGCGCTTTTTCGATGAAGTGGGTGACATGCACCTGGTCATACATTCGCCGTTTGGCAGTCGTATCAACCGGGGTTGGGGTCTGGCGTTGCGCAAGCGTTTTTGCCGGACCTTCAATTTTGAACTGCAGGCGGCTGCCAACGAAGACAGCATAGTGATTTCTCTGGGATCCGTGCACAGTTTTGAACTACAAGATGTGTACAGTTACCTGCAAACAGCCAGCCTTAAAGACGTATTGGTGCAGGCCCTGCTGGACGCGCCGATGTTCGAAGTTCGCTGGCGCTGGAACGCCACAAGGTCGCTGGCCATACAGCGCAACCGCGCAGGCAAACGGGTACCGCCCCAGTTTCAGCGCATGGATGCCGAAGATCTGGTAGCGCATGTCTTTCCCGATCAGATTGCCTGTTTCGAGAATATTCAGGGCAAACGGGAAGTCCCCGACCACCCGCTGGTCAATCAAACGATCCACGACTGTCTGACCGAAGCCATGGATATCGATGGGCTGACTGAACTGATTGGCAGTGTTGAGCGTCGTGAGCTGAAACTGGTGGCCAAGGATCTGCGCGAACCATCGCCCTTTGCGCAGGAAATCATCAACGCACGCCCCTATGCTTTCCTGGATGATGCGCCGTTCGAGGAGCGTCGCACCAACGCTATCAAAAACCGCAGTTGGCTCGATCCGTCAGAAACCGACAACCTGGCGGTACTGGATCCAGATGCCATTCGCCTGGTGCGCGAACAGGCCTGGCCACTGGTGACCAATGCCGATGAGCTGCACGATGCATTGTTAAGCCTATTCTTCATGACCCCATTGGAAATCAGCAAATTCAAATACAGTGATTACTTACACCACCTAGTCCGCCAGCAACGTGTATGTCAGGTAATTGGAAATGACGGTTCACTATGGCTTGCTGCCGAGCGGGCGCCTTGTTTTCAAGCAGTCTTTCCCGCTGCAAACCTGGAGCCAGAGCCAAGACTCCCGGATTCCCTGCGCAACCAGCAGTGGCAGGAGGAAGATGCAGTACGGGAGATTGTGCGTGGCAGGCTGGAAGGATCGGGACCAATAACAGCATCGCAACTTGCTGGTGACAGTAGTCTTGAACTAGAGGCAATCGAAGCTGCACTGCTGGCTCTGGAAGTGGAGGGATACGTCTTCCGTGGCCAATTCACAACAACGCCGCTTCCCAAGGCAAGCGCGGAAACCGAGTGGTGTGAAAGACGCCTTTTGCAGCGTATTCACCGCTATACCATCGATGCGCATCGTAAAGCGATCAAACCGGTGTCGATTCAGAACTATCTGCAGTTTCTCTTTCAGCGACATCAGCTGCAAACAGAATTCGAAGAGTCAGGGCCTCAACGCCTTCCACTGTCCATAGATGGGCAAACCAGGTTGCAGGCCAGTCTGGCGCTGCTGGACGGAATCGCGGCGCCGGCTGCTGCCTGGGAAGCCGACATCTTTCCGGCGCGTATACGGGACTATGATCCCAACTGGCTGGACGTGATGTGCATCAGTGGTCGAATCGCCTGGGGAAGATTCACAGCTCCGGCCAGTAAAACTGCCGGTGAGCAGCGACGCAAAGCAGGTCCGATACGGAGCACGCCGATTATTCTTGCCAGCAGGGAAAATCTCGACATCTGGCAGGCACTGGCATGCGCCGATACTGGCGGACCAGACAGGCTGGAAGCGGGGCATGAGGCTGTTTTGATCGCCCAGGATCTGAAGCAGCACGGTGCCAGTTTCGTTACCGATATTCTGGGTCGAACCGGTCTGTTGAAAACCCAGATAGAACAGGGTCTGGCGGAACTGGTCAGCCTGGGTCGGGCTACCAGCGACAGTTTCACTGGATTGCGGGCCTTGCTTACACCAAATGATCGCAAGCCCGGAACTCGATCAAGGCCTGGCCGACGCGCTATGTTCGGTATTGAAGATGCCGGTCGCTGGTCTCTATTAGTCAGTCCACAGGTAGGCAGTCCACAGGCGGAGCCGGAGAAGAGTAGTCGACAACCCGATTCGCCTTTGACCAATGAACAACTCGAACGCCTTGTTCACATCTACTTGCAGCGTTGGGGAGTACTGTTCCGCAAGGCGTTAGAGCGTGAGGCTTTCGCGCCGCCCTGGCGCGACATGTTGCGTGTCCTGCGCAGACTGGAACTTCAGGGGACGTTACGCGGCGGTAGATTTGTTGCTGGTATCAATGGTGAACAGTTTGCTTACGGCGATACCATCGATGAGCTGCGTAAGGCCGCGCGTCAGCATCGCGACGGCAATGTCCAGGAGTATGTCGTGTTGGCTGCAGCAGATCCGTTAAATCTGTTGAATCTGATGTCGCCTAACAGTCGCCTTCCCCGCCTGGCCAACAACCGGGTGCTGTTTAATAATGGTGTTCCGCTGGCTGTTCTGCAGGGCGAACAGGTGAGTTTTCTGACCGATGTGCCGCTAGAACAGCAGTGGAAACTGCAGCAGCTGTTGTTGCAACGACATTTCCCGCCTCGCTTACGGAGTTACCTGGGCAAACGGGTTCACTAGTTTTTACTTTCCCGTGCAGCCTGCGGACATTCTTTGTCTTCGGCTATCTTTATTTTAATTTGCTGCCTTTGCTGCCAGGCTTCTTTCTAGCTTGCTTTCTTGCTTCATTGCGAGTTTTCCTTCCGCCTTTGTTCATGGACAAATAAAAATCCCGCTGCCAGCGCAAGCCGGCAACGGGACTCTCAGCCTATGGGAGCGAACTCCAGTTACAGCATGGCCTGAAAAGCCGGAAAGAACCGGTTAATCAGATGCAATAACCGGAGGCTCCCTTAATAGATTGACTATTGATGGGATCACCTCCTTAGCATTCAGGGTGCCAGTAGAATGTAAGGAACCCCCCCTGTTAGAGCTTCCTACAATAGATCTCTGTGATTTATATCCCAGCACTGAACCTCTGTCAAAGTAAACTTTAAGGTCACATTCCGGTGACTGTTTGTCACCAGGAAAAAGTCGTGTTCCATACTTAAGATAGTTATCGAGAAATAGTTATCGAGGCTTTTTCCACCAGCATTCGTGATCGACTTCAAATTGTCGAGCGTTCGCCAACTTTCTCCTCTTAATGGAGGCTATTTGGCACTTTGGGATCGATATTGTGTGGTAGTTCACACTACCTCATGGGGTACTGTGCAACACGTCACACCATACGTCGAAGGGTATGTCCTAGACTGCACCTGTTATCAGGAAATACGTGGTAAAGAAAAATGCAGATGCAGCAAAAGCAAACGATGGAGCGCCGTGTCCACAAGCGAGTTCCGGTTCAATTCTGGATCAGCTTATCCCATCCGCTGCTGGGTGTAGTCACCGGGCAGGTGCATGAAATGTCGCACGGTGGATTATCCCTTTCGCTGGATGAAGAAATATCGCTGTTTACCATGATGGAACTCGATGCCAGAATACATGGCGAAGGTTGGGACGATTCCATGCCTGCCCTGCCTGTCCAGGTGGTCCGGGTAAACAACCGCGAAGTTGCCATGAAGTTTCTGGACGTCGATGAAGAAAACTGGGAGCTTTCCTATCTGGAAGACGAACTGGCGTTCGACTTCGATCCGATGTACCGTGAAATCGCCTGACAGTACCTGCTGTTGTCGGTGCACCGCATTCAAGAAACCATCATGGCTCGATAGCTCTAGCGCTACCAGGCCTTTTTATTGCTACCCTATCGATAAAAAAACATGTAACGAAAGGTACAGAACAAGAACCGCGGCTCCCAGGTAAAGTGCTACCTTGACTGGCTCTTCGCGGAAGTTCTGCCAAAGTGTCCGATGCCCACCGCTCATTCTCAGTTGTTCGTACTGACTCCTGGCATTCCGACAACGTGTTTCCTGATATTGATCCAGCAGTTGTCTGGCCAGCTCCAACTGGTCGTCATTTCTAATCCAGATTGCGGGCATCGAGATGCGCCAGTTACCGGCGGAAGTCTCGTAATATTCGATATCGTGCTGTTCCAGCAGTGTACGGACTTCTTCGGCTTCATCCTCGGGGACATGACGCAGTCTGAACAAAAGAGTGGCCAAAACAGTGATCCGCTATAGTTTAAGTAATATGCAAAAATTGGAACGCTTCGGCTTTTTCGCAGTCCAAAGCCATGCTAAGTTTAGCTCAACACAGTAGACGGTAACAGGACTCAGCATGCCTCAACATATAAGCCCGCTCTTAAGCTGGACAGCAATGACCCGGAAAGTTGCGCCTGCAGTACTTTTTGTCTGCTTGTGGACTGCGGCATCGGCTGATACCTCGGTCTGGGTTGCCACTTCTGGAGCCAATAAGGTTTACCTTGGTGGAACCGTACATCTACTGCGCCCCGGGGATTACCCGTTGCCCGAGGAGTATGAACAGGCCTACGCTGATTCAGAGCGATTGTTCTTCGAGACGGATGTCAGCTCAATGAACGATATGGCTGTGCAGGCCAATATGTTGCAGCAACTGACCTACAATGATTCCCGATCGCTGAAAACAGTGCTGAATGAAGAAGCCTACGAAACCCTGGCGAATCACCTGGCTACGGTCGGTATGCCTATAATGATGATGGAAAAGTTCAAGCCGGGCCTGGTGGTGAGTACTTTGCAGTTGCTTGAATTCCAGAAATTGGGATTCACCCCCCAGGGCGTAGATGTCTACTTTAATAATCGTGCTCTCGGCGATGCCAAGACCGTGGGTGAACTGGAGTCGATTCAGGCTCAGATCAACTACATTGCCAATATGGGTGAAGGTAGCGAGAGCGATTTCATTCTGTTATCGCTGAATGATCTGGAAGAGATTTCCTCCAGCATGGAAGATCTGATTACTGCCTGGCGAGAAGGAGATATCCAGTCGCTTGCCGAGTTGTTTGTGGATGATATGCGGATGGAATCGGAAGATCTGTACAATTCGCTGCTGCTGGAAAGAAATCAGAATTGGCTGCCGATAATTGAACGAATGTTTGGCGAAGACGGAAATGAGTTCGTGCTGGTCGGCGCGGCCCACCTGGTTGGCGACGATGGACTGTTAAGCCTACTGGAAGCCAGGGGCTATAAAGTCGAACAACTGTAGGGATCTGCCGTTCGTTTGCAGTCGACTAGTGGTCGTCTGCGGCTATCCGAAGTAATTCCAGTAAAGACCTGGCCGGCCGGCTCAGGCTTCTGTCTCGGTGGTAGATGCAGTCCAGGTTTCGGTGTAGCGTCAGATCTTTAACTGGCAAACGGACAACGCTGCCATCAGTCACCATGATTTCCGGTAACACGCCCCAGCCATATCCCACGCCGATCAAAGCCCGAATAGTTTCCAGATAGTTGGTGCTCATGATTGTGTGGAGCTCCAGACCTCTCTCATGGAACAGGTCTTCAACCACACGGGTTGTCAGAAATTTGCGGTCTGGCAACAGTGCAGGGTGACAGCAGATATCCTCGAGAGTTGCTGTTTCTAATTTGCCCAGAGGGTGGTCGGCGGCAGCCACGAATACCAGCTTGTCCAGCCAGATGCATTGATAGCTAATGCGCGGATCAATCACTGGTGAGCGGGTGACGATGCCCAGATCAAACTCGCCAGCCAGAACGCAATGGTATGCCTGCTCTGAATCCTTGAACTGAATATCCAGTTCCACCGCAGGATATTCACTGGCGAATTTCCGTAGAATTGCCGGCAATCGGTGCAGGCCGATATGGTGACTGGTGACCAAACTCAGTTTGCCTGACACAGTAGAGCGAAGGTCCATTATCTGTTGTCGGGCATCACCCATAGCCAGAATGATTTTCTGTGCCAATGGCAACAGGGTTCGTCCAGCCTCGGTCAATGAAACCTGACGGCCGATTCTGTCGAACAGTGAGGTATCAAGCTGTTGTTCCAACAGATTGATTCGCTTGCTCACGGCCGGCTGGGTCAGATGAAGCTGATCTGCTGCGGCTGAAAAAGAGCCGCTTTCCGCCACGGCAATAAATGCTTTGAGATTTTGCGTGTCCATAATCAGTCAGAGGCGCCTCAGATTCACCTTGGGTTGGTATACCTTGTGTTGGTCTAAAGATGCGCAGCGTGAGAGGGCTATATTACCAAAGGTAATGCAAGCAAAGGGAAAGTAAAAAAATTATTTATGCATGAGGCGCCCACAGCCTCCTGTCAAGCTGCGAATGACCTGACAGAGGAAATGGTATGAAGGAGGATGGCTGATTAGCTGGTTTTGTGACTTAAGACTATCTGTCGCGGTCCGCTGGTGGAAGTCTGACCGCTGACTCCGGAAGCGATTTTCTGCACCTTACCGCCGGATTTCAGGAATTCTGCGATATGCTGCTCCAGATCGTCTCGGCTTGCTACAGGTGCTGGTTTCTTTGCTTTGTTCGCCATAACTACCTACTTCTGTAATCAAAATTGACTGGCCATTATACACAAAATCCAGGTCGGCCGCTAAGCCTTATAAGGGCCAGGGCGCAGCTGTGGAAGAAGTCAGTGACCACACAGAATCTGAATAGCGGAATTTTGCCAGACGAGGCCTCTATAGTTCTCCCTTCATCTTCTTTCGGGGACGAATGTAGTATTCAGAATAATAATCAGAGGGAAGTTCTCCGAATATTTCGTCCATAGAGATGCCATAGATGACTTTGATCTTGGCAAGTAGCTCCAGATCTAGATGGCAGCCGTAGTTTCGAACTGTTTCGATATCTTCAAGCTGCTTTCGTGAGACACCGAGCAGACTGGCCCCTTCGTTCATGGAATATCCCTTGTAAAGACGCAGGCGCCGAATATTTCGTTTGACGTTGATAGTAATTGGTGAAAATTTAGAAACTTCTTGGTTCATATCTATTTCTACAGGCTGGTTCATTCCTTTACGGTCCCTTCTTTTGCAGGTTCGTTACTACACTTTGGGTAATTGCGCCACCCCGTCGCGTGCCTTTACCTCAGGCTTTTGGTTAGTAAAGACTTAGGGCAGGGGATTGGGCAAAATTCCACCATATTTACCTATGGCCCAACCTAGCATAGGCGAATTTCGAGGGTAAACCTTTTATAAATGTGCATTGATTTTTGGAGATTACAGTCAATCAAAATTGTAAATTTCCAATTGGAAACCATCAGAAACTTTCAAGCGTTAACGTATTTCCAACAATCCTGCCCGGTTAGAGTTGCGCAAGCAGTGCGATGCGCGCATTTCTTGGTAGATTTCCCACTACCAATAGATAAGAGTTATCAATCATTCTGCGAATTTCATTAGCGGGGACGCTGCCATTCAGTGTAACGGTGTTCCAGTGCTTCTTGTTCATGTGGTATCCGGGCTTTACCGCAGGAAAAATATCCCGCAATGCCAGCGCTTCATCCGGGTCACATTTCAGGTTCATCTCGGCTGTGCCATTACGCTCACTTAGAGTGGCAAACATCTTTCCCCTGACCTTGGGGACAAGCACGTCAGGGTAAAAGGGATAGTCTTCCAGCGCTTCGGGTTTACTCAATAAATAGTCTTTAGCTTGCTGATAATTCATAATTTTAAGAAGGTCCCTAGACTGTTTCTGCAGTTATGCTATTGTTGCCAGTCTGAGAATTCGCAAAACCATACAGAAAAATCAGGTCAGCATAAAGGCCATTAACAAAAGAGAGAGCCATCATGAAACCGGAAGATGAAGGTCGAAGAGATTTACTGAAAGGGGCCCTGGGCAGTGGTGTGTTGGCTGCCGGAGCCGCCTCCGTCCCAAACTGGGTGATGCCAGCACTGGCGCAGGGTGAAGAGCTGGTACCGTTCACTGATATTCCTGAAACGTTTCAACTGCGTGACAAGAACGCTGGTGGAACCTACTTTCAGGACATCCGTCAAATAAACTCGTTTTACAGTTCCAATGATCAGTTTTATGTGGTTCAACACTACGGTCAGCCCGAACTTGACCTGTCCAGCTATCGATTACGAATAACCGGTATGGTTGACAATCCCATGGAGCTGTCCCTCCAGGATGTGATGGGTCGTGGTGCCCTGGAAATGGACGCTGGCTGGGAGTGCGGAGGTAACCGCGAAACCATCGTCAACGGACTGATTGGTAATGCCCGATGGCGTGGTGTTTCCCTGAGAAGCCTGCTGGAGCAGGCGGGCATTCAGGATGGCGCTAAGGAAGTGGTGTTCTTTGGTGGTGATATCGGCAGTGAGGAGATCCGTGGTGCTGAGGTGGACAAGGCGTTCGCACGAAGCCTGGCTATCCCTGATGCCATGCGCCAGGAAAACATGCTGGCATTCGAGATGAATGGTGAGCCTTTGCCGCTTCATCATGGTCGGCCACTGCGCTTGATTGTGCCTGGCTGGTACGGTGTTGCCAACGTCAAGTGGCTCACCCAGATTCACGTGCAGGACACCCGCTATATGGGACGTTTCATGGGTCGGGACTACGTGACTTTGAAGAAGGAAGTTGTTGGTGGTGTCGAACGCTGGGTAGAGAATTCAGTGACAACTATCAATCTGAAGTCAGCCATTGCCCGCGTGGTCCGTATGGGCAACGACTATAGAATTCAGGGTTTCGTGTTGAACGACGGTACAGCAATCCGCAGCGTTGAAGTCAAGGTTGACGACGGTCCCTGGCAACGGGCGGAATTGAATCCACGCAACGGCCAGTACTCCTGGAAACTGTTCAGCTTCGACTGGGAAAATCCCTCACCCGGCGAGCACACTATCGTATCCCGGGTAACTGACGTAGAGGGCAACGTTCAGCCTACAGCAGATCAGGTGCCCGAAAAGGTTAGCTACTGGGAGAATTTTGCCCAGTGGCCCCGCACTGTTCGCGTTTAGCGCACTTACTTAGAGTGATAAAAAGCCGGTCGTAAGACCGGCTTTTTTGTTTTGGCTATACTAGTCCACCGTATCAAGTAACCACGTTACCAGTATCGTTGCTGACTGGCCGCACTCCTTGCATGAACTCTGCTCCCGTTACAGATCACTCTAACACCAATCTGTCTGGTTTCATCCTTACCCGACAGCAACGGGTGAATAACGGCAAGCAGGAACTTATCTACTGGGTTGCCACTGACCAGGGTCCGGCTCGTCTCGTACTCAGTGGTCAGGAATGTGTCTGCTTCATTGCCGTGAAAGACTTCAACAAGGCGAAGAGGCTGCTAGCTCGCAAGCGCGGCTGGCGTCATGCCGAATCCTCTTTGCAAGATTTTCAGCGTCAGCAAGTGATGGTTCTTTACTTCAGTACCCAGCGCCTTCTCTATGAGGCCAGAGACATCCTTACTGCTGGCGGTATTATCGCCTATGAGGCTGATGTCAGGCCCGTTGATAGATTTTTGATGGAAAGGTTTATAACAGGTGGTGTTGAAATCACTGGTCAGGCTGCCAGCCAGTCAGGTTATCTTGAACTGACCAATCCTCAGCTGCGGCCAGTTGATTGTCGTCCTCGTCTGTCCTGTGTCTCGCTGGACATCGAAACGCAGTTTAAAGGAGCTCTCCAGTTGTACTCGATCGGTGTGTATGCGGTTGATCAACAGGCTGTGTTCATGGTCGATGATAGCGGTAAGAACAACGACAAAGGAATGCTACGTCTCTTTCCCGATGAAAAGACTCTGTTACAGGCTTTTCTTGCATGGCTGGCGGATTACGATCCGGATGTGTTGATTGGCTGGAACATAGTCAATTTCGATCTCAGGTACTTGCAGGAAACCTGTGACCGGCTGCAGTTATCATTCGATCTTGGACGAAACAGTGAGCCGGTTAGCTGGCGTCAGGCAAGAGACAACGCCAATCGATACTTTGCCGTTGTTCCCGGCCGAGTCGTGCTTGACGGCATTGAACTGATGCGCACGGCGACCTACAACTTTGAAAATTTCTCCCTGGACCATGTTGCACAGGAACTGCTGGCAAGGGGCAAGCTGGTAGACGATGTAGATCAGCGCGGCGATGAAATCACCCGATTATTTGAGAACGACAAGCAGGCACTGGCGGACTACAACCTGGAAGACTGTAGACTGGTCTGGGATATTTTTGGCAAGGAGCAGTTGATCGAATTTGCGATTGAGCGCAGTCAGCTGACTGGCCTGGAAATGAATCGTTATGGTGGTTCGGTAGCCGCATTCGACTATCTGTATCTGCCCAGGTTGCACCGCGCGGGCTACGTGGCCCCGGCATTGGGTCAGAATAAGGTAGCAAACCTGAGCCCCGGTGGTTACGTGATGGATTCCATACCAGGCTTTTACGAGCATGTAATCGTGCTGGACTTCAAAAGCCTGTACCCGAGTATTATCCGCACGTTTCATGTCGATCCACTGGCCCTGGTGGAGGGGCAGGCCGAACCAGACCCGATTGAAGGGTTTGATGGCGGTGCATTCTCACGCTCCAGGTTCCTGCTACCGGAGCTGATTGAGAGACTGTGGCAAGCCAGGGACCGGGCCAAGTCGACGGGTAACAAGGTATTGTCTCAGGCCATCAAGATCATCATGAATTCATTCTATGGCGTTCTGGGCACCACAGGTTGTCGCTTTTTCGACCCTCGTCTGGTGAGTTCAATTACCCGCCGTGGTCACCAGATCATCAAGGAGAGCAAGGACTTCATCGAGCAATGTGGTTACCAGGTTATCTACGGCGATACCGATTCGGTGTTCGTGCTGACAGGGGCAGCCAGTGCTGACTCCGTCGATGGTATAGGCCGCGAGCTGGCTGCTCGGCTCAATAGCTGGTGGATACAGAAGTTGCAGCAGCAGATGCAGATAGACAGTTGCCTGGAAGTTGAGTTCGAAACGCACTTTCACAAGTTCTTGATGCCCACTATCAGAGGTGCAGAGACCGGCAGCAAGAAACGCTATGCGGGACTGGTACGCAGCGGCTCTGCTGACACGGACTACGAACTTATATTCAAGGGCCTGGAGGCAGTTCGCAGTGACTGGTCTCCCCTGGCCAGACGATTTCAGAAGGAACTCTACAAGCGGATTTTTCTAGACCAGCCATTCGAGGACTACATTCTGCAAACAGTCTTAACCCTGGAGCAGGGTGAAAGTAATCCGGACCTGGTATTACGCAGGCGATTGCGTCGTAAGCTTGGCGACTATGTAAAGAATGTCCCACCTCATGTTCAGGCAGCGCGCAAAGAGACCAGGATTCGTGAAGAACGTGGGTTGCCGGCGCTATACGATCAGGGCGGCTGGATCGAATACCTGATGACCGTAAATGGACCCGAACCACGGCGCTTTCTGCAGTCGCCGATAGACTATGAGTTCTACATTGAGAGGCAGATCATGCCAATTGCCGATTCGATTCTTGTTTTCAAGTCTACATCAATGAAAGAATTGCTCGATAAACAGATAGGATTGTTTTAGCAGGAATAACATTATGACAACATACTTGGTACTGACAGCAATTAGCGATGACAGACCTGGCCTGGTGGAACAGCTTGCTCAGGTGGTATCCCGCAACTCGGGTAATTGGCTGGAGAGCAGCATGTCGCAACTGGCAGGCAAGTTTGCCGGGATCTTGCGAGTCAGTGTTCCCGATGACCGTGTTGAACAGCTCGTCGGCGAACTGGAATCACTGTCGGGCAGTTTGAAACTGGTAATCGAGCAGGTGAGCGGTGAGGAGCAGGTTGACGCCAGTCAGTCGTTGACGCTCAGCCTGGTGGGCAACGACCGCCCTGGCATTATCCGCGAGATATCGACCGCCCTGGCTAACCAGCGCGTCAACGTGGAAGAGCTGAATACCGAGTGCACTATCGCTCCCATGTCTGGCGAGACGCTTTTCAATGCGGAAGCCAGCCTCAAAGTTCCTGTAGATTTGGATCTCGACGGCCTGCAAAAGGAATTGGAACAGATAGCTGATGATCTGATTGTGGAAATTCGCTTTGTCAGGGAGTGAGGCGATTTCTGGATTAATCGGCAACTAACAAAATTTAGAGTTCTTACCGTAGACTTATAATTCGCCATTGATTGTTTCGCGCATACTCGTCCAGGTGCGCATCGGGATCGACAGCTACCGGCTCATTGACTGCCTTCAGCAACGGCAGGTCATTGAAGGAGTCGCTGTAAAAAATACTTTCTTCAATATTTAACTTATCATTCTGTAATTCAAGCCATTGTTCCAGACGTGTGACCTTGCCATCCTGAAAGCAGGGTATTCCAGCAATGTCACCCGTGTAGTACTCACCGTCGATTACCAGGTCTGTCGCCAGCAGGTCGTGTACTCCCAGTTCGCGGGCAATGGGTCCAGTTATGAATGAATTGGTGGCAGACATGATAAGGCAATGATCACCATCGGACTTGTGTCGCTCGACCAGTTCCAGGGCGCGTGGCAGGATCATCGGCCTGATGAATTCTACCATGAACTCCTGATGCAGACTGTCGAGCTCCGACAGAGATAAATCCAGCACCGGCCCCAGGGTGAATCGTACGTAATCATGAATATTGAGCCGACCCTCGGTGTACTGCTGGTAGAACTCATCGTTTTTCGCACCATGACTGGTGGCATCCACCAGGCCGCGAGCAATCAGGAACTCGCCCCAGGCGTGATCACTGTCCCCGCCAAGCAGTGTGTTGTCGAGGTCGAATATTGCCAGAGACATGGCGATCGTGTTTCTCCGCTGAAAAAGCCATCATTATACTCATTTGGTGGCCGGTAAAGGAGTCGGCCATGGTGCCCGGCTTTCTTGTAAACTCTCTCGAGGAGGACCCTAACCTGCTGAAATAAAAGGAATAAAGGTTGCTCCGATAGCAATCTGACATTGATCCGGCCGGTAAGATTGTGAAACAATGGGGGCTTTTCCGTGTCTAAGGATTGTCACAGGTGATAGATGAAGAAGGCTTCCGCGCCAACGTCGGAATTGTCATTTGTAACAAACAGGGTAATCTGTTGTGGGCCAAGCGGATTGGCCAGGATGCTTGGCAGTTTCCCCAAGGCGGAATCAAGCACGGAGAATCCCTGGAAGAGGCACTTTATCGAGAACTTGATGAAGAGGTAGGGTTACAGCGGAAACAGGTCAGAGTTATCCATCAAACACAGGACTGGCTGCGCTATCGGTTACCAAAGAACTTTATTAGGCGACACTCTCTGCCAGTGTGTATAGGTCAGAAACAGAAGTGGTTTCTACTTGGGCTGGAGGTTGCTGAAACCGAGATTGATCTCACCAGAAGTTCGCAACCGGAGTTTGATTCCTGGCGCTGGGTAGATTACTGGCATCCGTTGCATGAGGTCATCGACTTCAAGCGTGAAGTTTATCGGAAAGCATTGCAGGAACTTCGCAAGCCTTTGAACCTGTACTTACAAAAATAATAACTGGAACGGCAACATGCTCGAAAGATTGCGCGTCATCGTGCAGGCGGTAAATTCGGCCAAGGACCTGCGGTCGGCGCTGGATATTATCGTTACCCGCGTTCGCGAAGCCATGGACACAGAAGTCTGTTCCGTGTACCTGTTGGATGCCGATATCGATTGCCATGTCTTGATGGCATCCGAAGGGCTGAAAAAAGAGGCGGTCGGGCATGTCAGCCTGGCCATCGGAGAAGGGCTTGTAGGCCTGGTTGCCAAACAGGCAGAACCGATCAATCTGGTAGACGCCGATAAACACCCCAGCTTCCACTACCTCCCGGAAACAGGTGAAGAGCCGTTTAAGTCGTTCCTGGGTGTGCCCATCATTCACCACCGCTCGGTACTCGGAGTTCTCGTAGTCCAGAACCGGGAGCGTCGTCGGTTTGATGAGGGCGAAGAAGCCTTTCTGATTACCCTGTCAGCCCAGTTGGCTGGCGTTATTGCCCATGCTGAAGCCACGGGTGCCGTTGAAGGCACCAGCCCTTCCGGTCACAGGACAGCCGATACCACGTTTTCCGGTGTGTCGGGATCCAGTGGCGTAGCCATTGGTCATGCAGTGGTAGTTTTTCCTCCAGCGGACTTGCGGCATGTGCCTAGGCGTCGAGCCAGAAATATCGAACATGAGATAGAGTTGTTCAATAATTCCCTGGCAGCTGTACGGTCCGATATTTCTGCGCTCTATGAGAGAACTGCCGGGCATATGCCGGAGGGCGAGCGCGAGCTGTTCAATGTCTATTTGCATATGCTTGATGATGACGCATTGGGTCGTGAAGTCGTGGAACAGATACGCACTGGTGTTTGGGCTCAGGGGGCGTTAGCCCATGTGGCCAATGAGCATGTTCGCGGCTTCGAAATGATGGACGACAAGTACCTTAGTGAACGTGCTGTAGACATTAAGGATTTGTGCAGCAGGGTCCTTGCTTACCTGCAGGAGCGGGAGCCGGTTAAAACCGAATATCCCGAAGACACCATCCTGGTCAGTGATGAACTGACTCCCGCCATGCTGGCTGATGTGCCGAAAGAAAATCTGAAGGGACTTATTTCGGTGAAAGGGTCAGGTAGCTCACATGTTGCTATTCTCGCTCGAGGCATGGGGCTGCCCACTGTGATGGGAGTAGTCGATCTTCCTATCAATCAACTGGATAGTAAAGAGCTGATCGTCGATGGCTATAATGGACAGATCATCAGCAATCCCACCGACCAGCTGCGTCAGCGCTTTCAGGACACGATTCGGGAAGAAGACGTACTCGTCCAGGTGCTGTCCGATATCAAGGATCTGCCCTGTGAGACTGCAGATAACCACCGAGTACACCTGTGTGTGAATACCGGTTTGATATCGGATGTCATCAGGTCCCTCGATCAGGGTGCCGAAGGGATCGGACTGTTTCGTACTGAAGTGCCGTTCCTGCTCAGTGAACGATTTCCCAGTGAGCAGGAACAGGCGGAAATTTATCGTGAGCAGCTGCAGGCATTTTCACCTATGCCCGTAACCATGCGTACCCTTGATGTGGGCGGGGACAAGGATCTACCGTATTTCCCTATCGATGAAGAAAATCCGTTTCTGGGCTGGCGCGGTATTCGTGTGACGCTTGACCACCCGGAAATATTTTCCGCGCAGATCAGGGCAATGCTCAAGGCCAGTATCGGTTTCAACAATCTGCAGATTATGTTGCCGATGATTTCCAATGTCAGCGAGGTGGTAGCTGCCACTCAATTGATCAAGAAATCCTACCGGGAATTGCTTCAGGAAGGTCACGACGTCAAATATCCACCTGTCGGGGTAATGATTGAATTGCCTGCGGCGGTTTACCAGGCCCGGGTCCTGGCCAGGATGGTTGATTTTGTCTCAGTGGGTAGCAACGACCTGACCCAGTACATTCTTGGTGTCGATCGCAATAACCCGCGAGTGGCCAATCTGTTCAGCTCGTTTCATCCAGCGGTTCTACAAGCCCTGCAGTTTGTAGTGCACGAAGCGCACAAGGAAGGAAAGCAGGTCAGCATCTGCGGTGAGATGGCTGGAGATCCCGGTGCCGCAATACTGCTGATGGCCATGGGCTTCGATATGCTGTCCATGAACTCTTCGACCTTGCTGAAGGTCAAATCAGTCATTCGAAGCGTGTCCCTGGAGGCCGCCCAGGACCTGCTGGACCAGGTCCTGCAACTGGATGATTCGCAGATGATTCGCAGTGCCGTTGATATGGCGCTTTATAACGCCGGTGTCGATCGGCTGCTTCGTTCCTCGCGGATTAACTAGTCGGCTATTTATGCAAACTCATCGCAGTTCACTCCTAATCAATTAAAAACACAAATGCCTTTGCGTAGAGCCACGTTGAAGTCTATCAACCTCGGAATAACCGTATCTCTTGGGTTTTTTCCCAGCATTTTCGGCAGAAATTGTCCTTCATGACGAAGAAGAAAGATAAGCGCCGACTGAGGGGTCTCTGATCCTCCGCTACCCCTGGCGCGGTGCGACCTCTCAGGCACCAGAACCAAGATAGTCAGGCGGCCTGAGATTGTGGATCGAACAACGGGAAGCTGAAAACCTGGCGGGATATAATTTTGGTGTCGGCGTCGTAGTTCTGCTCACTGAAGCGGGCAGTCCCCTGCCCGTTGATGACGATGGCAGTAGTACACCGGGTTCCATATCCGCGCTGGGGGTTGGCAATAAAGCTGGATGACAGTTGTCGCTCCAGTTCCAATGGAATCCCAGTGCTGGGGAGTTCCGTATCGGGGGCCGGTTGCCGGTCCATCATGATGGTGGTCAGGGCATCGGTGGATACATTGTCTTCGTCCATTAGACTCCTGATGGCTTCTTTGCCGACGTTTACCTTGGGCCAGTCAGAATCCAGCGTGGCATTGGACAGGCCATAAATGCCCGGTTCCAATTTTTCTATCAGCCCCGAAATACTGTTCAGGTAATACAGTCCTTGCTGATCTCCAAGCAGCAGATTAAAACCCGCATAATCATGGAGGGATTCCCGTACCTGCTGCAGGTAGTCTGCTGCATGTTGACGGCCCAGTAAGAAGTCGCTGGTGAGAAAGCCTCGTGACTTGCTGCCACCAGTGGCGCCGGGATTTCTGATGTTGGTGACGGCGGCGAATCGACCGCCTCGGGTCATACCCAGCCACGTCCCGCCCTGAGTCAGATCCTGCCCTGCCAGCAGGTCACCCTGTTGTTGGTCCGATGACCAGAATTGTGCCGCCCGGGAAGGCCTGGAGTGAAATTCATCACGATTGGCGGCAATTACCAGTGGTAATCTCAGGTTATAACGGTAGGCAAAAACAATTAAACACATAGCAGGTAATGATAACAGGATTTGGGTTTCAGCCAGCAGAGCTATTTATACAGCTCTTGGCAGACGTGGCTGTTACCCAGCACTCACAATAAACTCTACCGACTTCACATTTTCGGAGATTCGCCTGTTTCTCCTATAGTATTGGCCTTGCGATTCAGGATAATGGTCAACTCATGGACAACCCGGGCACCTTGCTTGCAGTGTCAGGGACTTAAATAGGGATGTTTAGGGAGGCCGGCGTATCCAGGATGGAAACGTCGGTCTTCATCATTCTGGCCCATCCATTTCTTGACAGCGCATTTCCCATAGTAGAGCATCGCGGACAGAATTTAATTTCAATTCCTTTACGGAAAAATCCCTGCGTTTACTGTAGATGCTTACTTATCCCAATATTGACCCGGTAGCGATCAGTATCGGTCCCCTCGATGTGCACTGGTACGGCATCATGTACATTATTGCCTTTGCTGGCGCCTGGCTGATGGCGACGTATCGGGCCGGTAAATCACCGGGGCAGTGGACTTCGGAACAAATTTCCGACCTGGTATTCTACGGCGCCCTTGGCGCCGTGTTGGGTGGCCGCCTGGGATCGGTCTTTTTCTATAATTTTGGTCGTTTTCTCGAAGATCCGTTATGGCTGTTTCAGGTCTGGGAAGGTGGCATGTCCTTCCACGGCGGTCTTCTCGGTGTGCTGGCAGCGTTCTACTGGTATTCGCGCAAATTGCAGCGGCCCTGGTTTGAGGTTCTGGATTTTATCGCACCCTTCGTACCGTTTGGACTGGGAGCCGGGCGTCTGGGGAATTTTATCGGCGGCGAGTTGTGGGGACGGCCCACCGACGTTCCCTGGGGCATGGTGTTCCCTTATCCAGATCAGCAGCCGCGCCACCCTTCGCAACTTTATGAATTCGCTCTCGAAGGCGTGTTGTTGTTTTCCATTGTCTGGTGGTTTTCGTCGAAGCCGCGTCCACGCTACGCCGTGTCGGGCCTTTTCAGCCTCGGTTATGGCGTGTTTCGGTTCTTCGTGGAGTTATTCCGGGAACCGGACACCGATATCGGCTTCATTGCCTTCAGCTGGTTGACGATGGGACAATTGCTCTGTGTGCCGATGATCATAGCTGGCATCCTGCTGCTATATATCGCCTATCGTAAGCAGCCTGCCAGCAGCTGAAAACCAGAGGATCTTCATCACAAATGCGCCAGTATCTGGACCTGCTACAAGATATCCTGGATAACGGGGTCGAGAAATCTGATCGAACCGGTACCGGAACCATTTCGGTTTTCGGCCGCCAGTTCAGGCATGATCTCAATGATGGTTTTCCGCTGCTCACCACCAAGAAGATGCATTTCAAAAGTATAGCCAACGAGCTTATCTGGTTTTTGAATGGCGGTACCAATACCAAGTGGCTGCAGGAAAACGGTGTAACCATCTGGGACGAGTGGGCCACCGAAGAGGGCGACCTGGGGCCAATATATGGCAGGCAGTGGACTGCCTGGCCTACCAAGGATGGCGGCACGATCAATCAGGTCGATTACGTGGTCAACCTACTGAAGAACAAGCCGGACAGTCGGCGAATTCTGTTTCATGGTTGGAATGTCGAGTACTTGCCGGACGAAGGTGTTTCACCTCAGGAAAACGCCAGGCAAGGTCAAATGGCATTGCCGCCCTGCCATCTGCTGTACCAGTTTTATGTGGCTGACAACAAACTTTCCGCCCAGCTGTATATACGCTCATCCGACAGTATGCTGGGTTTACCTTACAACCTCGCTTCTCTGGCATTGTTGACTCATATGCTGGCTCAGCAATGTGACCTGGACCCTGGAGAGATCATTATCACTACTGGAGACAGTCACATCTACATCAACCACCTGGAACAGATTAATCTGCAGCTGTCCCGGGAGCCGCGAACTTTGCCAACGTTGCGAATCACGCGCAGGCCGGATTCCATCTACGATTACCGATTTGAGGATTTCGAGATTCTCGACTATGATCCACACCCCCACATAGCAGCACCGGTGGCAGTTTAGAAAAGGCGATTCAGAACCACGATGAAAGTTTCACTCATCTGCGCCATGGATGAAAACATGGTGATAGGGCGAAATAACAATTTACCCTGGCACCTGCCGGAAGACCTGAAGTACTTCAAACGCACTACCATGGGCAAGTGCATCATCATGGGTCGCAAGACCTTCGAGTCTATTGGTCGACCCTTGCCGGGTCGCACCAACATCATCGTCACTCGCAGCCGTGATTATGAAGTGGAAAATGCCAGGGTAGTAGATTGTCTGACCGATGCCATTGAGATGGCGGAATCCATTTCGTTTATCGATGGATCGGACGAGGCCTTCGTTATTGGCGGCGCGGAGCTTTACAAGCATGCCTTACCATTTGTGGATCGCATGCACTTGACCATGGTCCATGCTGAAGTCGACGGTGATACGTTTTTCCCGGACTTTGATGTGGAAGAATGGCAGGAAGTCAGCAAAGAACATTTCGATGCCGACGAGGCTAATCCCTACGACTATAGTATCTGCGTGTTTGATCGGTGCGACCGATTATTTTAACTGCAGCAGGCTTTCCGGGTCTGGTCGGAAAATCAGGTAACGAATATCCGTGTCCAGACTGCTGAACCAATGGGGCGTGTTACCAGGAATGATGATCACGTCACCGGGAACCACCTGACGGCTGACGCCACCGCTGATGCCGCTGCCAGCGAAATTCGGCCTGCCAGTGAGGCGGCTGTTGCCAGTACCTTCCTCTTCTTCTATTGAGCCACCGGTGACCAGGATACCGGTTCCGGACACTATGTAGTAAATCTCTGTGACAGAAGTCTGGTGGCGAATTGGTCTGCCTGCCTGCGTCTGCGGTCGAAAAACGCCAAACACCCCGATGTTATAGCCTCCAACATCAACTATACGAATAGCGCGATCGCTGATACGATCTTTTGGCAATGCGTCAATAAAGGCATCGATATTAATTGCCGAAACGTCTGTGGCGCTGGGTAGTTCCTGGGCATAAGAAGAGAGTGCAAACAGGCAAACTAAAGTCGGTAAACCTAATCGTAGAGTAGAGGTCATAGCGGTCACTCCTTGTTGGAATCGTTTATTGTTATTGTGAGTATGACTGAAGGACGGACTGATTGAGAGTGATTCCCCAGCCAGGCGCATCCGATACTGTCAGCAAGCCATTGTCGAACTGCTCAGCAGGCTGCAGCAATTCGCCGCGCCAGTCTGTTTCGCCCCACTGAAATTCCAGTATGTCGAAATTCGGTATGGCCGCGCACAGGGATGCTGATGCCGCAGTGGATACCGGGCCGGAAGGGTTGTGCGGTGAAACGGCCACTCCAAAACTCTCTGCCATGTTGGCAATCTGAAAAAGCTCCTGGGCACCTCCGCAATGCTTGATATCGGGCATGATGATATCTATTGCCTGTAGCACGCATAAATCACGGAATCCATTTCGTCCAAAGAGAAATTCCCCGCCGGCCATAACCTGCTGAATACTATTCTTGATCGCGGCAGTTTCCTCCAGCAACGTGGGGGCAACCGGTTCCTCATACCAGGACAGGTTGGCACCTTGCAGTTGATTGGCGATTTCGATTGCAAGTGCCACGTTAAAAAAACTGTGGGCGTCGATCTTGATGGCGATGTCCGGACCTACTGCGTCACGCATGGCATAGACGGCGGCAATACCCAGGTCAGTCGCCCGGGATATTTCCTGGGCCAGAGCATCCAATGCTGGGAAGCCATCAAAGGGTGCCGCCTTCAAAGCCTGAAACCCATCGGCGACTGCATCGGTCGCTTTTGCTGCGAATCCCTCCGGCGTGCGCTCAACCGTGGCGCGATTGATATTCGCATAGACTGGTAATTGCTCATGCAGCTTGCCGCCAAAGAACTGGTACACTGGAATCTGCAGGGCTTTCCCGCATATATCCCATAAGGCCTGTTCAATAGCACTGAAAGCTGTTGCACGGACCCGATTGCTTCCACTGAGGCGGACGAATCCCCGTTCGCGGTATTGTGCGATCGCGAAGGGACTTTCACCTCGAACAAGCTCGAAAAACTCACCCAGTTCCGTCAATTCAGTTCGTCTGCCCAGCGAGGCTTCCCCCAGGCCAGTGATGCCCTGATTGGTTCGCAGTTCCAGCAGAATCCAGTTGGTTCTGGCAGTGACATTCACCACATGTATACCGATGTCAGTAACGCGCAGTCCACTGTTGCTGCCCTGGGCAAGAAGGGAACCTGCGGAATGCAGCAAGGCAAAAGCAGCAGGGACCATCTTTAGTAACTTCCGGCGACTGAATTTTCGATCGTAATGCCTGGTGCCGGGAAAGGTGTTCAATTTATCCGGCTCTGAACTGAGGACGTCCATAGAAGATCTTTTTACCAATTGGGTACTGCTCTGGCTTGATTTTGTAGTTATTGCTGTAAAACACTACCACAGGGAATAGAAAATAAAACGAATATTTCAGAACCTCCCTAAACAGAACTGACAAATATCAAAGGTTCTTGACCAATACTTTAGAATTCCGTTGGTAGTTGTAAAGCTGTTTCTTCGAGTCAGGTAGTTCTGCTACTGACGATTCGCTGAAACCATTCTCGAGAAACCAGTGAGTGGCCGCTGTAGTCAGAATGAACACGCGGGAAAGCCCTTTTTTCTGCGCCTCTTTTTCAAGGCTGGCAAGCAATTGTTGACCAAGTCCCTGATTCTGATAATCGGGATGAATGGCAATGCAGGCGATTTCACCGCTGGCATTTTCCATAGGATAAAGTGCCGCACAGGCTATCAGCATTCCTTCCCAGGAAACTACCTTGAAGTTTGTTACTTCGGTTTCCAGTAATTCCCTTGAGCGCTGCACGAGGGTTCCAACCTGTTCCAGAGGTCTGATCAGTTCCAGGATGCCACCCACATCTGAAACAGTTGCCTGTCGTAATTCCTCCAGACTGTCGTCACCGACTAATGTGCCAGTGCCTTCCCGGGTGAACAGTTCCTGCAGCAAGGCACCATTCTGCTGATGGCTGATCAGATGGACCCGATGCACGTTTCCCTCAATAGCGTTAATTGCTGCAGTCAGGGTGTCGTTTATCACCTTTTGTTCCGGATCGATAGTGCCTTTCTGATCATCCAGATAGCGATCAGCCCCGGACGGACTAAGTGAATGGATGAGATTGCTTTCACTATCCAATACGCCCTGCCCTGGTACAAACATGATCAGTTTGTCAGCCTGCAGGACTTTGGCAGTTTCCATGGCGACTTGCTCGGCAGAAAGATTGAATACTTCTCCCGTAGACGAATAACCCAGGTTCGAAAGCAACACGATATTTCCCTGGGACAGCTGACCTTCTATTGCTTCTAGCTGAACTTTTCGGATCAGGCCGGTGTTATGAAAATCGATACCGTCGTGAATGCCAAGGGGTTTGGCGGTAATAAAATTGCCCCGGCACAGCTTTATGTCGGCGCCGTGCATTGGAGAATTCACAAGACCCAGCGAGAATTGCGCTTCGATGTCGATGCCAAGCCGGCCGACCGTATCCTTGATCGGCCCCAGGCAGTCAGGATCGGTAATTCTGAAATTTTTATGGTATCGGGAGTCGATGCCTGCCTTCTGCAGGGCTGCGGTAATCTGCGGTCTCGCTCCGTGTACCAGTACCAGCTTTACACCAAGGCTGTTCAACAGACTGATGTCGTAAACAATGTTAGGGAAATTGGAATCTGCGAGCGCTTCACCGGGAATCAGGATGACAAACACCTTATTTCGGTGGGCATTGATATACGCGGACGAGTAGCGAAACCATTCGATATATTGTTGAACTTTCTGGGTCATAGCATTCGACTTACTTGGTTACTTTGCCGTGAGTTCTTTTGTCATGCTGGTGATAAAATTTACCGTGGATAATAAGTAGTTACTTAAGTAGTTATTTACGTTGGTACTAACGTTTTTACTATAGACACACCGTTTCGATAATCTGCCTGATGTAGTTGATGCCTGGCTTAACCATCTCCAGAGACATGTATTCATCGGGTTGGTGAGCCTGGTCGATATTGCCCGGCCCGAATATGATCGTGTCCATACCCAGCTTCTGCAGGTGGGGCGCTTCCGTACCGAAGGCTACGCTGATTCCCTGCTGGCCAGTCATGGCTTCGACCTTTTGCAGAATCTCACTGTTGGTATCTGCCATAAATGCACGTACGCCAGGAAAAAGCGGTGCAAGCTCAAACTGAATGTTCAGCGGATCGACAATCTTCCTGACACGTTTTACCAGATCTTCCCGAATATTATCAGGCTCCATGCCAGGTGTGAGACGTATGTCGATTTCCAGCTCACAGTGCCCGCAGATTCGATTCGGGTTGTCACCGCCGTGGATACAGCCGAGGTTCAGGGTGGGGTAGGCGATCTTAAAAAGATCGTTCGAGTACTGACGACGCATCTCGTTGCGCCACGCCATCAATTCGCTGATTACTGCATGCATGGCGTCCAGGGCGTTGTTGCCAAGTGATGGATCCGAGGAGTGACCGCTTTGACCGAGCAGCCGAATGGACTCCATCATGATGCCTTTGTGTGCTTTAACCGGCACCAGGCCGGTGGGTTCACCAATAATCGCATACCTGGCTCTTGGGATACCTTTTTCCACCAGCGATCTGGCGCCGTACATGGAGGTCTCTTCATCAGCGGTCGCAAGAACTATCAAGGGTTCATTGAAATCAGCATCACCAAGCTGGCGTACCGCCTCCATCACTATCGGGAAAAATCCCTTCATGTCGGTGCAACCAAGGCCGTAGAGTCGATTGTCTTTTTCAGTAACCTTGAACGGATCGACCGACCACAGTTCCTCGTCAAGGGGTACCGTGTCGGTATGGCCAGAGAGTACCAAACCACCGCTGCCGGATCCTCTTGTTGCGATCAGGTTGTACTTTGGATTATCAGTGTGGGAAGTGCACTGAAGCAGCTCACAGCGAAATCCTAGATCTTCCAGGCAGCTGGCCAGGTAATCAATCACCGGACGGTTACTCATGTCCAGATTCGGATTTGCTGAACTGACACTGGCCCTGGTTATCAACTCATTAAGATTACCTATAAAGTCTGGTATTTGTGAGGTCATGGGTTTGTATCTTCAGTATAGATCGTTATTTCGCTTGTTACAGGTGTGCTGCCATTTGCGTCTTTGCAGCCATTATAAAATCGTTCAGGTGAAGCCCCGCAATACTGTGAGTCCACCAATGGACGGTTGTCTTTCCCCATTCGACAGTGATAACCGGGTGATGGTTTTCCTGTTCCGCCATCGCGGTAACTTTTGCCGCGAATTCAAATGCCTCTTTAAAGCTGTCGAAATCAAATGATTTTATCAGGCGGCAGATTCCATCCCGTTCTTCGATATGCCAGCCAGGAATACTGTTCAAAAGCTGCCGCGCCTGCTCATTTTGCAGGGCTGGGGAATCTGAACGGCATGGCTCACATCGCTGGGTGTGGAGCGGTTCCATTGGCTGACCTTGCAAGAAGACTTACAGAAACTTTTCAAGCAGGTTGTTGGTAAACAGTACACCTTTTTCTGTCGGTGCAATTCTGCCAGGCGTCAAACGCAACAATCCTTCTTCCTGCAGGCATTCTAGCTTCTTTCCAATAGCACTGAAAGATTTGCCGGTATGGCGCTCGTAAAGGCCTGGTTCGAAACCATCGATCAGTCTGAGGGCATTCATCATGAACTCCAGATCGAGATCGTCCTGCTGGATGGTTTGTTGTTCTGCCAGATATTCGCCCTTGCAAGACAGGTAATGAGTCGGCTGCCGAACTTTGCGAGTGCGAACTATTTGATTGTTCTCTATTCGAGTAATTTTTCCGCTGGCACCAGCACCTATCCCCAGGTAATCGCCAAACTGCCAGTAGTTGAGATTGTGACGCGACTGTTGTCCCTGCACAGAATAAGCAGATATTTCGTAGCGTTGCAGGCCCGCCTGTTCCAGTCGCATCAATCCGGATTGCATAATCGTCAGTACCGAATGCTCCTCTGGCAGTACTGGTGGCTTGCTGTAAAAGGCAGTATTGGGTTCCAAGGTCAACTGGTACCACGACAGATGAGTGGGTTCGAACTGCAAGGCTTCACCCAGGTCGTCCATCGCCTGCTCAGCCGTCTGACCGGGCAGAGCATACATGATATCCAGATTAAAATTCTCAAAGCCTGCCCGGCGACAAATGCCGATGGCATCTCTTGCTTCTTCACCGTCATGTATACGACCCAGGGTTTTAAGCGCCAGGTCATCGAAACTCTGTATGCCCAGCGAAAGCCGGTTGATACCCAGTGTCCGGTAGTCGGCAAAGCGGCTGGCCTCTACGGTTCCGGGATTGGCCTCCAGCGTTATTTCAACATCATGGGCGAAATTCACAGCGCCATTGAGTCTGCTGAAGAGCTCGTCATAGAATCCAGCTGACATCAGGCTCGGTGTGCCGCCACCGATAAAAACGGATTGCAGCTCACGGCCCTGGACAGCAGCCAGGTCATTCTCGAGATCACCAAGCAGCGCGCGCAGATACTCCTGTTCGGGCAGCTCTCCTTTTGACTCATGAGAATTGAAGTCGCAGTAAGGACATTTCCTGACACACCAGGGAATGTGTATGTATAGACTTAAGGGTGGGAGGACCAGCATTGCACTAGCTGTCTTATGGCCTGCCCGCGATGACTCAACTGGTTTTTTACCAGGGGGTCTAATTCAGCCGAAGCACAATCATGAGTCGGCACATAAAAAAGTGGATCATAGCCAAAGCCATTTCCACCGCATTCTTCAAACAGGATGCGTCCTTCCCAGGTTCCCTGACAAATCAGCGGCATAGGATCACGGGCATGACGCATATAGACGATGACACACTGAAAGCGGGCGGTGCGTTCCTGTTCAGGCACGTTTTCAAGCGCGTTAAGCAATTTGTCGTTGTTAGCCTTATCTGCGTTCGCACTGCTATCGCCAGCATATCTTGCTGAGTATATGCCAGGCTCACCGTTCAGGGCATCAACTTCGATACCAGAATCATCGGCGATTGCAGGCTTGCCGGTCATGTCGCAGGCATTCCGTGCCTTGATAATGGCATTCTCGACAAAACTGAGACCGGTCTCCTCTGCTTCCGTCACACCCAGATCCGATTGCGGAATCAGCACTACATCCTTGTCGCCGAGGGTTTGCTGCAACTCTCGCAGTTTTCCAGTATTGCCGCTGGCCAGGACGATTTCCTGCATGGTGGTAGCCTCAGTGGTTTCTTGGGTAGTCTTCGGTTGAACGGTTTGAATAGGCTTCGATAAATAGTCTAACTGCTCTTGGATTGAGTGATGTTCATAGTCTTGAGCTGAGTGGTATCAATAGTCTTCGATGAAGTCATCGGTTAGCTTCGGGTTAAGTGGTAAATGGCGATTTCGCCCAGTAGATTTGGCCAGGCTCTCATGTACCAGTTGCCCTGGTGCTCGTTGTCGACCACAGTGCGGGTTAGCACCGTAATGTTTTTCTCACGGCACAGCGCATCAAAATCCTTGACGGTACAGAAGTGGATGTTGGGTGTGTTGTACCACTGATAGGGCATGAACTTGGATACCGGCATACGGCCCTTGCTGGTCAGGTAAAGCCGTGATTTCCAGTTACCAAAATTGGGGAAAGTCACAATGCCGTTTTTGCCGATACGCAGCATTTCGTCAATCAGCAAGTCCGGGTTGCTTAATGCCTGCAAGGTCTGGGTTAACAGGACGGTATCGAAACTGTCTGTCTGGAAGTTACCCAGGCCTTCATCGATATTCTGCTCAATGACGTTGACGCCTTTGTTGAGGCACTGGTTGATGTTACCCGGGTCGATTTCCAGGCCAATATCAAAAATGTCCTTGGTTTCTTTCAGATACTGCAACAGACTGCCGTCACCGCAGCCGAGGTCCAGCACCCGACTGTCAGGTTCTATCCAGTGTCGAATGATTTCAAGATCCGGTCTCATGCTGTCAGATCCCTGTGTATGCGCTGCAGATACAACGTAAAGGCTTCCATGTAACGGGGGATTGGCAATAGAAAGGCGTCATGGCCCTGGTCAGCTTCGATCTCAATGTAGCTGACTTCCCGCCGTGCTTTTAAGAGGTTTTCTACCAGTTCCCTGGAGCGTTCTGGGGGGAAGCGCCAGTCAGTACTGAACGACATCAGGAAAAACTTGCAGTCGCTATTGGCGAATGCTCTGCTCAGGTCACCTTCAAAATCCACCGACGGATCAAAATAGTCCAGTGCTTTTGTCATCAGCAGGTAGGTGTTGGCATCGAAATTTTCTGAAAAGCGTTCACCTTGATAGTGGAGGTAGCTTTCCACCTGAAAGTCGATATCGAGTCCGAAGCTGAGCTTTCCGCCGCGCAGATCGCGTCCGAAATTGCTACTGCCCGCGCCCAGGTCCTCAGCATCTTTTCCAAATTTGTTGCGCAGTGCGTTTTCCGAAAGGTAGGTGATATGCCCCACCATCCTTGCCAGCATCAGGCCTCGCTTGGGCGAGGTATCGAAATCCAGGTAACGGCCGTCGTGGAAATCGGGGTCGGTAGTAATGGACTGCCTGGCAACTTCATTAAAGGCAATATTCTGCGCTGACAATTTTGGTGCGGTCGCGATAGCAATGGCATTTTCGACCCGCTCCGGGTAGCTGATTGACCAGCGCAGAACCTGCATGCCGCCAAGACTGCCACCAATAACAGCCGCCCATTTTTCAATACCGAGCCGGTCACTCAGTTTCACCTGGCTGTTAACCCAGTCGCGCACGGTTACCACGGGGAAATCGGGCCCGTAGTAATTGCCGGTCTGTGGATTGATTGAGCGGGGGCCGGTACTGCCATTGCAACCGCCCAGGTTGTTAAGGCATACAACGAAAAACAGGTTGGTGTCGATCGGTTTTCCTGGACCAATACATTCATCCCACCAGCCGGCTTTCTTGTCTGATTCACTGTGATAACCAGCGGCGTGATGGTCACCGCTGAGTGCGTGGCAGATAAGCACCGCATTACTGCCTTGTTCATTCAAGGTCCCATAGGTCTCCACCACCAGTTCATAGCTTGGCAACACTTTGCCGCTACGCAGTGTCAGAGGCTCGTTGAACTGGTAAACCTCGGGTTTAACCAGGCCGACGGAATTTTCAGGGATGACTTCTGGCATCAAACAAGTTCAGTTCCGGTGGTAGCCGTTTTGGCGCGCAAATTCTAATTCGTTTCTGGCGGGCTCCTGCTCCACTTTCAATCTTTATGTTGCATTGTGCAGTTTTAAACTGCCTGGACAGGAATTTAATCAGATGCTGGTTTGCTTTGCCATCGATCGGTGGAGCGCTGATGAAAATTTTAACGCTGTCATCAGCGATTTCACCAAAAGTGTCTTTCGAGGCTTTTGGCTGGACCCGGCAGGAAAGCACCAGTTCGCTGCTCTGCCATCGGTAGTGCATGGTTTGAGCCCCGGCTTAAACGCCGACAATCACCGACGCGATTCCCGGTGTTATCTGAAAGACCTGGAGTAGAATTTCCTTGAGAAGCTGGATGCCGATGAAGATAACAATCGGTGAAAAATCCAGCCCGCCCATCGGGGGAATCACACTGCGGATCGGACGCATAACCGGTTCAGTCAGTTGCCAGATGAGTTGCAGGGCCGGGTGTGGATTCATGTTGCCCGAAAACATCATCACGAAGGACATGATGATGGAAGCAATAATTGCCCAGTAGTAGATGTTGATGACAAAAAACAGTACTCCTGCAAGCGACCAGGTAACGATCGATGCGATTCCTGGCATCTGATAACCATACAGATAAACTAAGGTGATTATCAGAATGGCCTGAACAATCAGAGCCAGGATCAGACTGGAAAAGTCCACACCTCGGTATCCCGGCACGAAATTGCGAAATACCCGCACCAGTGGATCAGTGATCTTCACCACCGCCTGGGACAGAGGGTTATAAAAATCAGCCCGTGCTATCTGCAGCAGGAAGCGCAGCAGTATCGCCAGCAGATACAGTCCACCGAGGGTGTTTACCAGGTTTCCGAAAATAGCCATCTTTTTCCTATTACTGTCGTGTTGTTCCTATTACTGTCGTTTTAGCGATTACTTGTCGCCGAAGTCCCGAGCCAGTTCTCTGGATCTTCGTTGCGCAGCTAATAATGCCTTGTTTACCAACTCTCTCAATCCACCTTCTTCAAACTGGTTTAAAGCCTGTTCAGTTGTGCCGCCAGGAGAAGTCACCTGGCGCCTTAGTTCAGCAGTCGTTGCGTTACTGCTACTTGCCAGGTCCGCGGCACCCAGTGCTGTCTGGTAAGTCAATTGCCTGGCGGTGTCAGCATCGAGACCCATTTCCAGTGCTACGTCCTGCATGGCTTCCATCATCAGGAAAAAGTAGGCCGGGCCGCTTCCTGACAGGGCAGTCACGGCATCCATGTCGGCTTCGTCATCCAGCCACAGGGCCAGGCCGACTGCCCCCAGGATGGCTTCGGCAAGTCCCTTTTGCGCTGCACTGGTATTGGCATTGGCATACAGCGCGGTGGCGCCTTTACCGACCAGCGCCGGTGTGTTGGGCATACATCTGACCAGTGCCAGTTGAGTCCCCAGCCAGCTCTGCAGGTGCTCGCAGGTGATGCCTGCAGCAATGGATACAATTAAGCTGGATCTTTCTTCCAGTGCCGGCCGAATCTGTTGGCAGGCATCTTTCATAACCTGTGGCTTGACGGAAAGTACCACGACGTCGGCGATAGCGGCTATTTCCTTTGAATTGGTCGCCTGAATCCCACAATCTTCCTTCAGTTTCTGCAGCTTATCCGAGTCGATATCTGCCGCCATCAGGTGATTGGGTGGAATGCCTTTGGCGAGTAACCCTCGAATCAGGGCATTGGCCATGTTGCCGGCGCCAATAAAGCCGATGCTGCTATTTTCCAGATTCATAAAATAATCAGGGGTTCCTTGTTTACTACACAACAGGAGAAAATCTGCTGGCTATTCTATCTTAATTACAGGTTCCTTGAAGTGTCCTTGTGACCTGGTGATATTTCCGCGCTAAGCCCGTGGTCCGAACAAGGCAGTGCCGATTCTGATCATAGTGGATCCTTCGGCAATCGCGGCTTCGTAATCGCCGCTCATACCCATGGAAAGCGTATCGAATTGAGAGAACTGGCCGCGCAATCGATGGAACAGGGTGGCCAGCTCATGAAACACCTGTCGTTGGCGTGAATGTTCCTCTGCCGGCGCGGGAATGGCCATCAGCCCTCGCAGGTTCACGTGTTCCAGGGTTTCAATCTGCTGGCACAGGTTTTCAACTTCAGCCAGGGTAATACCTGATTTGCTGGCTTCGCCGGACAAATTGACCTGGACACAGATATTCAGGGGCGACATGGACGGATCCCGTTGTTCACTGAGGCGCTGGGCTATCTTCAGGCGATCCACGCTATGTACCCAGTGGAACAGGTCGGCAATGGGGCGGGTCTTGTTGGATTGAATGGGCCCGATAAAGTGCCAGTTGACATCCAGCTCGCGCAAAGCACTGATTTTGGCCTCGGCTTCCTGCAGATAATTCTCGCCAAAGTCCCGAATTCCGGCTTCGTAGGCCTCTCTGATGGCTTCGGCTGGCTGTTTTTTGCTGACAGCAAGCAGGGTTACGGCACCATCGGGTCGGCGATACCTTTGCTCAAAAGCGTGGATTCGTTCGCGAATTTCTAAAATATTGTCTGCTATTCTCGGCATTTACGGGGATTGGCTAATAATTTGAATTACCCCGCAACAGTCGCTGATCGGGCAGTGTGGCCTGACGGCGAGACAACGGGCTTTGAGATTACGGGTTTTGGCTATGGATATTACCGAATTACTGAGTTTTAGTGTTAAACAAGGTGCCTCTGACTTGCACGTAACGGCGGGCATGCCTCCTCTCATTCGTGTAGACGGCGATATTCGTCGTATCAATGTACCAGAGATGGATCATAAGGCTGTTTATAACCTAATCTACGAGATTATGAACGATAAACAGCGCAAGGATTACGAAGAGTTTATGGAAACGGACTTTTCTTTCGAAATCCCCAATCTGGCACGATTCAGGGTAAACGCCTTCAATCAGAATCGCGGTGCCGCGGCGGTATTCCGTACCATTCCTTCCAAGGTGCTGACCATGGAACAGTTGGGTATGGGCGAAGTGTTCCGCCAGGTTTCCAATAAGGCCCGTGGCCTGGTGCTGGTAACCGGACCTACAGGATCCGGTAAAAGTACTACGCTGGCAGCCATGGTTGACTACATCAATTCGGAAAAGTACGAGCACATCCTGACCATTGAGGACCCGATCGAATTCGTCCACGCCAGTAAGAAATCACTGGTGAACCAGCGGGAAGTCCATCGCGATACCCATGGATTCAGTGAGGCATTACGCTCAGCACTTCGTGAAGACCCCGACATTATCCTGGTGGGTGAATTGCGGGACTTGGAGACCATCCGCCTGGCCCTGACCGCCGCTGAAACAGGTCACCTGGTGTTCGGCACACTGCACACCACTTCTGCCGCCAAGACTATCGACCGTATTATCGACGTGTTCCCTGCAGCGGAAAAAGACATGGTTCGTTCCATGTTGTCAGAATCCTTGCAGGCGGTAATTTCACAGACCTTGTTGAAGCGACCAGGCGGTGGCCGGGTAGCTGCCCACGAAATCATGATCGGCACTTCGGCAATTCGCAACCTGATTCGAGAAGACAAGGTTGCCCAGATGTACTCTGCCATCCAGACCGGTGCATCGATAGGCATGCAGACACTGGATCAGTGCCTGCAGGATCTGCTGGTTAAAGGCCTGGTGACACGAGATGATTGTCGTACCAAGGCCAAGATGCCGGAAAACTTCTAGCCACTGAAAGCGTCCGGTAAGATGCTCCGCCAATTTGATAGGAGCATCTGGCATTTTCAGATTGTTGACTAAATCCCTGAACCGGTCGTATTTATGGAATGTAAGATCAACTTCCCTCGGCGAGATTTTTCATGTTCTGCAAGGCATTCTCAAACGCGCCCCGACGTCGTGCGATGTCGGCATCTTTGGCAGCCTGGTCGGCAAGATTGGAAACATCGTAAACCAGCGTGTAGATCATCCGGGTTCGATTGTTGCTGATTGGCCTGGCTTCCATGAATCCGTGGTACAGATTGTAGAACTGTCCTTCGACAGCTGGCTGGGTATAGCCATAAGACAACTCGGTTTCGGCCACCAGGATTTCAAGAATTCGTCCGCCAGCAAGAGCCCGCACCGTGCCGATGCCACCGTCTCCAGAAGTAATCTCGCAATCCAGTCCCAGCCAGTCGCTGATTGCGCAGTAGTCACCCACCGCAGTCCAGACTTCGGCCGCCGGCCGGTCGATTTCAATGTCCATTTCGATTCGGGTGTACTCCTGGGCATTGACAATTCCACACAGTGATAAAAAAGTGATGCAGGCCATAAAACGTTTCATAGACTTCTCCGGGAAAACTTGGTCCCTGTAATTGTTGTTGAATCGGTGTCAGTTGGGGAGAGTAATCGGTTGAAGGGGCCAGGTCAAAGCTTAGGAACTTCCCACAAACTATGGAAATACTATGGCCTCAAGACGAGTTCACTGACGAGACGCATTGCCGCCGGCATGTGTCGGCCTGTCAAGGCAAGGCAACGAAGGCAGTGGACTCGTCTTGAGGCCCCTTTGGACGGGGCCTGTCGGGCGCAGCTGTGCTATTTTTGCGCTTGGCAAGTGCTCGGCCACTACCTGCACACGACGCCTGGCAACAGCGCCCGGCGGACTCCCGCAGAGCATATCCATGATTAGTGAGAGGTTCCTTAAGAACCTCTGATTAATCGGATTCCGCTCGCGCACGGGCTCTCAGCTCGGCGAACCAGCTCTCCAGAATAAGCTGCGCAGCAACACTGTCGATCGGTTCTTCGCTGGTTCCGGCAAGCTCTTCGGCTGCGTGGGAAGAAAGGCGTTCATCAATGCCGTAACAGGGCAGGTGCAAGCGACCATGCAGCCGGTTGGCAAATTTGCGGGCGCGCTGCAGCAGCTCACTTTCGCTACCATCCATATTATAAGGAAGTCCCACCACGAGGACGTCCGGCTGCCAGGTATCGATAAGTTTTTCCACCTGGTCCCAGTCAGGGATACCGTCTGCGGCGGGCAGGATGGACAACGCTTGAGCGGTGTCACTGACAGATTGCCCGAACGCGACACCGATACGTCGGGTGCCATAGTCAAATCCTAGAGCAGTCAACTCGGGTTTTATGGAGGAGGGGAAATTTTCCAGGCTCATTGAGCAATCCCGGAGTCGCCTTTTGTGCAGCTTCTTTTTGTCGGGTTCCTTGGCATCAGATACAACTTAACAGATTTCCTGCCAGGCAAGCTGCGGGTTAGGAATGACCGGCATCAGGTGACAGCTGAGAGAGGTCGACACCCAACTGTGCTGCTGCCTGCGCAGCCTTGTGTTCAAAATCTTCAGAGAAAATCAGCTCTGAAGTAGCAGGTGCAGTGAGCCAGGCATTGTCACTCACTTCCTGTTCCAGTTGCCCGGTATCCCAGCCGGCACAACCCAAGGCTACCAGGTATTTTTCAGGACCCTTGCCGTTGGCAATATCCTGCAGCAATTCCCTGGAGGTAGAAAGACTGAATCGCTCACCAATGCGAAGTGATGAATTCCAGTCGGTATCTGCGTCATGGATGATAAAGCCCTTGTCCTTCTCCACCGGGCCACCTGCCAGCACCATTCTGTTTTTGAACGGAGTATCATCAATAGAACAAACTATCTCCAGTTCATCAAAAATATCAGCCACGCTGATTGACAGGGGCTTGTTGATAACGATTCCCAAAGCACCGTCACTGGAATGTTTCCACAGATAGGTCACGGTATTGGCGAAGTAGGGATCAGCCAGTTGCGGCATGGCTATGAGGAGCTGATCTTCCAGTGAGTTTTCCAGTTCTGTTTCTGACATGTTCAACAGGGCCAATAAGGGCTGCTTTGTAATGCATCCCAGGAGTCGGGATTAATGGAAAACAGCAAGATCCGGAGTGGCTACTCAGTGGAAAAAGCTGCGCCTTCCTGGAATCGCCAGGTTCGAATGATTTCCAGAATATCATACTGGCCACGCAATTCTTCCGGAAACGGTTCGAATGGTGCTGCCAGGTTGACGATTTCCGTAGCGGCCCGATCCAGGACTGCGCTGTTGGAAGATTTGAGGATCAACACTTCGTTCAACGAGCCGTCCGGGTTCACAGCGACCAGTAATCTCAAATCACCATAGATCTGTTGCTGGCGGGCAGCCTGGGGATAATTCAGATTGCCCACCGATTCGATGCGTTTGCGCCAGCTGTCCAGGTACAGGGCGTCATGGCTTTTTTGGGTGGAGGCAGAAGAAATCGTATATTTTCGCGGTTTCCTTGCATAGGCTTCCCTTTGCAAGTCCAGCTGAGCCTGCAGGCTGGCTATCGCCAGGCTCAAATCTTCCTGGGTGAAGTCGTCGCCATCCGGGTTTTCTGCCTCGGTGGATTCTTCTTCCAGACTCTGCTCCAGGGCTTGCTCCGACTGCAAGGCGGTCAGGACATCGATATTGGTATCAGCGGTGTTCCGTCTGGCGGCCATGGCCTGGCGAACCGGTGATACTTCCTGGATAACATCGGCATTGAATTCCGAGCTGAAGGGTGTGCTGGGCGCTGATATTTCCTGCAAGGTCCCGCTCCCGGTCTGATTTTCCTGAGCCAGGAAATCAGCTTGTTCCGGCGCTACCTCACTACGATACTGGGCTAGTGTGATCTCCATGGAGGGTGCGCTGGTCAGCTCCTCAAAATAGGTGAACCCTACTCCGAGAATGACCATGGCGTGAACGCAGGCTGACAAAAATACTGTAAACCCGAATCGTTCTGTTTGATGTTCGTTACCCGCTGCAGCCATCTTCTATTCGTGTCTAATCTGCGCTTATTCGATCCAGCCTGGAGACGATGCAATCCATCAAATCCCCTGCAATATCAATATCATAGGCGTTGTTAAGTTCCCTGACGCAAGTAGGGCTGGTGACGTTGATTTCCGTCAGGTAGTCGCCTATCACATCCAATCCCACAAAGATTAAACCTTTTTCCCGAACTACTGGGCCAACCTGTTCACAAATCCAGCGATCTCTCGCGGTCAATTCCTGGGCTACTCCACTGCCGCCGGCCGCCAGATTACCTCGAGTTTCCCCTACCGCGGGAACGCGAGCCAGGGCATAGGGGATGGGCTGGCCATCGATGAGCAGAATCCGTTTATCACCCTTGACGATCTCAGGAATGAATTTTTGCGCCATTATCTGGTTGCTGCCACCCTCGGTGATAATTTCGATGATCACACTGACATTGGGATCTCCCTCTTTCAGCCGGAAAATGGCTGTACCCCCCATACCGTCCAGCGGCTTGAAAATGACATCCTGGTTCTCCTGATGAAATTCTTTGAGCTTGTCGGCGTTGCAGGTCACCAGGAAAGGTGGACAGCACTGTGGAAACTGGGCTGCGAACAGCTTTTCATTACAATCGCGCAGCGCCTGCGGGTTATTTACCACCAGAGTTCCCTCTTTCTGTGCTTCTTCCAGCAGGTAGGTTGAGTAAATATAGTGATTGTCAAATGGTGGATCCTTGCGCATCAGGATGACATCGAGATCCCCCAGTGGCATATCCAGAGTCGCCCCGAACGCATACCAGTCCTCTGGATCTTCCTTTACAGTCAGCTCACGCATGACAGCTTTGCTGATGCCGCTCTCCATGAACAAATCGGTTTGCAGCATGTAGTAAATCTTCCAGCCTCGTGCTTGTGCCGCCAGCAGCATGGCAAGGCTGGTGTCTTTCTTGTAGTTGATGGACTGAATGGGGTCCATGACGATGCCAAGCTTGATACTCATTTAAGGTCCTGTGGGGGCTGTCTGTTAGAAGATTCCGGATGCCACTTCGGGCCAGCTGAATAATAGCCCAGTTTCAATCCCTTCGCGATTCACAATGCCAATGGTGTATTGAGTTTTAAGTATAACAGGGGAAGCGGCTATAATAGCGGCCAAGTTTTCATACGTATTGCTATCCGCATTGTTAACGGATTATTAAAAGGGTGCCTGGAATTGGGATTGTTCGGATTTGGCTGGGGAGTCGGCGGTGTGCTGTTGATGTTGCTGTTTGCAATTTACCGACTGACCCCGATGGCGATGGAACTGTCCAGCTTACCGCTGACTTCGCTGCACTGGTTTGCTTTGCTGCTCAGCATTGTCTACATGGCCTACGCGGAAGGGTACAAGGGCTTTCACAAGGGCTTCGCACCGCGCGTGGTAGTACGTGCCCGTTACCTTAAGAAGCATGCCAGCCCTGGCAAGGCTGTCCTGGCACCGCTGTTCTGCATGGGTTTCATTTACGCGACCCGAAAACGGATGATTCTATCCATATCACTTTCACTGATGATTATCTGTTTTGTTGTTGTGGTACGCATGTTGCCGCAGCCCTGGCGTGGTATTGTAGACGCTGGAGTCGTAACCGGATTGATATTTGGCGTGACGTCTATTATCTACTATCTGGTTCAATCATTTTTCAGACCTGACCTTCTCACAGTTTCTTCAGACGTTCCAGGTGTCACATCAAACGAATAAAGGAAGAGGCTGAGACTCTCACTATGTCAACAGCCACTCAAAGTGACAGTGCGCCGACCAACAGTTGTGCTGTTGTCGTTACCTACCATCCAGAGATGGCGGCGCTCCTGAAGCTGCTTAGTCAATTGAATCGTGAAACTGACTTTCTGGTTATCGACAATGGTTCTCCCCAGGCTGAGCGGTTAAGAGAATCGATAGTCGCCTATTCCCGGTGTCTTGAATATCGGCAGCTGACGGAAAACGTCGGCCTGGCCCAGGCGCTGAACTATGGGTTAGAGGAGGTAAAAAATAGAAACTACAAGTATGCTCTGTTGTTCGACCAGGACAGCAGCCTCGGTGATTTGTATGTTGAAAGCATGCTGGCAGCCTATCAAGAGGCGCTTGAAATAAACGGGGAAGAAGTAAACAAGGGAAAGGTCGCCGCCATCGGACCGCGCGTCATCAACCCTCAGACCCGTCGTCAAACACCGTTCAAATTGTTCAACAGGATCCTGTTTCGGTCTGATCAACCATTCCATGACAGCCGACATCTTTTTCAGGCAGATATTCTGATTACTTCAGGAACGTTCCTTGTGCTGAAGTGCCTTGATGATATCGGTCCGATGAAAGCCAGTTACTTTATCGATAACGTGGATTTGGAGTGGTGTTTCAGGGCGAAATCCAGGGGCTATGCATTGGTCGGGACAGACAGGGCCATTCTGTACCACGCTATCGGCGAGCGTAGTGAAAGCCCCCTGGTGCGCAAGGGATTGCTGGCCAAGCATAATCCCCATCGAACCTATTACTCCAGCCGCAACCGGGTACACCTTTACGGCGTAAGCTATTCACCATGGGGCTGGAAACTACGGGACTTCGTAAGGTTTTTTATCAAGGCCTGCTGGCTGATACTGACTTCCACGCAGCGCAGGCAATACTGGCAGAATATAACCGCCGGCATAAGAGATGCCCGAAACTTGAGCTAATGGTCATGACCAGTTCACGAAAAGTTGCGGTTTTGCTTCCTACCTACAACGGAGCCCGCTTTCTGAGACAGCAACTGGATTCCCTGTTGGCTCAAAGTATGCAGGACTTCGTTATTATCACAAGGGACGACGGCTCAACTGATGAGACCGGGTCTGTAGTGCAATCCTACCTGGAGAAAGCTCCTCAGCAGTTTCATCTTGTTGAAGATAGTAGGGGGAATCTGGGTGCCAGCGGGAATTTTTCGTTACTGATGCAGTATGTGCTTGAGCACGGCAAGAGCATGGGATTGCACGATGCGTTGCTGATGCTTTGTGACCAGGATGACGTCTGGGAACCCGACAAGATCGAAGTGGAAATGGAAGTCCTGCAGAAGCTGGAGCTCCAGTACCCGGACGTTCCCTTGCTGGTGCATAGTGATCTGACAGTGATCACCGATGATGAATCGGTGATTGCTGAATCTTTTCTAAGCTACCAGGGGCTTGACGCTGGCAAAAACGATCTCAGAAACATCACTTTCAGCAATACAGTGACAGGCTGCACTGCGCTCTTTAATCAACAGCTGGTTCGAAAGGCATTACCGGTACCTGAAGCGGCCATGATGCACGACTGGTGGCTGGCGTTAGTGGCGGCCGCGTTTGGCCGCATTGAATTCATCCCCCGGTGCCTGGTCAGGTACCGACAGCACAGCCAGAATACTCTGGGAGCAACCGAGTTTATCCCTCGCAAGGTATTCAGCAAGACTACCTTGAAACAACTTTTTCGTAGGAATCCGGAGGAACTGTTGAAAGCTGTGGCGGGTCAGGCGGAGGTTTTTGCCACCCGGTTTGGCGAGGAGATTCCCTTGCTGGATCGGGTACGGTTAACGTTGGCAGGTTGGTTACGTACCGACAGTTTTCTTGTGCAGCGCATATTGTTCAGGTTGCTCAGGATCTGATGCTCAGGCATTACAATGTTAGGCTAGTAGAAATGAGTCACTAAGGAAGACTCAGGACGGGCAGTTTGAGCATAAACAGCAGATTTCAACAACCAGCCCGGAGTACGCCTGCGTCCATGAGGAAGACCATTCTACCGGGAGAGCTTGCCTTCCAAAACAGCGGCAATTACATGTCCGATAAAATCAAGGAAAAGTGTGTCGAGGTTGACGTTAAAGTAATTATTCTGCTCACTGCCGATGGCCAGAATACCCAGGGGTGTTCCGTTTGCCAGGATGGGACATAAAGCGGTCGATTTGATGTCTTCAGCCGCTTTACCGAACAACTTCTCCAGTCGATCCTCCTCGGGGTGACCGCAATGGGTGTGTTGCAGTCGAAACACATCGGCAAACGATTCATCCATATTTTGGTCGACCGTGAGAGAATCGATTGAATCGGTGGCCAGGGAATCGCTTAAAACCAGTTGGCAGACATCCACATGTTCCTGTTTCATCAATGTGTCGCATACTGCAGCGGCAAGCTGCTCAACTGATCCGGCACGCAATAGAGTAAGCACCAGAACTCTGGTGACCTCGAATAGCTGGTCGTTCTTGCTGGCATTTTCCAGCAGGTTACCCAGTTTCGCATTGGCGTGGTAACTTCGTTCTCGCAGAACGCTGACCTGGCGTTCAAGTAACGAGACTGCCTCGCCGCTTTGATGAGGCAGAGTCAGGTTCGCAAGCAATTCCTGGTGGTCGAGGAAAAAATCCGGGTTGGCACTCAAAAAGGCTGCAACCTGCTCTTCAGAGACATTTGCTTTCACGATTTCAGGGATGCTTTCCGCGGCGCCTGATTCATTACTCATATTTCAATTCTCCCCTCGAACACCGTGGTTGCAGGTCCGGTCATCAGGACCGGACTGTCATCTGTTGGCCAGGATACTGCGAGATCACCGCCGCGCAGAGTAAGCACGACAGAGGAATCCAGCAAGTCTCTGGCTCGACCGGCAACCACAGCAGCGCAGGCACCTGTGCCACAGGCCAGGGTTTCACCCACACCACGTTCAAATACTCTGAGTTTCACTTGCTTTCTATTCTTGATTTCCATGAAGCCAACATTGACCCCTGCTGGGAAATCCGGATGCGATCCCAGTGCCGTGCCAATTTCCGCAACCGGAGCTGATTCAACGTCATCGACAATCAGCACGGCATGGGGGTTACCCATCGACAGCGCCGAGAATTCCACGTCCAGGGTCGATCCGGCGATTTCCAGCGTCCGCCTATAGGTAGACGCTGGCTCCGTTGCTCTCAAAGGTATGTCGGCAGGATTGAAGATTGGTCTACCCATATCGACGGTAACCTGACCGTCCGGGTGTAATTCCAACTCCAGGATCCGGCTGACGGTTTTCACTCGAATTGGATTCAGGTCGGACAGACCATGGTCGTGGACAAACCTGGCAAAACACCTGGCTCCATTGCCGCAGTGCTCTACTTCTCGGCCGTCAGCATTGAAAATTCGGTAGTCAAAATCGACGTCGGTGCTACTGGGCGATTCTATCTGCAGAAGCTGATCGAATCCGATTCCGAAATGCCGGTCTGCCAGCTGACGAATCTGATCAGTAGTCAACTGCACCTGGTTCGTGACCAGATCGAGGACCAGGAAGTCATTGCCCAGGCCCTGCATCTTGGTGAATGGCACTAACATAAGGAACCTCTGATTATTATTCTGGCAGGAGCTGTTCAGGCTCCAGCTGCTCAGCCACGGTCTCGCGACGCCTGATCAAGTGTCTGCGGTCCTGGTCAATCATGATCTCAGGCACCCGGTTACGGCTGTTGTAGTTGGAACTCATCACAAAACTGTAGGCGCCGGCTGAACGCACCGCCAGCAGGTCTCCTGCTTCCACTGCCAGTTGTCGATTCTTGCCCAGGAAATCCGCTGATTCACAAACCGGACCGACGATGTCACAGGAAAACCCAGGCAGGTCTTCCCTGGGCTTGACTGCCACGATGTCCTGCCAGGCGCCGTAAAGTGCCGGGCGAATGAGATCGTTCATGGCACCATCCACAATGACAAAATTCTTGTGGGGTGTTTTTTTCAGGTATTCGACCCGCACCAGGAAAACTCCGCTGTTGGCGGTAATAGAGCGACCTGGCTCCAGCAGGAGTGACAGGTTTCGTTCGCCCAGGCGACTCTTGATGGCTGCAACCAGTTCCTGAGGCGTGGGTGGCTTTTCTCCTTCATAGGACACTCCCAGGCCGCCACCAAGATCGAGATGCCGAATGGTGATACCCGACTCTTCGAGTTGATCCACAATATTCAGCAGGCGATCAAGGGCATCGAGATAAGGATCAAGCTCGGTCAGCTGCGAGCCAATATGGCAATCGATACCTACCACCTCAATGCTTTCCAGCGCCACCGCCTGCCGGTAGACATTCAGTGCATTGCCACTGTCGATACCAAACTTGTTTTCCTTAAGTCCTGTTGAAATATAGGGATGAGTCCCAGCATCGACATCAGGGTTCACCCGCAATGACACTGGAGCCACGCAGCCCAATTGATCGGCGACTTCGTTGATACGTATCAGTTCGGCCTCCGATTCCACGTTGAAACAGTGGATGCGGGCCTCCAGCGCCTGGCGTATCTCTTCAAAAGTCTTACCGACGCCGGAAAAAATTACTTTGGCAGGGTCTCCGCCGGCAGCAACAACCCGTTGCAGTTCTCCGCCGGAAACAATATCGAAGCCTGCGCCAAGCCGGGCCAGAATCTGCAGCACGGCCAGGTTTGAATTGGCTTTCACGGCGTAACAGATAAGGTGAGGACTGCCTTGCAGGGCTTGCTGGTAAGCGCGAAAATTGCTTTCGATAGCAGCCCGTGAATAAACATAACAGGGCGTGCCGAACTTTTCTGCCAGTTCTGTCAGAGACACCTGTTCGACGAACAGTTCGCCCTGCCTGAAAGTGAAAGCTTCCATATCAATTACTTCGAGTAAGTTGTCGTGGATCGGTTGAGCGTTGAATTAAGGCAGCTGAGGTTGCGGCGTTGAAGCCCCTACAGCCAGGTTTCCTGCCTCCGGCCTTCGTAGCGGACCCTTCTGCCCACAGGTGGTCAGACCGGCGGTTAGTGCAAGCAGCAGCACAAGGCGAATGAACTTGGACATGATTATCTGGAGCCCCGCGATTGCCCGGCCACGTGGCCGGGCATGAAAAGGCGATAATTATACCCTTGATAAAGTGCTTCCCCAAACGCGATTGTGCCTTAATCGGGGAGTAACCGGACAGGTCGGCGGTTCGTCTTGAAAAATCCAGGTTGGGCCTCTATAGTAGCCGATCTCAAAATTTCGTCGGTTTTACAGAATTTTATGCGCTACCGGGCCGAAAAGGCCGGGCGGCCAAACGGAAAACTAAACGGACTGACAGAATGATCGAAATAAGCCATTTAACCAAGAAGTTCGACCAGTTTGCAGCGGTAGATGATCTGAGCTTCAACGTGTCTGAAGGTGAGGTGTTGGGTTTCCTGGGACCGAACGGTGCCGGAAAATCCACCACCATGAAAGTGATTACCGGCTTTCTGGCGCCATCCAGCGGCACCGTCAAGATTGACGGCTACGATATCACCACCAGCCCTATCGAAGCCAAATCGCTGATCGGCTACCTGCCGGAGGGTGCACCCAGCTACGGCGACATGACTACGCTGGATTTTCTCAACTTCATCGCTGAAGTTAGAGGCTTTCGTGGTGACGAGATCAGCAAAAAAGTCGACCGGGTGATTGAAGAAGTCGCACTCTCTGACGTGCGACATCAGACCATCGAAACCCTGTCCAAGGGCTTTAAGCGACGGGTGGGCCTGGCTCAGGCCATCATGCACGATCCCAAGGTGCTGATTCTGGACGAGCCCACAGACGGCCTGGATCCCAACCAGAAACATCATGTCCGGGAACTGATCAAGAACCTGGCGAAGGACAAGATTGTGGTTATTTCCACCCATATCCTCGAAGAGGTGAATGCGGTCTGCACTCGTGCCATTATTATTGATCGCGGCAGAATCGTTGCCGATGGCACGCCGGCAGAACTGGAAGCGCGGTCCCGATTCCACCAGGCAGTAAGTATTCGTCTGACTTCCGAATACGATCTGGTCGCTGAATTAGGAGACGTGGATGATGTTGATCACGTTGAACAGGACAGCTCTGACCAGCTGCACTACACCATCCTTGCCAAAGACGGTAAAGCGATCTTCCCAACCATTTCAAAGCTGGCCCAGAGCAGAAACTGGCCGGTATCGGAGTTCCACATCAACAAGGGCCAGCTGGAAGATGTCTTTCGAACAGTCACCCAGAGTGCGAACTAGGGGGTATTGGAAATGAATAATCTGGGAATTATCTGCAAGCGAGAACTGGCCAGTTATTTCGCCACACCGCTGGCTTATATATTCATTGTTATCTTCCTGATAATGAACGGAATTTTCACGTTCGACATGGGCGGTTTTTATCTGCGTGGGCAGGCCGACCTGTTACCGTTCTTCAGCTTTCACCCCTGGCTCTATCTGTTCATGATACCCGCTGTGGCCATGGGGCTGTGGGCGGATGAGCGCAAAACCGGCACCATCGAATTATTGATGACCCTGCCGGTAAAACTGTCCGAAGCTGTGCTTGGAAAATTCCTCGCGGCCTGGGCTTTAACCGGTATTGCCCTGGCACTCACCTTCCCAATCTGGCTAACGGTTAATTATCTGGGTGATCCCGACAATGGTGTAATCGTGGCTGCTTATCTGGGCAGCTGGTTTATGGCCGGTGGTTTTCTGGCGATTGGTTCGTGCATGTCCGCCAGCACCAAAAACCCGGTAATTGCCTTCATTCTGACAGTCAGTATCTGTTTCCTGTTCGTGGTGATGGGTTCACCGATTGTGTTGAACGCGTTCCCTGACTGGACGCCGCAATTTATCGTCGATGCGTTTGCTGCCATGGGCTTTCTGACCCATTTCGATTCGATCAGCAAAGGCGTGCTGGATATCCGGGACGTGCTTTTCTTTGCCGTTTTTATCCTGGCCTGGTTGCTCGCCAGTGCCGTGGTCATCGAGATAAAGAAAGCTAATTAATACCTACTGGACTATCGAAGAGCAAAATCAGCTATTGAGAATCCGAAAATGAACAGTAAGTCTCTATTTTCAACAACAGGCCTGGTTTCAATCGCAGTATTTATGCTGTTTGCGGTTCTTGTAATCAGTCTGCTTCCCTCGGCTCGACTGGACCTGACTGAAGACAGGCTGTTTTCGCTATCTGAAGGAACCCGTAATATCGTTGCCAATCTTGAGCGGCCGGTAGAGCTGATATTTTTCTATTCCGATCAGGCAACCGAGGATGTACCACAAATCCGCAGTTATGCAACCCGGGTTGAAGAATTGCTTCAGGAAATCGTACTGGCCAGCGATGGCAATCTCTCATTGAGAATGGTCGATCCAGAACCATTCTCTGAAGATGAGGATCTGGCAACCGGTTTTGGTATTCAGGCGGTTCCCATAACCCAGGGCGGCGAAGGAGTCTATTTTGGCCTGGTGGTAGTGGAAGATCTCGACGAATCTATCCCGATGGCTTCGCGGGTTTCTGAAACCTTGCCATTAATCCGCCCGGACCAGGAAGAGTTTCTGGAATACGAGTTCATGAAGCTGATCACACGGGTGGAAAATCCTGATCGACAGGTGGTCGGGTTAATTACCGAACTGGATGTAGACGGTGGATTTAACCCCGCATTCGGGCAGCCCACTCCAGCATGGATGGTGATGGACGTAGTCCGACAGCTCTATGAAGTGCGCCGCGTTGATATCACAGGATCCGAGATCGATGAGGATATCGATATTCTGTTTATTGTGCATCCGGAAGGCCTCTCCGAACAGATGCTGTACGCTATCGATCAGCATATTCTGCGCAATGGCAAGGCCATGGTTTTTCTGGATCCCAACGCCGATTCGATGGTCGAGCGCAATCAGTTTGGAGTCACTATTCCAGCTGGAGTTGGTTCGGACATACCGGAACTGCTGGCGGCCTGGGGAATCGTCTACGACAAGCTGAAGGTGCTGACAGATGCCGATATGGCATTGCGGGTTATGTTGGGACAAGGATCCAGGCCGGTCGCTCATCTGGGCATGCTGGGAGTGCAGCGCAATGGCCTGACAACAGATGACGTGGTAACCAGTCGTCTGGAGACCATTAATATTTCCTCAGCCGGCGCCATCAGCCAGGTCGATGGAGCCTCCACCCGATTTGACCCACTTATCCAGTCCAGCAGCAATGCCATGTTGATTGACGCCGGAGTGATACAGGACATGGATGATCCATCGGTACTGTATGACGAATTCGAGTCAGCCAACCAGCGATTTACTATGGCGGCCAGGGTGAGCGGTGTGGTCAACAGCGCATTCCCGGACGGCGCACCTGCCGTTGAAGAGGGTGTAGCCGCAGAATTTACCGATGACGAGATTGAAGCTGATTCTGAAATTGCCTCTACAGAAGAAGAGAATGTTGATTCTGCGGAACAAGAAGAAGCGGAAGAGGAGCCGGAAGTTGAGCACCTTGCCAGCTCCGAAGGTGAGGTAAACCTGATTGTAGTTGCCGACACCGATCTGCTGAGTGACCGCTTATGGGTCCAGGTAGCACAGTTTCTTGGTCAGCGTATTCCGCAGCCATTTGCCAATAATGGCGATTTTGTAATCAATGCGCTGGACAATCTCAGTGGTGGTGCAGACCTGGTCAGTATTCGCAGCCGCGGCCGCTATTCACGACCTTTTACTCGTGTTCTCGACTTGCAGCGTGAGGCGGACGATCGTCTGCGGCAGGAAGAAGCAGAATTGCTGGAAACGCTGACCTTGTCTGAAGCGACTTTGAATGAACTGAGCCAGGACCAGGAAGGCAATCCGATTTTGCAGGTTACTCCGGAGTTACAACAGGAAATTGATCGGGTAAATGCCGAGATGCTGGAAACTCGCCGTCGCCTGCGCGATGTTCGTTTCCAATTGAATGCCGATATTGAGCGGCTTGGGACCAACCTGAAAATGATTAATACTGTGTTGGTGCCGGTCCTGTTGACTATCCTGATGCTGGGATTGGCTTACCTGAGGACGCAGCGACGCAAGCAGGCTGCTGCCTGATAAGGAGAATAGAGAGCGTCGTCAATTGCGACGCTCTGGCTTTCAGTTGTTCTCTGAATTCAAAGAGTTATATCGTGGCTCAGTTGTACCGGCTTTTGATCTTCGAATTTGTCATAAAGCAACGTTGACAATTCCACAGGATTCTTGAGTGGGTCCCAGATAGGAAACAGCTTGCGGCGAACACTGCTTACGAGTCTGTCGAGCAAGTTTGCCACCGGAATTGGCAGGCGCAACCAGCGCAGGATAATAAACAGCCGGCGGCGCACACACCAGTAGTAAACTGATTGCTCCGCGTACCATTTATAGCCCCACCGTTTTTCGAAAAGATCGTGTGAATACTTACCTATTCTCCTGTTCCAGCGTAAGTTGAAATACTGCAGATCTTTCAAATTTGCCCGCGTACCCAGATTGTCAAAGTAGACAACAGATCTCGGGTCGGAAAACAGCTTTTCTCCTTTGGCCTGAAGTTGCATGCCTATATCCAGATGTTCCCTTATCGTCATATGGGGAAGTTCGATAGTTTTGAGTGCGCTGGTCCGAAACATGACTCCATGTAATTCGAATGCCTGTGTAGGAGCAGTTTCGTTCGGCAAATTTTCTTGAAGTTCGCGCCGGTATGGCTTGTGCTCAATCAGAAATGGTTCACCGTCGATGTCTACCGAACGAATTTCAACAGTAAAGATATGGTTGCGAGTGTATGCGCCGTCGACACCATCGGTCTCCAGGGTAAGAGGCGAAATTACTGCTGCCCCGGTCTTTTCCCCGGTCTCAATAAGGGGGGGTAACCAGCCGGGAGAAACCCTGGAATCGTTATCCAGCAGGAAGGTAAACGGCGTCTCAATCTGCGCTCGAACCTCGCGAATCCCGTCCATAGGAATTAGTAGACCGCAAGAAATGACCTTAGCGTTGCCTTTGCCTTCTATGGATTTACGAGCCTTACTCAGTTCTTTTTCAGGATAACCGAGATCAAGAACGATAAGATCGAATAACTCTTCATCAGTGTTCTCATAAACGTTGTCTATGCAATCCGACAAACCGCTAAAGCGATCACGAGGGGAAATAACAACCGTTACTTTCTTAGGTGTATCCTTATCCATAATCCGCACCATGCAAAGTCCATTAAACTGCATTTTATACAGCAGAGCTTCTCTGTCACCGGTCCTGCCGTTGTTTTATGGGAAACTCTTGTTTTAGATCAAGAAAGTCAGACTGGATAATCCGGCGTGCGGCGGAAATTCTGGGCTAATGGTTGCAGGTTGGTCAGGCAGGTTAATAAGGGCAGATTTTGCAGTTCAATGCGAAATCGTTTATGTTCTGCTCCGTTACTCACTACCGGCAAACTGTCGAGGTGGGCTGGGTTTTACTTTCTGGAGCATCTGGACATGCTAGACAGCCTTTACGAATTCAGCAAAAAGCGCCTGTTCTGGTTCTTGGTAGCTGGCTATTTCTTCCTGATGGAGTTAATCGCACTCTTTTACCAGTACGTTCTCGACTGGTACCCCTGCGCATTGTGTGTGCAAGTGAGGGCATGGGTGTGGGGAGCGGTATTCACCGCGCTGGCTACTGCGTTTGTCCATGACAGGTTTTGGTTACGTTGGGCCGGATTGACTTTGATCAGTGTTTTCCTCGGCGGTGGTTTTTACACCAGCTGGTATGCATGGGGAGTGGAAAGGGGGACAGTACTTTCCAGCTGCAGCATGGGAGCAGGATTTCCTTCCTTCATGCCTCTGGACCAGTGGATCCCTTTTCTTTTCGGAGCTGAAGGGGCTTGTGGTCAGTCGCCACCGATGCTGTTTCTGAGTATGGTTGAAACGCTGTTGATCACCATAGGCCTGCCGTTGCTTGTTTTACTGACAGTCTGGGTGCTCAACTTCAAGTTTATGGCGCAGCACGCCAGCGACTAGCAAACTGGTGAGAGCAGTCCGCGTGGCCATCGCCGCGGGAAAAACGGGCTCAATTGGTAGTTTTGAACTCCGGTGGCTGGCGGGGAATTCGGGCCGTAATATGGGTACCTTCTCCCAGTTTGCTGGTGATGTGAATATCACCGCCATGGGCCTCGGCAATCAGTTTGCACAGATACAAGCCTAATCCGAAACCGCCGGTATGTCGCTGTCTGGCGCTGTCCGCCCGGTAGAACGGTTCGGTGATATCGGCCAGGTGTTCTTCGGCAATCCCTTCTCCCTGATCGACCACTTCAATGGTGGCCGTATCATCAAGAAAACTTAACTTCACGTTGATCGGGTTTCCTCGACCATGCCGAACGGCATTGTTCAGCAGGTTGGTGAGCAGCAGGCGAATTCTTAATTTGTCGAGAGTCACAATCTGGTCATTGGTGAGGCCGTTAAAGCGGATATTCGATTCGTCGCTGGTAAATCCTTCCACTACTGATTTTAGGAAATCAGAGAACTGGACCGGTTCGGTCACCAGAACCGAGTGAGTATTATTGAGCCGTTCGGCTTCCAGCAAATCGGAAATCAGCAGATCGATCTCGTTGATATCGTCCAGCAGGGCCTGTTTGGATTTGTCGTCATCCATGAACTCCAGTTGCAGCTTGGCGCGAGTAATGGGAGTTCTTAGTTCATGACTGATTGCTAACAATAACTGCCGTTTCGCTTCCAGCATGGATTGCAGCGAGTCGGCCATGTGATTGACGCTATTGGTTAATTCACCCAATTCGTCCTGGCGATCAGTTTTCACTCGATAACCCAGGTCGCCACGTTGAATCCGCTCTGCACCCTGCTTCAGCCATCGGACTGGCGACAACAGGCGATTGACCCAGAAATAATTCAGAAACAGAACGATGGCAGCAATCCCCAGTCCTGTGTACAGGATTACGTAATTAAAGTCTGTTGAATCCAGAAACCGCTGGTGCATATAGAACAGATAACCATTGCGGTCTACCACAATGATGTCCTCGTTGTTCCAGGAACGGATTTCAGCGTCACCCAGGGTACGATTGAATTCAGCCAGTTCCACGGCGAGTCGAAAATCATTGTCCGACCGCCACACCATGTCCGGGTGTTCTATGCGAATGCTCCAGTCCAGTTCCTGAGCCAGGAGTGAGGCTCTTTCGAGGTCGGGAGGGGTGCCAATATCATCGATAATGGAATCTATGTTGCGAACGAAAAAATCCGGTATTTCTACGATCTGATTGCTGTTGATCTGATTCAGCTGTTGCAATGAGATGTAAATAATCGCAAAGATAAAGATAACCGTGACGGAAAAAATCAGGAAGAGACGCAGAAACAGGGATCGCCTGACCTGCGTAAGCAAGGGTGTCATTGGTCCGATCCGACAAAAGTGTAGCCACGTCCCCACACGGTCTTGATGAACCGGGGTGTTTTTGACGTATCTTTCAACTTATGTCGCAGGCGACTTACCAGGGTATCGACGGCTCTGGAAAAAAGTTCGGCGTCGATACCGCGCAGTCTGTTCATGAGTTCGTCACGAGTGAAGGTTTTATTGGGAGACTGCATGAAAAGCAGCAGCAGCTCGTATTCCATGGTGGTCAGTTCCAGCAACTCACCGTCAAGCTTTGCTTCTCTTCTGGTGACATCAATCTCCAGCCCGTCGACCGGCTTGATTTCCTTGCCTATGGTGCCTTCATCGCTGGTTCTTCGCAGTATGTTGTGGATTCTGGCGACCAGTTCCCTGGGTTCGAAAGGTTTCGGCAGGTAATCGTCGGCGCCCAGTTCAAGGCCTACGATGCGATCCGTTACCTCACCGTGTGCGGTCAGCATCAATATGGGAAGCTGCCCGTAAACCGATGACTTGGCGCGTATCTCCCGACAGATTTCAAAGCCGTCTTTTTCCGGGAGCATGACATCGAGGATCAGCAGGTCTGGCTTTATTCGCCTCAGCTGTTCAAATCCTCTCGATGGCAAATGCGCCACATGAACCTCCATGTCATAGCGCTCCAGGTACTGAGTCAACAGCTGGCACAGTTTTTCGTCGTCGTCGATGATGAGGATTTTTTTCATCGCTGGATGGGGATTACCTAGAGCACTTCATGAGCTCATTAACTATAATTGCTCGGAGTGTCAGCTTTATCAAAAGCTGCAGTCCTGCGGCAATAGTACGAATTAGGACTGTCAAAATCAATCAGTTACCAGGCTGCCTCGAAGTCAGCACCGAAAGCATCCAGCAAAAAGCACCTTATCAATGATTTCACTGAGTAATGCGAACCTGCAGCGTGGTTCCCGAATTCTTTTCGAACATGCCAGCCTGACTATCCACAGCGGGCAGAAGCTTGGTGTAGTTGGCCGTAACGGTTGTGGCAAATCGAGTTTGTTTGCCTGTCTGCAGGGCAGATTGAACCTGGATCAGGGTGTACTGAGCAGCCCGGACAATCTGCGTATCGCTGCCATGGCGCAGGAAACCGGTGGTTCTTCCCGGTCTGCCCTCGACCATGTCATTGATGGAGATAGCCATTTCCGCCAGTTGCAGAACAGCCTGGAGCAGGCAGAACAGGCAGGTGATCAGCGGGCGATAGCGGGATTACATGGTGAATTGGATCGTATAGATGGTTATACAGTGAATCACCGTACGGAAAAGTTGCTGTCCGGACTTGGCTTCAAGCCAGCTGAGTTTAAAAACCCGGTAAGCAGCTTTTCCGGCGGCTGGCGGGTGCGCCTCAACCTGGCGGCAGCGTTGATGTGCCCCTCTGACCTGCTGTTACTGGATGAACCGACCAACCACCTGGATCTGGAAGCAACTTTCTGGTTGGAGCAGTGGTTGATCGGTTACCAGGGAACGCTGTTGATCATTTCCCACGATCGCGAATTTCTTGATCGAGTGATCCGCTATGTAATCAGCTTTGAGAATGGCAGGCTGCAGCTTTACCGAGGTAATTTCAGCGCCTATGAGAAACAGCGGGCAGCACGGATGGCGCTGGAGAAATCAATGTTCGAAAAACAGCAGAGAAGGCGTACCGAAATTGAAGATTTCGTACGACGGTTTCGCGCCAAGGCCTCCAAGGCGAAGCAGGCCCAGAGCAGAGTAAAAGAACTACAGCGCATGGAAGAGATTGCCCTGGCGCATGTGGACTCACCTTTCCAGTTCAGTTTCCGCACACCTGAAAAGTTGCCGGATCACCTGTTGGAGATAAAGCACCTTGATATTGGTTTCAGTGAGCCATTAGTTAGAGATATTAACCTGTCTGTGCGAGCTGACAGCAGGATTGGTCTTCTAGGGGTTAATGGTAGCGGTAAGTCAACACTGCTCAGAATCATCGGGGGAGAGCTGGCCCCTTTAGACGGGGAGTTGGAGGCTGCGAAGCACCTGCGTGTTGGCTATTTCGCGCAGCATCAGGTTGACGTGTTGGACGAATCCTTATCGCCACTGGAACTGCTGAGTGGAATTGATTCGGATACTGACGAACAAGCCGCGCGGAACTACCTGGGTGGATTCGATTTTCGCGGTGAGCGGATCGATAACAGAATAGGCAATTTCTCTGGGGGTGAAAAAGTGCGCCTGGCGCTGGCAGTTATCGCCTGGCAGAAGCCCAACCTGTTGCTGTTGGACGAGCCGACCAACCATCTCGACCTGGAGATGCGCCATGCCCTGACTATAGCCCTGCAGCAGTTTGAGGGCGCAATTATCGTGGTTTCACACGACCGACACTTGTTGAACAATACGGTCACCGAATTTCACGCCATAAGTCACGGTCGGTTATCCCGCTTCGATGGCGACCTGGCCGACTATCAGAAGCTTGTTCAGAGAGAACAGAGTCCATCCGGGGGATCTTTTGACGGATCTCTTAGCGGATCATTATCTGCAGCAGGATCAGAGGCGGATCAGGATGGGGCTGCGCTGGATAAACGCGCTCAGCGCCAGCAGGCTGCGGCCAGGCGTAAAGAGCTTGCGCCATTGAAAAAGGGAATAGACAAGCTGGAATCCGGCATGGAAGAACTCAGCGGAAAACTGCAGGTCATTGACAAACAGCTCCTGGACTCCAGCCTTTACGATGACAGCAATCGGGAACGTCTTAAAGAATTGCTGCAGGAGCAAGGAACGCTGAAGTCAAAGCTGGCTGAAACGGAAGAAAAGTGGCTGGAGCTCAGCGAAAGATATCAGGAGCTGTAAGTCATAACAATCCTGGCGGGCTCACCACTATTTATCAAGCGGGTACCTAGCGGCTGAAGTTTCTGCGGAAGCGGAAAATTCTTCCCTTGTATTTTTCTGCGGCGGTAACTGGCAGTATTGAGTCCAGTTGTATGAAGTTGAAACCTAGCTCTTGCATCCTGAATCTGAACTTCGGGCAATGTCCTCGGTTGGCGTCTACCAGTAACACTTCACACTTCGGTTTGGCTGTTTGCTGAATGAACATTGCCAGTTGCTTGGCATGAGGAGCTTCGTACAAGAGATCGCTTCCGATAATCAGGTCAAACATCCCGAATTGCTTATCCGGAGTATCTTCCCAGCTCGTCCGTAAGAACGGGATGTGTCTACCGTTGTTAAGCTGCGTATTGTGCTGAAGGTTATCTCCACTGCTAGGGTGGATATCCGTGGCAGTAATGTCGGCCTGTCTCTCATTTAACACCAGACTGGCAAGCCCTATTCCACACCCAACTTCCAGTATGCGTTTTTTTTTCAGTTCGTAAGTCGCCATCAGCTGTGCCAGCACTTCCTCAGAAGGCCAAACCAAACCGGCAATCGGCCAGCTTGCCGAGGAGATCCCAATTAATTCTGCTTCTCCGAGATCATCCTCATATTGTTGCCGATCGCGAAGCGCACGGAAATGGATATCGTGGTCACCCAGCTCAATGGTCTGATACCGGTATCTTAGTTTAGACATGACAGGCACAAACCGAGTTTGAGCACGTTGTAGACACCAGCGCATGATCCAGTGGATACGAGACTGGCAAGGGATGTATGCCAATGTGTTTATGAAAGAGCAATGTAATATTTATCCTGGCACCTCTTCAGCGTATACCTTAAAAGCATCCAGATTGTGAGGACCGAATACATTGGCTATTGCAACATCGGCAGCGTCACGACCTTGTGCTATGAGCACCCGTCCAACTACTGGCCTGTTGTTGCGCGGGTCGAAGGTATGCCATTTGCCGTCGAGATAGGCTTCGAACCAGGCAGCGAAGTCTGACTCATCAGGCCGATCGGGATTTCCAATGTCCGCCACGTAGCCGGCACAATAGCGGGCTGGGATATTCATGCAGCGGCAAAGCGTCACAGCAAGGTGGGTGTAATCACGACACACGCCGACTTTCTCACGAAAGGCTTCCGAGGCAGTCTTGGTAGGACGGGCAAACTCGTAGCCAAAGCGTATGTGCTGATGCACATAATTGCAGATTGCCTGCACCCTCTGCCACCCAAAAGGTGCACTGCTGAAGAGCTGCCAGGCATCGTCCATGAGAAGATCTGTTTCGCAGTAGCGACTGCCTAGCAGGTAGACAAGCACTTCATCGGGTAAGTCTTCCACCAGATGTTGACCTGCGTCGGGCAAAGTAGGGTCGGGTATGCCGGGGTCATTGATCACGACATCGGAAAATACCCTGACTACACCTTCGGGCAATAACAGGCGCGTTACCCAATTCCCAAAACCATCGCGGTAACCACTCTGGGGTACGGGCGGGTCAGCGTGCACATAGTCGGGCGCCAGTAGATCGGAAACCCGTGATGAGTGCACATTCAAAGTCATGATGGTCGGAGTGGGCTGCGTGCAGCTGTAGACCATTTCATAGCCGAGTCGAATCTTCATGGCTTCTCCTGAAAGATATTATTGAACATGGCAGACAGTGAGTGCGGCAGAGTGCTCTCAATGGTGCTTCCAAGGATACTCTCTAGGGAACTCTCAAGGAAACTCCCAACCAGTTTAATCAGACCTCTAATGCCTTGTATCCAGGGATTCGATCTTACGTTTGATCAACACCTCAATGGCTCTAAGCTGCTTCTTTTCATCACTGGATACCAGGGAAATTGCCTGACCTGAGGCGCCGGCCCGGCCGGTTCGGCCAATGCGATGCACATAATCTTCCGGCACATGGGGAAGGTCGAAGTTGACCACCAGAGTCAGCAGTTCAATGTCGATGCCTCGGGCAGCGATATCTGTGGCAACCAGCACCTGGACTTTATTGCGTTTGAAATCTTCCAGTGCCCGCGTACGTTGCGCCTGGCTCTTGTTGCCGTGTATCGCTGTGGCAGAAATGGAATCCTTGGCCAGGCGCTTAACCAGCTTGTTGGCGCCGTGCTTGGTACGGGTAAACACCAGCACCTGCTCATGGGTTTCATTCAACAGATCGGTCAACAGATCTGCTTTTCGTTGTTTTTCTACCCAATACATTTTCTGGGAAATTGCCTCCACTGTTGAGTTCCGGGGGGCAACGTCTATTTCTATTGGGTTGCGGCAGATACTCCCTGCCAGCTGTCTGATATCTTTTGAAAACGTGGCGGAAAACATCAGGTTCTGCCGTTGCTGGGGAATCAGCTTGAGAAGCCTGCGAATATCTCGAATGAAACCCATATCAAGCATTCGGTCAGCCTCGTCCAGCACCAGGACTTCAATATCATTGAACTGAATAGCGTTCTGTTGGTGCAGGTCCAGCAGACGTCCTGGCGTCGCTACCAGCAAGTCGACGCCGCGGCGCAATATGCGAAGTTGCGGGTTAATGTTGACGCCACCGAAAACCACGGTTGAACTGAGTTGTTCGTGTTTACCGTACGTGACAATACTCTGGTGAACCTGGGCTGCAAGTTCCCGAGTGGGCGTCAGAATCAGCGCCCGTGCATGACCGGGTTTCGCTTTTGAACTTCCTCCCAGTTGTTGAAGCACAGGGAGGACAAAACCAGCGGTCTTGCCGGTACCTGTCTGGGCCGCAGCCATTACGTCATCGCCGGATAGAATGGCAGGAATTGCCTGGAGTTGAATAGGAGTTGGAATGGTGTAGCCTGTATGCGCAACTGCGCGCAACAGTGAGTCGGACAAGCCGAGGGTAGTAAAAGTCATTTTGACCTCTTGGGTATCGCTAAAAATTTGTCGGCAAACACGGTGCAGCGAAATCCTGTCAAGGAGTCGTTTGACGATGAATACCAATGGGTGTGTTTCCTGGTCGTGTCAGGACCTGGTGCACTAGTGTGCAATCGATAGGAAATGTTCGGAGTTCGAAACCGCGAAATCGCGACGACAAAAGCAGAAAACAGGTGAAGACGTTAAGTCTCAAAGTACCACGAGAAACAATCCGCGGGAAAATGACCTTTTACTAAAGAATGTGCACTCACATATAGGCAATCTTATATTACTCATATGTTGGAGCGCACTATAACACACAATTCCAGGCAAAGCTTATTAAATTTTTGGTCAAAAACAGGCTGGTCATGCTGGCAGGACCGGTAAGAGGAGCTTCTCACTACTATCTTTTTGCATCTTACCTACGTACCATGAAACTGTGATGTCCGCTGCCTTGTATCTTCTCCCGGAAGGCGCAAGAGAACGCAGACATCCCCAATCCCCAAAGGACATCCACCATGCGAATTTCGCACACTACTTTCTGGTCATTGACCAAAAGCCTGCTCGCCTTATGTCTGATTTTTCAATCTTCCAGCGCATTGCCACAAACCGTCAGTCAGGGAGCCTCGACATTGGCCCCCCCGGCGAATGCCTTCAGAAAAGCCAACGCCCCTGCGTCTCAATGGCAATGTAATTACGGATTCCGCCAAGAAGACAACCAATGTACTGAAATTTACCTTCCAGAAAATTCCTACCTTGATGCCGATGGAACTGACTGGCGATGTCGTAGAGGATACAAAAAAACGCAAGACAACTGTGTAGTGGTTGAATTTCCAGCTAATGCCTACTTGATAGAATCGTATCAGGGTACAGAATGGGTCTGTAACAGGGGCTACATCGCTGTCGAAAACACCTGTTCCAAAATACTGGTTCCCGCCAATGCTCACCTGGTTGACTCTTTGTACGGACAAGGTTGGGCCTGCGACACTCCGTACCGTGACATCGACGGCGAGTGCCGAGTGGTGGAGCTGCCGGCAAATGCTTATTCCACCGGTGAAAATTTTGGGGATGGATGGACCTGTTATCGCGGCTATAGAAAGGTCGATGGCGGCTGCACAAAGATAGAGATACCCGAATATGCATTTCTTGATTCGATCGGGGGTCAGTGGAAATGTCAAAGAGGCTTCAATCGTGACCTCGGCAACTGTATTCCAGTAGACATTCCTGAAAATGGTTTTTTAAGTGACCTGGGAAGGAGCTGGGAGTGCGAGCGTGGTTATCGGAAAACCTCTCAGGACTGCAGCGCTTTGGTTGTGCCTGAAAATGCCCATATAACCAGGCGTGGCGATAACTGGGCATGCAACGGGGGCTACAGAAAAGTTGGCAACAGCTGTGTGGCCCAGTGACCCAGCGGCCTAGTTTAGTCGGGTTGAGTAATTTACCTATCTCTTGAAGTAACCCCGAGGTTGCTGGTTTCGTGTGACCGTAGCGGTCAGTTTCTCTGGTAATTGCAATCCGTTTGCCGAATAGAGCTTGAAATTACGCTGAGCTGATCCTATTTTGGGTAGTCAGAGGTGCCTTAAACTTATTGAAGGATGACTTGGCAATGAACTGGATAGCTCAGAGGCTTGTTGGTGTTGTACTGCTGATGTTTGCAGCATTCGGCGGTGGTCTTGCTTTAGCCCAGGACTACAGTAGCTTCAAGACCAACGACGAAGAAAACAATATCGAGGTATTTAAGCAGGCCAGCCCGTCCGTGGTCTTCATCACCAATTCGCGCCTTGTGCGTTCGTTTTACTCATTGAACCCCCAGGAAGTACCCCAGGGCAGCGGTTCCGGATTTATCTGGAGCAAGGACGGCTATGTGGTCACAAACTACCACGTGGTGCAACAGGCAAACCGGGTAACAGTGACGCTACAGGATGGCAGCACCTACGATGCTACAGCTGTTGGATTCGAGCCCAATAAAGACCTCGCAGTATTGAAAATCGATGCTCCACCCGAGAAACTGGTGCCTGTTGCCGTTGGAGATTCGTCCCTGCTGGAGGTGGGCCGCAAGGTGATCGCAATCGGCAATCCCTTCGGACTGGATACTACCATGACGGTTGGAGTGGTCAGTGCCCTGGGAAGGGAGATCGACTCGATCACGCGGCGCAAGATTCGCGATGTGATACAGACCGATGCTGCAATCAATCCCGGTAACTCCGGTGGACCGTTGCTGAATTCCTTGGGTGAGCTGATAGGTGTGAATACCGCCATTTACAGTCCCAGTGGAGCCAGTTCAGGGATCGGTTTCGCCATTCCTATCAACACCGTGAAAAGAATCGTTCCGGATCTTATTCAGTACGGTCAGGTACAGACGCCAGTGCTTGGCGTGTCCCTGTTTACTCAATCCCAGGCGGATTACTATCGGCGCACTCAGGGACTACAAGGGGTAATAGTACTGGACGTCCTGTCAGGAGGCGACCTGGAAAGGCAGGGTATGCGCGGCCTGACTCAAGGGGCCCGAGGCTGGATTATCGGCGATGTGATTATCGGCGTAGACGGATTACCAATTGGAAACGAAGACGACCTGCTCAATGCCTTGGAAAATCGCCGTGCAGGAGATCAGGTGACGGTGGTTTCAAGACGGGGCAACCAGACATTGGAATATCAGGTCAGATTGATGTCACCACCGGACTAAAGCCGCCGCGGCATATCTACCTATAGGCACCGGATCTGGAAGTACCTTGTTACAATATTATCGACAATCAGCCTTATTGGCGCCTGCAGAGATCTGCTCGCCCCTGTGTAACCGCTTTTCTAACCTGCCCGGGGGCGGTTCCTCCCACATGATCGCGGGCGCTGACTGAGCCTTCGAGAGTAAGAATGTCAAACACATCATCCTCGATGGTATCAGTGAACCGATTGAATTCGTCCAGACTGAATTCGCTCAGGTCTTTGCCTTGCTGTATGCCGTAGGCTACCGACTTACCAACAATCTCATGAGCATCACGAAACGGAATTCCCCGCTTGACCAGGTAGTCGGCGAGATCGGTAGCAGTGCTGTAGCCACGCAAGGCAGCCTGACGCATATTGTCACGTCGGGCACGAATCTCCGGCACCATGCCGCAATAGGCCGTCAGGCAATCCTTAACCGTGTCGATCAGGTCGAACAAAGGCTCCTTGTCCTCCTGGTTGTCTTTGTTGTAAGCCAGCGGTTGTGACTTCATCAATGTCAGCAGTGAGATAAGATGGCCATAGACACGCCCGCTTTTTCCCCGTACCAGTTCCGGTACGTCCGGGTTCTTCTTTTGCGGCATTATTGAAGAACCAGTACAGAATTTGTCCGGCAGGTCGATGAAATCAAATTGACTGGATGACCAAAGTACCAGTTCCTCGGAAAATCTTGAAAGATGAGTGAGGAGAATGCTGGCGAAGGCTGCCAGCTCAATGGCGAAATCGCGATCACTGACTGAATCCAGGGAATTCCTGGTCGGCGCATCAAAGCCCAGTTCGCGAGCTGTATAGTCGCGATCGATCGGGTAAGTAGTGCCTGCCAGTGCGGCGGCTCCCAGTGGTGAAAGATTCAATCTTTTGCGACAGTCGAGAAGCCTGCCGAAATCCCTTTGCAGCATTTCGTACCAGGCCATTATATGGTGGCCAAAGGTTACCGGCTGGGCAGCCTGTAAATGGGTGAACCCCGGCATTACTGTGTCGGCTTCCTGATCAGCCAGATCCAGCAATACACTCTGAAGTTGTGTGATCATGGCGGCGATGGAGTCTGCTTCCTTACGCACGTATAAGCGGATATCGGTAGCAACCTGGTCATTTCTTGACCTTCCCGTATGTAATTTCTTGCCGGTAACTCCGATTCGCCTGGTCAGTTCTGCTTCTATGTTCATGTGAACATCTTCCAGGGCGACGGACCACTGAAAGTTGCCGGCTTCAATATCGGCGGCTATTTCCTGTAATCCGCTAACGATCTGATCGGCCTCCTCGGTATTCAGGATTCCTGCTTTCTGCAGCATTTTTGCGTGCGCAATGGAGCCGGCGATATCCTCCTTATACAATCGTTTGTCGAAGGTAACCGACGCAGTGAATCGTTCCACGAACTGGTCGGTCGGTTCGGAGAATCTTCCTCCCCAAAGCTTGTCGGCGTCTTTGTCGTTACTCATGGTGTACTCGATGGTCAGTATCGGAAACGGTTATGGCTTGCCTGTCGCGTTCCCTTTTCAATTGCCGGCGGATTATAGCAATTATATTCGGACAATAGATGATTATCCCGTAAAATGGCCCCCAGCGCTGTTCGCCCGGCAAGATGAAACGAGATAGATAGATTTAGAAAAACAGAACAAGAAAAATAGATCGAGAAAAATAGATCGAGAAAGATAGAACGCGAAAGATAGCTCAAGAAAGAAGTACCGCGAAAGGCGAAATCAGAAGGAGAGAAAGTGACAGTAGAAAAACCCCAATCCGGCAGGCCTCTCACGATTGCTACCCGCAAAAGTCCACTGGCACTATGGCAGGCCCATTTCGTCAAGGATCGGCTACAGGCGCACCATCCAGACCTGCAGGTAGAGCTGCTTACGCTCACTACCAAGGGTGACAAGATTCTCGATACGCCATTGGCCAAGGTTGGAGGCAAAGGGTTATTCGTCAAGGAACTGGAGCGGGCCATGTTGGATGGCGATGCCGACATCGCCGTGCATTCCATGAAGGACGTACCTGTCGATTTCCCAGCTGGCCTGGAGCTGGCAGTAATCTGTACCCGTGAAGATCCGTCCGATGCCCTGGTCTCCAATCACTTCAATACGCTGGACCAGTTACCTTCCGGTGCCCGGGTGGGAACATCCAGCTATCGGCGACAATGCCAGATAAGACATCTGAGGCCGGATCTGCAAATTCTGGATCTGCGTGGTAATGTGGGTACTCGGCTGGCGAAACTGGATGACGGTCAATATGACGCCATTATTCTGGCAGCTGCAGGGCTTATCAGACTGGAGCTGAAGGACAGAATCAGGCAACGGCTGGATTTCGGTGATTGCCTGCCGGCAGTGGGTCAGGGTGCAGTTGGAGTCGAGAGTCGTACTGGTGACACCCGAATTCAGGGCCTGCTCGAATGTCTGCACGACGACGAGACAGCGATTCGAGTGCGGGCCGAACGTGCTGTAAACAATCGGTTGCAGGGGGGGTGTCAGGTCCCATTGGCAGCTTTCGCGGAATTGCAGGGCGAAACCCTCCTGCTTCGGGGGCGGGTGGGTAACCCGGATGGCTCAGAGCTACTGAAATGCCAGCACCAGGGTGATCCGAACGAACCTGAAAAACTTGGAATTATTGTAGCGGAGGACCTGTTGAGTCAAGGCGCGGGCCGAATCCTGCAAGACCTGCGTTAGGCTTGCTTTGAAAGATCGGAATCTCCATGAGTGAATCAGTTTCACTGGCAGGATTGAAAGTACTGGTGACCCGTCCCGCCAGGCAGGGGTCGGCCCTTATCAAGGCTATCAGGCAGACGGGCGGGGAAGCAGTGTCGTTTCCGTTACTGGAAATCGAGCCGGTCACTGATTCGCAACGCCAGGCCGAAATTCGTCAACTGATCCTGGACCTGGATCAATACCAGATACTGGTTTTTATCAGCAGCAACGCTGTTCGCTATGGTTTGCAATGGATCGATCAGTACTGGCCACAGTTTCCGCTGGGAGTGGCGGTTGTTGCCGTCGGACCTGCCACCGCCGCAGCGCTGGCGGAATTGCCTTGCCAGGTGCAAACTTCTCAATCAGGGATGTTGAGCGAAGATATTCTTCAGCTTGCTGTGCTGCGCGAGGTAGCAGGCAAGAAAATTGCGCTGTTCCGGGGCGTGGGCGGACGCGAGCTGCTGGCAGATACCTTGCGTGAAAGGGGCGCACAGGTTGATTATATTGAGACCTATGAGCGTCATGCCACGAAGCAGTCTGGCAGCCAGCTGTTGGAGCTGCTAAACAGCGAGCATGTCAATGTGCTGGCTGTTACCAGTGGGCAAATCCTTGATTCTCTGTGTCAGCTGGTTGATATTACGAATAACGGTGTCAACCTGATACCCTTGCTGGTGCCTTCCGAGCGCATCAGAGAAATGGCCGAGGCAGCAGGTTTCAAACAAGTAGTTTGCAGCCAGGGTGCGACTGACGAAGCGGTAGTAGTCGGGCTTGCAGAAATTGCCAGGCAGCTACGTAACCAGAACGGTGGATCCGACGGTGGTTGAAGAAATCGAAACCTCGAAAGTACTTGAAGAACTGTCCAGGAATAACGATGCGGGATCTGACGGCGGACCTGCTGGGAGATCCGGTGGGAGGTCGGGTGGGAGAAAGGCAAGGCGGCCAGGCAGAACAGCTTGGCTGGTGGTTTTCTTCCTGTTGTTGCCGCTTCTATCCGGAGCAGCCCTGCTCGGATATCAGCAGTGGACTCTGTATCTGCGACTGAATAGCCTGGCTACAGCGAACAATCAGTTGCTGGAGGCCATCCAGACCAGCAACGACCGACTGGCTGTGCTTGAAACCGCCGGCGGCCAGGAAGATTCCGTTGCCGAAATAGATCAGGCAGCCATCGATGTGTTGCGCCAGGAGTTTGATGCTCGGGTGGAGCAGCTGGGCCTGGTGATCAATGAACTTCGTGAACGCAGTCTGAGTTCCCCCACAGAAGACGACAGTCACCTGCGGTTGGTAGAAGTCGAGCACTTACTGAGAATTGGCAATCGCCACCTGCAGTTGACGGACGACGTGGCCACTACGATCCGTCTGCTTGAGACTGCTGACCAGCTGCTGCTGGATTCGGGTGACAGCAGGGTGATTCAGGCCCGTGAGGCCCTTGCCAGGGAGCTGGCACAGCTGCGAAATACAGAAGCGATAGATATAGACGGCCTCTACCTGCGCCTGACTGCGCTGCGTGAACTATTAGCAGACCTGGACATCGCAGTGTCCATAGGGGATTCCTATCAGCAGCAGCTGACACAGGCCAGACAAGAAAGTACCAGCGGCTCAACGCAGGAGCAGCAAGGGTCACTACTAGACTCGGGTCTGGCTTTCTTCAGTACCATTTTTGTCTGGCGCGAATGGGATGGCACGCCGGAAATCGTTCAACCGTCTCGCGAGCTAGTCACCATCAGGCAGACTATCGATCTGATGCTGGAACAGTCACAATTGGCTCTGCTGACCCGACGGCCGGCAGTTTATGAGCAGAATTTGCAGGCGGCACGGGATCTGATTGCCAGGCATACTACCGAGTCAGATCAGGCAGCGTCGCAGATCCTGACTCAGCTGGATAGGCTGATAGAGGAGAGCCTTGCTCCGGAGCTGCCAGATACTTCCGAGTCATTGCGGCAGGTAAGGCTGTTAAACGCCCGGCAGTCAGCAAGTGGTGGTCCCATTGTTCAATAATTGCTCAATAATTTCTCAATGAGTTAGCAACCAGATTCTGTCATGGTGAAAATATTTATCTACACCTTGCTGGTCATCGTTTCGGCGGTTGTTCTCACTCTGTACTTCGATTTACTCAGTGACCCCGGTTATCTGTTAATTGCCTGGCGCAGTTACACTTTCGAAACCAGCCTGTTTGCGTTGATAGTCTTTTTTATTGCGCTGGTTATCCTTGTTCGCCTCATTTTATTGTTGCTGACTGCCCTCAATCCTTTGCAGCTTTTTCGTAATGGTGGCCTGTTTGGCAGGAAAAAGGATGGCAGCACAAGGAGTCGAACCAGCGAAGGTTTGTTGCACTTTGTCCGCAGTGATTTTGTGAGTGCCTACCAGATTCTGGAACGTAGTTTCAATGATAGGGAGTGCACGGTGGTCAATTTTCTTGCCGCCGCTTATGCTGCTTGCGAGGTGGGCCAGAATGATCTGTGGGAAGATTTCCTGGCGAAAGCCGCCAGGAAATTTCCAGTGGCGCTCCCCACTATCAATGCAGTTCGTGCTGAGCTGCTAATGAAAGTCGGCCACCTTGAACAATCTCTGGCAGTTCTCGAGCAAGTCAGAAGAACCTCGGTAAAAGATCGCCAGTTGCTGGCGTTGCTGAAGGAGGTTTATGTACAGCTGGAGGATTGGGAACATCTCAAAGAGTTATTCCCTGCATTGAAAAAAGCTGATGCAGTAAGCAATGAGGAGCTTTTCCAGCTGGAAGTAATGTTGTACCGACACGAGTTAGGCCAACAGGTTCAACAATTATCCAGCCAGGAACCGCTTAACGAAGGCGAACTTAAGGGATTGCTGAAGCGCTGGAAAAAGGCACCTCACGAGTACCACGAAGATCCTGAACTGGTCGACTATTTTGTCACTCTTCTGACTGATGCCGGTGCCCATCAGGAGGCTTCACAGGTTCTAGAATCTGCCCTCAACAAATATTGGAATGATCAACTGCTCGACAGGTATGGTCAACTTGATTTCCGGGACCATGCTTTTCAGCTTGCCCAGGCAGAAGACTGGCTACAACAGCGCCCCAATGATGCAGGTCTTTTATTGGTGTTGGGGCGACTCTCCATACGTAATAGGCAGTGGAGCAAGGCAAGGGAATATTTACAGGCAAGCAACAATATTACGCCTTCAGCCGAGGCCTGTGGTGAGCTTTCCAGACTGTTAAAAGCGCTTGGTGAATCAGAAGAAAGTCTTGATTACTACGACAGGTGCGTAAAGCTTGGAGGAGTCCAGTTGCCGGAACTTTCTATGCCTAACCTTCCTATGCCTGACCAGAGTGAAGAAGTCGTCGGCTCAGAGGAGTAATTGTCGGTACTGGTGTGGACTTGATTATGGACTTGATTGAACCGGTAATGTTTGAGTTTCACCTGATATCAGTCGTAATTCATTCAATACACATTCCCTGCAATTCGACACAGAATCGGCCAAGAGCCGCCATTTTACTTTAGACAAACTCTCTAATTGTTATCTGCTTCTTGCCTGCGTGCGCCAGCAAGAGTGCCCGGCATGGAGTAATTCCCTTCATGGCATGCATACTCATAGAGTTGACCCTCTATGGCATGGAAACTGAGCTCTGCCGTCCAGGGTTGACTATATAGGTCAGCATCTTCCACGGTAAAGCGATAAACTATTTCACTGTCAGAATAACGATTAAAACGCTCAGTTACTTTGCCATTTATCGTGATGGCCGTAGAGCTTTGCTGCATTTGCTGAGGGTTAACATTGATAGTTTCCACTACCAGAACACCATCTTCATACCAACCTACAGAGTCTCCCATGTATTGTTGCAGGATTTCCGGTCGGCGATTGGCACGGGCTTCTTCGGCCGAACTGAAGGTCGGGATGATTCTCGCATCATGAATCTGTTCTACATTTATCACCACGTAATCGTCGGTTTGAACAAACTGGTAAGTATTGTTGTACAGTGCGCTCTGCATTGCCGGGCCGGCCCTTCTATCAGAAATAATACAACGCTCCGCCAGGGGTAGAGCCTCGGGACCGGAGGCATCGCCGATTCCTGTCACGTATCTACTGCCAAAACTGGTACGCTGAAAATCGGTGGTGGGATTTTCCAGATGCGGGACTTGTCCATTCTGCGGATCAATGATGTATGAAGTTCGATACTGTCCCTTGACCAGGGCGAGGTTGGAGCCGGGATCGACCCAAAAATTATTGTATGCCCTGGTACCGAAGTCATCTCCGGCAATATCAGGCGTATCATTGACACCATCGTCTTCGTCAAAGCCGCCTTCTAGACCGCCAATTGGTACGCTGGCCGCAATGGCTCTGGCTTCCTCTGCTGTCACTACCAGCGATTCCACCCCGCTCCGGCGTGTGAGACTGGTTAACGATGCATTGCTCCAGACACCTTCCAGATTGGGCCGCGCTGTGTTCTGAGCCAGCGCGACAGAACAGGGCAGAGCGGCGTAAAGCAGTATGCTTCCGATTCGGGCGGCGTGTTTTTGCAGAGATGCCATTTACTACCTCCTTGGAATTTGTCCGTTAGGGAGTTCCGGGGATAGTGACTTCAATTGAGTTAAAGGCACTATCCCAACATATGCCAGAACGAGGACTAATTTGCTAGTTCCCTTGGCAAGCTTAATCCAGGGCTGCCGAGGATCTGCTTTCCGCCAAAGCAGTAGGTCTTTTCGCAATTTTGGGTTAGAAACACATCGATCCCAAGTTTAACAAAAGCTCAGCAAGTCAAACTATCGCGCTGTATCCAGTTGCTAGGAGTTTGATTGCCGCCGATAGGCACTAACGGTTAACACTGATGAAACAATTAGTACCGTTAGCGAAATCAGTATCCAGGCTATCTTGCCTTCGTTACTTTCGATTGGTTTGTTTGTCCAGAATATAACTTCGGCATTATAAAGTCCCAAATAGGCTAATACTCCAACTACCGTGCTGAAGAAGGCAAGCACCGCAATCCAAAATAGTGAGAATGTCTTATACTTCACTGGATCTGATTTTCCCACCTGGCGCCTTGAGTAATATTCAAGGCCTTAGCCTTTCCCCATATCTTGGAATCAATTCTGCTTATTGGCCAAGTGCGGACACCAGTACCCTCTTAAGACGCTTGGTTTGGGTCAGGCCTGTTCCATTTCTATTGTGTAGTCGTACCAGTCAACGATCTTCCCATCTCTGATGAAGAATATCCCGACGCCGTGCCAGGTCTTGATGGCGAAATCCGAAAAATAGTCAATCCGCTCATTTATCACCATCGGCCCTCGCGCAAACGTGTCGAGCACCTCGAAGCGTTCGACGTTGTTAAGGATCGTCTGGATTTGGGCTGATACGGCGTCACGTCCATCGGCTAGTTCAGTCGTCTCGGTCATCCTGTATGCGCCGTCATCAGCAAAAAACGTCATCAATTTATCAAGATCATGACCAGGCCACGCTGCGCAAAAGTCATTCACGAGCTGAACATTGGCCTGTTCGTCGGCTGTTAGCTCCGCTGCATTGGCCGAGCGGGAGATGCCTGCGAGCGCCATCATTCCAGTTCCTGCTGCTAAAAAACCTCGTCGGTCCAACTCTGGTGCTTTCATTGCCATATTTGTTCTCCAGGTCACGCACTCATGTTATTTCGTCAATGCTTGTATTGACGGCTTACGGCCAGAAGCAATGGTAGGGACTCCTCCTTACCCAATCGGCATCAATGTGCTAAGACTGATATTTGATAGTAACAGTCAATGGAAAATGAGGAGGAGCCCACTATGAAGATTACCCGAGTCGGTGTTGATTTGGCAAAGAATGTATTTCAACTGCACGGTGTTGACCGATCAGGCAAATGTGTCTGGAAACGCAAGCTAGCCCGCAAGAACTGGCTGAAAGTGCTGCTGAAGGAAACTGATCCCAGCTGCGAGATTGGCATTGAAGCCTTCGCCGGTGCTCATCACTAGGCCAGGATACTGATGAGTAAAGGCTACGAGGTAAAGATTATCGCCCCTCAGTTTGTAAAGCCCTACGTGAAAAGCAACAAGAACGATGCCAATGATGCTGAAGCGATCTGTGAGGCCATGAGCCGTCCTAACATGCGCTTTGTGGAGGTAAAGACTACCGAGCAACAGGACATGCAAGCCATGCACCGGGTGCTGGATGAGCTGAAATCCCATCGCACGGCCAAGGGGAATCAGATCCGAGGGCTAGTCGCTGAATGTGGCCTGGTAGCGCCTAAGCAGCTGTATGCATTGTGCCAAGCCATTCTAGACTGGCTGGAGGATGGGGAGAATGGCTTGTCTTCTAGTTTTCGCCAGCTGTTACAAGGACTGCAGGAGGACCTGGTGCGATTGGATGAACGCATAGCACAAGTGAATGAGGCCATTGAACAAATCGCCAAATCTGATCCAATGGCCCAACGGTTACAACAACTCCGGGGTGTGGGGCCATTGGTATCCACGGCCTACGATTGCCAGCGTAGGAACCGGAAGGTAATTCAGCCGGGACCGGCAGATGGCGGACTAGCTTGGAATAACCCCAAAACAATTCAGTTCCGGAGGCAAGGTTCGACTGCAGGGTATCAGTAAACGGGGTGATGCTTATCTGCGGCGTTTATTGATACATGGTGCTCGCTCTATCGTTACTCACGCCAAGAACAAAGACGACAGGTATAGTCGTTGGATGACTGAGTTGGCGCAAAAGGAGCCACACTAATGTCGCCGCTGTTGCCGTAGCCAACAAAACGGCGAGGATGGCGTGGGCAATGATGGTCAATGAAACTGATTACGATCCGGCGTTAGCTTCTAGCTAAAACCTGATAAACAAACTCACTCACCAAAAAAGAAAACCTGTTTTACGACGCAAGCTGAATGATGGAGAACTGGTCGAACCGGCGTTGGGAGAACCCGCTAATGTCCGAGCACTTCGAGTGCGTAGAAGCGATTGGGACCCAGCGCGCGAATAGCCCATTATGGCCAGGCATCAACGTGTGCCACCTCAGAGGCCGGATATACGTATGCTGTCGAGCCTACCCTTCATCAAACAGAGTATTGTAAAAAAGGAGGAGTCCATATACGGTCATAAAGCAGAGCTAAACTGCCCCGTCCTCGCGGTCCGTTTTGAGCGATTTGTTAGGCCGCCATTTCCGCCTCATCCTGGTACCAACGCCAGGCACGCACCGACGGGGTCCTGAATCACCGCATAGGTGTATCCTCCATCGGTTCCGGTCGTCTCCTTGATGATCTTACCCCCTTCCTCTTGTACCCGGCGGAGGCTTTCAGCGAAGTCACCAACGGGAAGGTACAGCATCCAGACTGGTGGCAGACCTGCATTGACACCTCGAGCATGGGAGACTCCCGCCGCTGGATACCCATCACCACCAATCATGCTGAAGTCCGCATAGCGCTCACCTGTATCTTCCATCTCGACGTACTTCACCGACCAGCCAACTACCTCCTGATAGAAGTCACGGCTTGTCGAGGCTTTAGTAACCGTCAGATCGACCCAGAAGATGCAACCGATGCTCGCTGCCCTGTCGTGAGATATGGAGTCCTCCGTTGACGGGACATCATCCTGAGAGATGACCGGAATAAGCCCGAAAGCCGCACCGTCGGGATCGAAAAGCACCGCCCATTGACTCGTTTCGTCATCGCCCTTTACGTGCGCAAACTCTCTACCGCCCAAGTCGAGCGCACGTTTTACACTTCTTGCCACGTCATCGACCTGTATGTGCGGCATCCATACAAGTGGAAGGTCGGCATACTCAGTGCTTTGCGATCCCACGCCGATGACAGGTATGCCAAGGTTATTCATCAGATCCTCGCGCCAAAGTGGATTATTGCCGGTGCTGAGTACTCGAGCGTAGAAACGCACAACACGTTCGTGTTGGGGAACGGCGATATCAGCGCTCAGGATTCCTCCGACGCGTGGAACAAACGGGTTAGTCATGGTAAACCTCCTCGCCGGATTCTAGTTCGGTAGTGCTGAAAATCGTTTCGCTAAGCTGGCTACCCCAATGAGTTCGCATACGCAGTAATCCGAAGGCGGCCTAACACTTATATATGATGGGGAGGCCAAAATAATTCGAGGAGTCCCCGTACCTGTTATATCCGTAGCCGGACAATAGCAGTCAATGGGCCGGCTCGTTGCACTTTTGTTTAGCTTGGAACTACAAATTCATCTGCAAATACGAGTAACCCTTCAGTGTTATCAGTACGCAAATTAATAATCTCACGGTACTCGGGCGACTCATACCAACCCTCTAAGGCTTCACGAGTAGGGAATTCCAGCACCACAGTCACCGGCCCGGGATTACCTTCGATAGCAGTACTGTCCGCTCCAGCTACCAGTATCTTCCCGCCATGACTGATAATGGTTGGACCTACAGCAGCAATGTACGCCGAATAGCCGTCAGGATTGGTAATTTGGTAGTTTGCAATCAAATAGCTTGCCATGTTGTTTTCCCTTTGTGTTAACAGTACAAAATTTGCTTAAAATAATTTTCGGTATAAAAACAGCAGTTGTTGGTCGATTCTGTTGAAAAACTAATTTGGCAAAATAACTATGTTAACGAGAGTGCCCTGATTTCAATTTTCCGACGCTTAACTGCAAAAGACACAACTCTCAGACGAGCTTTTTCGATTATGCGGTAAGCGAGCACGCCGGAAATAGTTTTTCAACAGAATCGGTCAAGAGCTGACGTTGTCAACATTGTCGCCTTGGTTATGAAGTTGTTATTGGCTAATTGCCAATGGATATTTGGCCATTACTCTTTATGGTAAATCGTAATACTCTTCCAATCTCACTCCCTTCAGAATAGAGAAATTCGTTACTGGAAATTACTAGATCTGCACTTCTCAGTGAATAGGTTCCCATGCCCGACTTATTCTGACGAGAATACAATATAGTATTGGAGCTGTGAGCTTCGACTGGAGCAAAGGAAATTCGGCTACTAGGTAACGAGATAACAAGCTCATCGTATTGAGTGTCAGATAGGTTTGAGACTACAGCTTTTGGTGTAATGAAATAGTAACCTGCGCCAATGACTAACAGGAATGTAATCAAGAATGCAGCTAGTCTGTACTTCTTCATGGGATGATCAATGACCTGAAATATCTCTTGCTAAAGCTTTTGTCTGCGATTTACATGAAATCAATCTATAAGAGCCGACTCAGTTTAAGCCATTTAATCGCTCCTTCTCTCGGCTATACCAGGGAGCCGATAATAAAAGAATTTGAAAAGTAATGTCTGCTTTCCAGCAAACCAAAAACTGGAAATCAATGTAAATGTGGGCGTATTGAGTTTCAGTCCGCGCTGAAGATATCCAATTCCTGCCAAAGCTCGTCCACTCGATTTTTGACCGATTCTTCCATCTGAATAGGTTTTCCCCACTCCCGGTTGGTTTCCCCTGGCCATTTGCCGGTTGCATCGATACCCATTTTCGAGCCGAGCCCGGAAACTGGTGAGGCGAAGTCCAGGTAATCGATCGGCGTGTTATCAATCAGAACAGTATCTCGGGTTGGATCAACACGTGTGGTTACGGCCCAGATTACATCTTTCCAGTCCCGGATGTTGACATCATCGTCGGTAACAATCACGAACTTGGTGTACATGAACTGTCGCAGAAATGACCAGGCTCCCATCATGACCCGCTTGGCGTGACCGGGATATTGTTTCTTGATGCTGATCACCGCCATCCGGTACGAACAGCCTTCCGGTGGTAGATAGAAATCGACGATCTCCGGGTACTGTTTCTGTAGCAGCGGGACAAAAACCTCATTGAGGGCAACGCCGAGCACAGAAGGCTCGTCAGGGGGGCGGCCGGTATAAGTGCTGTGGTAGATGGCGTCATAGCGATGCATGAGTTTCTTGACCGTGAAGACCGGAAACTTTTCAACTTCGTTGTAGTAACCAGTGTGGTCACCGAAAGGCCCTTCGTCGGCGAAGTCGTCTGGCTCGATCACACCTTCCAGGATGATTTCAGCACTGGCCGGTACCTGCAGATCGTTTGTCTCACAGGCTACCACATCGGTCTTTTCGCCCCGCAGCAGGCCGGCAAACGCATACTCGGAAAGCGTATCCGGAATCGGTGTTACAGTGGCCAGCGTGGTAGCTGGATCAGCACCAATGGCGATTGATACCGGGAATGGCTGACCTGGGTGTGCCTCCTGCCAGTCACGAAAGTCTAGAGCGCCTCCGCGGTGTGAAAGCCAGCGCATGATAAGCCGATTGCGCCCAATCAGTTGCATCCGATAAATTCCTAGGTTCTGGCGATCCTGATTCGGACCCCGGGTAATCACCAGCGGCCAGGTTACCAGTGGACCAGCATCTCCTGGCCAGCAAGTCTGAATCGGCAAAGTAGTGAGGTCGATATCGTCGCCTTCAACGATTACTTCCTGGAATGGAGCACTGCGTTTGACGTTCGGCTTTATGTTCAGCACCTGTCGATAGTTAGGCAGGTTCTGCAGCAGATCTTTCCAGCCTTTTGGTGGTGAGGGTTCTTTCAAAAGGGCCAGTAATTTACCTACCTCCCGCAGACCTTCGAGGTCTTCCTGTCCCATGGCCAACGCCACACGTCTGGGCGTTCCAAACAGATTGGCAAGCATGGGCATGCTGTTTTTTGGATTCTCGAACAGCAGAGCCGGGCCGTTGTTACGAAGAGTGCGGTCGCAGATTTCCGTGATTTCGAGGTAGGGGTCTACTTCGGTGCTGATGCGTTTCAGTTCACCGCGTTGTTCAAGCAGATCGATAAATTCCCGTAGATTGCGCAGCGGCATCGCCCACCCTTGAGAAAAACTGCGAAAAGAAAGAGAGAGTTATTGGTACGATCAGTCTACTTTCGCTTCATCGCGTTAAAGAACTCATCGTTGGTCTTGGTGTCTTTGAGTTTATCGAGAATAAACTCAGTAGCCTGTACGTCTTCCATGGAGGTGAGTAGCTTACGCAGAATCCACATGCGTTGAAGTTCTTCTTCGGTAGTCAAAAGATCCTCACGTCGGGTACCGGAGCGGCGTACATTGATGGCCGGGTATACACGTTTTTCTGCAATCTTGCGATCCAGAATCAATTCCATGTTGCCGGTGCCTTTGAATTCTTCGTAGATGACTTCGTCCATCTTGGAGCCGGTTTCGATCAATGCTGTTGCGATAATGGTCAGGCTGCCACCTCCTTCCAGGTTACGGGCAGCACCGAAGAAACGCTTGGGGCGTTCCAGTGCGTGAGCATCTACACCGCCAGTCAAAACCTTCCCTGAAGACGGGATAATCGTGTTGTAAGCACGAGCCAGTCGGGTAATGGAGTCAAGTAGAATAACCACGTCTTCCTTATGTTCTACAAGACGCTTGGCCTTTTCGATAACCATCTCGGCAACCTGAACGTGGCGTGATGGAGGTTCATCAAAAGTACTGGCAACCACTTCGCCTCGCACCGACCGCTGCATCTCGGTTACTTCTTCCGGCCGTTCGTCAATGAGGAGAACTATCAGGCGACACTCCGGATTGTTCTTGGTAATGGACTGCGCGGTATTTTGCAGGATCAGGGTCTTACCGGCTTTTGGAGGTGATACGATCAGGCCCCGTTGTCCTTTACCGATCGGCGCCACCAGGTCGATTACCCTGGCGCTGAGATCTTCGGTACTGCCGTTGCCAATTTCCAGCTTCAGACGATCCTGTGGAAACAGTGGTGTAAGGTTTTCAAACAGGATCTTGTTCTTGGAATTTTCCGGCTTGCTGAAATTGATTTCATTAATCTTAAGCAGAGCAAAATAGCGTTCGCCTTCTTTCGGTGGACGAATCTTGCCAGCAATTGTATCCCCCGTCCGTAGGTTGAAGCGTCGAATCTGGCTGGGTGAAACATAGATATCATCGGGGCCGGCAAGGTAAGAAGAATCCGCTGAACGGAGAAACCCAAATCCGTCCTGCAAGATTTCAAGGACACCGTCACCATATATGTCTTCGCCATTTTTGGCGTGTTTCTTCAGGATGACAAAAATAATGTCCTGCTTACGGGTTCGGGAAACGTTATCGAGGCCCATTTCCTGGGCGGTCGCCAACAATTCGGCGATTGGTTTTTGCTTTAGCTCGGTTAAATTCATAAGTTATAGATCGTGAAGAGGAAGGTGGATTGAATGAATAGTACAGCTTGTTGCTTGCTGGGGTGTTTGCTGGCTAGTGAAAAAGTGGTGGAGAAAAACTTGTTGTTATAAATTTAGTAAACTGTTCGGTTATCTCAGTACCCGCGGTACTGGCGGTTCTACAGAAATCACTCACAAGAATTCAATTAGCTGGTCGAGACAAAAGGTTGAAAAAACTGGTGAGAAGTAAAGAACAGGCGTTGGTAATGCTCTCAATATAGAACGACTCAATGAGCTCGTCCAGAATTTTTTACTATAATGCGACTATTATTTGCATTTTTATTCGCTTATTGCGTGTTATATCGGCACCAGACAGCCAAACTTTTTAGCTAGTTACTGGGTTTTAACCAGGTAATTCAGGGCCGGGGAGCGGTTCCAGGCGAATCTTCTGAAACCGCTGGTCATTTAACGCAATTTAAATGACGCTGTCAATAAAGGCGGACAACTGTGATTTTGATAAAGCACCCACTTTTGTGCCAACTACTTCACCATTATTGAAAACAATCAAGGTCGGAATGCCGCGAATGCCATATTTTGGTGCGGTTTCTGTGTTGGCGTCGATATCCAGCTTGCAGATTTTCAATTTGCCTTCATAGTCGTCGGCAAGCTCTTCCAGAACCGGTGCAATCATTTTGCAGGGACCACACCACTCGGCCCAGAAGTCAACGAGAACGGGGCCATCAGATTCCAGGACATCCTGGCTAAAACTGGTATCGCTAATGTGAACGATTTTGTCGCTCATGTATTAATTCCTTATGGTTTATCTGGTTTTTCAGAGGGAATACTTTCGAGAACTTTCAGGCATCCCGCCCGGTCGCAGGTGGTTATGATAAGGCCAAAAAAGCAGGTTTCAAGCAAAATTTACCCTGACAGGTCTGTTGACCCCGAGCGCTTTAGCTAACCATTTTGCTGTTTTAGTAGTTTTGCCGCTTTCGGTGCGAAGTAGGTCAGGATGGCATCGGCACCTGCGCGCTTTATGCAGACCAGCGATTCCAGGGCTACAGCGTCCTCGTCCAGCCAGCCATTGCGAGCGGCAGCCATGTGCATCGCATACTCGCCGCTTACCTGGTAGACAAAAGTCGGTACGCCAAACCGGGATTTCACTTTTGCCACGATATCCAGGTAGGGCATACCGGGTTTTACCATCACCATATCTGCTCCTTCGGCGAGGTCCAGCGCTACCTCCTGACAGGCCTCATCACTGTTGGCGACATCCATCTGGTAGGTGTGTTTGTTGCCACTTCCCAGGTTGGAACTGGACCCTACCGCATCACGGAAAGGTCCGTAATAACTGGAAGCATACTTGGCCGAATAGGCCAATATCCGGGTATAGATCAGCCCTGACTGTTCAAGTGCTTCGCGAATTGCTCCAACTCTGCCGTCCATCATGTCGGAAGGAGCAACCATGTCGGCACCTGCTTCCGCGTGGGAGACGGCCTGTCTGACCAGCGTTTCCACAGTCTCATCGTTGAGTACGTAGCCACTGTCGTCGATGATGCCGTCTTGTCCGTGGGTAGTGTAAGGATCGAGTGCGACGTCGGTTATAATTCCCAGCTCTGGAAAGCGCTGCTTGAGTGCGCGCACGGCCCGTTGCACCAACCCATCTTCATTGAAAGCCTCGCAGCCGTCTTCGGTCTTGGTCGAGGGATCAGGCGAGGGGAACAGGGCGATGGCTGGTATATCCAGTTCAGTGAGTTCTCCGGCTTCCTTTAACAGCTCGTCAATACTGAGCCGAAACATATCTGGCATTGATTCGATCGGTTGCCGCTGTTGCTCACCTTCGACGATGAAGATCGGGAAAATCAGGTCGTCGACTGACAGGTGAGTCTCACGCATGAGCCTGCGGCTGAATTCATCACGTCGCATGCGCCGCATTCGGGTAACTGGGAATTTTCGATCGGAATCAGACACTTTGCTTTCCTATTCACTTTGGACACTGGGAAGTTAAAGGTAATATGGCTGGCATTGAAAGAAAAGAGACTCGGGTGGGTTCTTTAACCTGTGCAAACAACAAAGTCGCTGCAAGCATCAGTTTCTGAGCCCTTAATCAGCCTGATTCTTTCCTGTTGCACATCAGCCTAATCAAGGAAATAAAGCATTGAAGAATACAAAAATAGCCATTCTGGCCGTTCTGGCTGTGTTACTGGTCTGCTATTTCGTTTTTGACCTCGACAGGTTCCTCACTCTTGAATATGTCCAATCACAACTTGAGGCAGTCGAGCAGGTCAAGAATGAAAACTTTGCCCTGTTTGCTGCTGGTTATTTTGTAATCTACGTGCTGGTCACCGCGCTGTCGATCCCCGGAGCAGTGCTTATGACATTGCTTGGTGGTGCGGTATTTGGCCTGGCCTGGGGTGTCTTGTTGGTGTCCTTTGCCAGCAGTATCGGAGCCACGTTGGCCTTTCTTGTTTCACGAATTCTGTTGCGCGACTGGGTACAGAGCCGCTTTGGGGACTACCTGGCACCCATCAACAAGGGCATAGAAGGGGATGGAGCATTCTATCTGTTCAGCCTGAGGATGGTGCCGATCTTCCCGTTTTTTATGATCAATCTGTTAATGGGATTGACACCTATCACCGCAGGCTCCTTCTATCTCGTCAGTCAGGCAGGCATGTTTCTCGGCACCATAGTATTTGTTAACGCTGGTTCTGAACTGGCGCAGATCAGTTCTTTATCCGGCCTGGTGAGCGGACCGGTACTGTTTTCTTTTGCGCTGATCGGCCTGTTTCCGTTGCTGGCCCGGCTGGTCGTCAATTCGATCAAGCGCAACCGGATACTACGGCCATTCAAAAAACCCGAACATTTCGATGCCAACGTGGTAGTGCTCGGAGGTGGTTCGGCTGGCCTGGTGGCTTCGCTGATCGTCGCTGGTGCGAAAGCGCGGGTAGTCTTGATAGAAAAACACAAGATGGGCGGAGATTGTCTTAACACCGGTTGTGTCCCGAGCAAGTCGCTCATCCGCAGTGGCAGGATTTCCTCCTATTTGCGGCGCGCTTCCGAGTATGGCCTGCGTAATGTATCAGGTGAGGTGGACTTTCCCGCGGTGATGGAGAGAGTGCAGGGAGTAATAAAGGCAATCGAACCTCATGATTCCGTCGAGCGTTTTACTTCGCTGGGTGTTGATTGTGAAATTGGTGAGGCAAAGATACTTAATCCGTTTCAGGTCGAGGTCAACGGTCGAGTCATAAACACCCGTTCGATCATCATTGCTACCGGTGCACGGCCTTTGGTTCCACCTATTCCTGGTCTGGACCAGGTCGACTATCTGACCTCTGATACTATCTGGGAGCTACGTGAACTTCCAGAACGATTGCTGGTGATTGGTGGTGGACCGATCGGTTGTGAATTGTCTCAGGCTTTTAATAATCTAGGTGCAAAAGTGACCCAGGTGGATCAGGCGCCGAGGATTATGCCGAGAGAAGACGCCGAAGTGTCAGAGCTGGTTTCGGAACGCTTCCGGCAAGACGGTATTACAGTATTGACCAATCATCGGGTAATCGGATTCCGTTCCGGTGAAAACGGATCTGTGATGGAAGCGGAGCACAATGAAGAGAAAATCGAGGTCGAATTCGATCAGGTGCTGCTCGCAATCGGTCGCAAGGCCAACGTAGAAGGGTTCGGGCTCGAGGAGTTACAGATGCCGTTGACCAGGCAGGGCACCCTCGAGGTAAATCAGTACCTGCAGACTGCGTATCCAAATATTTACGCCTGCGGCGATGTGGTAGGACCGTACCAGTTCACTCACATGGCGTCATTTCAGGCCTGGTATGCAGCATTGAACGTCATGGCCGGCTGGCTTCGTAAATCCAGGGTCAACTACCGAGTTGTGCCGTGGGCGACGTTCACTGATCCGGAAGTGGCGAGAGTGGGTTTGAGCGAGCAGGAAGCTGAGGAACAGAACATTGCCTACGAAGTCACTCGTTATGAAATGACCGGTCTGGATCGGGCGCTGGCTGATCAGGAGGCTCATGGATTCGTTAAAGTGCTGACGGTGCCCGGAAAGGACAAAATCCTGGGCGTCACGATTGTCGGTTACCATGCCGGCGAGCTGATTTCCGAGTATGTGTTCGCCATGACTCATGGCATGGGACTAAAAAAGATTGCGGCCACCACCCATATCTACCCAACTCTTAGCGAAGCCAACAAGTTCGCAGCTAATGCATGGCGCAGTGCTCGGATGCCGGAGAAGTTCTTTCCGATTATGGAACGATTCTTTCGGTGGCAGCGGCGGGATTCTCAAAGGGTCGGTGCCTCGCTGGTGCAGGAAAAGGAGTAATCGATCCTTCGAGCGGCAGCAACCGGGGGGAGTTTGTTGCTGCTGACCACGACCGTCCCGGATTCCCTCGCTTCTATAAATGTCCTGGAAAGAAATGCCCTGGCAAGTGGTTATTTTTCTCCGTTCGACGCTGGTCTTTTTGCGCAGCAGCAACAAGGCCCCGCACTTGCGGCAATCTATGAATTACCACAGGACCAATAAATCGAGAATCACCCCTCACACCCGGTAGGCGTTCCACTCAGCCAGGTACTCTTCGAACTTCACTGTATCACTGGCTTCAATTTCCTTCTGGCGCTCCACCGAGACCGAACTGGCAGCTTCCAGCAAAGCAAGGTCCTTGCTGTCAATGGAGACATTGGACAGCTGGCGGCGATTTTCCAGGGACAATTCCATGGCGTAGCGGTAAAACGACTGGTTTGTCTCACTCATCCGGTGTAGCAGCTTTCCAGACGGGGTCAATACTGGATTGCGTACCTTTTCCTGTTGTTTTGCAAGGCTGGTCGTGTGTCCGCTGGTGGCCTGTGTTTCGTCAAGCAAGACAGCCGCATGTCCAATCCCGGTTAGCAGACTTTCAGCCCAGTCAGTCAGCTTCACAGGCTGGCCACGCCAGTTCAGCTCCAGTTGAGGGTCACGTCCACGGGCCACTGTGGCTTCCAGGTTACTGCCGATTTCCTTGTGTTCTGCCGGATTGCAGTCCGGACTTTCACTTAACAGGCAATACAGCAGGAAAGCATCCATGAATCTGGCTTGTTCGGCGCTGATGCCGATGGGATCGAATGGATCCAGGTCCAGCGCGCGCACTTCCACGTATTCGATGCCGCCGCGCAGCAGCGCCGACAGCGGGCGCTCACCTGCTTCCGCGGTGCGTTTGGGTCGAATAGTGCTGTAAAACTCGTTCTCCAGCTGCAACAGGTTGCTGTTGATCTGCAGCGGCTCGCCTCCGGGGCTCAAACCGATATCCTGGTAAGCCTGATAGGGAGTCTGCATGGCAGAGTTCAGGCTCTCCACATAACTGGTTAAATCGTTGTAGCAAATGAAAAGCGATTTTTGCGCTTCGCTTCTATATCCCAGGTCACCCATCCGCAGGCAGGTGGCGTAGGGCAGAAACAAAGTTCCGTTGTCGTATTCCTGTAAATTGTGCTGGCGATCCTTGGCGAAACACTTGCAGGTTACCGGTGACGCTCCGAACAGATACAGTAACAGCCAGCTGAAGCGGTGAAAATTGCGGATCAGATGCAGGTAGCGAGAAGTCCTGAATTCCTGCAGGCTGCCCTGATCCTGGCACTGCCGCTGAAAGGGCGGCCAGAATTCTTCCGGCATGGAAAAGTTGTAATGGATTCCCGCGATGGTCTGCATCAGACTGCCGTAACGGTGACTCAGGCCTCGACGGTACAGGGTCTTCAGGCGCCCAACGTTGGAACTGCCATACTGAGCCAGGGGAATGTCATCGAGATTACCGGTAGGACAGGGCATGCTGCAGGCCCAGAGTAATTCGTCATTTTCCAGATGCTGATAGGTAAAGCGGTGAATGGCATCCAGGAATTGTAGACAGTCTTCGATACTGTCATAGGCTGGAGTGATAAATTCCAGCAAAGCTTCAGAAAAATCCGTCGTGATATAGGGGTTGGTCAGGGCTGATCCCAACTCGATCGGATGAGAGGACAATGCAATGCTGCCCTCAGGCGATACGCGTAAGCTTTCTTTCTCGATCCCGCGGCGTACTCTGCCCCAATCTGATGGGAACTCCGCCAACTGGAAGTGCTCGAGACTTTCCTCAAAATGCCCGGCCAATGGGATACCTCGGTCTTTTCTGGTCACCGCCACACTGGCGATAAACTTGTTGCTCTTTTAATTCGATTCCGATGGATTCGATTCCGACTAATTCGATTCTGTCACCCAGTCTGCTTCAGCTGCGGACCTGCCGCAACAATCTCGTCGGCCACATCGAAGCGTTGCATATTTTCATGGAACTGTGCAATGAGGTTAGCGGCCTGTCGATCGAAAGCAGTTGGGTCTTCCCAGGTATTCCTGGGATTCAATACCCCGCTGTCCACCCCCGGAACCGACCTGGGGATATCCAGATTTAATCCTGCTAGATGTTCCGTCTCCACATCGTTCAGCGCACCACTTTGGATTGCAGCAATCAGAGCCCGGGTAGTGGGTATGTCAAATCGTTCTCCAACACCATAAGGACCTCCGGTCCAGCCGGTATTGACCAGGTACACCTGACTCCCGAAATCTTCAATTCGCTTGATTAACAGATCTGCATAGACACTCGCTGGCCTTGGAAAGAACGGCGCCCCAAAACAAACTGAAAAAGTGGATTTGATCGCTTCGTCGGCACCTGCTTCGGTAGAGCCAACCAGTGCCGTATATCCACTCAGAAAATGGTAGGCGGCCGCCTGTCTGGAAAGCATTGATAGCGGTGGAAGCACACCTGTCAGATCACAGGTCAGAAAGATGATCGCGCCTGGCTCGCCAGCTTGATTTTCAGGCACGCGCAGTGCCACGTGTTCCAATGGATAACAGGCGCGGGAATTCTCGGTCAGCGTGGTATCCTGATAATCCGCGATCCTGGTTTCATCGTCGATGATGACATTTTCAATTACTGTACCAAACCTGATGGCGTCCCAGATTACCGGTTCGTTTTTCTCGCTCAGGTTGACGCACTTGGCATAACAGCCGCCTTCAAGGTTGAACACACTGCCTTTGCCCCAGCCATGTTCATCGTCACCTATCAGCAGCCGGTTGACGTCGGCCGACAGGGTAGTCTTGCCGGTGCCGGATAAGCCGAAAAACAGACACACGTCACCGTCCTGGCCAACATTGGCAGAACAATGCATTGGAAGGACGTCTTTCTCCGGTAACAAAAAGTTCTGTACCGTAAACATGGATTTCTTCATTTCGCCAGCATAGCGCATGCCAGCCAGCAACACTTTGCGTTGGGCGAAGTGAATAATGACTGTGCCATCGCTGTTGGTACCATCCCGATGCGGATCACAGACAAACTCCGGAGCGCTCAATATCTGCCACTCCTTCTTACCTCGGGGATTATAGCTGTCGGTTCGGATGAACATCGTTCTGGCAAATAAATTGTGCCAGGCATACTGAGTCGTTACGCGAACTGGAATATAGTGTTCCGCGTCGGCACCCACGTGCAGGTCGGACACAAAATTGACCTTGTCGGACAGGTACTGTGTTACCCGGCCCCACAGTGTATCGAAAGCATCTGAATTAAATGGCTGGTTAACCGTGCCCCAGTCGATGACGTCAGCAGTGCTGGGTTCCTGAACAATAAAGCGATCCTTGGGGCTTCGGCCGGTGCGCTTTCCGGTTTCCACAACCAGGGCCCCGTTGTTAGTCAGCCGTCCTTCGTGATTCTGAATGGCCAGTTCGATGAGCTGGCTGATTGTGGAATTACGAAAGAGATTCGGGGCGGGATCTTCTGACGCGATCGTCATTGCTGGAATACCTGCATTACTGGCCGGCCCGCATTATGCCAAACAAGAAGGCGCCAAGTAAAAAGGTGCTACTCATGCTGTGACTCTTTGAATTGGTGAATCAGGCGCCTATCCCTTTTGCTTGGTCGTCTCTCGGTCTGCAGGTGACTTGGCAAGGATTTACGCTGTTCCATTTTCAATCGTCGCTGCTCAATACTTTCCGGAGTTTCTTCATAGAGCAGCTGGGCTTCAGCAGCACCACGTCGTTGTTCGGATAAGCCTTTTACAATAACAGTTTTTTCATCGTATCCCTGCCGGAGGGTGATTTTGAGTCCTTCGGTGATTTCCTTACCGGGCTTGGCCCGTGCACCGTCGCAATGGACCTTGCCACCATCTATGGCCTGCTTGGCAATTGCACGGGTCTTGTAGAAACGAGCTGCCCAGAGCCACTTGTCTAGCCTGACCTTGTTGTTTCTGCTGCTGGAATTCCGTTGCTCCATAACTAGTCTGACTGCACAGTTCTCGCATGCTTGCCATCGTGAACCGCAGGCATGATGTGTTCGAAATCGATGATCTGAGGATATTCTTCGAGTAGCAAGGGGTCCTGTTGGCTATCAGGCTGATGGATCCCATAGAGGTGACGGATACCCTCTCGGTCCGCCTGTCGCAGCACCGCCAGACTGTCATCGATCAGCATGGTGCGCTCGGGTTGGTAGTGCTCCAGCTCCATCAGCCTGGTCCAAAAACCGTGGTTCTCCTTGGCCAGGTGCAACACATGGGAGCTTATGGTGTTGTGAAAATATCTGTCGAGCCCGGTATGTTGCATTTTCAGATAAAGGCTGTCGGGATGCGCGTTGGTGATCAGTAGAATGCGTTTATCCAGGTGTCGCAGATTGACCAGCAGATCGATGACATTCGGGCGGATGGCAATTTTGTGCTTAACTTCGTGCTTCAGTAAAGTGATGTTGAGCTGGAGCCGCTCGGCCCAGAAGTCCAGGCAGTACCAGTTCAAAGTTCCGCGCAGTTCGGCATACATCTCATGCAGCCTGGCGCTGGCGGTTTCCACGCCTATCCCCTGGGATCTGGCCCAGGCTCCGGGCAGGAATATTTGCCAGAAGTAATTGTCAAAATGCAGGTCCAGCAGCGTACCATCCATGTCGAACATGACCGTATCGATTTGTGACCATGGAGGCATCTGACTGGCTTCCGTATGGCTTTCGTCCGCTAGTTCACGCATAGTATGGGTGGATCAATAATCCCGATTCAGGAATTTAACAATGAACGACAACGACCTGCTGATTTTAGCCGATCAGATTGCACAGTCTGCCGGCCAGGAGATACTCGCAGTTTACAACAAGACCGGCAACATTGATGTTACTGTCAAAGAGGACAATTCACCTTTGACGGAAGCAGACCGCCGCGCTAACAAGGTAATTGTAGCCGGTCTAAGTGAAGCGGTATCGGAAATCCCCATTCTGTCCGAAGAATCCGAACAACTGGACTTTTCCGAGCGTCGCGGCTGGGACCGCTACTGGCTGGTGGATCCCCTCGACGGCACCAAGGAATTCATCAAGCGTAACGGCGAGTTTACTGTCAACATCGCCCTGATCGAACAGGGGCGGCCACTGCTTGGTGTCGTTCATGTTCCCGTGACCGGTGTAACTTACCGAGGGCTGTGCGGGGTTGGTGCCAGCAAAACAGCAAATGGCACCAGCATAGCCATTAATTGTCGTCGAATCGAACCGGGGCAGAAAGCCTTGAAGGTGGTAGCCAGTCGCAGTCATCGTGCCCCCGAGCTGGATGGTCTGCTCGACAGGATACGCAGCCAGTTCAGCGACCTGGAACTGGTGAGTATGGGTAGTTCTCTGAAAATTTGCCTGGTTGCCAGTGGCGAAGCCGATTTGTATCCGCGACTCGGTCCGACCTGCGAGTGGGATACTGCGGCTGCCCATGCTGTGTTGCTGGCCGCCGGGGGCTCGTTAGTAGATCCACAGTTCAATGAGCTGCGCTACAACAGCAAGGCAGAGTTGCTAAATCCCTATTTTACCGCCATGGCAGATAGCGATTTCCCCTGGCAACAGTTCTTCAGCTGAAGGAACCTTGTGTGGTGACCAGAGTACTTTCATAATCGGCTACATAATCGACCAGAGGTTCCTCAATCTCTTTCTTTTCCTTACTACGAGGGGTGAGTCATGAAGCATTATCTGGGATTAATGCTGGTTTCCCTGCTGGTAGCGTGTGGCAGTGATGAAACATCCAATGGCAACATGTCGACCACAAGCATCGGCAATATCGATGCCGGGTTAGACACGCAGCGGCTGACGGACTGGTTTGATGAACAATTCGACGAGATGCTGCAATTCAGCCCGGAATTCAAAACCCGCCTGGGCGACAAATCCGATTACGACAAACTGGATGACCGCTCAGTCGCAGCTCAGGAACGGCAGCTGGAGTGGCGACGCAACAGCGTCGCCGAGATGCGCGATCTGTTTGACTACCAGACCCTGACGCCAGATGGTCAGTTATCATGGGATCTTTGGGAATACAACCTGCAAATGGCAGAGCAGGGCCGCCCTTACTGGGGGCATGGTTATATTTTCGGGCGCGGCGGACCTCATGCCGGTCTGCCGAATTTTCTTATCAATTTCCACCAGGTGGACACAACAGACGACGCGCAGGCTTATATCGCCAGGTTGGAGGAGTTGCCACGAGTGTTCGACCAGTTACTGGTTCGTTCCCGTGCGTCGGCCGCCGAAGGAATCAGACAGCCACTGTTCGCATACGAATATGCCCTGGACGAAATTGCCAGAATAACGACTGGCAGTCCGTTTGACGAGAACCAAGACTCACCCCTGTGGGCGGATTTGCAGCGCAAGGTGAATCAGCTTGCAGCAACGGGAGAGTTAGACCAAGAACAGGCCGAGGCACTGCTGTCTGACGGGCGCCAGGTGTTGGCTGGACCGGTCGCTGCAGCCTATGGGCGGGTAGCTGATTGGCTGCGCGAAGACATGACCAGCAGTGAAGCGAATGCCCGGGGAGTATGGAATCTCCCGGCTGGCGAGGCTTATTATAATTATCGTTTGCGGCTGATGACGGGCCTGGATCTGACTGCCGATGAAATTCATGACATTGGCCTTTCCGAAGTGGATCGCCTGACGGCAGAAATGGAATCGATCAAGCGTAGTGTCGGTTTCGAAGGTTCCCTGCAGGAATTCTTCCTTTTCATGCGGCAAAGCGAGCAGTTCTATTTCCCTAATACCGACCAGGGTCGGCAGGCCTATCTGGATCTGGCCAATGACTACCTGAGTACCATGAACGACAGACTACCCGAATACTTTGGCAGGCTGCCTCTGGCCGGCCTGGAAGTTCGCCGGGTGGAAGCCTTCCGGGAACAGGACGGTGCGGCGCAGCATTACATGGCGGGCTCCCCGGATGGATCCCGCCCCGGCGCGTTCTACTCACATCTGTCTGACATGAACGCCATGCCCATCTATCAACTGGAAGACGTGGCATACCACGAGGGCAGCCCGGGACACCATATGCAGATTTCCATACAGCAGGAACTTACAGACATCCCCCGCTTTCGAACCCAGTCACGGAACACCGCCTACACAGAGGGCTGGGGGCTGTACGCTGAGTACCTGGCCAAAGAGATGGGTTTTTTCCAGGACCCGTATTCGGATTTCGGGCGTCTGACCGGCGAAATCTGGCGTGCCATACGATTGGTGGTGGATACCGGTATTCATGCCAAACAATGGACAGAGGAGCAGGCAGTCACCTATATGCTGGGAAATTCGCCTCTGGCTGAGGGAGCGGTGCGCTCGGAAATCCAGCGTTATATTACTGGTCCGGGGCAGGCGACTGCCTATAAGATTGGTATGATGCAATTCCTGGATATGCGCGAGCAGGCCCGGGAAGCATTGGGGGATGAGTTCGATATCAGAGAATTCCACGACGTAGTGCTGGGCGCAGGCGCCCTGCCGATGCCAATTCTGCGCACACAGGTTGAGCGTTGGATTGACAGACAGCAAATCTTAAGGTGATACGAAAAGAGCTCACGGGAGGTCAGATGAAAATAACGATAGCAACAATAACTTTGCTGGCGATGCTTGTTTCGCCGCTGGCTGCCTATGCACAGGATCTCAACTTCGGCGCGCCGGAAGAGGTGGGTCTGTCCAGTGCCAGACTGGATGCCGCAACGGCCAGGTTGCAACAACACATCGACGATGGTGATATTGCTGGAGTGGTTGCTGCGGTGGCCCGCGACAGCAAGATTGTTTATTTCGAATCACTGGGTCTGCTGGATATCGAAGATTACAAGCCCATGGTGGACAATGCCTTGTTTCGCCAGTATTCCATGAGTCGGCAGATCACCAGTACCGCTATCATGATGCTGGCTGAAGAAAAGCTGCTAAGTGTAGATGATCCGGTCAAACAGTATCTGCCGCAGTTCGAACCACAGCAGGTTTTTCTGGATGCCCGTAACCCGGACATGAGTCAGACACGGGAGCGAGTCGGTGACATTACAATCGCGCATCTGTTGACACATACTGGGGGGCTCGGTAGCCGCAGCATGCCTGTTTACCGGGAAAATAATGTGCGAGACCGTAACATCGCTCTGCCTGTGATGACGGATAACGCAGCACGTGTCCCACTATTTTCCGACCCTGGCACTGAATTCCGTTATGGCATATCGGCAACCATTCTTGGTCGTATTGTGGAAATCGTTACCGGAATGCCGTTTGAACAATACCTGCAGAGGAATCTTTTCGGTCCCCTCGGAATGTCTGATACTGTTTTCTGGGCGGATCCATCGAGAGTGGATCGCCTGGTTACTGTGTATCGGCCAACCGATGGCCGCCTGGTGCCGTACCAGATCGAGACTGTTCCTTTTACCGAGCAGCCCAGGCTTATCGAGGGCGGGGTCGGCTTGCTTTCCACCGTAATGGATTACCTGCGTTTCTCTCAAATGTTGCTCAACCAAGGTGAGCTGAACGGTATCCAGGTTCTGAATGGAAATACTGTTGAGCAGATTTTCGCCAATGCAGTTCCTGACAGCATTTTGCCACTCAACACCAGAGGATATTGGGTCGGATCTGGCTGGTCGCTGGGCGGTTTTAATGTGGTAATAGATAATACGACTTACAGTTACCCGGTCAGCAACGGCACAATATGGTGGGATGGCTCAGCGGGCACGCGCTATTTTATCGACAAAGAGCAGAACATGATCGTGGTTATCATGGCGCAGTTATCACCGGCCAGTGGCAACGGCTTTCGCGAGAATTTCAAGCGCCTGGTCGAAGACGCAGTTATCGAACATCGATAAGCTGGTGAAAAAGGCACCTGGCTCTAACAGGAAAGCTGGATATGAGTGACCTGCAAGCATTGCTGGAGCGCAATCGGAAGTGGGCGGATGACGTTAAGCAAGCGGATCCGCACTTTTTCAGCCGTCTTGCAGAGCAGCAGAATCCCGAGTATCTATGGATAGGTTGCTCCGACAGTCGTGTGCCTGCCAATCAGATCGTCGATTTGTTGCCCGGTGAGGTATTTGTCCACCGTAACATCGCCAATCTGGTAGTGCACACGGACCTGAATTGCCTGTCCGTTATTCAGTTCGCCGTGGAGGTGCTACGGGTCAAACATATTATCGTTTGTGGGCATTACGGATGCGGCGGCGTCAAGGCAGCACTGGACAGTGAGGACCATGGGCTGATTGACAACTGGCTGCGTCATATCAAGGATGTGTACAGGACGCACCAGGCCAGAATAGAGACAGCGCAATCTGAGTCACAGCGGCAGGACCTGCTTTGCGAGTGTAATGTTATTGAACAGGTTGCCAACGTTGCCTATACCACTGTGGTACGAAATGCCTGGAGCGCGAATCAGGAGCTGACAGTCCACGGTTGGATTTACAATATCGCCGATGGCATTCTGAAGGACTTGAAAGTCAGTGTGGCAAGTGCTGAGGCGGCCCCCTGGGATTCCGCTTCGAGCCGGTAAGGAGATGTTCTGAAAATAGCAACCCGAGCTCAATCCTGTGTGACTTAGAAGTTACCTCTTACGGATATTGAAAAACTGGGGCCGTTGGTTGTGCAGTAGCGTTCAATTTCTTTAAGATTTCCATCTCTGAGGTAACCGGAATAGCGTTTTCTTTCGTAGCAATTTTCGACGTCATAGGCATTATTCACCTGAAAGCGATAAGTTAAGTCCCGATATCCCACTTTCTCTGCGAAAAGTTCAAGGTTAGGTCTGATCTTGCCAGATCCGTAAAAGATTACGTTGTCGATATCGTAGCGGACACGGTTACCTCCGGTGCCGCCAACACCGCCGATTCCGTCCTGGAAGTTAAATCCGTAGCTTAATCTCTGCTCTGGAATATCATGACGAAACCCAAGCCGATAACCGCCGCGATCATAGGGGATGATGGTTCGCTTTTTGCCAATTAGCGGATCGTAGAGGTAGGCATCTTCGAGATTCAATCCCGCTGTAACCAGGGCTTGCGGTAAGTTGAGGAATCCCAGCCTGATACTGGCGTTAAGGTATAAACCGAAGATCTTGCCGTCACCCACATTGCCGTTGGCACTGATTGGTCTGTCTGGATCTGAGGTTACATCTACCCTGCCAATCGAATTTTCCACGTCGAAATAGAACAGACGTGAATTCAGTACGCCGCCATCATTAGGCAGGCGGTAATCAAGGTTGATGTTATAGCGCCAGGTTTCCTCCTGTTCGATTTCGGGATTTCCGGCAATTGTATCCTGATCCTCATCTTGCGGATTCGTGTTTGCTGAAAAGTCTGCGAAGCTCAGCTGAGAAACAACTTTTTCAGCAGACATTCTGAGTTGAAAGTTACTGTTAATATCGAATCGAAAATCCAATTTTGGTTTCAGAAAGTTGAAATCCCGCTTTTTATTTATCTCGCCAGTCTGTTCGATCTCTGACAATTCATAGAGCATGCTGCTTTCCAGCGACATGCGCGAATTGATCTGCCAGTTATGGATAGCAAATCCTTCGTAGCGGATTTCCTCGACGGTAGACACGGAGTTGGGAGGATTGGCAGGCACAAGACCACCGTACTCCGGAGTGGGGGATCCAGGAATCGGTAGTCCCAACTTCAGTTTTGAATCCTGGATTGTCTGGGCGCCTTCAATACCCAGTTCCAGATTCTGCCGTTCGGCAACATCCCAGGCATAGGATGTGCGGACAATTTTCTCCCGGTATCGGCTATCAGTATCCAGGAACAGATTTTTTACTTCTTCGCTGTCATTCTCCGTTGAAAGAAACCTTTCTCTGGTTACTGCATCATTCTTTTCATTAACAATGAACAGAAATTTAAATTGTCCTCCGTCATCGAAATCGTGCTGGTAGTCTCCGCCAATTTCCCAATTGTCGGAGGAAGCCGGCAGCTCCTCTCTTTCGAATATTACGGGATTCGGGCTGGGTTTCAGGTCTGTAATAACCCGCAACAATTCAGTCGGTGGATCGCTCTCACCGTATAGTGCATTGAATGCGACTCTATCGGAGTCACTGGGCTGATAAACCAGATTGGAGTTGATGGAAATGTTCTGTTGATCGCGGAATCTGTCATAGGCGCGGGTCTCGTTCAGTGTAGTATCAGGCAAAACGCTGATTTCGAAACTTTCCAACGCTTCATAATTGCTTCTTACATCGGCACTGAGCAGGTAGTTGAGCTGACCACTCTGGCCACTGAGAGCAAACGAACCGGTTGGGTCTATTGTGCCGTCGCGAAAATGCGTCACGCCAAATTCGCCTGAGAGAACAGTGGATGACAAGGATTCCAGCAATACGATATTGACCAGCTGACCCACGTTCTGTACATCGAGATCGCCTGAGGTCCCGCGGACGATTTCTATGTAATCCACCTGGTCGGCTGTAATCCTGTTCAATTGTGATCTTGCTTCATTCGCCTTACCTGCCAGGCGTTTGCCATTGATCAAAATCTGGTCGCCGGCACCCAGGCCACGATTATTTCCGCTACTGAATCGACCTGCCGGGTCTTCGTCCAGGGCGAGGCCGATACCAGGGATTCTGTTCAGCATGTCGTTGACGGAAACAGGCGCGAACTGAGTGAAATAGTCTGCCGGGTAAGTTACCGTGCTTTCGCTGGAATCCTGCGACTGTGCCAGCACAATGTGGGGGAAAGCTAAGATCAGGGCCAAAAATTGGGGTAATAGGAGAATTGCGACTGAGTTACGATAGATGGGATTCATACTGGTTATTTATTCTATGTTTTGACAATGCTAATCGTATTTGTCCCCGTTCACGACTCACGCCAGCTACCGCCCGGATCCTGGGCTGGCACTGTTTATTCTCTTGTTGTATGCGGTTAGGTCAAATAGGTGGACAGTTGTCGGTGGTATGTTTATGCTTTTTTGACTATTTAAAGAACAACTAAAGAATATTTAAAGCCTATTTTAGGCGGCGTCTATTATGACAGTTCCTGAGCAGGACGAACAGAACAAGAAGGGCACTCCTCCCCCTACCATTCCACCCTCCCTGCAGCGCTGGATGGATACCTTTATTATTCTGCTGCTGTTTTTTACACTATTCTCATTCTTTGATTTCGGTAACCAAGGGCAGGTGGACATTGCCTATTCCGAGTTCAAGGAGCGTTTACGCAGCGATCAGGTTGCCAGCATCAGCATTCGGGGGGATCGTATCGACGGTACCTATCGATTCACCATCGAGGACGCCGACGATTTTACTACCACATTCCCGCCTATGGACGACGATGATCTTTTTCCGCTGCTCGAAGAAATGGACGTGGAGGTGCGGGTCAGTTCCGATGAGCAGTCCATGTGGACCCTGTTGCTTATCAATTTGCTGCCATGGATGCTACTGATCGGTATTTTCATGCTGAGCGCCAGGATGCTGCGCGGTGGTGGTTTAGGAGGTAGAGGCTCGCCGGGCGGTGTTTTCAGCTTTACCAAGTCCAAGGCCCGCATGACCAGGGGTGAAGATATCAAGATTAGCTACGACGATATCGCCGGCTTGAAACATGCTAAGGAAGATCTCGCTGAGGTTATCGATTTCCTCAGGAATCCGGACAAGTACCGTCGTATTGGTGCCAAGATTCCCAAAGGCATTCTGCTAATAGGCCCCCCGGGCACCGGCAAAACCTTGCTGGCAAGAGCAACCGCAGCAGAAGCAGGTGTCCCGTTTTTCAGCATTACCGGTTCTGAATTCGTGGAGATGTTTGTCGGTGTCGGTGCATCCAGGGTGCGTGATATGTACAAGCAGGCGAGAGAGGTGGCTCCGGCCCTGATTTTCATCGATGAGATCGATTCTGTAGGGCGAACCAGGAGCAGTGCCGCCGGAATCGGCAACGATGAACGGGAGCAGACTCTCAACCAGATTCTGGCGGAAATGGACGGGTTTACCGGTGACGAAGCGATCGTTGTGATCGCCGCGACCAACAGGCCGGACGTACTCGATACCGCGCTTACCCGTCCTGGCCGCTTTGATCGTAAGGTGGTGCTGGATCTGCCACAGCGAGAGGCGCGGCTTGACATTTTAAAGGTGCATGCATCCAAAGTGATCATGGCGGACGATGTGGACCTGGATCGCATCGCAGCAGGCACCGTGGGATTCTCCGGGGCGGACCTGGCCAACCTGATTAACGAGGGAGCCCTGTTGGCGGCCCGGGACGGTAAGGAGCAGGTCGACAACAGCTACCTGGAGCGAGCTCGGGACAAGGTCATTCTGGGGGAGGCGAGGGAATCACTGTTAACTGAAGAGGAGCGAAGAAGGACTGCTTACCATGAGGCAGGCCATGCCCTGACCGCTTTTCATATGCCGTACGCAGATGCGCTGCGTAAAGTCAGTATTATTCCGCGGGGAATGTCACTGGGTTTTACCGAGCAGACACCGAAGGAAGACAAGCTGAACTATGGGCAGCACTACCTGGAAGATCGTATCTCCATCATGCTGGGCGGCCGCTGTGCCGAGAAACTGGTGTTTGACGAAGTCAGCTCCGGTGCTGCCAACGACCTGCAGCAGGCTACGACTCTGGCACGCCATATGGTGACCGAGTGGGGAATGACCGAGGAACTGGGTCCTTTAAGTTTTCAGCACCCGGAACAGACTTTTCCCGGGCAGGAACTGGTTCTACGTAAGGACTATAGCGAACATACTGCCGAACTGATCGATGAAGAGGTGTCCAGACTGGTGCGGGAAAACGAACAGCGCACCCTGGATACGCTCGGTGCCCATCGGGAAGAATTGGATGCCATCGCGGAAGCCCTGCAGGAAAATGAAACCCTGACGGATAAGGACATCCGCGAGCTGCTTGAGCCATTCAAAGAAAGCAAGGACAGCGTACCGGCGGTTGATTGAGTTCCAGGGTTTTACTTGTGGGCGATCGGCTTGTCGGTAAATAGAAAGTCTCGCAGTTCCTTGTCAAATGTTGGGCTTCGGCGGCGTATCCACTCCAATACCATTGCCGCATGTTCCATTTCCTCGTCGCGATTATGCGCGAGAATCGCTTTCAGTTCATCGTCCTTGCAGGCATCGACACGCTGGTTGTACCAGTCAACTGCTTCCAGTTCTTCCATCAGAGAAACGATTGCTCGATGCAGGTTGCGGGTTTCGTCGGAAAGTTCTTCAATTGGTTCGTGGTATCCTTCATTTGCCATATGCTTTTCCCTCTGAATTTGTGAGTAACATAATAATGGAAATTTTTCCCGAGTCTAACATGGTTGAATTCAGTCCATAACTCATTGCCTTTGAAGCGTTGCTTCGAAATTGACATGACACAGATACCTACTATCAATACTGAACGATTGGTGCTGCGTCCTTTTCAACTGGACGATGCGGCAATCGTGCAACGTCTTGCCGGTGCCTGGGAAGTGGCAGATACCACTGGCAACTTACCTCACCCATATGAAGACGGTATGGCGGAGAGTTGGATAGCCGGACATGAGGAATCTTTCAAGGCCGGAGAAACAGCCACTTTTGCGGTAATCCTGGCTCCTGCCGGCAGCCTGGTGGGAGCCATTGGTCTAACCTTGGACCAGGGCTATCAGGGAGAGCTGGGTTATTGGATAGGATTACCTTTCTGGGGCAAAGGATATTGTACCGAGGCTGGCAGGGCCATGCTGGTATTTGCTTTTAATGACCTGAAATTGCAGCGGGTCCACGCACAGGCATTGAAGCGCAACCCGGCCTCGGCCAAGGTAATGCAGAAGCTGGGCTTTAGCTACGAAGGTACTCGCCGCCAGCATGTTCTGAAATGGGGGAAACCCGAAGATGTAGTTCTTTATGGCTTGATGAAAGTAGACTATCTTGCAACGCTGGAGCAGTAGCTGAAAAATATTTCTGAGCCGTGTTATTAGCCGATTCAGATTGATCACCCAAGAGAGCTGTAACGAGGACTGTAACGAGGACTAAAAAGAGGACATATAAAGAGGGCTGAACATGTCACAAAATCAAGAGAATGAAATCGAAAACAACCGCACCGAAGACTCCAGATCATTTCTCAAAAAAGATGCGGAAGAGGTTGGCAAGAGCCTTATTGAGCGTATCAGGACAGCGATCACCAAGCCCATTACCATGACAATTGCTGCGGCAGTCTTCGTTCTGACCCTGGGCGTTGAGTACGGTTTTTCCAGAATAATGGATGCGTTGTGGGAAGTGGAACCCCCGGAAGAGATCGTGCGTTTGAACAGTGAGTTACAGTCTTCAACGGGTCAGCTCAGGGAAACCTCGGAAGATTTGCAGGGTCTGGTTTCTCGAATAGATACCGCAGCGATTGAAGATCCACGCCTGCGTGAGCAATTGGAACAATTGAATCAACGGTTGCTGGGGTTCAGTGAGCTGGTTGATAGCACCTCTGCCAACTCGAGCCGGGTGGCAACGCTGTCTCAAACATTACAGGATGACTACGTACGTCTAAAGGAGCGTTCTGACGGTAATATCGATAGTGTGCCGGATCTTATGCTGAGTGGAGGTGAAGCTGTAATGCTTTGTAACGGTCTGACTGCATTCGGTGTCCGCCAGTTGCAGCAAGGCAGAGTCTGGTACAACGTGTCAGATCGGCGAGACGATGTAGTATCCGGAAGTCGTATTCAGATAGGCGAGCAAGCCTATTTGGATTTCATGGGAGTGCGGGACGGTCAGGCCATGTTTAAAGTGAATTGTGACGGCATGGGTTAGCCTGGGAACCGTCCCAGGTCAGTGGATTGGAAGCACGCACAATACCTTTTGATCTGGCCTAGGGTTGGACCTGGTTTCTGTATCGTAGCATTTCCCGATTCAGTTGGCTTAGTTCAGTTATTCCCATAAGCTTCATATCCCGTTCGATCTCAACTTTCAGGTTTTGTAACGCACGTTCTACACCGGGTTGCCCCGCAGCCGCCAGCGCATAAAGATACATTCGACCCCCGGAGCAGGCTTTGGCACCGGCTGCCAGAGCTTTCAGCACATGGGTGCCGCGCCGGACACCACCATCCAGAATTACGTCGATGCGATCTCCAACTGCGTCACTGATCTCGGCAATCTGATCGAATGGAGATCGGGAGCCATCCAGCTGTCGACCGCCGTGATTGGATATCATGATGGCGTCTGCTCCAATATCTACGGCTTTCTGTGCGTCGCTTACACTCATGATTCCTTTAAGGCAGAAAGGTCCTCCCCATTTGGCCCGCAACGCTTCGGCATCATTCCAGTTCATGGACTGGTCCAGCATGGTGGCAAAGTAGTCGCCAATAGAGACAGCCACGTTGGAACCCTGTTGCACGAAATCTTTTAGTTCCGCCAGTTCAAATGCATCACCAAAGAAGTAGTCCGTGGTCCAGCCCGGGTGGAAAGCAAAACTGGCAAGGCTCTGCAAGGTCAGTTTTGGTGGAGAAGTAAAGCCAGTGTACAGGTCCCGTTCCCGATTGCCGCCGGTAATAGTGTCTACGGTAAGGGCCAGGGCATCAAAACCGGCCGCCTGGGCGCGTTCAACCATGGCGTCGTTTAGACCCCGGTCTTTATGAAAATAGAACTGGAAAAGTTTGGGTGTGGAAATCATGTCGCCGATTTCTTTCAGGGAGACAGTCCCGAGAGCGGAGACACCAAACATGGTGCCGAATTTTTCCGCGGCACGTGCAACAGCACGCTCGCCATCACGATGGAATAATCGCTGCAAGGCAGTGGGCGAACAGAAGATTGGCAGCGCCAGCTTCTGACCCATAACAGTGACTGACATGTCCACGTTTTCTACACCAGCCAGCACCTGGGGCACCAGGTCGCACTCCTCAAAGGCCTGGGTATTGCGTCGGTAAGTCACCTCATCATCCGCCGCCCCGTCAATATAGTGGAAAATGGGGCCGGGAAGGCGTTGTTTGGCCAGCAGGCGCAGGTCATGCACGTTGTGGCAATTTTTCAGTCGTCGGAACATGGGAACACAGCCAATGGGTTTGTGAGTAAATTGCGGTTGATTATAGGTGCACTGGGGCGCGCAGTGGAAATGTCGCCGGCATACAGCTTGCTGTCAAGTTGGCGCAATAATATCCCCAAAACATGGTTTTATTTGGCTTTTCGCCATAAACTAAAAACCTTTTTGCCCATTTATCAGTGAGAACCTTAAAGGAATAGCCAATGAACACAATCAAGAAACTAGCAACAGTGGCGTTCAGTGCCGGTCTGTTGGCCTTCAGTGTGAATCTGAACGCCCAAGGCACTGCGGATCTGGTAGCCAACGCGCTTGTTCACGGAGACCGGCCGGAAGCTGATGTTGCCGATGATGCCCGACGTATGCCGCTCGAAGTGCTGGCTTTCGCTGGACTGCGCCCGGGAATGATAGTATTCGAGCTGGAGGCCGGTGGCGGTTACTACACCGAAATCATGAGTCGGGTAGTAGGCCCTGCGGGCTCCGTGGTCATGCACAATCCGCCAGCATTTGACAGCTTTCTGGGAGAAGCCATACCAGCGCGGGTTGTCGACAACAGGCTGTCAAATGTCAGTGTCAGCCGCACCAATTTCGATACCCTGGAAGCGGCAGACAATTCTGTGGATATGGTGACCTGGATTCTGGGGCCTCATGAACTGGGATTTGAACCCGGTGGTGAGACACTGGGTGATGCCGACAGTGCATTCTCGGAAATTGCACGCATTCTTAAGCCCGGAGGGCTGTTCCTGGCTATCGACCATCTCGCCCAGGATGGAACTGGCGTGGAAGTGGGCGGTACATTGCACAGAATCAGTGACGAATTGGTTACTGAGCACGCACAGGCCGTTGGATTAACCGTGTTGCGCAGTTCCAACCTTCATAAGAACGAAAATGACCCGCTGGACAGTAATGTTTTTGATGATTCGATAGCAGGCAGAACCAGCAAGTTCGTGGTGCTGTTTCGAAAGTAAACAAACTTAGGAGAACGTGGCTTCGCGCACGTAGGAGAAAACAATGAAAAAGCTACTCATTACTTTAATAACCACTTTCTGTGTGTCAGCCATTGGTGTGGCCAACGCCCAACAGGCACCGGCACCCTGCGGTCCGGCTGGTCAGTTGTCCTCGGAACTTGCTGCAGATGTAGCAAGCGATGCCCGCTGTTTCGAACTGCGTATGTACACCGCACAACCTGACGAGAATGGTGACCATGGTATCGGTGAACTTCATCAACGCTTCCGTGAACAGGAAGTAGGCATATTCGAAAGGCTGGGTGCTGAAGTTATCGCGGTCTGGCAACGGCTTGACGATCCCAATACACTGGTTTGGATGCTGGCCTATCGCGACCGAGCCCATCGCACCGAGGTGTGGGATGCATTCCGTACCGATGCCGAGTGGCTCGCGCTGCGGGAAAAATATCCAGTGCGTGTATCCGCCGAAGTCTACATGATGAGCAATACCGACTACTCGAACCTAAAGTAGACGCCAGAAAACAGGGACAGAGCCAGCAAATCTGTCCCTGTTTCCTCTTTGATTGAAACAGAGGGACACGCTATCCAACGAACGATGCTTTCTTAACCTGCAATATAGGGGCAGTCGAATCATGACTACCGATAGTAAGAACGGATTATTGAGCCGCCACAGACTGCTTCCACGCCTCGTTTTTGGCACGCTGGTGGCGATGGCTGTGACTGCCGGCAGCCTGGCCCAGGATAATCTCATCCCCAACGGGATTGCCGACGATCGCCGGGATGCTTTTGCTTTTACCAATGGCCGTATTTTTCAAGCGAATGGTGAGATTCTTGAAAATGGCACACTGTTAATAAGCGAAGGTCGAATCCAACAGGTAACCGCTGGCAACCAGGTACCTGCAGGTTATTTTGAGATTGATCTGGATGGGCGCTATGTCTATCCAGGCCTGATCGATGTCTATACAGATTACGGCCTGCCTGAACCGGCGCAAGTGAACGACCCCAACGGTCGTGCGGAAAACCTGTTTGCTACCGAGCAGGCGTTTAACGTCAACGACGCCATCAAATCCCAGTTCCGCACCAGCACCACTTTCAGTCCAGCTGAAGAAGCACGCAAGTCACTGCGTGACATGGGATTCTCTTCAGTACTCAGCTTTCGCGCTGATGGCATTGCGCGTGGCACCTCGTCGCTGATTACCCTGGGTGATGAAAGGGCCAATGAATCAATCATTGTCCCGGACCTGGCTGCCCACTACTCACTGGACAAGGGAACTTCTGTGCAATCCGTGCCCGGATCCCTGATGGGATCGGTGGCGCTGTTGAGGCAAACCCATCTTGATGCTGATTGGTTCGCGGCACAGGATCCAAGACCATTCACCGATGAATCACTGGAAGCCTGGGTGCGCAACCAGGATCTGCCCCAGATCATGGAAGTCGAGAACTGGCAGATGGCGTTGACTATGGACCGGGTAGGGGATGAGTTCTCCACCCAATACATACTTAAGACTGCAGGCGACAGCTACAAACAGCTCGATCTGATTGGCGACACCGGTGCGGCACTGATAGTTCCGATCGATTTTCCCGGTGCACCAGCCGTGGATGATGCGGTTGAGAGCAACGAAATTTCAATGGCTGAATTAAAGCACTGGGAGCTGGCTCCCCATAACCCGGCAATGCTGGCGGAAGCTGGTGTCCCGTTCGCTATCACCAGTGCTGGTTCCGGAGAAGAATTCTGGACAAACCTGCGTGAGGCAGTGGCAAAGGGCCTTCCTCCTTCGACTGCCATACAGGCGATAACCTTGCACCCGGCCCGGATTCTAGGGGTGGAAGATAAAGTAGGACAACTGGTCCCTGGCACGCTGGCGAATTTCCTGATCAGTTCTGGTCCGTTACTGGACGAAGATTCTGTGCTGCTGGAAAACTGGATTCATGGTCAACGCTACCAGCTTGCCACTGATCAGAATGGGCGCGCGGGCCAGTATCGGCTGACTGTCGGCGCCAGCGTCTACGACTTGGAACTTTCCTTCAGCGAAGGAGAAGCAGAAGCAAGCCTGACTGAACCAGAAACTGGTGTCGATATCGAGATCGACGATGAGTTCATTACCCTGAATTTCGTCAGCGATGAAAACGGCAATAAGACGCGTCTGGCCGGCTGGCCTGAAGACGATGGCTGGCGTGGCAACGGTAGCCTTCCGGATGGTTCACCGGTGAACTGGACGCTGGTGCGAAATGGAAGCCTTGTGACCGAACAAGATAATGCGGTCGCAGAATCGCAGCAGGTAGAACAGGGCCCGGTAATCTATCCCTTTGCCGCCTACGGCCGCGAAACTATTCCGCAGCAGCAGGATATGGTGATTCGTAATGCCACTGTCTGGACCAACGAAGATGCCGGTGTAGTTATCACTGACGTGCTGGTGAGAAACGGCAAGATCGCTGCTGTAGGTCCAGACCTCGCTGCTGGCGGTGTGCTGGAAGTGGATGGCTCGGGCAAACACCTGACGCCAGGCATCATCGACGAACACTCTCACATTGCGCTGTTCAATATCAACGAGAGAGCAACCAATTCCGGCGCAGTACGGATGCCGGACGTGGTCAATTCTGAGAACATCAACATTTACCGCAATCTGGCAGGTGGAGTGGTGGCGGCTCAGCTGCTGCATGGCTCAGCCAATCCAATTGGTGGCCAGTCGGCGCTGATCAAAATGCGTTGGGGTCTGCCACCAGAGGGCTTGTTGATCGAGGATTCTCCCAAGTTCATCAAGTTTGCTCTGGGAGAGAATGTCAAACGCAGCACCAATCCGGCATCGGTTCGTTATCCACAAACCCGTATGGGTGTCGAGCAGGTATTTGTCGATGCCTTCACCAATGCACGCGCTTATGAGCAGGCCTGGAATGACTACAATAGCCTGTCGGCTCCCGCTCGACGGAACGCCATCAGACCCAGGCGGGACCTGGTGCACGAGACCATGCTGGAGATACTCAACGGCGAACGCTATGTGACTGCACACTCTTATGTGCAGTCTGAAATCAACATGCTGATGCACGTGGCGGACAGTTTCGATTTCAACATCAATACTTTCACTCATATCCTCGAAGGCTACAAGGTTGCCGACAAGATGGCGCGCCATGGTGCCGGGGGTTCCACTTTTTCGGACTGGTGGGGATACAAGTGGGAAGTGCGCTACGCGATTCCTTATAACGCCGCTTTGATGCAGCAGGCTGGCGTGGTGGTCGCCATTAATTCCGATGATGCAGAAATGTCACGGCGCCTGAATCAGGAAGCTGCCAAGGCAGTCAAGTATGGCGGAGTAAACGAAATTGATGCGCTGAAGATGATTACATTGAATCCAGCAAAACTTTTGCACCTGGATGATCGCATGGGAAGTATCCGGGTCGGAAAAGATGCGGACCTGGTTCTATGGTCAGACCACCCGCTGTCGATCTACGCGGTAGCGGAAACTTCCTGGGTTGATGGCATTGCCTACTACGATCAGGAATCAGACCGACAAATGCGGGAAGGGATTGCCGCAGAGCGCGCCAGGTTGATTGCAAAAATCACCCGGGATAACTCAGCTAATGGAAATGGTGATAACGGGGAGGAGGAATAGATGATGTCCTGGATCAACAAACTTGTCTCCGTAAAAATACTACGTGTGATTACCGCGTTACCCGCCCTGATCTTTGCGAGCCAGGCCAATGGGGTGATACCTGTTCCAGCAGCGGATCAGAATGAGCCAATCGCGGTCATCGGCGCCATCCTCCATGTGGGTGACGGTACGGTTATTGGCGACGGTGTCATCACTTTCGATGATGGGGTAATTACCGCAGTAGGTCAGGCTGCCGACGGGATCAATCTTAATGGTCATCGAATAATTGACCTGCAAGGCCAGCATGTGTATCCCGGATTCGTATTGCCCAATACGACCCTGGGCCTTGAAGAAGTGGGCAATGTCCGCTCTACGCAGGATGTCGTGGAGGAGGGTGATATCAATGCCAGTGTCAGAGCAGCCATCGCCTATAATTCTGACTCCGAATTCATTCCTGCCCAGCGTTTTAATGGCATCCTCACTGCCCAGGTAACGCCGGAGGGCGGACTGGTATCAGGTTATTCGTCAGTCATGAAACTGGATGGCTGGAACTGGGAAGACACCTTGGTAAGCGTCGATGACGGCATTCACCTGCGCTGGCCACGACTGCGGACCCGTGAGCGTAATGAGGAGACTGGCGAACTCGAGATAGTGGACAATCCTGAATACGAAGGTGCGGTACAGGTATTGAATTCATTGTTCCAGAATGCAATTGCCTACACTGGAGAACCGGTCAACCTGAACCTTCAGGCATTGCAACCTGTTCTGAATGGTGTTGCACGCCTCTATCTTCACGCCGATGAGGCCAGAGCAATAGTCAGCGCAGTGCGCTTTGCGCGCCGCTATGGCGCGGCTGATGTTGTGCTGGTAGGAGCTCGCCAGGCGCTGATGGTCAAGGACCTGCTTCTGGAAGAATCTGTTCCGGTCCTCTACGAGGAAATCCATGCGCTACCGGAAAACACCTGGAGCGATGTGAATGAATCGTTTCGAATGCCTTTCCTGTTGCATGATGCCGGCTTGAAGGTCGGCATAGGTGGAGGTGGCATGGCTCTCAATCGGCAGCGCAACCTTCCTTTCTTCGCCGGGACCGCGGCCTCTTACGGCCTGGACCGTGAAACTGCACTATCCATGATAACGCGCAACAATGCCGAGATTCTGGGCGTCGCCGACCGGGTCGGTACCCTGGAAGTTGGTAAGGATGCTACGCTGATCGTCTCCACGGGCGATGCTTTGGACATGCGCACCAGTAACGTTATATGGGCTTTTATCGAGGGGCGTGAGATCGACCTTTATGGCACTCAGCAGGAGTTGTTTGAACGGTTTCAGCAACGCTACTCACAGCAGCTGAATGATTGAACAGTTTAGACTGTGACAGAGTTCTGGGAATAGGGTTATTAGTTGCATGGAAATGGCTTAAAAAGAGCGCCATTGATTTTAGCCACAAAAATTTTCCCCCGCTAAGATTGTGCAGCATATAGTAACGAAGGCTTGGTCATAACATATTGGATTAGCTGGCTTTTTATCTTTATGTTCCCGGCGCAGAGAAGAACGCAGTAAGAAATGGAGGTTCCATGTGTGGATTAGCAGGTTTCTGGCATAAGGATGGGCATACTGCTGACCCGGATATTGTTGCCAGCATGTTGGATCGACAGCAATATCGCGGGCCTGACGACCGAGGCATCTGGACCGATGGTTCTGTTGCTCTAGGTCTTGATCGACTGAGTATTCTAGATTTGAGCGATCATGGTCGCCAGCCCTTTCAGGCGCCAGAAAATAGTAGCGTCATTGCTTACAATGGGGAAATATACAATTGGCGGGAACTGCGAAGAGAGTTGAGGCGAGAGGGAATTGCGTTCACCTCGGAATGTGACACTGAAGTAGTGCTTCATGCATTGGACCGATGGGGACCCGAAATAGCAATTCCACGATTCAATGGAATGTTTGCCCTGGCTTGGTTCGATCGAACTACCGGCACGCTCTGGCTGGCTCGTGATCGAAGTGGAATAAAGCCACTGTACCTGACACAAAGCGGATCGTTACTCGCTTTTGCATCTGAAGCTAAAGCGCTATTTGCCCACCCAGCTGTCACACGCCGCCCGGATGTTCATGCCCTTGTGACCCAGGTCTATCTGGAACGGCTGGCAGGAGACTGGACTGGTTTTGAAGGAGTCAGGTCGATCCTACCGGGCACAATGGTTCGGGTTTCAGATTCGGGCAAGGAGACCATCACCTGGTTCGACGTTGAAAGGGATGTCGATGTGGATCGGATCCTGGCAAGTAGCAGGGAGCCTTTCAGCGAACATGTAAATGAATTCCGCAATCGAATAGAAAACAGTGTGGAACTCCATCTGCGGAGCGATGCGCCACTGGCTGTAATGTGCAGCGGTGGTCTCGACTCATCGCTGACCACTGCAATCGCCAAGCGATACAAACCCGACCTGGTTGCATTTGTGGCTGATGTTGAAGGGGCACCCGTGGCTGAAGCGGAGAAAGCCCAACAGGTGGCTGACCATCTTGGGGTTGGGTTACGTCGGATAAGAATCACTGAAGATGATTACCCGAGTCTTTGGTGTCGGGCAGCTTATCACAATGATGACGCAATCTACTTCTATCAGAATCCACTTACCCTGAGAGTGAGTGAAGCAGTTCGTGATGAGGGGTTCAAAGTGCTCGTTACAGGAGAGGGTGCCGACGAACTTTTTGGTGGATATCCCTGGCAGCAAAGTGCTAAAAAAATGTGGAACTTACGGAAATGGCACTCAAGGTTCATACCCAACATTGCTCCTTTTAGAAAGCTCTTCAGGCTGGTACAGGCACTTGCACCGTCTGATTTAGAGGCACTATCAAACGAACCTTTCGCACGACGCAGTGAGTGGCGACTGGCGCCACCATCTGCGGGATTGGTTATTGACAGCGACATTCGCCGTAGAATCGCAAGCGCACTGTTCCGCAAGTTGGATGCAATCCCGGATCTCGGTGATAGAGCTTTTTTGGCCCGTGAATTTTCCGATTTTTACCATCACCTCCGTGTGTTGTTGACTTCAAACGACAAGATGACAATGGCTACTTCAGTCGAGATGCGTGTGCCATTTCTAGAAAATGGATTGATCGACTTCGGCCTGCACCTTGCTGCCAGGTCGAAACTCCTGGGGGAGCAAGGCAAAAGAGTCGTCAAGGCATCAGCAGAGGGCCTGTTACCGCGCGACATAATCCACGCAACGAAAGTTGGATTCGCAATGCCTGAAAATTTCTGGAGCGGATATGAAAATGTGGTTAATGATGGATTGCTAGCCGATCTGTTCAAGTGGGGGAGTTCGGAGCAAGAATCTGTGCAACAAATACTCCTTAGTAATCCGTTAACGGCTCACAAGATTGTGAGTATGGAGCTTTGGGCTCAGATTCATTTTAATGGCAGGTCACCTGAACAGATGGAAGAGAAATTGCGCGCTGCGCGACGTCACGTTGAGTAACCGCCTCAAGTATTCAAAGCAGACCAACAATCGTCATGCGAATTAAAGCTTCTGGTTTAAAGAGGATTGCCGGTGTTCTAACCACCGCCTGGGGCAGGACGCCGGTGCATTGGATATGGAAAAAGCCAGTTGAGCCTATGGATCAGGTCCGCATTGCCACTTCAAGACTTATTAATCGGAACTGGAGAAACTTGCAGCCGGGACTGTTTCTGATACTGTACTTCTATCTGCTGGCGATTTGGCCTGCAAGGGTGTTCGTGTTGGTTCTAAAAAACACTTGGGCTTATGGAAAGCAGGTAAAGTATCGGTTTGGTATAGGCTATAATCGACAGGTTCTGACCCAATTGCGGATGGGGCTGGTAAGAAACAACAGTCCGGAACTCTACTACAAGTATGAACTTTTCTCCAAAGAGCGGTTAAGCAAAGATTCCCAGTTTATTACTGGTAACGTGGCTTCCACGCTATTCTCTATTCTTAATAATCATGACACGGGATTAAGTCTGGAAAACAAAAAAGTGGTGTCGGATCTACTTGTGCAGAGAGGCTTCCCGGCAGTTTCAAATGTTGCAATAGCGACAGCAAACGGAATTGTAGCGCCGAACGGAGATCCAATCGAACTACCAGGAATGGATTTCATAGTCAAACCCAATGAAGGGATGCAGGGACAGTCTATTTACCGGTTTGAGAACATTGCTCCTGGAGTTTGGCAGGCTTCTGATTTAGCTGAGTTTACCGAAGATCAACTGCGTAAGTTAATAGCTGAACTGGCGACCTCCATGGATTTTCTGATCCAACCCAGGCTAATCAATCATCCTACTATTATCGATCTCACAGGAGGAGGGTTCTCAACCTTACGTGTAATAACAGGGATAGGAGTATCTGGCGTTGTGGAGGTTGTTGCAGCTGCTTTCAAGATGCCTGTGGGAAGAGGGGTGGCTGACAACTTTGCGGCTGGAGGAATAGCAGCCCCTATAGATCTGGAGTCAGGCGAGCTTGGCTACGCCGTGCCAAAGAAACTCCTGGGTGAAAAATACGAGCACCACCCTGATACCGGAGGAAGGATATGTGGTAGAAAATTGCCATTCTGGAACGAAATAGTTGAGATATCCATGAGTGCACATCTATGTTATCCAAAATTTGTTTTTCTTGGCTGGGACATAGGCATTGATGAGTCGGGGCCGGTAGTTGTAGAAACAAACGCTCTTTGGGATGTAGAATTAATCCAAAGGCCCTATATGTCACCGCTTGGGGGCACTAGGTTTGTTGATATTTGCAATGATCATCTGTGCCAGTTGTCGTCAAGTTCTGTCTAAAAGTTCAAAAGAAGGTCATTCACATGTATACGAAATTGCGTATTGAAGAGCGTGCCACTATTACAGGATCACGCCAATGAAAATTGGCGATATCGAGATCACGGAATATGATGATTACAACGAGCTTTCCGGACAAGTTGGTGATTTTCGGCTTTGGTACAGGTTTCCTAAAGAATTAGAATTAAGAACTACCGCGGATCCATTCCTGGCAGCATCCTTAATACCTGCAATGTATCTCGGTGAGGACATCGAAATCACAGACAACTTTTCCGTCTCTCCTCGTTTAAGAGAAAACGTCAAGGTTATTCAGAAGACATATTTATTATGGAATGAGTTTTACCGAGAAAATTACGGAAAGGAATTTAAGCCAATATCTGTTCGAGGCGGTGCTGATTTATCATCAGAATCCTGTGATGAATCTGTCAGCTTTTTTTCAGGGGGAATAGATGGCCTGGATACGTTTCTTCGAAATATCGACCATATCGACTATCTCATATTCGTTGAGGGGATCGATATGCAGCTTGACAACGAGCTCTATAGCGAAGCATTCGAAGAGAATCGCAGGTTTCTTGCAGCTTACGGAAAGCGCCTAATGCCAGTTAAGACAAACGTAAGGTTTCTTGGCCATCATTTTGGTGCGGGCTGGCAGTCATGTTGTAGTGGAAGTGGGCTTGCCAGTATAGCACTGGCCGGCAGATTCAAGTCATGCCTTGTCGCTTCGAGCAACAGCCACAACTATTTTTGTCCAGATGGCTCGAATGCGATTACTGATCCGATGTGGGGTAACGGGTATACAGAAATTATATACGAAGGAGGAGAATTTCTTCGAACGGAAAAGACACGGCACATTGCAAATAAAGCGCCTGAAGCCCTGGGAATCCTCAGAGTATGCTGGCAAGATAAAGGTTATAATTGTGGGTCCTGTGATAAGTGCCTGCGCACCATGGTGACCTTAAAATTGTTGGGATTGACAGCCAGTACACTACCGCAGCTAACTAAGAAAGATTTTGAAACTATCAAGTCATCGACGTACTACAGGGAAGATGACCTTATATTCCATAAAGAAAATCTTGAACTTGCCCAACAGGTGAATGATAAGGAGCTGGTCCGTGCTTTGCGGCGACCAATTCGTAGGTATCGGACGCGGAAATTGGCAAAGGATTTTTTAAAACTTGTACGAGGAGAGTTAAACTAGGTTTTTTGAGATGTTGCAGAATCAGTTGTTGATTTACGCCCCCAAATTACAGTCAATCAGACCCATTCGCTCTGGCCTGCCCTACGGTATTTACCCTTAGGACTTTTTCTTAGTTGCATTAAGGACAAATCCCAGGATAACCCAAAACAAGATGATACCCCACTCCTGGGGCCATGCCAGGGCTGAAGGGCTGCCAGGCAGGTAAAGAAATATGAGGCCTACGGAAAGAATCAGCGCTGCGTAACCCGTGGTCTTCCCCAAAGGTGCCCGATAGGGCCGTGCTAACTCTGGTTCATTCTTGCGCAGGACAATAAACGACCAGGCTACAAAAGCATAGGCAACCACGATACCCAGACCACCGGCATTAACCAGCCAGACGAGCGCAGGTCGTCCGAAGAACGGACTAATGAGAGACAGAACACCTGCCAGCAGGATGGCGTTGACTGGGGTGTGGTATTTCGGGTGCACCTTCCCAAGAAATGTAGGCAGCATATTGGCGCGGGCCATGGCATAAATTGCACGGCTGGCACCAACAATCAGAGCGTTCCATGTGGTCAGGATTCCCGCCAGACCGGTAAGCAGTACAATAGTGCCCCCTAATTGTCCATATACCAGGGTATTGGCTTCGGCAGTCACCACATCCGTTTGCAACAAGGAATTGTCTTCGACGAGCAAACCGACTCCCAGGATAATCAGGCTGTACCAGGCGATCGCCATAATAATGGAGATGACCAGCGCCGTGCCGATGTCTTGGAATGGAAGATCAATTTCCTCTGCCGCCTGGGGGATAATGTCAAAGCCGACAAACATGAACGGGACCATAACCAGTACCAGGGAAATACCGCTGACGCCGTCGATAAACATGGGTTGCAGATTTGATGGCGAGCCGGTGACAATCGAACCGCCAATGAAGGACGCCCCTACCAGCAGTATCAACGAAACTACAATAGTCTGTACGATGGCGACTGTTTTAACTCCGATGATGTTGAGTGTGGTCATAACTACTGCCCCAGCAATACCAACCAGAACCCAGGTAAGGTAGACATCCCATCCTGCGATGGTCCACAGGTACCCTTGTTCCAGGCCTGGCACCAGCGAACTCAACACTGTCGGTAGCGCCACTGCTTCAAAGGCAATTACTGAGGTGTAGCCCAGGATGATGGCCCAGGTACAGATGAAAGAAGCCTTATTGCCAAGGGCGCGCTGACTGTAAACATGTTCTCCACCAGCATAGGGTAGAGCCGAAGCTAGCTCCGCGTAGGTCAATCCCACAATGGCAATTGCACCACCACCGGCCAGGAAGGCAAGAATCGCACCCAGGGTGCCGGCCGAGGTGATCCAGGTGCCAGTCAGTACAACCCAACTCCAGCCGATCATGGCACCAAAGGCCAGAGCGATCACGTCGCGACGGCCAAGGACGCGGAGGAAACTGGATTGTTGACTGTGATGGTTCATAGGCTTGCCTGGTGAAATTGCGCCGTGATTCTTTGGCTCTAAGGTTGGAGTACCAGTTGTCTTTCTCTCTACTTTTACCGGAACTGTCGCAGGCTCAGTTCAAGAGCAAAGTTATCCTCGTAGCCGCATAAAGTCCAGCATCAACTTTTGGCGCCAACGTTATCACTATAATTAGGTTAACGATATTTCATTGAAACGATCTTCTTCAGGTGAGCATACGTCTTAAGTGCAATCTTTCGAAGTACAAACAATGTGTAAGGCAGGTACTCGATGCGTGTGACGGTAAAGGTCTTGCCGTCGGAACTTTGAAATGTTGGTGACCTTCTTCTCTGTCCAGGCTCGATCTGTTGGATACGTGTTACACGAAATTGTCGGCCCTGCAAAGAGATATTGAGTGCAAGAAATGCGCGTAATCGCCGCTTAAGTTCCGAACTGGAATAATGTTGAGGATCCTCTATTTTGGTAATCGTTACCAATTTACTTCTAGAGTAGTACTTGCTTTGTCCCTGCTGTGCCCGGCCGGGATCTCGCTCGCTTATTTTCTCGATCAACGGATCGATATAATCCACCGATATGAGCGCTTTTTGTATTTCGATCTCATTTGAATTCTTTTCTGGATCTACCTTGAACGACTTTTGTATCAGGACTGGGCCTTCGTCGATGTTCTCAGTCATACGGTGAAAGACAAATCCGGTTTCACTCTCATTATTATAAAGAGACCAGGCAGTCGCCTTCAGTCCGCGATATTGTGGCAGCAGTCCGTTGTGGTAATTCACACAATCGTTGAATACGTCGATAAGCGGTTTACTGAATTTTTGTAAACAGTATAAGGAGATTGCAGTAGTAGGCTGCATCGTTTCTTTTAGATACTTAACGAACTTCGGGTTGTTGATATCACCTTCAGGAGGAATAAGAATCTCGAAATTGTGGTGTCGGGACAACTTCTTGAGACTGATGGGCCTTGTTGTTTTGATAGGCGATGATTTATTGCGACCAACAATTTGCCTCAGTCGGGTTGACAGAGTACGGAGCCAGTAGATGCGGATGTTCGGTAAGTGCTTCTGTTTTTCCTGAAGACATACTGCTACCAGCTTAACATCGTCACGAGAGGTTATCTTGATGACCATATTTCTGACCAGCAACTCTGAAATTCCCAAGCAATGGTCGGAAAATATAATTATCCTATGCATTCGCCGTCAGCGACATTGAAAATTGCTGATCCTCATCATTGCCCTTTCAGAAAGCCGAGTCCGGCTAGAAAATGAACCATTTCCGCCATGGTCGGTTGATACCAGCGATCATTTTCCCGACCCTTATTGAAGAATCCATGGGTTGCTTCTTCATAGCCGATCAATCTGCAGTCGCCAGCAAGACGGGTAACCTTGTCACAGAAATCCACCACATCGCTATAAGGCACGGTAGTGTCATCATGGCCATGCATGATTAGTGTCGGTATGAAATTTCCACCCACCTGATGGTAAGGTGACAGGGCTTCGGCATCGCCGGGAAACTGGGCTTGTCGCGAATCGCCGATGCGACCCGTATTTACTGCCGGATTAAATAGTACCAGCGCGTTCGGCTGTGAACTGATCGACAGGTCTTCTCGTGGCGCATCATAGCCAGCAATCGTGGCTGTGGCCGCTGCCAGGTGTCCACCGGCCGAACCGCCTGCGGCGGCGATCAGTTCTGGATCGATGTTTAGCTCATCGGCATGGCTGCGCACCCAGCGGATAGCCGACTTGGCATCAGATACGGCCTCGCCTACTGTACTGCCATGTCGGAACAGTACACGGTAATCGGCAATGATGGCAGTCATACCCAGATTGGAAAGATGCTCGGCATGGGGCACGAACTGGTTCACCGAGCCCTGACGCCAGCCGCCGCCGAAGAAAAACACGATGGCAGGGGTCGGCTCGGATCTCTCGCCATGGGGTTTGAACACATGCAGTCGCAGAGTAACTCCATCCACGGATTTGTAAGTGTGACTGCTGGCACTATTTAAGAAATCAGGATTAGGTGCCAGTTGAGCCAGTGACAGCTGGCAAGCGCCCAGTGTCAGTACCAGCAGCAGTACGTTCGTTAGTCTCTTCATGACACGGATCCTTGTTGTTGTGTTGTGAAAGCTACTGTTGATAGACCAGTTCGCCATTCACATAGGTCTGCTCCACGGTGACGCCCATAATCCGCTCTGGATCGATAGTCAGCAGGTCATCGGACAGCACAATCATGTCAGCGTACTTGCCTGGTTCCAGCGAGCCCTTTGTGTCCTCTTCGCGATTCAGATAGGCGCCGAGAATGGTATAGCCGCGTATCGCTTCTTCCATGGTGATGGCTTCATCGGGGCCATACACCTCCCCGGTCATACCTTTGCGGGTTACAGCGGCATAAAGACCAACCATTGGTCCAATAGGCAGAATATCACTGGAGATAGCTACGGTGATGCCGTGATCCATAGGCGAGCGCAGGGGATTGTTATGCTGCAGGCGCCAGCCGTCGAGATTTTCCGCGTAGCGGCCTTCCAGCGTGTAGGTGAAATTGGGCTGCTGGGTAATGTGAATGTTGTGTTCAGCCATAAGCTCCATGGTCAAATCCGGTGGACGCATGGAGAAGTGATTCAGGTAATGGCGGTGGTCTTCTCGCGGGTTGCGTTCCAGCGTGTCAGCCAGGGTATTAACTACCAGCACGATGGCGGCATCGCCAATGGCGTGGATACCCATCTGCCAGCCGGCATCGTGGATCTCATTCAAATGGCTGACCAGTTCAGCCTCCGGCATGTTCAAGTAACCACGGTACTCACCCTGATTGACATAAGGTTCCAGCGTATAGGCCGCAGGACCGGTAAACCCGCCATCGGCAAATACTTTTATTGGACCGATCTTAAGAAACTCATTACCATCCCCGACCCGAGCCTTCAGGTCGTTGATAGCCTGCGGATTACGCCATTGGAATTGCAGTGCTGAACGGGGCAGCGGCAGTTCGGCATTGGCGTACAGCTCCTCGAACATCAGATAGTCGTTGGTGGACTTTGATGCATCTATGATGCTGGTGATGCCTTTGGCCAGCAGGGCGTTAAGGTTCACTTCCAGGCTGGCGATCAGTTCGTCGTATGTTGAATCAGGGACCAGGCGCCCGACAATTTCCTGGCGCTCGCGAATCACACCGTTGAGTTCGCCGTTCGCGTCCTTTTCGATAACGCCGCCTTCCGGTTGCGGCGTATCGACTGTTACCTCGGCAAGTTCCAGCGCCAGGCTGTTGACCACGGCACTGTGACCACCGGCACGCGTAAGAGTGACCGGATTATTGGGAGCCACTTCGTCCAGGTCCCAGCGCAGTGGTCTTCTGCCTTCGTCCAGTTCGTCTTCTGACCAACCGTAGCCGGTGATCCATTCACCTTCGCCGATTTCTTCGATCTTGGCAGTAATCAGGTCTTTTATTTCGGCAATGGAAGTTACTTCACCCAGTTCGATATAGCGTTGTGGTCGACCCCTGATGTGAATATGAGAGTCGATAAATCCCGGCATCAACACCTTGCCTTCCAGATCGACTACCTGGTCAGCGTCATAGCGATCGACCAGATCGCTGGCACCAGTCGCCACAATGCGACCGTTGTCGACCACCACGGTATTCTGGATGGAAAAATTCTCATCGACGGTCAATACCCTGCCGTTGGTGAGGATGAGATCGACATTACTTGCCTCATCTGACGACGTATCAGAAGTCACTTGCTGTTCTTGCTGACCGCAAGCGGCAAGCAGCAGACTCAACAACATAGTTGTCAGTATTCTGGTTTTTGTTGCGTATCTCATCTATTACCTCGCTTTAAGGAACCTCTGATTATTCATGTGATGTCAGCTTGCAAGCAGGTTTTCTCTTTTAACGTAATGGTAAGTGTCGTCCAGTGCTTTGCTGAACATTTCAATCATCTCGTCAATCTGTTCGTTAGTGATTATCAGCGGCGGGCAGAAGGCGAGACAATTGCCAGCTACCGCCCTGATAAGCAGTCCATGATCCTGGCAGAACTGTTTGGCGATGGCGCCTACCTTGCCGTCCGGAAAACTACGACGGCTCACCTTGTCGGCAACTAACTCGATTGCGCCAATCAATCCTTTGCCCCGAACCTCCCCCACCAGAGGATGACTGCTGAATTCCCGCAATCGCTGCTGCATGTATTGCCCGACATCCGCGGCGTGATCAAATAACTTGTCCCGCTGGTAGATTTCAATGGTTTTCAATGCCGCAGCGCAGGCAACCGGGTGGCCCGTGTAGGTGTAACCATGACCGAAAATACCAACCTGGGAGCTTGGCTCCTCCATGGCTTCGTACATGAAGCCGGGAATCAGTGCAGCGCTGATTGGTATATAGGCTGAGGACAATTGCTTGGCCAGGCTCATCAGCTGGGGTTTGATGCCCATGGTATTGCAGCCGAAATCACTACCGGTACGACCGAAGCCACAGATCACCTCGTCCGCCCAGAACAGGATGTCATATTCGGCCAGCAGTTTTTCCAGCGCCGGAAAGTATCCATCTGGCGGCACAACCACACCAGCAGCGCCACCAATGGGTTCGGCGACAAAGGCAGCGATGGTTTTAGGGCCTTGCTGCTCAATCATTTCCCGCAGTCCGGCCAGCAACCGCTCGACAAAGTCCTGCTCGCTTTCTTCCCCCACATGCCCGTGGTAATAATGCGGGCATTCAGTTCGCAAGATGCCAAGCGCATTCACTGGAATATCGAAATGGGTATGCATGGCCGGCAGGCTGGTCAGCGCAGCGGATGCCATGGTAACACCGTGGTAGGATCGATCGAGAGTAATGATTTTTTTCTTTTCTGGTTTGCCAATGACATTGAAGTAGTAATGCAGCATTTTTATCTGCGAGTCGTTGGCTTCGCTGCCGGAGTTGGCAAAGAAAATGCGCGCCTGGTCAACCGGCACCATTTCGCTGAGTCGGTCTGCCAGGTCCATGGCCACCTGGTGCGTACGACCACCGAACATATGACTGTAGGGTAAAGTCTTTAATTGCGTGGTAATGGCTTCGATCAGCTCCTGGTTGCCATAACCCAGCGCCGAGCACCATAATGCGGCTAGACCTTCGAGATAACGCTTGCCATTCTGGTCGTATACATAAATACCGTCGCCTCGCACGATATTAAGCTGTTCGACCTGCTTGAGGTTGGTTGTCGGATAAATAAGTGATGTCATGGTGTCAGAGCATAAGCCAGGCAAGTAGGGAATTCCAGAGGAGGACATTTAGAACATGGAAAAAGATCTGCAGGGCAAGGTATTCGTGGTAACGGGCGCCAATAGTGGTATTGGTTTCGTTGCTGCCCTCGATTTCGCCCGTCGGGGCGCCACTGTGGTGATCATGTGCCGCAATGAAAGTCGGGGCAACGAGGCAGTGGAAACCATTCGGCGGGAATCCGGCAATGAAGATGTCCACCTGTACCTGGCGGATTTCAGCCTGATGAGTAATGTGGCCGAAGCAGGACGCAAGGTACTTGCGGATTATCCCCGTATCGACGTGCTCTGTAATAACGCAGGTGCCGCCAATGCTCAACGCCAGGAAACTGCCGAGGGATTCGAACTGACCTTCGCGGCCAACCACCTGGGCGGGTTTCTGTTGACTCAATTATTACTGCCGGCGCTGCTGAATGCGGCCAGTGAAGACAGTGCGAGAGTCGTGTTCACCAGCTCCCTGGGGCATAAGAGCGGTCCATTGGATTTTGACGACCTCAACATGAGCCGAGGATACCGTGGGCTCAAAGCCTATGGGCACTCTAAGCTGATGAATCTGTTGACCGCACGGGAGCTGTTCTACCGTTACGGCGAGCAGGGCATAATTTCCAGCTCGTTCCATCCCGGTGCCGTCCGCACTCCCATCTGGTCCAAGGGAGGGGTGGCCGGCAACCTGCTGGGCATCGTCCTTTACCCATTTATGGTCAACATGGAAAAAGGTGCCGACACCATGATCTGGCTGGCCAGCTCTTCGGATCCGGCTGCCGTGCACGCCGAGGGGAATTATCACTTTAAGCGCGAGCGACCTCCGATCGCACATTTCGCCACCGATAAAGTTGCCAAGAAGCTCTGGGAAGTCAGCATGGAGCTGGTAGAACCTTACCTGGATAATCCTGCTGGGAAAAAGCTTATTGAATCCCTGAGTTAGTTCGTGCTACTCAGAGGGACCTAAACTCAGTCGATCATCGGTGCCCGGGTTTTGCCGGATACTTTTGCTGCTGCCTGGTGCTGGCGTCGCAGTTCGCCTTTGCGGCGCAGGGCCTCCCGGTTACTGTCATCTACCCGGGCATAGAGGTCACGCCAGGATTGATCGTCGCTCCATTCGAAGGGGGCACGTACAGTTGTGCGTGCGACGGTGGCAGTTTCGAACAGGCTAACCGCCTGGCGGACGATGTCCAGCTGCATATCCCGGTCGCCAGGTTTGCCACAGGGATTGCCCAAAGGGAAATCCACATGTAGATAGCGGGCGACACCGCAGTGTTCGACAATATCAATAGCCGAGCCAACTATTACAGTGGCTATGCCATTGGCTTCCAGGTGCCTTGCTACCAGACACACGGTCTGGTGACAGACAGGTCACAACGGGACCAGAAGTGCCAGGTCGATCTGATCCTGTCGACAATGTTCAAGGATGCGCGGCGCATCGCCCTCCAGGGTGCTGCGCTTACTGTATTCAGTGGGAACACAGTAAAATCGGGGACCAAGCCCTCCCACCGTGCCTTCCTCCGCCAGTTGTTGCAGCTGCTCAATTGGCAGGAATGAGGGTATATCATCGGTATGCGTATTTTCCTTATCCCAGGATAGATGATCGGTGAACATGGATTCCGGAGCTGGATTGATTGCTACCGCTTCGACGTCCCGGTCGCTTTTGTGCTCACTGATTCTTGGCATCGCTGTAGTAACGATGGCAATTCTCGAGTCGCTCAGTGGTTTGCTGGGCCTGGCAATCGGCACATCATCAAAATGGGCCCATTGATAGTCGGTGGTATAGCCCTGTGCGCGGTAATATTGCCGCGTACGTTCCATGTAACCTATATCGTATTTTTCCACGCTTACTTTTCCTGCCTGGTAGACTTCTCAACGACTAGTTTAACAGAGAGAGGCCTATCTTTCCGAAAGCCAGGCTTCAAATACATCGATCGTTACTCTCATACTCAACGGCAGTCCGCTGTCGTTACCAGTTTCCAGATATCGTTGATAAGCAGTAGTCAATTGTTCCATTAACTGATCATTCTCGACGGCAGCGTAAGTATCTACCAAAGCGCGGGCTTTAGCAGCCAGTTGTTCTATTGTGGGAGGTGAGTCAGGTGTCCCGTAAGCCTCTACGTCTATAGAGGAATCAACAAATACCGCTTCCACGATGTCCAGTGCGGCCGCTAGTTTTTCTACGGTATCAGCAGGCGCGGCTCCCTGATCAAGCGCTGTGCTGCTTTCCAGAGAGTCGGCATCTGACAACAGCTCTACCAGGCCAGGATCAGCGTCAACGGTTTGAAGTTCCGAAACACCAGTTTGCGCCCGCACCTGTCTTTCTGTGGCCAGTAAAGTGACCGCGGCAGTGTCGTCCGAACTTCTCGCAGGCTCTGGAGTTCGAGCCTGTGTAGTGGGGGCATCGGCAATGGCAAAGTTAAATTGCGTTTGCCGTTCTTCCAAACCTGGCACTTCCCTGTCAGTTGGCGCGGGCAGCACGTCCTGCTCTGGCTCCGCGCTGGCTACTTCAGCGTCTGGCATTGCCCGGCTGGTAACGAACTGATTGGTTCTGGAATTGTCATACACCTGGATCGTAACCGAGATGGCGATGACGGCAACTGAGAAAACCGCTACCGCTGCTTTCCAGCCATCACCCAGCCATTTGAATCCGACCGTACTGGAATAGGAAGCGTATTCCTCGGCTTTCTCACGTGCACGCTGTACGATTCGTTCATCCAGCTCGCGCGGCGACCGGGGAACATGGTCCTCGTGGAGTCGATGAAAAAGACCATGTAAATCTGTTGGTTTATTACTCGGCATATTGCACCTCGAGCAAGCGTCGCAGATGATTGTTGGCATAGCGGATTCGACTTTTTATGGTCTCTTCACTGGTACCGGTCATCACGGCGATTTCCTTGCGACTGAAACCCTCCTCCTTGAGCAGATAAGCCTGCTGCTGTTCCCTGGAAAGGCTCTCCAGGGCCTGTAGTAGATCCATCGTAAGCTCCATGTTCTCAGGAGTTCCGGCAGCCCCGCTGCTGAGGCTGTCGGTCACCGGTTGGCCATTCGTATCTTCCCTCAACATAGCATTTTCGTTACCGTTTCTTCGCCAGTAGTCCACCAGTTTGCGGTGTGCGATGGCGAACAGGAAAGTCCGGAATTTTGCTGTCCCTTTGTAATCCTGTGCCGAATCGATAATTGCCAGCCAGGTGTCCTGGGCGATTTCTTCGATCACCTGACGATCCAGACGGGAACGATACAGATATGCAAAAAGTCCGTCCTTGTGCCTTTGGTACAGTGCTTCAAAGGCACTGGCACTGCCTTTTGCGAACTTCACATAAAGTGATTCGTCGCTGGTGAATTTATGCACTGTTCTTAACATTGTTGTCCCGATCGCATCCCTTCAGTTTGACACTATAGCAGTTTCGCCATTTCAATAAGATTGAGCAGTTCGCTGCGGTACCCGCTGTCATCATTGCCCCTGGCGCCTCGAGCAAGTTCCAGTACCTGTTCATAATCGTAATCGCCAGTGTATCTGCCGCCACGGAGAAGTTGACCGAAACCCGCTACAGCGGCAGCGAAACGGAAGCTGTCGGAAGTATCTGCTTCACTTCGATCATCGCTCAGCATTACCGCTCGACCACTTTCAGTGCTGGTATCTCCTTCCGCAGGCTTGTGGCGAATTTTGATGTATGCCAATTCTCCAGCCAGCGCTTCATCCTGCAAGCGGGTGGAGCTGTTATAGCGGCTGTCAGGAAACAGTCCACCGGAAGAGTCAGCTAAAGTCAGCTCGTAAAGTGCGGTCACTGTATGACCGGCACCGATCTCACCTGCGTCCACCTTGTCGTTGACGAAATCCTCCCGGTTAAGAAGCCGGTTTTCGTAACCCAGCAGGCGATATTCTTTAACTACTGATGGATTGAATTCAATCTGTATTTTGACGTCTTTGGCAATGGTGAGAAGGGTCGATTGCATCTCTTCCACCAGTACTTTGCGGGCTTCATTCAGCGAGTCAATATAAGCTGCGTTACCGTTACCCACGTCGGCAATCTGCTCCATCAGTGAATAGTTGTAGTTACCGGTACCAAAACCAAGGGTAGTCAGGGCGATACCATTGTCGCTTTTTTTACTGATCAGTTCCTTCAGCTCATCGATATTGCTTACGCCGACATTCAAGTCGCCATCGCTGGCGATGATGACTCGGTTGATACCATGCTCGATTTTATATTGCTCGGCAATCTGATAAGCGAGCTGAATACCCGCGGCACCGTTGGTGCTTCCTCCCGCACGCAATGAATCGATTGCCTGTTTGATCCGGGATTTTTCTGTTGCCGTGGTCGAGTCGAGTACCATACCCGCGGCGCCGGCGTAAACTACCAGGGCAATGCGGTCGTTCTGCTGCATCTGGTCTACCAGCAGTTTCAGGGAGCGTTGCACCAGACCTAATTTATCAGGGGAGTTCATGCTGCCGGAAACGTCGACCAGGAATACCAGATTTGCAGCAGGGCGAACTTCCAGGTCGGGCTCAAATCCTTGAATTCCCACCATCAGCAGTTTGTTGCTGGAGTTCCACGGTGAAGCAGCCAGTTCGGTATGGACACCAAGAGGCTCATCCAAGTCATCAGGCACCGGATAGTCGTAGCTGAAGTAGTTGATCATTTCTTCCAGGCGCACAGCGTCATGGGGAGGCAGTCTGCCTTCTTTCATGATCATGCGACGGACATTGCTGTAGCCGGCGGTATCCACGTCGATGCTGAAGGTGGATACAGGATGTTCAGTTACCAGTTTGACGGTGTTTTCATCGACGTCCAGATAGTTTTCCAGGTTGGTGGTTGGTCCGGTATGCCAGGCTGATGGGTTTGGCGGAGCATAGAATGCCAGGTCGGCGCTGGAAGAGACTGCCTGCCTCTCAAATTCCTGCATTCTCTGTTGATACTCCGGGCTACGAATTTCGGAGGTAGCTCTAAAGGGTTGTTCCCCGGGCACCTGCGATTGGCGGCTTGGTTGTGCAGTACGATCAGTGAGAGCAAGATCGGAATCCTGCGGGTAGGTAGCGATATCGGGAGGCGGTAGAGCGCCTGGATCTGCCGGATCGGGTTGTACCTGAACATTAGCAATCCGGGTACCAGTTGAAGACTCCTTATCCGCCTGATCCTCCGCCACCTTGGCTCCGCAACTCACCAGGACAACCGTTACCAGGCTGGCAGCGATGATGTTGCTGTGTTGGGTCAGGAACTCGTCTTGACGCCATAGTCGGCGTCTTTTGAAGGAAATTCTCATGGCAGGTCTCCTGTTTCTGTTGGACTTTTCAGCAGCGCAGCAATATCTATCTCTGTGTCTTAGTTCTGTTAGTCGTAGAAAGCAGGAAAAAGGGGTTAAGAAGCTTCTGATTAATTACGGAAATGCTCTGGCCTCCCGCAGAGCATATTCCTAACTGATCAGAAGTTCCTTAGTGCCAATAGAACTGACTCTCTTTCAGTGAGATACTCGGACTGCAGGAATGTTGTTCAAAGTACATTCCTATTTTTTGAACCGGTCATGCTGGTTGGCATATCAGATGTTCAGAAGACCCAGAGCAGGAACTCAATCATGAATCTGGAACTAAATTGCCGTTGTGGGAAAGTAGCAGGGATGGTCAGCGATATTTCACCCGGAATGGGAAATCGACTAGTTTGTTACTGCAAAGACTGCCAGGCGTTTGCAAGATCGGTTGATCCTGAGGGCGATACCCTGAACGAATATGGTGGAACCGATATTTTTCAGACAGCACCATGTCTGGTTCGAATAACCCGGGGAAATGAGTTTGTCTGTTGCCTGAGATTAACTGAAAAGGGGCTATACCGATGGTTCGCGTCCTGCTGCAACACGCCTATAGGAAATACTGGAAATTCAGGAATGCCTTTTGTGGGTTTGATACACACTTTTGTATCGCCAGACCAGGATATTGATTCGATAATCGGACCGGTACAGGGCTCGGTATTTACGAAGAGTTCGGACGGGAAAATACCTGACGAATTGAAAGGTCCCAGGTCTCAATTTTCCATGGTTTTTAAAATGATCGTGAAATTGTTGAGCTGGAAAATTACCAGCAAAGGATTTCCCAACCCATTCTTCAACGCCCAGGGAGAGCCGCTGGCAGAGCCAAGAGTGGTAGGTAAAGGCTCTACCAGTACCAATTAGGAATTGGCCCCTTTCGATAGCTCAGTTCTTCAGTCCGGCAGTGCGTAGGCGATCACGTAGCCGCCAGGTACGTCGCCATCGTCAGCGCTCGCATCTACGGCTGTTTCCAGCTGCAGACCGCCGCCACCATCTGGCACCGTTACGATCACATATTGTTTGCCAGTTGCCGGGCTCACATAGGTCATTGAAGTCGCCGTGGAAGAACCGGGCAGTGAATCAGTCCAAAGCTCTTCACCGTTAAAGATGTTGATCGCACGCATGGTGCTGTCGACTACGTTACCGTTGAAGATCAGGCCGCCGCCAGTCACTGCAGATCCCGCCAGATTGTAGTACATGCCCATCGGTAGCGGCAGGCGTGTGGCGAGCCCGAGTGGTCCCATGTCCTTGGCAGTACCCAAAGGTCGCCGCCACAACAATTCCTGGGATGCCAGGTCCACTACCGCCAGTTCACTGTAAGGCGGACGCAGGCAGGGAGCAAAAAGTGGCGACAGGAAAAAGAAAGAATACACGGCATAGGGGGTACCCGCCTGAGCACCACCGACACCCAGCATTTCATTGCCCTGGAATTCCGCACGCGGGATCAGGCGTACTACTGATGGATTATGGAGGATATTGATCACCATCAGCTGATTGATCTCATCGACCGCAATACTGCCCCAGTTCACTCCGCCGGCCACTCCCGGATAAAAGAGCGAGCCGCCACCGGTGGTCGGAGGAGTCAGGGGTCCCTCGTAACGCATGTCCCTGAACATCTTTCTGCAGACAGCGTGGTCAAACGGTGTAATCCCCCACATGTCTCTTTCTTCAATGGTTTCATGGGCAAGACGTGGCATTCCAACAGAGAATGGCTGGGTGGGAACCGTCGTTTCGTCCGGCAGGTCAGTCTGTGGGGTTGGAAGTTCAGCGACTTCGGCAATGGGTTCGCCGGTTTCTCGATCCAGCACGAATATTTCAGCGCGCTTGGTGGGAACGATCACCGCTTTTCGCACCACACCATTGACTGGAATATCCACCAGCGTGGGTTGTGCCGGTACGTCGTAGTCCCAGATGTCGTGATGGGTTGTTTGAAAGTGCCATCTGACCCTGCCAGTGCGTGAATCCAGTGCGACGACCGAGCTGGCATATTGTTCCATCGCTTCGCTGCGATGTCCGCCATAGTAGTCTGGTGTCGCGTTGCCGGTGGGCACGTAGACCAGGCCGAGCTCTTCATCAGTACTGGTCAGGCTCCAGACGTTGGGTGTACCCCGGGTATAGGCTTCACCTGGCCTCGGCAGACCGATACGATCTTCGCGCCCCATGTCCCAGGCCCAGACCAGTCGACCACTGAGGGGGTCAAATCCACGTACTACGCCTGAAGGCTCCTCAGTCTCCTGATTGTCGAGTACCCAGCCGCCCAGTACCAGAACGTCGTTGGCGATTGTTGGCGGGGAAGTGACAAAGTAGAACCCGGGTTTGACTTCCCCCATTCCTTCAAGCAGGCTGATCTCGCCATTGGTACCGAAACCGCTGCACGGCTGCCCGGTGTCTTTGTTGACGGCAACCAGTCTGGCATCGGTAGTGGCAGTGAAGATCCGTTCCGGGCAGTCGCTTGCAGAGGAGTCGGCGGGAGCCTGGTAATAAGTCACACCGCGACAGGTATCCCAGAAACCGATTCGGGGTGACTGGATTTCGGGGTCGAATCGCCAGCGTTCTTCGCCACTGTCCGGATCCAGTGCCAGGATAATATTCTGACCGGTGCAAAGGTAAAGACTGTCATCCACCTGAATTGGTGTACCTTTGAATTCCCCGGGCACTCCGGTCCGAATTTCCCAAGCGCGTTCCAGCTGGTCGACGTTGTCGAGATTAATCTGGTCGGTTGCCGCAAAGCGTGTACCAGACTTCGATGACCCGTAATTACGCCATTCGCCTGAGGGGTTGTTCACCTGGCCCGAACCCAGTGCAGAAGGAGTCCCGACCTGATAACCGGTGTTGGCGACAAACAGCGCGATGATAAACACTGCGAATGCGCCCAGGGTTGCTTTGGTTTCCTTTTTGCTGAAAAGTGGTTCCGGTTCAGCCTGCAACAGGCCTCTGCGTACCCTGGGGACAACGAACCACAATCCCAATACTGTAAAAAAAGCAACGCGGGGCAATAGAGGCCAGGCGGCAAGGCCCACTTCGTAGAATGCCCAAGAATAAGTGAAAATCAGAAAGTACCCGTACAGTTTTGCGCCGCGGCGATCACCTTTGAACAGCAGAACGCAGCATGCAGCCAGTACGACGCCTGCCAACAGATAGTAAAAAGAGCCACCGGCCATGATCAGGCCCAGGCCCTGTAAAAACAGCGCTATGCCACACAGTCCAATGACGATCGCCAGGAACCGGGGCTTGGGATAAGTGGAAGTAGAGTCTGACACGGAGTGCTCCTGGAAACAGCTTTTGCGAGGTTTGTACCCTACCGCAAATTGCGTTTTAAACCAATTTCTAATGTATGGATGTAATGACAATCAATAACACTTGATATTCAGTAGCCTTTGCAGCATAAACAGAGCAAACGATCCCGGCTCTGATACCTAATGACTGATTCATCTTCGAACTTACTCCCCATATTCATTGCTACCCACGAAGCAGAACAGCTGCGGGATTTGCTGGACGAGTCGCTCGGCTCAAAGGTCTCCATCAGCGTTGCAACTACCATGACAGACGCAGTGGCAAACTATGAGGGCGAAAAAATAGTGCTGGGCAGACCTGACTTTGTTGCTGAACTGATGACAATTCATCCACCAGTTGATTGGGTACAATCAACCTGGGCGGGGATTGAGCCGCTGCTCTTGATCGACAACCAGAATTACCAGTTGACCGGTGTGAAAGGCGTATTTGGTCCGCAAATGGCCGAGTATGTAATGGCGTACCTGCTGGCACATGAGATCAAGATTCTGCAACGGCTGAAGAGCCAGGATCAACAGCATTGGGATGATAGGGCAAGCGGATCCGTTAAAGGCAAGGTATTCGGAGTCATGGGAACCGGCTCCATTGGTCGTTACGTGGCAGAAATCGCTTTGCAGTTTGCCATGCAGCCAATCGGATTCAATTCCAGCGGCAACCCGGTTCCCCCTTTCGAACAGGTTTACGGCTGCAATTCACTGGCGGAGTTTCTGAGTCAGTGCGATTACCTCTTCTCGGTACTGCCTGACACACCGTCCACGTCAAACCTGTTGAATGAGCAGGCGTTTGCCACCATGAAGGATACGGCTTATGTGATCAATGCTGGCCGAGGCAATGTCATCGATGAAAAAGCCTTGTGCAAGGCGCTGACCGAGAAGCGGCTGGCAGGTGCCGTCCTGGATGTTTTTCGTGAAGAGCCTGTGCCGACTGATAGTCCACTATGGAACGTACCAAACCTGCTTTTAACCGGACATATTGCGGCTGTCAGCAACGCATCCGATATTTCCCGCCTGTTCATTGAGAACTACCGGTTGTTCACCAGTGGCCGACCACTGCGTCATCTGGTGGATTTTACCAAGGGGTATTGATCGGGACTCTACTGGCGATTGGCCCGATGGCAGTTTATACACTTTCCAGTAATACGGCCGGCCATGTAGTAGCGGGGCGGGCTTACCGATACTGCCTGGCGCGCCGCACGTACATCGGCGAGAAACTCACCCATGTCGTCCCGCAGGAAGGGATGGTCGGTGCTGATATCGCTGGCTTGCAAAAAGCCGGCTATCCGTTCGATTTCCTGCAGATTCGTGGTCACCTGCTGTTGCAGGTTCGCAGGCTGGTCCTCTTGGGATGCAAGGGTCAGGTCTAACTGCTGTAATGCAACACCAAGCTGTTGCATTCGAGAATTCAATGGCTGACCACTTTCAATGTCGAATCCCGGCGGGTAAATCTCGTGGCGAACGGTGGGGGTCATTTCTGCGCAGGTGGAAATTGCGGTTGCCAGTAATACCAAGATGATCGGACGCCACCTCAACGATTGGCTTGTTTCCTTCATAATTTGTAGCTCCTGATTGCTGGCAATAGAGTAAAGATAGCTGGAGAATGCTGCGTTGATCTCGATCAGTGAGTTGCTATTGCCGAGGGTAGTACTTGCGCAGTGCCATACCGGCAGTCAGTGAGCCATAGATGTTGCCTGCCTTATCGGCAATCACACCTTCCTGGGTACCGTCCTCGTCCGGATCGTCTATGAAGGTGACGATTCTGCCATCGCTGACATGGCCAACTCTGATTCCTTCGCCATAACCCGGATTAGTCCGTGGCGTCGATGATGAGTCAGCGACATAAAGCATGTCGTTAGCGTCGATAAACATGCCGCTGGGCCGACCAAACTGGGGCCATTCATCAAGAAAGTTTCCTTCCTGGTCAAAAATCTGCACCCGGTTGTTACCGCGGTCACCAACAAACAGTCGGCCCGAAGAGTCAAAGGCGAGGGCGTGGGGTACGTCGAACTGTCCGGGGCCGCTTCCGCGCTCGCCCCATGTCCTGATGAAGTTGCCCTCGGCGTCGAATTTCACGATGCGGGCATTGGATTGCCCGCCGTGTCCGTCGCCTACATAGATATTGCCATTGGGTCCGACGATAACCGAGGAGGGCATATTGAACTCGCCTGGCCCGTCGCCGGGGATGCCGGCCTTTCCCAATGTCATCAGCAGCTCGCCGCTAGGGCTGAACTTGAACACCTGGTGGCCCCTGTCTTCCTGTTGTGTATCGATACCACCAGGGCCGACGTCGTCGGTTGCCCACACATTGCCGTCATCATCGACGTAGAGCCCATGGGGTCGCACGAATAAATTGGCCCCAAAACTGATGAGATGATTGCCATCAAGATCGAATTGCATAATGGGATCCAGATCGGAATTGAGACAATTGCGCGGGCCACAGCGATCGAATACCCAGATGGATGACCCGTCTGGATGAATCGCCAGGCCCGAAGTCGATCCGATAGTTCTCCCCGGCGGCAGTTTGAAATAGTCAGTTTCGATTGAATAGGCTTCAGAAGGCGTGAAGCGGGCATCGTCTGCCTGGCCGCTGGCAGTGGACCAGAAGCTGGTCAGCAAACCAATCAACAAAAGGTGGCCAGCTGGTCGCAGTAATCCCCAGGCACTCGGTCTCCTTTCCAGATCTAGTCGTGACATATTATCTGCTTTTGAATTGCTCTTATGTATTTAGACGAACAAATCAAAAGGCGCAAACTGACCATTCAATAATTCGCTTGAACCCTGGTGTCCCAACCAGCCACTTATCATGGTCTGGTAGACGCGGCGAAAGTCAGTTGTATAGGCAAGATTGTCCCCTTCAGCGAGATTGGTCAGGCTTGGCAATTCGCCGTAGTGGCCGCCTTTGACTTGCTTGCCGACTACGAACATGTTGTTTGCTGCGCCGTGGTCTGTGCCCAGGTTGACGTTTTCCGGGACGCGACGGCCAAACTCAGAAAAGATCATAAGCGCCACATCGTCAGCACGACCTATACGCTCGAGATCCTGCAAGAACGCAAATACCGCGTCGGAAGTGTAGGTAAGCAGGCGTCGGTGTACATTGTTCTGGAATACGTGTGTGTCAAAGGCATTGTTCCGATACGACACGTAATATAATTTTGTTGGCAGGCCGGCATCGATAAGGGAAACAACCTTGGGTAGATCCAGGCTGTTAACGCCGTAGTCAACGGGAGATCGGTAATTAGACCAGGCTTCCCGCACCAGCGAGGATGCTTCGTTGGCGCTGCTTGCTATATCCAGCAGGAAGCGACGGGAGGGGTTCTCAACGTCTCCCACGTCATGCACCATCGCCAGTTCATCTTTCTCTTCATAGAAAGCTTCGCGGGTGAAGCGGTCGGGTTGGTCGAATACCACCGGTACATGTCGTTCGCTGCGTACAGCCAGCGATTGGCGCGCAGCGATGTTTACCACATAATTGGATGGTGCGTCCGGCGCCATGGAGTCTGCCAATCTTCCCACCCAGCCGTATTCTTCGCCGCTGTTCGGTGCCGCGGTATGCCAGTAGGCCATGGAGGTGAAGTGGGAATAGGAAGGATTGTCATAGCCGCAACCATGAACGATAGCCATGTTGCCGTCTTTGAACAGGCGTTCGAAACCAGCCATGCCACCATTCAGGCCAAAGTGATCGTCCAGCAGGCGCAGCTGATCTTTTGGCAGGCCTATATTGGGGCGATGGCGGTAGTAGGCATCGTCGCCATAGGGCACCACGGTATTCAGGCCGTCATTGCCGCCGGACATTTCCAGTATGACCAGAATCTTATTGTTGGCCATCGCTGCGGCAGCAGCTTCTGCCGCGCGTCCAAACAGAGAGGGTGTCAGGACACCACCGGCCAATCCGGCAACGCCAAGTCCCGCCATGCCCTTCCGTAACAGGTCGCGACGATTCATAGTGATGTTATTGGTTCGCTTCTTGTTCATAGTCGTTGTCTCTTGGCGTTGCCCTTAACCTAACTGATATTCCGGTTGGCTTAACAGCAGGTGTAAAGCCATTCGCAGCGCGTCTTCCATGAATGTCCTTGCTTCATTGATGTTCGAAGTGCCCAGTTCCTCGTTCAGGAAACCAACCAGCATTCTTCGCGAGTCTTCACCTGGGGCAACGCGCATGAAGCGAGCAATAAAGTAGTCAACCACTTCACTGGTATTTTCCAGTCCTTCAGCCATTACCATGCTGCTCAGGTTGAGCCGCGCAGTGTGACGTGGAATCGGCTTGACCCGCTCAATGGCCATCTGCCAGCCGCGAAAACTTCCATAGCGTGTATTGAAATCCTCATCACGGTCGGCCAGCATATTCGATTCAGCCATTACCTGTCCTTCACCAATATTGGAAGGCTGCGTCGCTGAGCTGATATCCAGCCCGTCCCTGATACGGCTGGCGACACTTTGGATTTCCCGGCTGGGATTGCGGCGGTCGGCGGGGATGAAATTAACATCCGGGAACAACACATCCCGGGCGAAATTACCCCGTTGCAGCAACAGGCCTGGTGTTATCCAGCTTCGGCCACCGGCCCAGCCAGCAACTGTGGGTGGACGGAACAGAGTTTGTCCAAGTGCACCGGTTACCTGATTAAAGTCCGGGACGCCGGGCACGTAATCGAGGCCCAGTTTGCGATAGGTTGAAACGGCCAGTTCCACCGGGCTTTTTATATGCGTGCCTACCGATGCAGGACTATAAAAATCCCTGCTGAGAAAAATGGTTTCCAGTAATGCGGCAATGTCATAGTTCGAATTGCGGAATACATCGCCCAGTTCCGATTGCAGCTCCGGGCTGATTTCATTTCTTACAAAGAAGCGATAGATCTTTCCGGCAATATAATCAGCCGTAACCGGCTGTTCTATAATAATGTCGATCACTTCGACGCCGGTGAAATTCCCGCTATGTCCGAGGAAGTGTTTTTCACTTTCATCGTGCTGATCTTCATTGATTACAAAATCGAGATTATCGAAATTCCAGCCAGTAAAAGCCCGTGCGCCTTCGCGAATATCACTTTCGGTGTAGTTGCCGACACCCATGGTGAAGAGCTCCATGATTTCACGGGCAAAGTTTTCGTTTGGCGCGCCTTTTACGTTGACTCCGGCATCGAGAAAGGCAAGCATGGCCGGGTCCTGGGCCACGGCGACCATTAAGTCGCGGAAACTACCGGTCCCCATATCATGGAACAGTTCCAGCTCCTGTAGCAGCTTGCGATAGTCACGAACCTTCCCTTCGTTGACGGCATAGTGGCCATGCCAGAACAGCGCCATCTTCTCCTGCAGAGGCGTTTCGGTAGCGACCATGCGGTTCGCCCACCAATAGGCTACTCGATTGGTTTCCAGCGAGCTGGCTCTTAGCCAGTAGAAGAATTTATTGACTACCGGCTGAAGACGCCGGTTGCCGGAAGGCTTTACTTTAATTCCCAGCGCTTCACCGGTTTGTTTAGCCAGTTCGGTGGTTGCAGGGCGGCTCGGAGGAAACGGCTCCAGGCCCGGGTCGTGGATACCGGAATGATCAAACGGTTGCAGGCGGGCATTGGGCGTGGAATCGAAGTAGACCAGGCTGCGCACCGCGTCTGCAGCCGACATTGTGGCGAGTTGCTGGATCTGCTGGGGTGTACCGCCGAATCCAGCTCGTTCCAGCAGATGTGCCGCAGTGTCATAATTCCAGTCGCTATTGGAAACAGGAGACAGGTCATTCTGCCAGGAATACGGCGTATTCTGCTGGGCTGTGACCGACTGGCCTGCCAGTAGCAACAAAACACATACAGCGAGAGTGATGGTCGCGTTTCGTCCTCTTGTCATGAGGCTCTCTCCATTTTTGGCACGGGTTAGAGACTTTATTACAGTTTACGGGCTTAGTTAAGTGTCCCGGGCCAAATCAGCAGCATCGCTGTAAGCGATTCTTCCTGATCCCCGCCAGTCCCGGTCTGCGGGAACACTTGCCGGGCAGCCCCCCTTACCGTGCTATCTGGCAGAATGTGCGGCGGAAATGACAGCCACCAGCTGGCCTGTCAACCAGAATCCTGTCCAAGCGTTAATTCCACTAAACCCGTTAATAGACCAGATCCAGGTGGCGTACCAATGAAAAGAGTTTTGGGATTATTGTTGACTGTATTATTTGCCAGCACCAGTGGCGCCGACAGTCTGGATAATGCCAATACACTTTTCGAATTCGCTGAAACCGTGTACCCGGAGAGTTTCAGTCCAGCTGATATCGACACCCTGGAAGTACAGGGCTATTACTATCGCTATTACGCAGGGACGGACACGTATCTTGCAACCCTGGGTGATGATATCTCCGCCCTGGGCCCTGCGTTCGGATCCGAAATAATCTACGGTGGCAAAATCAGTGACTATGTGAGTCTCTCCGAAACCGACATCACAGACGTCGTTCTTGAGAACCGTCGTTCCCGTTGCAGTTATTATGCTGAGCGGGCTTACTCCAGCGTCATTGACGTAACCTGCAATATTCCGTTCTCAGGCGAACTTGAAATCACCGTAGAGGGCGACTTTTGCTTTTTCCGGTCCAATTCCATTCCTAACCATGATTTCAACGACAGCTCCGCCTGGTTTGCGACCGCCGTAAGTGAGGTCGACAAGGAGTTCCGCATTCCCATTGACACCTATTTTGCCCAGCACCCGACACCGATATCCTTGGCCATGGACAACGCTATCCTGCTCAATGGAATAAAAGTCGATCTGCTGGCAGCTGCGTGTTACGGCGTGGCAGATGAAAGAATAGGATGCAACGACATGGACCAACCCTGGCGCCTGGATCCCATGAGCAGCAATAATACATTCGGTACAGATGCCCACAACGCTCACACCCAGCCTGATGGCAGCTACCACTATCACGGCAATCCCAACGCTTTGTTCGACACCACTGGTCAGGTGGAATCTCCGGTCATTGGCTTCGCTGCTGATGGTTTTCCGATCTTTGGCAGCTTCATTAATGACGTTGGTGTTATTCGCCCGGTAACCAGCAGTTTTCAACAAAAAACAGGCTCCCGACCCACTGGAAACGGCAATCCGGGTGGCAATTACGATGGCACCTACGTCGATGACTATGAATACGTGGCGGGCAGCGGCGATCTGGATGAATGCAATGGCATGATGCGCGGCGGCATCTACGGCTACTACGTAACGGATTCCTATCCCTGGATGTTGGCCTGCTTCAAGGGTACGCCGGACAGCAGCTTCAACAAGGGATTAACTGGCGGGCTGCCGCCATTCTGATCTATTCATTATTCAACGAGCTCTGATAAAACATCTTCCCAGCTGACCGGCTCGCCGTGTATTGGAACAACCGTCTGGACATCCAGCCCCAGGCGCCTGACGTGATTCACCAGGCTGCCAGCTCCCGCTGGATCGATATGGGTATCAGCCGCGGACGAACCGGGGCCGTTTATGACATCCGCCTGGATCAGCATTTTCTCATCCGGCAGGTAGGCCACCAGCATCCCTTCTACGTGCTGGAGAGGATGTAGGTAGGAGATGTGCATACCCCGCACTTCGTCAGTCAATACATAGTTTTCCCTGACGGTTTCGTACTGGTACCCCTCGGCCAGCTCCGTTGGTGGCCACAGGCTGATCATGTCGGGATCAAGTGTGCGGGGTGCATAGTTCAGGACATCGTTGGTATAGAAATCATAATTTTTCCAGTGGGTAATGATGGTGGCACCAATGTGCATATAGGTGCGCAAGCCGCCAATGTGATCGTGATGCTGATGGGTGTTGACCAGGAAGCGAATGGGCTTATCTGGAATAACCCTGATAATCTCGTCGATCACTGCCAGGTTACGTCGTTCGTTCAGCGGCGCTTCCACTACCGCGATATAGTCTTCGAACTCGACAACTATGCTGTTGTGGGAGCTGCCACCCGCCAGATAGATGCCGTTCCCAATGGGTTCCATTGTGACCCGTTCTGAAGATTCGGCGCTACGCACACTGGCAGGAACGGGAACCTGCCCGGGACATTGATTGGCGACGATATCGGCCTGGGTGCCGCCGAAAGCATTGTGACCGGCGTTGATGCTCTGGGCCTGATAGTTGTCATCCCAGCCGGTATGATGGTGCCAGATCGTGGGAAAGCGAATGCCATCGCCAATATCGATGTAATCGTCATTGGAAAATTCGTGCTCATAATTGGTGTCGCCAAGTACCGGATCCGGTACCCAGGTGTGGATGCGCTGCAACAGATTCTGTGAGTTGATGGTGGCATCTACGCGGTATTTATCCAGCAGGGTAATGGACACGATAGTAACTTTCTGCGGACTCACAGTGGCACCATCGCGGCCCATTTCTCCCAACTCCCAGCGCCAGGTCGCGCGCGGATTGGCACCCGGCAAACGGGCTGCCTTGAGAAAGCCATGGGGCGTCAGCCACATATCCAGTTGCCAGCGTTCAGCATCATCGGTGGACGCAGCTACCGGCGTACCGTTTTCGCCATCTTGGTGCCAGGCGAAACTGCTATTGAGGGAAAAGCGCTGGCGGGTCTGCTGCTGAAGTGGCGTGCCCCCCTGCCATCCTAGCCCGTATTTCCAGGAGGCAGGATTGTTGCCAGGTGCCCGGTCGAAGGTTTCCACCATGCGCACGTTATCCCAGTCGATAATCCTGCTGTAGTTTTGCAGTGGTTCACCACGCGGCCAGTCGACCTCATAGCCATTGAGCCGTTGCTGGCCCACCATGCCTGTGTAGGCGGTTCCGGAGATGGCGACACACTGTAAACGATCTTCACCAATGGCCGCGGAAGCGGCCTGCAGTACCGGATAGGGGTCGATGAAGCCAGGTTCAAGCTCCTGGGCTCCAGCGTTGAAAGAGCCTGTTAACAGCAAGGTGATCAGGGCGGTGCGGATGGACACGGGTGTCTCCTTGTTCTTGTTTTTGTTCTTTGCTGCAGATTAATGGAGCTTTGGCCGCATTTCAACGAAAGTCTGAAACACTCATGCCGACTGTTTACTGGACATCAGGCCGGGTCAAGTTTGTTAAAGGTTGATCAAGGCTGGGCAAGGTTGAGAGTCGCCTGGGTGAGTTGTGATATAAAGTAATTCCGATTCCCGGTACCACGATCTGGCAAATGTTAGATAACTACGAAAACAGCGCTCTGTCCGCCAAACTACAAAAAGAACTGCGGGGTGAAGTCCTGTTCGACAACTTCAGTCGCGGCCGCTACAGCACTGACGCCTCCATTTATCAACTGATGCCTGTCGGGGTGGTGATACCGGCAGACGAACAGGACGTGAAAATCGCTGTCCAGATCGCTGCCGATGAGGGTGTGCCGGTTCTACCGCGAGGGGGTGGTACGTCGCAGAACGGTCAGGCCATTGGCGAAGCCCTGCTGATCGATACCACCCGCAATCTCAACCAGGTACTGGATTTTGATGCCGAGCAACGAACTGTCTGTGTACAGCCCGGAGTCGTGCTGGATCAGCTCAACCGGTATCTCAAGCCACATGGGCTCTGGTATCCGGTAGACGTTTCCACGGCCAATCGAGCCACCCTGGGGGGAATGACCGGCAACAACAGTTGCGGTGCCCGTTCCATTCGCTACGGCAACATGGTGCACAATGTACGCTCGGTGGAAGCCCTGCTGGCGGACGGTACTGAAGCGCATTTCCGGAAGGTTAATGGCGCAGTTGCCAGCAATCCCGCGTACCAGAGAATTGTGAATGAGATGCTGGCGCTGGGTAAACGGGAGGCAGAAGAGATCAGGGCACGCTTCCCCGACCTGCTGCGCCGGGTTGGCGGCTATAACATCGATGAACTGACCCGCGATGCACCCAACATGGGAAGGCTGCTGGTCGGTTCCGAAGGTACTCTGGGTTTCTTTCAGCGCATTCATCTGGACCTGCAGCCAATTCCCCCGGCCAAGGTGCTCGGAGTGTGTCACTTTCCGACCTTCTATCAGGCCATGGACAGTACCCAGCATATCGTGAAGCTGGATCCGGCCGCTGTGGAGCTGGTAGATCGCACCATGATAGAGCTGGCTCGGGACATTCCATTGTTTGCACCTACCGTAAGTCAATTCGTGCAGGGCGAGCCCGATGCGTTACTTTTGGTTGAGTTTGCCGGCGAGGACCTGGATGAACAGTTATCCAGGTTGAGGCAGCTGGTGGAGTTAATGGGAGACCTGGGCTTCCCCGGCGCTGTGGTGGAAGCTACCGACCCGACTTTTCAGAACGCAATCTGGGAGGTACGTAAATCCGGACTCAATATCATGATGTCCATGAAGGGTGATGGCAAACCGGTTTCCTTTATTGAAGACTGCGCAGTGCGTCTGGAAGACCTGGCTGAATACACACGCCGTCTCACCGATATTTTTCATAAACATGGGACAACTGGTACGTTTTATGCACATGCCTCGGTTGGAACCTTGCATGTGCGGCCAATACTGAATATGAAGGAAGAGGGCGGGGCTAAAAAGATGCGCGCCATCGTCGAGGAGACGCTGGAGATGGTGAGGGAGTACAAGGGCTCCCACTCTGGCGAACATGGAGATGGCATCTCGCGTTCTGAGTTTCATGAATCCATGTTCGGTCGCCGCATGGTGGACAATTTCGAAGAGGTAAAGCGCAGCTTTGATCCGGGCGGTTTATTCAATCCCGGTAAGATCGTCAATCCTCAAAAGATGGATGATAGAACACTGATGCGTTTTGCGCCAGGATACGCTCCTATCGCCATCGACACACAATTAGACTGGCAGGAGTGGGGTGGTTTCGATCGGGCTGCAGAAATGTGTAATAACAATGGAGCCTGTCGGAAAGCCAATGTAGGCACCATGTGTCCCTCTTACCGAATCAGTCGTGATGAGCAGCACTCAACCCGCGGTCGTGCCAATGCACTGAGACTGGCGATTACCGGACAACTTGGTGACGATGCATTTACTTCCGACGCCATGTACCAGACGTTGGATCTTTGCGTCAGCTGCAAGGGCTGTAAGCGAGAGTGCCCCACCGGGGTGGATATGGCAAGAATGAAAATGGAGTTTCTATACCACTATCGCAAGCGCCATGGCCTGCCGCTCAGAGACCGGCTGTTTGCCTACCTGCCGCGCTATGCACATCGACTGAAGTACGTCGGATTTCTTTTCAACTTGCGGGATCAGATACCTGGCTTGCCAGCGCTCACCGAATGGCTGTTGGGACTCAGTAGGTTACGCAAGCTGCCACACTGGCGCCGAGATCAGTTTCAGTTTGAATCAGTTGCCCGACAGGCAACAGTCATCGCAGCTGAGGAGGGCCGGGAAAACCAGGAAGATCCGGCTCAGAATAACAGAGAAGTGGTGTTGCTGGTTGATACCTTCAACGGCTGTTTTGAATCAGAGAATGCCAGCGCGGCGATGGCGGTCCTGCAAGCGTCTGGCTACCAGGTTCACTGTCCTGGCGCCATAGACTCCAATCGACCCTTGTGTTGCGGTCGGACTTTCTTCAGCAATGGTCTGCTGGACGAAGCACGGATAGAAGCTCAGAGAATGCTGCAGGCACTGCAGCCTTTCATAGAGCGCGGTGTACCCGTGGTAGGTCTCGAGCCCTCTTGCCTGCTGACCCTGAGGGACGAATATCTTGCTCTGATACCTGGTGAGGAGACTCGCTCGTTGGCAGCAAATACATTCATGCTGGAAGAATTCCTGGTGGCTGAACAGGAAGCCGGACGCCTGCAGCTGGATCTGCAGGCAATCGATGCGAACCAGGTTCTGCTTCATGGCCATTGTCACCAGAAAGCTTTCAACGTGCTGTCACCGGTGCATAAATTATTGGGACTGATCCCCGACCTTGAGGTAAAAACCATCGATTCCAGCTGTTGCGGGATGGCGGGTTCGTTTGGTTATGAAGCAGAGCACTACGAGGCTTCTATGCAGATGGGAAGCCTGTCGCTGTTTCCGGCAATCAACGACGCAGCTCAAAACGCTCTTATTGTGGCAGATGGCACCAGTTGTCGCAGCCAGATAAGTCACGGCACCAATAGAGAGGCAGTGCACGTCGTGCAAGTTCTTTTGCAGGCTTTAAAGCAGGAAAATGGGCGAAATTAGTTCGCGGAACCTGATTTGTCCTTGCCTCAACCTTCCTGGGCGCACCCTAACTCAAGGACCAATTGTCCGGATCGGACCGGCCCACTGCTCGGGAAGAGCTCCAGTTGAGTCAGCCGTTCAATCTCATCGATGTTGACCAGTCCTTTACAAAAAGATTCTCGTTGCGGCATGTCGTAGGGAAAGATAAACGAGGCGATGCCTGAATCAGCTTTTATGATTTTAAAATAACCCGCCAGATTTATCCCAGGTTCAAGGGGTTCTGATCCCGGTGCGGATTTTTCAAGATAGACTGGTCCGGTGATTACATGAATTTCTGCTTTGTCAGCCAGCATTCCATTCAGCATCTGCTCCAGTCGTAACCAGGCTCCCAGACGTAACGGTGCCGGCATGGGCAGCATGTTGCTGGTGTTATTGAGCTCCGACCAGTAGGGAGTATCAGCAAAACTGGTCAGGGGTGCCAGTCGCACACGATTCTGCTCATTGCTGATCGGCTCACTGCTTCCACCATAGGGACTGACGCTTCTGGCTATATCCGGCAAGGGAACGTCCGGCTCCAGATCTGCCAGCTCGGCAACTTCAGAAAAGCCAGCCAGTCGATCAGGTTGCCAGTTCCGCGGAAGCAAAGAAGCAATTCCAACGGCATCCCTGGTCAGTCGGTAAGCAACCCAGTCAGCGCGTCGGCTGTAATTATTAAGCCCGGCCGCGTAAAGATGATGAATCACCACTTTGGAATTGCCGGCAGTGAATGACGAGCTGTACTGCGGGCAACTGCCTGCACAATGGGCGACTGCCAGTTCCTGGCCGGTGACTGAGCCAGGTAACAAGGTCAACAACGAGACAAAGAGAGAGCCCGCCAGTGATGGCGAAACCCAACGATTAACTGGTATTTTCATAAGCATGACAGTCATTTCGCTAAATTTGAGTACGTACAAGCAGCTTCTCACTAACATTGTGCCAGAACATACCATTTTAAGAATTTTATGTCCCAAGTTCATTGATCGGTGACAAACTGGTTGTCAATTCAATGGAAAATCGCTGACCCATTTCAGCAGCAAGATGTAGCGACTAGATCAAACCAATAACCCACAACAAACACACCGTCAAAAACGTCACGATTCCACCTACCAGTGTGGCACCTCCGTAGGCGAACACCGCATCGGGGACGCTCAGTCGGGAGAGTGAGGTGCAGACCCAGAAGTAGCTGCTGTTGACATACTTGATAATGACCGAACCACTGGCACCGGACAACATGGCAGCTTCCGGCGACAGGCCCAGACCACCCAGCATCGGTGCAACCAGTGATGCCGCGGTGATGACGCCCACCGTTGTAGAGCCGGTAATCATGTTGCCGATGATGCCGATCACGAATGGCAGCAGGATGGTTGGCAAACCGTATTCAGTAAACAGCATTGCGATAAAATCCACCGCCGGCGTACCGCGCAAAATCGCACTCAAAGAACCGCCCAGGCCGGTTACTACCAGAATCATGGCGGAGGTCTTGAGTGCTGCTTCCACCCATTGATCACGGGCCTTTTCCCGATCGTCTTTGCTGCGGATATTTCGATACGCTAACCATACACCAATGGACAGCGCCACTACCGGCCAGCCCAGGTACTGGAACAGGGTGCGCAAAAAATGTCCTTCGTCGTATACCAGCGATACGATGCTCTGGGTGCCGATCAGCAGTATGGGAATGACGATAGGCGTATAGGAGCTGAGTGTGCTGGGCAACTCGCTCGGTCCGTCCCCGTCCAGATCCTCGATCGATAGGCCTTCGAACTCTTCGCTTGCTTCGGTTTTGATCCGCGGTCCCGCCACGTAAACACCCCAGGCCCAACTGGCCAGGGATCCTGCCAGACAAGCAATACCACCAAAGAGGATAGTTGTACCGATATCAGCGCCAACTATCGCCGCTGCCGCCAGCGGGCCTGGTGTCGGGGGCACAATAGCATGCGTCAATTGTAGAGCACCCACCAGGCCGGTAGCCATGACGGCGATGCTGACTTCCATGGTTCTGGCTGCGGAATGCACCAGGGGATTAAGAATCACGAAAGCAACGTCAGAAAAAATGGCCACACCGATGACAAAGCCGGTAAGGGTAAGCGCAAGGGGCATTCGTTTGGTGCCCACCAGGTCAACCATGGATTTTGTGATTACCTGAATCGCCCCGGTATGCTTCATCGCTTCGGCAATAATCGATCCGAGCACGATGACTACGCCAATTGAGCCGAGCGTGTTGCCGAAACCGGATTCGAAAGCGTCGATAAAGTTGTTCTGTTGAATGCCCGGCAGCAGGCCAAACAGAATGATGGGGATCAGCAATGCAAAAAATACGTGCCATTTCCATTTGGCGATCAGGAACAACAGCAGGAAGATTACAACAGCAAACCCGCCGAGGGAAATAGCAGCACTGGTATTGACTGCAGTGGATGGATCCATGGTGAATTCCTTTTTATTGTTCTTGTTGACGCAAAAGAGTCAGTTTTTGCAAGTACTAACCGGATAGAAAATCCAGTGCCGCCTGTATTCCACCCTTGTTGTAGGGGATGCCCGATGCAGCCAGCCCCATTTCAACGCCGCTTAGCGTACCTGCCAGCATTAATTCGTTGAAATCTCCGATATGGCCAATACGGAATATCTCGCCTTTCAATTTTCCAAGACCAGTTCCCAGAGACATATCAAATCGTTCCAGAACCAGCTTGCGGAAATGATCCGCATCGTGGCCATCCGGCACAATAACCGCGGTGGTTGAGTTACAGTATTCTTTTTCGTCCAGGCAAACATTCTCCAGACCCCACGCCGCAACTGCTCTGCGTGTTGCCTCTGCCAGGCGCTTATGGCGGGCGATGACATTGTCCATGCCCTCATCCAGAAGCAGGTTCAGTGCTTCATCGAGTCCGTACAGCAGGTTGGTGGCAGGGGTGTAGGGGAAATAGCCGTTCCTGTTGCTTTCAAGCATGCTGTCCCAGCGCCAGTAGGAATGCCGGGACGACGAACTTCTGGCATGCTCCAGTGCCTTTTCGCTAACGGCGTTGAAGCTCAGGCCTGGCGGTAACATAAGTCCTTTCTGGGAAGCGCTGACAGAAACATCGACCTTCCATTCATCGTGGCGGTATTCTGAACAGGCAAGGGAAGATACCGCATCTACCAGGAAAAGGGCCGGGTGCCCCGCATTATCTATTGCATCCCGTACTTCCGGTATCAGGCTGGTTACTCCAGTAGAGGTTTCAGTATGCACTGCCAGTACTGCCTTGATAACTCTATCAGTGTCAGCCCGAAGTGCCTGTTCAACCCGCCCTGGGTCTACACCGTGGCGCCAGTCGCCTTCCAGCCACTGAACCTCAAGCCCCAGCTTCTCGGCAACATTTTTCCAAAGCGTGGCGAAATGCCCGGTTTCTGAAGCAAGTACCCGATCACCGGGTGACAGGCAATTGAGCAGGGCACATTCCCAGCCACCAGTGCCGGAAGCCGGGTAGATGAATATCGGTGATTCGCAATTGAACACCAGCCGCAATTTGTCCAGGAGGCGCATGGTAAGTGCAGGAAATTCCGGGCCGCGATGGTCGATTACCGGTTGCGCCATGGCGCGCAGCACGCTGTCTGGAACGTTGGAAGGACCGGGTATCTGGAGAAAATGCCGGCCGGGTTGGTGTTGTCGGTTATTCATCAATGGTCGAAATTCCGGCAGTTATGCTTTTCAGGGTTGGTGAACAGGGAAGTTAAGATAATTTAAATACTGCCCGGGAACAACTGCAATAACAGCGATCGCCTCTTAAGCTCAGGGCAAATTGTTGCTATGGTTGCGTCTTTTTTGAAGCAGTAGCAACAGGGATCTTTCTTGATGATCAATATACTTTTTATCGAACATAGCGGAACTGAGCACCCCATTGAGGCGGAGGCCGGTGAATCAGTCATGCTTGCAGCCGTGAATAACAGTGTGCCAGGCATCGATGGAGACTGCGGGGGGTTTTGTTCCTGCGCGACTTGTCATGTCTACGTGGATCCAGCATGGATCGATAAAGTCGGACCGGCAGACCCAGCGGAGGACGAGATGCTGGGTCTCACTCCGGACCGAAAAGACAATTCAAGACTGTCTTGTCAGATTGAGCTCACTCAGGAATTGGACGGGTTGGTAGTGACTACACCTGAATTCCAGTACTGAGACGAAACAGCTGCAAGTCCCTGATAGCACGTTGAAAGTAAGCGGAAGGTAAACTGACAGAAAGTAAACAGACAGAAAGTAAACGGACGGAAAGTAAATAGACAGAAAGCTGAAACTACCGGGGGGGTAAAGAATTGAGTGAATCAGCAGGCACGCAGCCACGTAAACAAAGCAAATGGAGCATGGTAGGCAGAGATCCATATGCCATGCCTCTCGAAGAGATAGATCTGTCGCATCCTGGCATCTGGCAGACAGGTGAATTTTTACCTTTCATGGAACGCCTGCGAAAGGAAGATCCAGTGCATTACTGTGCAGAATCCGCAGTTGGACCGTACTGGTCGGTAATGAAATACAAGGACATAATGGAGGTAGATACTTCTCCACTTATCTATTCGTCGGAACCTACTATCGGAATAGTGGATACCTTCGAAGAATTTACCTTTCCTTCCTTCATCTCCATGGATCCACCCAAACATGATGAGCAAAGAAGGACAGTGCAAGGAGTTGTCGCACCCGCCAACCTGCAAAAGCTCGAAGGACTTATCCGGCAGCGCGCCAATACGATACTGGACAGCCTGCCGATCGAACAGGAATTTGACTGGGTACAAAATGTTTCCATCGAACTGACCACGCAGATGCTGGCGACCCTGTTTGATTTCCCTTTTGAAGACCGCTACAAGCTTACACACTGGTCCGATGTGGCAACTGCAATTACAGGTGCGGGCATAATTTCCAGTAATGAAGAACGTTGGCAGGCCATGGAAGAGTGCCTGGCCTACTTCACCAGGCTATGGAATGAACGTGTCAACAAAGAACCAGGCAATGACTTGATTTCAATGCTGGCACATGGCGAAGCAACAAGGGATATGCCGCCTAAAGAATTTCTCGGCAATATTATCCTGTTGATCGTCGGCGGCAATGACACTACCCGTAATTCGATCTCCGGAGGTGTGGTTGCTCTGAACGAGAATCCGCAGGAGTATGAGAAACTGCGTAATAACCCGAGTCTGATTCCCGGCATGGTATCTGAAATTATTCGCTGGCAGACTCCGCTGGCCTACATGCGACGGACTGCCAAGGAGGATACTGTTCTGGGTGGTAAAAAGATCAGGGCGAACGACAAAGTCGTCATGTGGTATGCCTCAGGTAATCGTGATGACGAAGTGATTGAACGACCCAACGATTTCTGGATTGACAGGCCTAACGCGCGAAGACACCTGTCCTTTGGCTTTGGTGTTCACCGATGCATGGGGAATCGGCTGGCAGAAATGCAGCTGCGAATTCTTTGGGAAGAGATCATGCAGCGTTTTCGATTTGTGGAAGTCACCGGTGAGCCGGAACGAGTCTATTCCAGCTTTGTAAAAGGGTACACCAGGCTGCCGGTGGTTCTGCATCCCCTCTAATCAACAACGTTACGTCTGTGGTTTTCTGATTCGCTACCTTGTTATCAGTTGGATGCGCTGGCTTCCCGCTCCCGCTGCTCCATCACCCGGGCGCCCCGGAGAATATTGGTCATGGCGTAGTTGCCTTCATGACAGGCGTATTCGAATACCGTGTAGTCTGCCTGTCTTGGCATCGGACGCACGGCAGTCCAGGCTTGAGTGTAAAGGTCCGGGTCTTCAATGGTGAACTGATAGTCAATCATGTCTTCACCCACTCGAGTAAATCGTTCAACTGCTCGGGTACTCGGGCTTGAAGGGAAACGATGTTGGGTTTGGTCGCTGAAATTGGTGGTTTCCACCACCAGGGTATTGCCTTCCCAGTAACCCCGGGAGTCCCCGTTCCATTGTCTGATTTTTTCGTTCAGCTGCGGTCTGCTATCCAGCGGAATAATTCGCACATCGTGAATCATCTCCACATAGATCGCCACATATCCAGGTGCTTGAACGATCTGGTAGGTGTTGTTATACCCGGTCGAGATCGGAGGTACTCCGTGATAGGTAATACAGCGGTCCCAGTTGGTGCGGTATTCCCAGGAATCCGTCTCTCGGGCTCGGCGGTAGGCGCTTTCCCTGGCCAGTTGCTCATTGACCCCCGGTCGCAACGGCAGGCGACCGTCAGGAGGGTCGACAATCAGCGAGGTTCGCAGGTCAGTAGAAACAGCCCCCTTGTCAAACCACTCGACGTTATAACTTCCTGGATCACCGGGTCGGTCCTGGGGTTCTTCCAGGGATTGCGCATTGATTGCGGCTGCTTCTTGTGGCGAGTAAAACTCTTGATTGCCAAGTCTGGTGGGGCGTTGCAGGGGCGTAAGACTTGCATAGGACCATATGCCCTGCAGGTCAGGATCGCCCCAGGGTGTGGTCTTAGCATAAGAATCTCCAGCAGCAGCGGGTTCGGCGGCCATCGAATTACCGGCGACCAGCGTGAAGACAGCAAATATTCCTGCAACCGCGCGCTTTGACAATGTCGGGCGGGTGACGAGTGGAGTTTTCATCATTGTTTTCTCCGTCACTTAAGGAAACTCTGGGCAATCGTCAGTAGCATATACCCAGTTCTTTTCAGAATAAACAGTCACTATACAGTTTTAATCCTCGCTCCCGGGACTTTCCATAACCAGTATTAGGGCTTAAGCTAGCAGGCAAAATAAGAATCAGGAGCTCCGATGATGCCTACTTTTAAGATCATGTCACCTTTTCTTGGCAGTTTCGCTTTGCTTTATCTATTGGTGACCGGATCGACACTCAGCGCCCAGGAGCGTCCTGCCATGACCCCAGAGCAGCTCTCAAGGGTCCAGATCCATGCCGTGCCAGGCAAGGACAACCTTTATGTGATTCCCGGTTTCGACGGCGGTCTCTCCGGTGGCAATGTGGCCGTGCTGGTGACTGACGAAGGCGTTGTCATTGTCGACAACAAGTTTGAGTACAGCTATGCAGACATTATGGAGCAGCTAAGGAAGGTCACTGATCAGCCGGTTCGCTATGTCCTTAATACTCACCACCATTTCGATCACGCAGGCAGCAATGCCGATTTTATGCGCGATGCGCCGGTACTGGCGCATCGCAACGTGCGAACCAACATGTTGCGCAATGATCAGTCCGGCGCTCCGGAAATTCTTTACGACGAGAGCACGACCGTAGTGCTAGGTGGGCAGGAGGTCAATGCCTATCACTTTGGTCGTGGCCACACCAATGGTGATTCGGTTATCTATTTCCCAGCGCAGCGCACAGTGCATACGGGGGACCTGTTTGTCTGGGGTGATCGCCTCGACGGCAGCACCCTTGCGCCGTTTATCGACTACGCCAACGGTGGTAGTGCAGCTGAGTGGACAGCTACCCTGGATGGTTTGCTGGAGCTGGAGTTTGACACCGTCATACCGGGTCACGGTCCGATATTGAGGAAAGTGGATATCCGTGTTTTTCGCAGCAAGTTCGATCAGTTGCTAACCCGTATCCAGGTGCTTATGGGTAATGGCGTGACACGCGACGCTATTGTTGAAGAACTGGAGATCTCCGATTTGAACTGGCCGATGCCTGCGTCCCGTATTGAATCGATCTACGACGAACTAGGCGCTCTCTAATCCGTTCATTCGCCCGGCTGTGGCAGAGAAAACACAATCAGTTCTGAATCGTCGAAGCGACCGCCAGCAACAGCGATGTATTGCCTGCTGTCATGCAGGTAGCTCATTACCGGCCCGTGCAGGCGTATATCCACCATCACCTCACCGATTTTCTCACCGCTGGTTTTGTTCAGTGCTACCAGGATCGAACCCGTCGCATCGGGACCTATCTCATCTTTCTGTGCCAGATGGGATATGAGTAGTGATCCGGTAAGCAACAGGCCACCTTCAGAAGACACATCGGTGAATACACTACCCAGGTCGGGTAAGTCCAGGTGTTGCAGTAAAGGATGGTTTGCCGGACCTTTACCAAACGGTACCTGCCAGACGTGATCTCCCGTATTCAGGTCTATGGCTGTAATGCGCCGGTACGGTGGCTTGGTTAATGGAAGACCCATGGGGCCAATGTTGCGTTGCACTCGAATCACATACGGCCAGTCCGAATCAGGATCATCCGGCGGCACCAACGACATGGCGTAGGGACGGGTATGGGAAGGCACATAGAGGATGTTGGATTCCGGATCTATATTGGCCCCTGGGAAATTGGCACCACCACCGGCACCGGGCAGGAAGATAGTTGCTTCCTTTCCGTTTGTACCTTCGACAATCGGTGGCGTAAATATCGGACCCAGCACGTATTTCTGCGCCTGTTCTTGAGCGGCCGCATGAATCTCAGGCGTAAAATCGATCAGATCATCTTCGGTCATACCCTGGCGCTCGAACGGCAATGGCCGGGTAGGATGAGGTTGCGTGGGGTGAGTGCGTTCACCTGGCACGTTACTCTGAGGGACAGGCCGTTCTTCAATAGGCCAGACAGGTTCGCCGGTTATACGGTCGAACACGTAGGTAAAACCGGTTTTGGACACCTGGGCAACCGCCTTGATTGCTTGCCCGTCAACCACAATGTCCACCAGATTGGGCGCCGAGGCCACGTCATAGTCCCACAAGCCATGGTGTACCGTCTGGAAATGCCACAGACGCTCACCAGTGTCGGCGTTCAAGGCAACCAGTGATTCGGCGAACAGGTTCTCGCCTAACCTGGCGCCTCCCCAGTAATCATTTGTGGGTGTAGATACCGGCAGGTATACGATACCCGCTTCATCGTCAGCGGACAGAAAAGTCCACACGTTTGCATTGCCCATGTCACGCCAGGAATCGTTCTCCCAGGTTTCCACAAAAGGCTCGTCTCCCTGTGGGATTGTATTGAAGCGCCATTTAAACTGCCCCGTGTAGGCGTCGTATGCCCTGACGTGTCCAGGGGGGTTATTGTTGTAAAGGGTATAGTCAAAGATTTTTGAACCGACTATCACAGAACTCCCAACGGCAATGGGTGGGGCGCCGTGGGTAATATTTTCCATGTCGAACTCCAGCTTGCCGAAGTCGTTACGGAGATCGACAAATCCCTCTGTGCCAAAGTTTGGATCAGGCAGCCCGGTGTCTACGTCGATGGACACCAGTTGTTTCCCAAGTGTGGCGATGAAGATCCGCTCGATTTCGCCGTCGGTCCAGTATTCAATGCCCCGGGTCTGCAGCGGAGTGAAGTTAGGTCGTCCGCTACGATAGCTGCCCGGATCGAAAGACCAGATTTCTTCCCCGCTGCCCGGATCCAGGGCCACCACCTGGCCATGGTTGGTGTTCACGTACATGACGCCGTCGATCACCAGGGGAACTGCCCGGTAGTCACCCGTCGGGTAGGCCAGTTCACGCGGCAGCCTTGTATCGATTGATTGCCAGCGCCAGGCGATTTCCAATTCGTCAAAATTGCTGGCATCAATCTGGTCTAATGGTGTGTATTTTTCCGAGAAATGATTGCCGCCCGCATGTCGCCATTCACCAATGAGTGAAACCGATTCCTCAGGCTCAGGGGCACACGCATACAGGGCCATGGGGATCAGAAAACCGACAAGCTTGTTACGTATCATCGAGGATTCCTCGCTGTTATTCTGTTTGTGGCCTGGACACTATTTGGTACCGGGCAGTATTCAGCGTCCGGTAGTTTCCAGCTCAGGGTAATGCGAACACATAGAGATTTGTACCGCGACTGGGTTTCAGTTCGGGTGTCAGGTTCACCTGACCGCTGCCGGTATTTACGGCAATATATTGCTTGCCGTTGACTGCAAAGGAAATGGGATAACCGCTTACCGACGAGCCTAGATTAATCTCCCAAAGCACTTCACCGCTTTCATGATCGTGCGCCCGGAAGCGGCCATTCGAATCGCCACCGAACACCAGCCCGCCACCGGTGGCAACCAATGACATCGTACCGGCTCGCTGTTCATACAACCACTCGGTCCGGCCGGTTTCGGCATTGATTGCCCGCACGGTGCCCAGATTGCTGGTGCCAGGCGCCACCTGGTGACGCGCCGCCAGCGAGTAAATAGCAAGCCCCCCCTGTCCGCCGGCGGTCAAAGACCTGGCTGTATCAGTTTCGAAGTCGGCGGTGGCAAGCATATTGGCACAGGTGTTTCGTAGTGGGTAATACATGGTGTTGGTGAGCGGGCTGTAAGCGCCTGCTTCCCAGTCCTTGCCGCCGGTCCAGGTTGGGCAGACAAACACGATCTGTTCGGATTCCCGAAAGATTACTTCTGGATTTTCGGTTACGGCACCGGTAGCGCCGTCGATGTCCTGTATCACGTTCTGTTGCACGGTGGGCGTCGCCCATAGGAACTCGCCAGTCTCACGGTCCAGCGTGTAGACCACGCCAGTCTTGCCCGGGATGCCGGTGATGACTTTGCGAGTTTCACCCGACTGAAGATTCGGATTGATCCAGGTGACCTCGTCAGGGTCCGGAGCCACTGAGGTTTCCACCAGTAACCGCTCAAATGGATGATCCAGGTCCCAATGATCATTGAGATGCTGGTAATACCAGCGGATTTCACCGGTATCCGCTTCCAGGGCCAGAGTGCTGTTGTGATAGAGGTGCTTGTTAACAGTACCGCCCAGATAAAATTTTGGTGCCGGTGAGGTTACTGAGGTTCCAAGGATAATCAGTTGTAGTTCCGGGTCGTAGCTTGGCACCATCCAGGATCCGACATGCTGCCGCTGCTCATAGGGCACGTCACCCCAGGTATCGTCTCCGGGTTCTCCGGGCTGTGGAATCAGCCGACGTCGCCACAATTCTGCACCGGTGCGGGCATCATGAGCGGCTATGATACAGGCATCCGGGCCACCCCAGGGTCGGCAGCTGCGACCTGAAATTACCCGCCCGTCAGCGATGATCGGGCCGGAACTGTGGGTTGCCGAATTGACCAGGTAGTCAAAAATCTGGGTTTCCCACACTGTTTCACCCGTCCGCGCGTTCAGTGCGAACACGTGGTTATCATCGCTGGTATTGATAATGAGGTTCTCGTAGATTGCCAGGTTGCGATTGTTGCGGGCATTGCCACCAACCTGTTCGTAAAGACCCTCCGGGATGGGTCGACGGTACTCCCAGATCAGGTCGCCACTGATAGCGTCCACAGCTTCAATGACGTCGTTGGCCTGTGGTACGTAGAGGACGCCATCGTAGGCCAGAGGTGTAATCTCACCGGTACCCGTCGCCAGGTCCCGGGTCCACACCAGGCGAAGTTGTTTCACGTTGTCACGGTTGATCTCATCCAACGGGCTATAGCCCCAGCTGTCCAGGGTACGGCGCCACATGAGCCAGTCGCCTGGACCCGGATTCTGTAACATGGCATCAGTAACCGGGGTAAAGTCGTCATTGTCCTGGCTGTAGCTGATCGGGAGTAGGGCCATCAGACATGCCGCCAACGACATCCTTATGAGGAAAAAGGTAAACTGGTAATGGTTTCCCAGGGTATGGAATGGAATCTGAATGTTCATGGCGGCTCTTTTTATTAGTTTTGGATAATATTTCCATTATACGTATTTCGAGGCCGAACGGTAGAAGTGCACGATGCATCCGGAGTCAGCTTTTATTTCTGTGAAATTCCTCGATGACTGTTATATTATTGGCCATGGTCTCTGTCCAGGAGCTGTAATAATGAACAATAATTCAAATAGTGTTTTCCTTAATGTTGGTAAGTTTTTTCTGATTACAACGTTCTTCGCTGGCGCTTCCATTCAGGCCCAGTCTGAATGGGCTCCCGCTTATCTTTCCGACGGACAACCTGATATCACCGGGATGTGGAATAACGTAGGAGCGACCGCCACACCCCTGGAATTGTCCGAGCAGTTCCAGGGGAGGGTACCTGATGAAGAAGAGCTCGCCCGTTTTATCCAGCAGCGAGATGAGCGCCGCAAAAGTGATGTGTGGTCCGGGTTCGAAAACAGCAGTGGCGTTGGCGCTTACGAGAACTACTGGTTTGACTGGTTCTGGTCCGATCCTGAGGTGGATGCACCGGCATTGATCGTGGATCCGCCGAACGGTCGTCGCCCCAGCCTTACCGAGGCGGCCCAGGCTGCACGAGCCTACAATGTCGAACACGAGCACGATTCAGCCGCAAATGTGGAAGCAGGTGACCGTTGTCTGTCCAGAGGCGTATTCGGCATGATGATGCCCACTGCATACAACAATGGAAAACTGATCGTTCAAGGACCTGGATATGTGGTCATCCACAGCGAGATGATCCACAATGCCCGGATTATCCCGATCGACAGTGGCTCTCATGTAGATAGCAAGATAAAGCTTTGGGAAGGAGATCCCCGGGGTCGCTGGGAGGGCAACACCCTGATTGTCGAATCGACCAACTTTCGCTACGTAAGCAATATGCGTGCACCGGGTACATCAGCGCCAGGTAACGCACCGCAGCACGAAGGCAGGCGAATGGTCGAGACCTTCACCATTGAAGATGCGGATACCTTGCGCTATACCCTGACGGTGGAGGATCCCAAGACCTATTCAGCGCCCTGGACAGTAGCGTTCCCTTATAAGCGTGACAGTGAGTACACCCAGTACGAGTATGCCTGTCATGAAGGAAACTATGCCATGTTCAACCGGCTTAGTGGCGCACGTGAGCAGGAAAAAGCCGGGGAGTAAGAAAGAAGGATCAATTGGCCGATGCGCCACTATCAATGAGTTGTTTAGTTCGTCAGATGCGTACGCGGCCCAATGCGAAGCTGTTATAGACCAATTGATCTATCAACCAGCCATCAACCACGAGTTCTGCGATCCGGGTAAAAGAACCTACCGGATTCTATTCGTTTTCCTTAACTTCGAAATTTGCACAAACCCGGGATGTAGCTATAGTGAACAAAAAGCAAGTATTGGACCTTCTCAAGGTCAGCGGCAAAAATAGAAAAGCCATTAGAACGGGATCGATGGGCAAAGCGAAAAGTTATGGAATTGGACTTACCGAATTACGAAAACTTGCCAGGAAGATGGGCAGAGATCATTCTCTCGCGCTCGAATTGTGAAAAAGTGACATCTATGAAGCGCGAATTCTAGGGTTGCTGATTGACGATTCGAGGCTAATAACAAGGGAGCAGGCAGAGGAGCAGGTCGAAAACCTTGATGAGCCGGTTCTTGCCCATATGTTTTCTTCTTGTGACGCATCATTGAGTAAAGTTCCCTATGTTGTCGAGCTTGCAGCAGATTGGATTGATAGTAAAGATAAAACACGCCGCAGTTGCGGCTATGGATTGTTGTCGGAAATAGCCAGTTCAAGGAAAAAGAGTGCTCCGGATGACGCTTTCTTTTTAGGTTGTGTTGATCGCATTCATAATAATTATGTCGACAATGGAGTTGTGGAAGGTGCGTATGCTCTTTTGTGCAGAGGCAAACGTAATAAGAAACTTAACGCGGCGGCACTGAAAGTAGCGAAGGTAATCGGTCCAATTGAATACGAGGGCGACAAGAAATGTGAACCCTTTGACGTGGCTGGTCATCTTACAAAGGACCACCTTAAGAAAAGGCTTGGCATCCAATAAGCAGGGCACCATTGGCTGTCTTAAAAGCGGAGAAATGAAATGAATAAGATTAAGGACATGTTGTGGGTAGTTATCTTGTTGTTGTTCACAACAGAGGCGCTGGGAGCAGAAGACATTTTGGATGTAGTGTGTCAGACACCTCCACCCGTGCATTGTTCTGAAGGAGACTGTGCAACAAAGACCGCGGTGCCGGGCAATGTTGTTGAACCCACCACCGGTCGCCAATACTTCCTCGACTATCCATGCGATCTGCAGCAGGGGGAAGACGTAGTATTTATTCTGAACATCCATGGGGCCGGTTCGATTGCAAATTGGCAACGACACTATTTTCCGGCCATGGACTACAAGGATGGTTACCGTCTGGTGATAGCAACACCCACTGCCAATGGGTCCGGTTCGATGGGAAGCGGGCCCGGCATTCGTATGTGGATGTCTGAAGTTGACGATGCCCATTTGCAGGCGATTACCAATCAAGTCATCGATGCCTTCGGTGCCGAAAACATCAAGTCTTTCTGGTTGGCAGGTCATAGCCAGGGAGGTGGTACCTCCCATAGACTGGTGTGCACCGACTTTTTCAAGGACAAAGTAGACGGCTTGCTAAGCTTGTCCGGTGGTCGTATCGGCTCTGTCCAGGTCGTGCCAGGCTTTGGGCCGCCAATGCCTGATGGATCTCCTCCCCCTGCGCGATCAAGACCCCCGTCAAGTGATGAACTACCGCTTTGTGATTTTTCACATATCTACACTACTGGCGAACACGAGATTGTTGCTCTGCCAGACGCATCGCCCTGGGCAGAAAAATACGCTTGTGGTCCGCGCCAGACCTATCGAATAGTTGACACGTTACCGGGCTGGGTAACTGACAGCGGTCGTATGGGTTATCCGGTCTGGGGCATGGCAGCGCGACTGGGCACAGCACAGGCTTTTGAATATCCTGATTGCAGTGATGGCCGAATAGTAGCGGACGTGGTTCGTATCGATAAAGGCCATACTGAAGGGCTGGAACCCAATGTTACAGAACGCACTATTCAGCTCATAATCTCGGCGAAGGGAGGCATACTCTCTCGTGAATCCCTAAGACAGGCAGACTCGAATGAAAAATCAAAGCAAAGGCCATATTTGTGTAGTGCTTCTAGCTACTCTGTTAGTAGTTGCAGGGCAGGTCTTCTCACAGGCAGTTATCAAGACTGGTGAATACCTGCGGGACGAAAGTGCTTTCGGTAACTTACCAGTGGGTCGAGAGTGGGGTGCGGCAAGCGCGATCCACTATGCGGGCAACGGTATGATCTGGGTGGCAGACCGTTGTGGTGGCAACCGAGGACCTGGAAGCTGTGAGGATCGTCTCGACATCGACCCGGTTTTCCTGCTGAATCAGGAAGGAGATATAGTACGAAGCTTCGGCGCCGGGCTGTTCGTCTGGCCTCACGGCATGTTCGTAGACCATGAGAACAATCTTTGGGTGACTGACGCGGCTACCGCAAGGGAAGGTCGAAGGGGTAACCAGGTCCACAAATTCAATCCGCAAGGCGAATTGTTAATGAGCCTCGGGATCGCGGGAGTGCGGGGATCAGGACACTATTATTTCAATGCGCCAAACGACGTACTCGTGGCACCCAATGGCGATATTTTCGTCGCCGATGGACATAATCCTTCAACGGATAATCGCATTGTGAAATTCAATAGTGCTGGCGAATACCTGATGGAATGGGGTTCCGTAGGCGCTGAAGCGGGAGAATTTCGCGTGCCTCATGCGCTGGCTATGGATTCACAAGGGCGTTTGTTTGTTGCCGACCGTGCCAACAGCCGCATTCAGATTTTTGACCAGCAAGGTAATCATCTTTCCACCTGGACCCAATTCGGACGACCGAGCGATGTCTATATCGATGGTAAAGACATTCTCTACGCCGCAGATTCCGAATCCAATACGGGGGATCTGAGAAATCCGGGCTGGCAGCGAGGCATCTATATCGGTGATGTCGCAGATGGATTTGTTGACATACTGATTCCGGATGTTAATTTAAATCCGTCTGGCACTACCAGCCATGCAGAGGGCGCCACGGCAGACGAGTTTGGTAACGTTTATGCCGCCGAAGTGGCCGAAAGCAGTGTGCGGAAATTTACCCGTAAATAGGGACAGATCTATCTTACCGGGAATGCTGCGTATTTCGGTGGGTTTGGACCGCGCCTCGATGTACCTACTTTAACAACGAGGCCGCGGTTACCCGGCAAAACAAATCACTCCCTGTTCACAGCTAACAAAGTGTGGCTTGTTACCATTCATTTTCATATGCTCTGCAAATTAATCAGAGGTTCCATAATTGATCAGAGTTTCCTTGGGTGACGCTATGAAACCTACAATCTGCTTGCTACTTACACTGCTTTGTTGCAACCAGGTCTTTGGCCAGGACTATCAGGTTCCGCGCACGGAATGGGGTGCGCCGGATTTTCGCGGCGTCTGGCGTTATGCCACGCTGATGCCATTTGAACGGCCTGTAGAGTTGGGTGAGAAGCGAACCTTCACGGAAGACGAGGTGCTGACCATCGAGCGCGCTCAGCAACAACGCTTCGATAACGCTAATAACTCGATCAATCTGGATCCGGAAGCGCCACCGGTAGCCGAGTCGCTGCCCCGGGTTGGTAACTACGACCTGTTCTGGCGCGACGAAGCGCAATTTATTCCTACCATCGGAGGTGAGTACCGTACTTCGGCCATCATCGATCCACCCAACGGCAGGATGCCGCCACCGGTACCGGAAATGTCACGTCGGCTCAATGAAGCGGGCGCAGGTGAAAGCAGCGCGGTGGATCGCGTCAATGACGGCCCCGAAGGCAGGAGCCTTGCCGAACGCTGCCTGGTGTCGGTAGGTAATCTGTCTGGCCCGGTGCTCACACCCTTCAATTACAACAGTAATTTGCAGATCGTGCAGTCTCCTGGCTTTGTCGTCGTCATTGCCGAGATGGTGCACGATGCCCGTGTTATCAGGATCTCAGACCAGCGCAACCCGGCGGCGGCATCTCATCGTAAGTGGATGGGAGATTCCATCGGGCGCTGGGATGGCGATACCCTGGTAGTGGAGACAAAATTCTTTAATCTCTGGCATCGTTTTCGCGGCTTTCCCGTTGACAATCTCACCGTGATCGAAAGCTTCCGGCGCCAAGGGGTGAACAAGATCGTCTATGGATTTACCGTGGATGATCCAACTGTGTTTACGGCACAGTTCAGCGGTGAGTACCCTATGTCACGCATTGACCAGCCTCTTTACGAATACGCCTGCCACGAAGGAAACCGGGCGATGTTAGGTATATTGGCAGGCGCAAGACGCGAAGATGTCGAGTCGGAATAAACAGGGGTAAGTAAAAAGAGCGAGTAAAAAGAAGCAGATCTATTTTTGTCAGCTTATATCAACATGGAACAGGGGCAGAATAAAATTAATCTGCCCCTATTTCATTGCTAGTTTTTGCGGGTAACCAGCTTCTGAACACGCCAGTTAATCAGCTCGCCTACCCAGATCTCATCTTCAGATGGGCAGGCAATGGCGTGAATCCAGCCGAACTCACCAAGATTCCGCCCAGGCTGTCCGTAGACACCTAAAACTTCTCCTTCCAATGAAACCTTATAAACGCGGCTGGGATAGAGATCGCCAATGAATAATACCGGATTAGGGCCAGGTGTCATACAAAGAGCATCGGGAGCGCCCGGCGATTGAGAGCCGGTTGTGCCGTGTGGATTCTCTCTGCCGTAGGTAATTTTACCTCGGGAAGTATCGACAGGTACGTCGACAGTGAATTCGCGAATATAATTTCCTTCCTGGTCAAACACCTGAATTCGACGATTACCACGGTCTGCGACGTATATTTCATCATCAGGAGAAACGGCAATGCCATGGGGCGTGTCAAATTGACCTGGTCCTGTGCCAAGCTCTCCCCAGCTCAGTACCCACTCGCCCTTGGCATTGGCCTTGCCGACTCGTGAATTGATGTAACCATCGGAGAAATAGGAATTGCCTTCAGAGTCCCAGGCAACGTCGGTGGGCTGGTTAAACACGTTGTCACGATGAACCGGTATCGGCCAGCGAGGGTTATTGTTCTCTGGAATGTCCACGTCCACACCCATACGGTCCAACATGCGGGCCATTACGGTCTCGTAATCGGGTGGTACCTGAATATGGGACGCCTCACCCTTACGCCCGAATACCCAGTCAACGTGACCTTCGGGGCGGAATCGAAGAATCATATTGGAACCTTTGTCCACTACCCAGATATTGTCCTCGGGGTCAATGCGTACTGCATGAGCATAGGACCAGGCATTCAGGTTCTTGCCTATTTCGCGGACAAAGTTTCCTTCCGCATCGAATTCCAGCAGCTGCGCCGCTGTTTCCATGTAGGCGGGCCCCATTGAGCTGCCACCACGGGAAAAGACAAACACGTGACCATGGGAGTTCACAGCTACACCGGCTATTTCACCGAAGTGAATATCGGGGGGCAGCTTCAACGGGTCCGGGACCGACTCGAATGGTAGTTCGGGAACGTTTTGTTGCGCATTAGCGAAACCCATCGCGAAGCCGAGCAATGCGGCTACGAAAATTCTATATTTCATCTCGGTTACCTCTTGGGCGTATTATTGTTATTCCCGGTGAACGGTCTGGAAGGCAAAGCATAGCCAGTCACCTGCATGACAGGCCGAGCGGGATATTAATGACGCTAACAGGCAATGTCAGCGTGGTCAATCCAGCGATTGTGCCTATTTGTGTCAAAGACCAGGCGAGCGCGAGAGGATGTCAAAGGAATCGGCCCGTAATTGATGGAAATTCAGCGGCTGGCAGTAATGTTTTCCTTGACTCATAGGTTCGTAATTAACACAGGCCAGGGTATTTCCATAATTAGTCAGAGGTTCCTTAGGCCAATTCGGCGGCTTTAACGCCCGCTGTTTATTCTTGACACTTTGTAACAGGCACGTCACGTTTCGCCCGATTGCGAGTACAATCTTCGTTTAATCTTGACCCGTCTGACTTGAGAGAGGGGCGACAAGCGGATCAAGTTATGAACCATCCTGCTATCGTTTTGAATTGGCTGAGGGGCATGGCCCTTATTCTAACTCTAGGTGGTGTGCTACCTCCGGTAGCCATCGCACAGGACACGTCTGGCGACGATTCCACTGTTATTTATCCTGCCAGCTATTTCGAACAGTGGCGGCCTATCACCGCCCAGGACATGCTCGATCGCATTCCGGGCCAGGCCAGTAGCAGCGGAGGAAGCCGTCGTGGAGGCGGTTCCAGCAGCTTTGGCGGCAGCGGTGGTAATCCATCTTCCGGTGGTCGCGGTCTTGGCAGTGGCAGCGGCGGCACGGATATTCTCATTGATGGCAAGCGTACCGCCGGCAAGAACAATCAGACCGGGGGGTTACTGAGCAGAATCCCGGCCGACCAGGTTCAGGAGATACAGATTATTCGTGGAACCTCCGGCGAACTCGACGTGCGTGGCAGCTCACAGGTTATTAACGTGGTGTTGTTCGAAGCACTGTCCTCCAACAGTATTTCCTGGGAGGCGACTGCCAATTATGCGCAGGACGAGAATTTTACGCCCGCCGGTTCAATCGCGCTGAGCGGACAACGTGGAGATTTGAACTACCTGTTCAGCTTGGGTAGTAATCCGCGCTATACCCACTCCGTTACCCATGAGCGCAGCAAACTGGCCGATTTGTCCCCTAACGACATCATTCACGAACACCGTATTAATGACCGGGAAAATAACGAATTCAGCATGAACCTAAGTTATGATTTTTCTCCCAACAGCAGTGTGCGTATGAATGCCCTGAATGCTGAACAGGATTCTCCCAGTACGGTAGATCGTATCACCAACAATCTCCGAACCGTGCCAAATAGAATCACTACCGAACAGGAAGACAACCTGTCTGACCGTGACAATTGGGAAATAGGGGGCGATTACGAGTTAGCCCTGGGTAATGGCCACCGGTTCAAGTTATTGGGTATCGCCAATCAGAACAACCAGATTTCCACCCGTCAACGATTCAAGTTGCAGGATGACGGGCTGTTCCAGAAAAACTTGTATTTGAATACCGACAGTGTCACGCATGAGCGCATCCTGCGTGGCTCCTACACCATGGATGTATTTTCGGAACAGAATATTGAATTCGGTATCGAGCGGGCACAGACTATCCTTGATTCCGAGTTGGCCTTGGGATTGCTCAGTTCCACTGGCACACCTTCCGACGCAGTAGGTGGTCTGATACCACAGGACGTTTCTAACGCGAATTCACGGGTCGAAGAGCTACGCTACGAACCATTTCTTATTCATAATTGGACAATCAGTCCACAGATGTCTCTCGAATCAACATTGGTGTATGAGACTTCGGAAATTTCCCAGACCGGCGACGTCATCAACAAACGGGATTTTGATTTTATCAAGCCGAAACTGGATCTTCGCTATAACCTGACTCCAACAATACAGCTTCGCGGTACCATAGAGCGCCTCGTTAATCAGCTCAGCTTTGCCGATTTCGTCGCTGCCAATGACGAACAGGATAATGACCGCGACACTGTGGCGGGTAACGCCGAACTGCGTCAGCAGACCCAATGGCGTTACAGCTTCAATACGGAGTATCGCCTCCCTAATGATGTGGGGGTCCTAAATGCGGAGCTCTTTTATGCGGATCACCAGGATGTGATTGACCGCATCGACGTATCGCCGTCCGATGACAACCTGCAGTCCGCCAACGGCAACATAGGCGATGGCACGGAATACGGAGCGGATCTTTCTGCCAGTGTTCGCATGGGCATGATAGGTCTGCCTAACCTGCTGGTATCACCATCGTTTCTGCTACAGGACTCGCAAGTCACCGATCCCTTTTTAGGCATAGAGCGACGTTTTCAATCACATATACGCGGTCAATTCAGACTCACCATCCGCCACGACATTCCCCAGTGGCGATTCAATTGGGGGTTTCAGAATTTCGATCGCGTCGATGGCGGACTATACCGCTACGACGTAGACGATATCGAGTTTGAAATTGGTGACCCGCGCTACAACCTGTTCGCCGAATACGTGGACAGTCGCGGCCTGACTTATCGTGTCGATATTCAAAATGCCAGCAATAACGTCAGGTGTCGAAGACGTACTCGATACGTCGGACGTATTTCGGATGATATTCTGGAAGAGATCGAGGGTCAGTGCACCAATACCGGGCTGGATTTCAGTTTAAAAGTGAGCGGCACGTTTTAAGGGACCTGCCAGACTATGGGATTTCTGCTGTCTATAGCGGAGAGGTGGCGGGAAATACTATAAACGGTGCAGTTGATTATGGTAATGGCGCAGCTTTGGGCTCATTCTCGGGCGAACTAAAAGAGTAGGGGGCGTGCATAGGGAATCCCAAAGCAACCTCCGAACCAACGGTTAGTAGTCAAGGGATAACCGGCTTTGACCAGATTAGCCAGTGACGTGGTTACCTGTAGCCGCGCAATATTGAAGCCCTGGTGATACAGGGCCCGCCGTTATTACGCAGCAGTCTGTTTCCAGGCGACGGCATAGGTCAGTTTATTGGGACTGGTTGCTGCGATTGCGCCATACCAGGTACCAGGTTCAGGGCAGTGATAGCGTAAACTGAGGAATGGAAATTTCGCAGGGGGATTCAGTCCAAGATTCGAGTCGATACAAGCATAACCCATTTTTTGGTGTAGCGACTGGTGCGCTGTTTTTCTGTACCGGATTGTTTGCTCCGGGCTACGGTTGCGCGTTTCAAGCAGACTACTTAAACGGCTGCTTCAATAACGGCACGACATGTGTGCTGTCAATATCCTGAAATCCTTCAATGCCGATGTGCATGAACTTATGACCCGCTTGGGGCTGGTCCAGGTAGCTGCCAAACAGTCGATCCCACCATGGGAAATTGAAACCGAAGTTGTGATTGTGTTCTGTCTGGTCGGTAGAATGGTGCACGCGATGCATGTCTGGTGTAACAACAATGAGCCTGAGCCATTTGTCTATATGGCTAGGAATGCTGATGTTGCTATGATTGAACATCGAGGTGATGTTAAGCAGGATCTCCGCAACGACCACCGCAACAACTGCGGGTCCCATTAGAAGAATTAGTACTGTTTTGATCAGGCCGGACAACAGAATGGATCCCGGGTGAAATCTGTTGCCTGTAGTGAGATCGTAGTCCGGGTCTGTATGGTGCACGCGATGAAGTAACCAGAGAGGCTTTAGCTGGTGGAATAATCGGTGCTGCAAGTAGATGGTTAGATCGAAGGCCAACAGGAAGAGGACTGCTTCTAACCAGCAAGACAGGTCCAGCCTATTAAACAAACCAACATCTCGATCAGCAGACAGGATGGCCGCAGCCGCTCCAGCAAAAGGAATTAGAATTCTTGCCAGCACGGTGTTCAGAGCGCTAATCAAGATGTTAGTCGTCCAGCGCCTCAACTTTGAGAAATGTAATTGACGTCTTGGATAGAGCCATTCAAGTATGGCCAGGGCGCCGAAGAATCCGAGAAACATGCCGAGTCTGAGGAAGCCTTCCATCTGCATGGTCAGAGCATTCATCATTTTGGTTCCTCAAGAGGCACTAAAGTGGCTTTCGCGCCAGAAGCGCATAGCCTTAAATCTCGAACGGTCTATGTATAGAAAAAACAAAAGGTATCGCTGAACCAGAGGGTTGTCCAGTAATGTGAACGGTATTGCTGGCTGCATTGCCTTCGCGACAAGAGCTGGCTTTAAGAACCACATACAGAGACAGTCCCCGTGTGCGAGATCTGCATGGAGGGCTGTGCCGGCTCCCGTCACTAATTGGTGTCGTTAAGATTTTGAAGGATCAAAGTAATGAAGTTTTCACGCTCTACAAGTTCAATATCATCAAGTCCTATAAGGTCAATATCGGCCTCCGGAGTAGCTACATCCTCGATGTTAGGGGGGTTCTGGATATAGCCAGCATCGTAAATTGGAACACCAGTTCCTGTATCAATACGCAATACATTGAGACTTTCCGCGGTTTGTACAATGACTTCCCAGATATCAATTTCACTGCCCCGGCCCGTGATACGCTCAAACCCGCGTAATACTTTGACGGTTGGGAGTGTTGTGGATTTCTCTTCGGTAGTTGCGCGAGAGGCGGGGATTGTGTAGTTAGCTATTGTGGCTAATTCGATTGGCTTTCTGAGAAACCCGGTACCCGCACAGGTGTCGTCCTTACCCTGGTCGATGGGAAATGCTTCGGCAGGTATTACTGTTTCAACCAAATCCTGGGTTACCTGCCCATCCTGGGTGACCGTGATGTGTGTTTCCGAGGAGTTGAGATAAAGCACGTCATCTTCCCAGGAGACATTGCTCGTTTCACGAAACAACACATGCAGATCAATATCACCAAAAGCCGCGTTTTGTTCCCTGACTTGTACTCTACGGGTATCGGTATATTCTTCGAAATGTCGGCTTTCCGTAAAAGTGGTGATAATCGGTGGCGCGGCACTATGATCGAAAGAAATAGTTTCAAAGTTGAACTGTTCGCCAATCACAGGATTAATGCGCGGTCTGCAGTTTTTTCAAATTGAGCAGCCAGGGCGAAAAACTGATTGGGAACATTGTAGTTGAGCATCACATCCGCCCAGGTCCCTTGATCTTGGATGATGTTGCCTCAGTCAGCCACGATTATCACATTGGAGGTTGTCAGGTCCCATGCCAATATGTTGCCGGTTTCGCTCCAGGCGCTAAAGACGTAGGGGATACCCCCGTATTCTAAGAATTGCAGGGGCAGGAGTTCCGGAAAACTCACGGCTTCGGCTTCGGTAGCCAGTGATATTGCAAGTCCAGGTGCCAATGCAGCCAACTAGATTTGCAGCCAACTAGGCTTGCTAGGACACTCAGTTGCGCTGGGCAGAACTAGTATGCGTATGTGTAGTGCTTTGGTGTCCTTCTTACCGAATTAACTAGACACCCTTTTCCACAAGGTGTCAATGCCAGTGTAGATTTTCACCTGAACGTTTTCCAGCATTGATAACAAAGCGGAAAACGTTCAGGCGAAGCACATTACCCAGGGCGGCGAACTGGAGTATTGATTAGTAAAAAAACTGGATACCAATGCCGTCACCGTACTCCGTGTCCGTATGGAGGGTAATCGAGAAACGGTTATTGACTCGGTAGTTGATGCCGTAGCGATGCTCGTCGTCGGTGTTCCAGCGCCAGTCGACACCCCAGCGCCGAGTAAAGCGCATTTCTGATTCGAGCTCCAGGCGAAACTCACCATGATCATCTACCCGCCATTCGCTCTCTATCATAAAAGGCAGCAAAACATTCAGCCCCGCTACCGGCAGTTCATGGTTCTTGCCATGATGATGTTCCCGTCTCTCCAGGCCGCCAAACGCGGAAACAAAACGGTTGAAGTGATAGTTATAGAACAGGTGGAGTTCCAGTGTTTCTTCCAGGTCGGCGTCCAGTTCCAGGTCGAAGGAGTGGCGTTCATCCGACAGGGTGAACTCATAGTCCATAAACGATGTCAGCACATGAAATTCGTTAATTTTGAACCAGCGCTGTGACGGCAGTACCTGTTGCCCAATCTCAGGTGTAAAGCTACTGGTCTGCTCATAGCTGACCACCCGATTCATTCCGCTTTTCATGTGGTATTGATTATGACAGTGAAACAGCCAGTCTTCTTTTTCATTGCCATCAAACTCGATCATCACGTGGCCCATGGGTGGGATATTGACCGTGTGTTTCAGCGGGCTGCGCTCACCGTGCTCGTTCACTACCCGGAAAAAATGACCGTGCAGGTGCAGGGGGTGGTGCATCATGGTGTCGTTGCTTAGATGAAAGCGTACGTTTTCGCCCCCTCGAATCAGGATCTGCGGATCCTCTCTTATAGTTTTGCCATCAAAACTCCAGACATAGCGTTCCATGTTACCTGTGAGACGCAAGTGAATGTCCCGCCAGGGTTGGTCCACCGGTAGTGAGGTCTGAGTGCTGGCCACCAGGTGTCGGTAGTCGGTCATGTGATCAATCACTGCCGGCATCGATTCCATCTGCATCTCAGCGTTCGCAGATGTTGTTTCCGTATGAGACTGATGACTGTCTTGAGATTGCTCGAAACTGGGCATAATATGTTGCGAATGGTCGGTGGCGGGCATGTCCGTGTTCATATCCCTATCCCTATCCATTCTCATATCCATGCTCATTTCCGTATCCATATCCGTATCCATATCCATAGACGCCATGTCCATCGCCATGTGTTCCATCAGATACAGATTGGGAACAGGTACATCGGGCGCCGCTACCCGCTCCCCTTCACCAATAAACAGGCTGCTATGGCCAGTGCCATCGAATGAGGTAGCCCGCAGTTCATAGGCCTGGCCGCTTGTCAGTGGTATCAGCACATCATAGGTCTCTGCAGTTGCAATACGCAGTCGTTGAACCCTTATAGGCTTCACGTTCTGACCATCGGCGGCAATAACGGTCATCGGCCCGCCGGCGTATTCCACATCGTAGTAGCTCGAAGTGGAGCCGTTGACCAGTCGGAGTTTCATCTGGCCCGCATCGGGATCACCTACGGCCAGGGCATTCAGTTGCTTGCCATTTACCAGAAAAGCGTCGTAGCCCACATCGGTCAGGTCCATTGGACCCATGCGGGTTAATGCTCCGGTAATGCGATTACGAATGGACTGGCCGCCATTAGCGATGACCCGGTCCCAGGATTGAACTTTATCTTTCTTCCAAGCATAGAAATCATCAGACTTTTTCAGGTTGGACAGGATTGCTTCCGGGTCTTCGTTGGTCCAGTCTGAGAACACCACAACTTCGTCATTCACAGCGCTGGCATCTTCACCTTCGAGGACTATAGCGCCATACAGACCCCGCTGAATCTGTAAGTCGGTATGTGAGTGATACCAGAAAGTCCCGCTGTGAAGAATAGGGAATTCAAAAGTGTGAGACATGCCCGGTGCTATCGGTTGGGTATTCAGATAGGGCACGCCGTCCTGGTCGGCGGGGAGTAAAATGCCATGCCAGTGTACCGACGTTGTGCTATCAAGATGATTGTTGAATGTGACACGCAACGTGTCCCCGACAGCGGCACGGATAGTCGGTGCCGGAATCTGCCCGTCGATAGCCAGCGCTTCGACAGGTGTGCCGGTTATGTCAACCTGGGTAGTGTCTATATTGAATTCGTAATTGACGGTGGCACCCATGGTCAACATTGGGTAAATCATCAAAAACAACAATGCGCGTGAAATCACGGCTTCTCTCCAAAAAACTGAAAATGCGGAAACAGGTGTGCTTAGAGAGATTCAGTGGGTTGGTGGTGGCAGGAGCAGGTCCAGGGAGACGGATTGATAATGGCCGAACAGTCTCTCATTGAGAGAACTTGTTTGGGGGCTCACCCCGGCAGTCAATGGTGCGACAAAGCCAACTGAACTGACGCAACAGATTTCGTCACAGAAGCACTCGTCATTTTGTGCCTCATGACTGCCGTCAGCATTCTGATCCATATGCTGGTTGTGGGTAGCCTCACTCACCGGAACGTCAACTGCAAAGCCCATTGCCACGATGTTGTCGTGACTATGGCCGTCGTGACTATGGCCGTCGTGGGCAAGTGTTTCCAGGGCCTGACTGCTGTTGGCTATCAGCAGGAGGATCAGCAGTGTGCAAAGGCCTTTGAGTGACCTGAGATTTTGCGCACAGAGATTGCTGGATCCAGAGGGGTTCATGGGCTCAGATTAGTCACTTGGTGGCCCAAAAACAAGTTTTTTGCGTGTGGTTACTCAGTGTAAACTGATTGAGATCACAGTAGAGTCGGTAAGCCTGTCGATTACGAGTACGTTGTTTACCTGGCGAACATCAGTTACGGGGTCTTCCAGTTGCCAAGAATCTGGCACCCGGAGGCTTAGTCCGGCGATAGTACCGTCGACCTGGACAGACAGTTTTTTCAACTCGGGGGTAATTTGTTGAACTTCGATTACGGCCGAATCTCGTACTCGCCACCACTGGCCAAATTCCGATACGGTAGAGAACCAGGCCCGCTCTTTGAATTCTGCGATGAAACGTCTTACAAATTCCAGTTTCTGACCGGTCTCATCGGTGTGAATAAGCAGATTGACCAGGCCGCCGTGGCGGGAAATCTTGTTCGCCAGATCGACAGATTGATCAAGCCTGCTCCATAGATCACTCTGCTCGTCTTCTATCGTCACTGGAAATTCGAACACCGAGGTGCCACTTCCGTATTCGCTGGCAAACGTGGTTCGATAAGGATAATGGGTAAGGGCCTCGTTCGCGGTAATGCTGGAACTGTACTGGTAACCGTGAGCGTCCAGCATTTCGGGTAACTTCCTGTGAAGACTAAGATGTCCCGGCCTGAATGCAACCACTGGATCCGCGCCCAAAGATTCCAGCAGGTACTTACTGACTCTTAGTTCACCACTAACAGAGGCGTTACGAACCGTGTCGAAATCTTTCACAAAAGGTTGATACTCGGGATAGCTTTCCCGGCCGGATCCCAATGTCATATTGCTAAACTCATTGGAGTGAGCGACCGAATGGCTACCGATAGCCATGCCCGCCGCTTCCAGCTGCTGGATGACTGATCGACTCTGGTTGGTGAAGAAAGCCTGGTCATTGTAATCGGTGACGTATTTAGTCTGAATAAAATAAGTAGCAGGTACACCCAGTTGACTCTCAAGTTGCGCATACGCGACGGCGTTGGTGAGAGATTGCGTGTAGTCAATGTCATGAGTAATCAACGCCGCGAATTCCTTGTTGTAGGGAGCGCTCCAAATTTCTACAGAATCTTCTTCCCCCTGTTGGTAAACGATGGCTATGAAACGCAGCAACGAGTCTACTTTGGGCTGGTAGGCATTGACGTAGTCATCCACCACACGCGTCAAACGGCCATTGTATGCGCGCAAAGTGAAATGGCTGAAGTCGAATCCCACGGCATAGGCATAACCTATGTCGGAGCCAGTTCCGAAGGTGTTATAGATGATGGCGCCACTGCCATCGTCAAAGCTGGCAACTGCCGGATGCGCCAGTTCCTGGTAGCTGATACCGCCTGCGTGTTGATTGTGATCTGCAAGATTGATCGTGGATTCTGCTGGATCAGTTACAAACTGACTCGCCAGTTCGTTGTTGTTGAAGCGTAATGTTCTAAGGTCATTGCGCTCTTGATATTCGTCATAGCCAAATAGCGCTTTCATCCCGTCGCCAATAACAGAAAAAGCAATCAACGAGTTACCTGCGCTGACGAACTGTTGCAGTTTCTGTTGCATATCCGGAGGTGTATTTGCACCAGTCAGGCTGGGATAGATGAGCACTACCTCATGCGCGAGCGCTTGCTCCAGTTCAGTGGTGACCGAAAAGGGCACACCAATGGATTTAAGCCCGTGAGCAAGGCCAAGCCAGGAACTTTGTGTATCCCGCAGGAAAATGACGAGGTTATTTCGGGCAGTATTGTGGTAGGAATCGGGACTGGTAGGGCTCACGCTTACTGGCGGCAGCTTCGTCGCTTGCAGCGGCCCACTAAGTCCGGGGAAGGCAGCTGCCTGTGCCTGGGCAGGTTGACTTGCCCCGTTGCCCCAGACCAGTAGAGAGAGTAAAGCCAGGGCAGGAAACGAGACGAGCCGTGAGAATTTCATAAACAGAATCTCAAAACCTGAATTGCAGTGACAGGCTTAATGAATCCCTGTTGTACGAGTTGTCTCTTGCATTTCGACTGCCATCCAGCCGCAATGTAAAACTATCGGTCAACTGATAGTTGGCATACAGGTGATGAGTTTGTGTATCTGTTGTGATGTTGTTCTCTGTCTCAGGTGCGTCAGTGAACGCATAGCCAAGCCGAATCCTGCTGGAAGTCTGCCAGTTGATTCCAGATGTCCAGCCCATTGAGCTAAGGTTGTTTTCGTCTCTTACCCATAATGCGGCATTGTTGAGCCAGCCATTGAATCCGCTAAAGTAATGTGTGACACCAAGCCGACCGGTCTTAATATCCCCGGTCTGGTACTCAGCCTGGGAATAGGAGAGGTCAAGCAGGGAAGTACCAAATCCTTCGACACTGTCCACAACTTTCAGCGACGTGGCCAGTCGGAATCGTTGTTCGGGAGAGAAATCACTGTCATCCCCGTAGGCTACAGAAAATTCAAGAGGTTGGTCTGCGCCCCAGTTGACGATAGCGCCAACTTCAGTGAGCGTATCGTGTGATCCGAAGCGGTGCAGATGCTCACTTCGTATAAAAAATTGATTTCCGGCGCGGTTGTGGTGGCGGAACTCCAGCGATCGATCGTGCCAGTCTGAAAGAGGAGCGCCATCGATATTGCTTATTGCATAACCAAGGTTGACCTCATTGCGCGATTGTCGCGTTGCTGTGCTGCGTTCAAGTCTGTTCCTTACTTCCAGGTCGAGGGGTTCTACAGTAGCTGCTCTCTCGAGAAAAACTTCAGCCTCGCCCAAATTGCCTAGAGCATATTCAACGTCATACAGGCCTAACAATGCCGTCAGATTTTGCGGGTTGCTACCAAGCACCTGGGTGTAGGACCGACGGGAACGATTGTAGTCCTTTCGGTAATAACTTACTCTGGCCTGAAGCATTATGGCTTCGGTATTCCCTGGATCCTGTTCCAGAACCGTGTCAGTCAGTGCCAGAGCTGTTTCATAGTCACCCTGGTAGGAACTAACCCGCGCTCTGGCCAACTGCAGCTGGATATCATCTGGATATGATATAAGTGAGGAATCCAGCACTTGCAGCGATTCGTTAAAGCGCTCCTGAAATGCCAGTATCATGCCTAGAAGATAGTCGATTTCATTGGTGTCCGCAGCCAGCGTTCTTGCATCGCGCAAGGCCCGTTCCGCGGCCCCAAAATTTCCCGCATTCCGTTGATCCAGGGCCTCTTGCAACAGAGAATCGTAAGTCACGGGTGATGCATTGGCACAGAGTCCCAGATTGACAACAGCGAAAAGCAACCAGGTAAAGGAACGTGCATTACGCTGGATGTTGTTCGGCTTTTTTTCACTGTGTTGCTTCATTCAACGATCTCCGTTTCTGCGGTTGACTGGCGCGCATCCAGAGTTTTCCGTCTTGATAATCGATGACTTGGTCATTTCGCCTGGCTCCCTTCATGGCTCCCTTCATGGCTCCCTTCATGGCTCCCTTCATGGCTCCCTTCATGGCTCCCTTCTTTTTCAAAATCCCCAAGCTGTTCACTCCGGGTCCTTTTAAGGAATTTGAAGAGCTCCTTGTTCTCTATTTCCTGACGAATAGCCTGATTTGAGCTTCGATTCAGGACGAAAGTAGAACGAACGAGCATGATGGTATACAAGGCGGCCATGACTCCCATGATTATCACCGACGGCTCGGGCCCACCGGCCAGCACTATCATCAAAGGGATCATAATGATCAGAATGTAGGGTATTGATGCGTAGAGAAGCGGATATAGCGACGCCAATCCCCCTGAAGACATTCCGGCGGCGACAAAAATCAGGAATGACTTCGTCCAGTCTGTGGTTCTAAATGCCTCGAAAAATGGCAGAAATCCCCAGCATGCTGCAGATAGACAGATAAAGAATACGTATTTCCGAATCCATGATCGTAAACAGGAATCATTGATATTCATGCGCCAGAAACTCATGATCAACGCCGCTCGTATAGCTACACATCCTAAAATTATCCCAATCCAGATGAGCAGCACTGGTTTTTCTGCCTGTTCCCACAATGCGGCACATACCAATAATGCAATGATAGTCGACATTAGCATGCTGGACTTTCCCAGATGCGCCAACCGATCAACTACAGCATAATAGAACAGTAGATCCAGATTAAAATCGCTATGTTTATCGCTCGCACTCACAATCTATCCCGAAATTCAGATTACTTTTGACTGAAACCCACGCGTGTCATCTCGCCCCAGCTGCTGCGGGCTTTGGTAAGCCAGCCAAATGCCCCTTGGATCTTGTACACCATATTCAATTGCCGATAGCCAACACATTCCAGAAATGTCACGACTGTAAGTTTGATAACGTTACGCACTCTGATGGACTCTGGGAATAACATCTGGTCCAGTAACAGGCTGAACATCGTGGTGGACGATGACAGAAGTATTCCGAACATAAGTAACAGTCCGGCATCTGCAGGACTTACCTTCTGACTTATCAACAGGTAGGCAGTGAACAGGTATCCCGATAGTTCGACGAAGGGGCTCAGCCACTCCACTAGCGCGAAGAAGGGGTAGGCTAGCCAGCCGACCGAGCCGGAGCCCTTTCCGAACAGCAGTTCGGTATTGTTCTCGAGACTTTCTGATAGTCCACGGTGCCAGCGTTTACGCTGAGAACTGAAAACTTTGAGGGTCTCAGGTGCTTCTGTCCAGCAAACCGCATCAGGAACGAACTCCACATCTTTCGTTTGTCCTTCCCTCACCATGGTATTGTACATACGGAGAATTAGTTCCATATCCTCGCCGATCGAACCGGTTGTGTATCCGCCTGCCTGGATTACCTTTTCTTTATGAAAGACTCCAAAGGCACCCGACACAATCAACAACCCTTTAATCCTCGACCAGCCCAGCCGACCGAACAGGAAACTTCTGATGTATTCGACGTACTGAAACAACGCCAGAGGCTTGCCCGGTACGTCCTGCTTTACAACGCGGCCGCGCCTGACGGTGCTGCCATTGACAACCCGAACCGTACCTCCGGTTGCCATCGTTCCTCGATTTATTACGAACGGTTGAACAACCTTGGCGAGGGCTGCGGGTTCCAACAGGGAGTCCGCGTCGATACAGCAGAACAACGGGTTACGGGAGAGGTTTATTCCCGCGTTGATAGCATCTGCTTTACCGCCGTTCTCCTTGTCTATAAGTCGCAGATTATTCAGTCGCTTTGACAGGTAAACGTTTCTGACGGGTTGGCATTTGAGCCTGAGACGTTTTGCCTCTGGGAAAGACTCGAATTCGAATTCTCTTAGCAATACTTCCAGGGTATTATCTTTTGAGCCGTCGTTGACAATAACGACTTCCATGCCAGGATAATCGAGCTGCAGAATCGACTGCAGCGAGGCAACAATCGTGGCGCCTTCATTATAAGCCGGCACGATGACGGAAATAGGTGGCTCCATGCCGGTGAAATGCGGCTCATCACCTCTGGTTGGTCGTTTGTTGAGATACTGTCTTAGAGTGTCTAACGCAAAGAGATTAATGGCGAAATAGATCCCGGTGGCTGTCACCCCGTAAAGAAGGAAACACAACATTATTGTTAAGTCCACGCTGTTCACTGCGTACACCAGTTAATTTCAGTATATGCATGGATGAGAATGTCCCTTGCAAAGCGGTCATCAAGACTCTGACGCAGGTTTTCTACGGCGTCTGCATCACGTTTCAACAAGCGGATAATTGCCCGTGCCGCACGATAGCGAGCCCACCATTCGGGATCGGAAAGAAACGGTATCAGTAACCTGATATCGCTTGACCTGCCGATTCTTCCCAAGGCTTTGATTGCCTGGATGCGGACGTAATATCGCTGATCTTTCAGGTAGTGAGCCACGAGGTTTCTATGAAAGCTATTACCCATTCGGCCCAGGGTTCTGACCAGGATGGCCATTTCTCGGCCGTCTTCACTGCTGGATAGTCGACGAATCAAAAGAGGAAGCAGTTTTTTGTCGCGGCTTTTATCAGCGAGCGCGACAAAGTTGGTGGCCATATTGGATGGCATGTCGTCGATAAAGGGCTCCATCAGGTTGAGCACTTCTGATGCCCCTGCCTGACTTAGTTCTGTTGTTATATAGGCCGAATGCTCGGGAAATCTGAACAATAAAGAGACGACTTCCTGCTCGTACTCGGGAGCTCGGAGTTGTGTCAAACAGAAACATGCACTTACAGCAACTTGCAGGTTCTCGGATTGAGCCGCCTCGTAGACGTAGCGCATTAACGATTCGGAGCGGAGCCAAGTTACCGCGGCCAGGGCAATATTCTGTTGCCAGACGGGCTTTGCTGAAACTGAATACAGGGTGGGCCTGAGGATATCTTTGATGGCTTCTTCCAGGTTGATCTGGCGGGCAAAATGATCCAGTCGCGTTCCTTGCTCCTCGTGCGCGAGTTTGCGATATTCTACCCATAGTTCAAGAAGATAGAATCGCTCCGACCGAATGACAGCATGAGGAGAATAATACTTGCCTGAACGAACAGCAGTCAGAACAGGCGACCACCGCTTCGAAGCTCGCGCGCGCTTGTATTGCTGGTAGTTGTGACGGCCACGCAATAACAGCATGCCAAGCACCATTAACAGAATAAATGCCAGCAGCGCGCAGGAAAGCCAGAATACGATTACGAATACTGGAGGACTGGACTCCAGGTAGTTTGTGAGGATCGTGATAGCCAATTACTCTTTCTCATTTATCAGGAACCTGTTCTTTTATTTCACGTACTTCAACGACAGAATCGAGAAATGGCTTTATGGACTGGTTCACACTTTTGCCAACAGGCGATTAACCACTCATTACAAAATGTCACAAATTGCGAGTACTAATTGATTTTCCCTGTTTCGCTTTATCGTCATACTGTATTGCTGATATTCAGATAATTCCTACAACGAGCAATAAAAGCGCAATAAGAGAGCAATAGCCGATGCCAGTCTCGACGAGTCACTTTTCCATCAAAAAATTAGGCAAGCCCTGTCTTACAGTATTGTTGACCGCGTCATGGGCCCTGATAGCCAGCGGTCAGGTTTATGGCCAAGAGACGCAGCCAACAACCGCCGACGGCTCTACTGTGACCTATCCAGGCTCCTATTTTTCCCAGTTTCAGCCCTATTCAGTGACAGACATGTTGGACAGAATTCCGGGTATCACTGTGGCTCGTGGCGGTGGGCCAGGCGGAGATGGTGGACCTGGCAGTTCTGGTGGTTCCAATCGGCGCGGACTTGGCGGCGGGGGCGACCAGGTATTGATAAATGGTCGCCGTATTGCCGGCAAGGAAAATGAGGGCAACAGCCAGTTAAGTCGTATCCCGGCTACTCAGGTTGACTACATTGAGATCATCCGTGGAACCTCCGGGGATCTGGATGTTCGAGGTGGTAACCAAGTCATCAATATTGTGTTGCTGCAAGCCGAATCCAGTTCCAGCGTGGCCTATGAAGTCAATTTGGACCACTACCATGATGGCAACTACCAGGGAGGAGCTAAAGCCTCACTGACCGGTCAGCGAGGTGCTTTCAATTATTTTTTGAGTGGTGAACGTGAGCCTCGTTACCAGTTTCGAGATAGCCGGGAAACCAGTCTGCTGGCCGAAAGATCACCCAACGAACGAATTCGCCGGGAAGAAACCAACGATGCATGGCCAATCACTGTGACAGCTAATTTCGGCTATGATTTCAGCGCCAATGACGTTGCCCACCTGAATCTGCAATGGACAGATGACGAACAGGATGTGCTTCTGGAACGTACCCTCGTTGACGACAAGTTTGAAAATCCCCTCGTAATCTACGATGAGGAAGACCTGCCACGGGAACGTGATACCTGGGAGTTTGGTGGTGACTATGAACACACTTTCAACAACGGCAGTCGGTTCAAAACTTTGTTTATTGTAAACGAGAATGAGTTTCTTTTTACCCGCGAGCGTTTTGATGTAGATGGTAACGAGCGCAATAAGAATCTCTACCTGTCATCGTTCGAGCGTACTCGTGAGCGAATAATTCGTTCGTCTTACAGCTTTGACATGTTCAGCGCGCAGTCGCTCGAAGCTGGTGTGGAACGAGCTCAAACCATTCTGGATACTTCGTTGCAACTTGGACTATTGACAGGTGGTGATACCTCTGATCTTTTCGGTGGTTTGACTGGTGTCAGAAACAATAATGGCACCGTCGAGGAAATGCGTTACGAGTACTTTGCCATCCACAACTGGCAATTGAACGATCGCATGTCACTGGAAACTACTCTGCTTTATGAAGACAGCAACATCACTCAGAGTGGGGATGTCTATCAGTCTCGAGACTTTGAATTTTTTCGACCCAAAGTGGACTATCGTTTTGACATTACGCCATCGCTGCAATTTCGTACCACGATCGAACGGGATGTCGCGCAGCTGAGCTTTTCCGATTTTACCGCCAGCGCGCAAAGTTCATTCGGTACCGATGACGACCAGAATGAGTTGCAGGGCAATCCGGACCTGGAACAGGAAAAATCCTGGCGTTATGAGGCCAACCTGGAATATCGCCTTCCCCAGGATGCAGGGGTTATCAACACCAACCTTTTTTATCATGAAATTGAAGATGTAATAGGCCGAATAGACGTTTCCACGGAAACCCAGGTGCTGTCCGCCAACGGAAACGTGGGGGATGCGGAGCGTTGGGGTGTCGGTCTCGATGGTAGCCTGCGTCTGACTTTCGTTGGTCAGCCCAACATGCTGCTTACCTGGGGAGTTGACCTGGAAGATTCTGAAATTACCGATCCGTTCACTGGTATCGATAGAAGGCTATCGCGCCGTGGCAGAGGAAGCACCAGCTGGGGCTTACGGCATGACATCCCGGAACGGAATATGAACTGGGGATTCAATATCCGTAACGGCATTGACGGTAACAGTATTTTCTATGACATTGACAAGACCGAAGAGTATTCCGGCGATCCCAGTTACTTCGCTTGGGTTGAGACTTTAGGTTGGGGGGGGCTCACCTATCGCCTTGAGGCCCGCGACAGCTTCTATCGTTGTCGATTCCGTACCCGTTACGACAATCGGTCAGTCGGTGACGGCGGATTACGGGAAACCGAGGATTCCTGTTTTACAACGGGCCCGGTGCTGGGAATAAAAATCCGCGGCACTTTCTAGCTGTAAAAAAGCTAATTATCTCTAGGGTAGCCGGCCGACGACTCCTTCACGGCGCATATCCGCAGCTCCTTCCAGGCCGTCTTCGTTGACCACGATGATATGCAGTCCGGAGTTCTCGCCCTGGCTCTGCCTGACGTTGTAGCCACGCGCTTCCAGGTCTGCGGCAATCTCCGGGCCAGGCTCTACGCCTACTTCTACCCTGACTGTTTCTCCCCGAGCGATGATGTTGGGAAAGTCGGTGGCTTGTTGAGCTGTCAATCCCCAGTCCAGAACACCGAGGATGGTCTTGGCCACATAGGCGGGAATGGAGTTGCCACCGGGTGACCCGGTGATCATTAGAATGTCACCCTGGGAATCGAAAACCATGGTAGGTGACATGGAGGAACGGGGCCTGCGACCTGGTGCGATTGCATTGGCTGGTCTGCTGCCATCGGCAGGCACCTCCCGGGCGAAATCGGTCATCTCGTTGTTGAGGACAAATCCTGCTGCCCAGCGTTGTGAACCGAATACCGATTCGACAGTCATGGTCATGGAGACTGCGTTGCCCTCACTATCGATGATGGACAGGTGGCTGGTGCCGGCTGCCTCCTCTGTGGTGTCGGCTGCAAAAAGTCCGGCCACCGGCGTGCCGTGCAGGACCAGTCCTGGATCACCCGGTGTCGGCACAGCTCCTGGCGCAAACTGCTGGGTAGCACGATACTTCAGGTATTCGGGATCAAGAAGTTGCTCCAGTGGAATATCCACTTCATCCGGGTCACCAAAGTACTGATCACGGTCCGCATAAGCCAGTCTTTGGGCATCCACAAATGCTGCGATCCTGTCAGTCTGATCAGCACCATCCCCCAGAAGGTGATCGTACAGCGCAGCCATCATTATCTGCGCGCCCCCGGAGGAAGGTGGCGAGGTAGTACAGATTTCCATGTCGCGGAAGTCGCCGCAGATAACGTCTCGCTGAGCAACCCGATAATCGGACATATCCTGCAATGTCAATGAGCCGGGATCAGGGTCTGCGTTGGCGGCAGAAACAATCTGTTCGGCAATATCACCACGATAGAAAGCGTCAGGTCCCTCATTTACGATTCGCTTCAGGGTGGCGGCATATTCGGAATTTTTCAACAGCTCCCCGGCCTCAAGAGGTTCTCCTCCAGGGAAGAAGTACTCTGCTGAACCGGGATTTTCGTCCAGCAGGCTGCGTTGCTGCATGCCTGGCAGGTAGTTTGCAAACCTGGGTGAGACTTCGAAGCCGTCGGTCGCCAGACGGATTGCCGGCTCGAACAGTGCTGACCAGGGCAATCGGCCATACTGGTCATGGGCAGCCTTATAGAGCGCAACAGTCCCTGGAACACCGATGGCCTTGCCGCTCTGCCGTGCGTCGAAGAAATTCATGACCTGATCGCCACGCATGAACATATCCACCGAGGCACCGGCCGGCGCTATTTCGCGACCGTCTAGAAAATTCAACTTGTCGCTGTCCCGATCGTAGACCAGCATAAAACCGCCGCCTCCGAGCCCGGAGCTTTGCGGTTCAACCAGTCCCAGTACTGCATGGGCAGCGATGGCAGCATCCACTGCATGGCCTCCCTGTTCGAGCATGGCCATGGCAGCTGCTGTTGCGTGGGGATTCGCTGCCGTGGCCATGGCTCCAAAGTGCCAGTCACGTGCCTGTGTGGCTGAACCGGAACCGGCAAGATCCGACACGTTACAGGAGCTAAGGACAAGGCCCAGAAAGAAAATGAAATTGCGGTACATTGGATTAATTCGCTACGGGGTAGATTAACAATACCCCGAAAGGTAGCTTTGCTCAGCCACTATGTCCAGTGATATCGCGACGGGAACCGGTCAGCAACTTACCTTGTCGGCGGAGGCATTCTAGGTTGATGCTATTGCCTTCTTAACAAGGTTTGCCACGCCGTATATCGGTGGCCCGACAATAGGCAATCGATAAAGATTTGAAAGGAGCATTTTCCCTCTGGAACGCGTGGTGTCTACCCAGTCCAATTCTTTTCGCAGGCGAAAAGTGGCTACGAGCTCGCCCATCTTGAGCGCAATGTCCCGATTGGGAATAACCGGTACACCCAATTCGGATTGCAGTCGGTCGGCTAGCCCACCCAGATAGGCACAGTTAGGTATCAATATATCGGCACCCTGGTTCACGATTTTTTTGCGCCCGATTTTCAGAAGTTCAGAATAAGTTCGTTCGGGATCGTTATTGAGATCAAGAACAGCTATATCCTCCGGGTAAATGTAAGCGGGATTGCTCCCAATTAAAAAAGCGACGGCAGTTGTTGCTTCTCGAATGCCTACGACTGGAATGTTTACAGCAGCTTTCGCTTCCTTTAGCCCCGGATCCAACATGCAATTGATGATAACTACATCGTACCCCTGCTGCTCAGCCCATTTGACTTTCTCGACAACGAAAGGCGCTGCCTCTGTGGCTTCACGCAGGTCCTTAATAGACTTAGGAGCTCCGGAACAGTGGATCGCATCCACTATAGTGGAGGAACACAAAAATTCCTGCCCTTCAAGGCGGAAAGGTCCCTCTAATTCAGCAGCAGGAGCTACCGGTGTCAGTAGCAACACGCGTGAATGCCCGTGGTATTTGATATTTCCTACGTAACGGGCATTGTTCGCGGCTTCCGCCTTTTTTACCTTAGTTTGACTCTCCATGGCTAACCGCCATCCTGGTTTTTAATTCGAACTCTGTTTTCTATTTGTCTTCAACTTCCTGTCTTCGAGCACCAGCGAGAATACCTGACAACGAATAATTTCCTTCGTGGCAGGCGAATTCGTAGATGCGTTCTTCCGGGGGATTTCTGCTTAGGATTCGCTCACCGGTGAACGGCTGCGTATAAGCCTGATCATCGAAGACGGTAAACGAGTACAGGATCTCATTGTCGCCTACCAGCCGGTAGCGTTCGACAACCTCGAAGTCTTCCGACATGACTATGGATCTGCCGGAAGATTGTTCGGGACGGAAGTTCTTGCTGTGAACCACCAGCGTATCATCCTCCCAGCGAGCTACGGAATCGCCCATCCAGTTGCGGGTTCCGTTGTCGAAATGCTCATCGTTCAAGCGAATGATGCGGGCATCGTTGATCATCTCTGTCATGACCATGATGTAGTCCTGGTTTTGCACAATCAGCAGATTGGGGTTCATCATTATGGGTGTCAAAGAAGGGACAGCCGGACCGAACATCAGGCAGCGTCCGGACAGAGGTTGCCCTTCCGGTCCATCGGTGTCGCCCAACCCGGCTGCCCGTCGTTTGGCGGTGAAGTCTTTGAATTCATCTCTCCTTGGGATCCTGCCATCCTGTGGATCAACTATAACTGAGGTTCTGTACTCACCGTTTACTTTTACCAGTACCGGCGCCTGGTAGTGGGCAAGGAACGAGTCGTCCGCTTCCTGGCCGATGCGGGCACCTGCTTCGGGGGCGCTTCGGTCGGGATCCAGGTCAGCGAACTGGCGATCAAGTCGAGCCTGCATGTTCGCTTCCAGCTCCCGGGCTTCCTGCTCGGTATAGGTTTTTTTCATACCAAGGTTTGCGCGACGCTGAAGAGGAGTTCGTGAACCGAAAAACCAGGTTCCCTGCAGGTTCGGATGGCCATGTTCCGTTCGGGGCATGACCCAATCTGAGTTCTGCTCAGCTGTTATTGACAGCGAGATCGCGCCTTCAGACTGAGCAGCTGCCACCGCCGGAAAAACAACACTAAGTATGCAGGTCAGTATGGTTCTGGACACTGGCTTCACCTTTCTCTATTAACAAGTAAAAAAACAAGTAGGGCGTGGATTATAGTGTTTTGCCAGTAATGAAGGATGGGACAAATTGTCGCATAGAGCGGTCATTGAGTGTCTTTCTTGATTTAGATCAAGAGGAAAAGGCTATTCGCTCGATTGCTTCAATGGTTGCCAGGGCACGGGATTGGAGTTCCGCGTCGGATGCGCTACTGACGGGATGGTCAATAATACCAAACTGGTAATCCGGCAAGCCCAGGACGCGGGACATTAATTCCGCGGCACTGACAAATTTGCTGGTCATCACTCCGATCGCAGGAGTGCCGGCTTTCTCACAACTGATTGCGTCATGCAAACTGCACGACGAACAACTGCCTCAGTCACCAAGGCCTGTGATGGCCAGATCCCACTTTCTCGCTTCGTCGACTATGTCCTGTTCCGCAGGGGCGCTGTAATTGGATTTGGTTTTCCAAACTACATTGGCTACCTGAAAGCGCTCTCTGAGCAATCGCTCCAGATGAGTAAAGAAACCTTCGGTGCCTTCCTTGCCATTGGAAATGAAGCCAATGGTTTTACCAGCCAGCGAGTCGATTCGTGGTGCGAGCTTGGGTTCAACGATGGTATTTTCGCTGGTTGGGTCCAGTACTCGAATTATCATCTGAATGCTCCTGTTGTCTGTGAAACTCGCCTGGAGGCCAGAGTATTCCCATAATCAGTCAGGGGGTCCTTGATCAATTTCATGGATATAACATCAACTCGGTGGTTCACAGTCTATACAAACTCCAATAGGCAAGGTAACTGCCTGACTCTTGAGCCCTAACCAGGGTGGGATAATCGCACCGAAGCCACCCGCCGGGCCGCCCGCAGCAATGACCAGCAGATGGTCGGGAGACGGAAGAGCACAGTATTCTTCATTACCCTTGTCTCTTACCACTGCGCCTTTGCCTACTCCGGCCCATTCAGATCGCGTAATCCTGGCGCGTCGGTATAGGAAATCGGCGATATCAGCCTTGGACCATCCAGCAGCTTCCAGGTGCTCGCGATGCTGTTTTGGAATGACCACTGCGTAGTTCCCGGACCAGATAGAGTAGTTGCGCATATTGGCCCGCATTTCAGCCGCATAAGTTTCCAGTATTTCTTCTGGCTCAACGGTCCACTCGTTCATGATTTGTCGAGGCGCCCCGGCAGCGAACACGGTGACAGCTGACGCCAGATCAGGAACACCGCGAGTTTCCGCTACAGACTTCCAGCCAGTACCTTCTTCGTCTTCCGCTATGCAGTAGCTTATTTTTCCGGGATGACCGAGCGTAGACCTGTCGATTGCGCCTGGACTTACCTCGAGGATATTGATTAAACCAAGCCGAACGGCTCTACCGATGACCGATGTTGCGCGGTCGCTGCTGCCCAGCACATTGAACTCACTGAGCGTAGCGATTTCTTTGCGGACAGGGCCATTGATGATGATCAGAATTGCGCAGCCACCGGTGCTGGCGGTAGCGCCATGCAACAGGAAGTCGTCCTGCAGCATTGCAGACCAGGCAGTAAGCACAACCGGGAAATGCATCGGTAGACATCCTGCCATTACGGCATTGATGGCTATCTTTTCTGCAGTGATCGGTCGGGCTCGCACCGGTTCGACGCCAATCAGTTCTCCGGCGGGGATGCCTGTCCAGTCCAGGCAGGCCTGCACCCGTTCTTTAGTTGGGGGAACAATGGGAAAGCCGTCCGTCCAGCCACGACTGTGGTAAAACTCCTGGACATCGGAATCATCAGTCAGATCATGAGATCTGGAACTCAAGGCTGTTTTTTCAATGGACAAATCGGCTGCTCGATCGGGTCAGGGTTAATAAATCTGCCTATAAACCCGCTTCCCTGAGAAAAGTTTGTACTGTTTCGTAGATCATGACCCGCTCCTCGGCAGTGAAACGTCCATGACCACCACCGGGTATGGTCAGCAACTGGTGTTTCACATTGGTATCTTGCAAGGCTTCATGCAAAGCGACACCTTCGGCATAGGGAACAACCCGGTCGGCATCTCCCTGCACGGTCAGGATAGGTGGCAGATCATCGCGCACATATTCAAGAGGCGATAACAGCTCCGCGAGTTCCAGAGCCTGGCTCCAATCCATGTCGCCGAACCATGCGGCCGCGATTTCCGAGCGGTTCGGACCATTGATGACGTCAGGCACATCGGTCACACCATACCAGTTCACTACTGCCGCAACAGAAGGCGTCTCTCCCATCGGACAGCTCTCATCGAAACCTGCTTCGTTAAGCATGGCTGCAGAAAGGGCCAGGTGTCCTCCGGCCGACTGGCCGCTGGTCACAATCCGCTCGACATCAAAATTGTATTCGTCGGCATTGGCGGCAACAAAGCGCAAGGCACAGAAGGTATCTACCAGTGCAGCAGGAGCAAGTGCCTGCCCACCAAGGCGGTAGCCTACGTTTACCACGTTGTAACCCATTTCCAGCCATGGCATCAGTGCCAGCAGCTGAGTGTCTTTGCTGCCCCTGACCCAAAAACCGCCATGGGTGAAAACCAGGGTGGGTTGCGGTGCATCCACGTCCCTTCGAGCATAAATATCCAGCTTCAGCTCGATGCCATTTTCTGTCTGGTAGCTTACATCGGGCATGAAGCGATAGCGGGTTTCTATTTCCGCAGCCCAGTTGGCAGTCGGGGACAGCTGGGCAAAACTGGTGGCGGATGCCAGTAAAAACGATGCGGTGAGGGCGACTAAGGCGATCGGAGCTGTTTTTCTCATGATGGTCGATTTCCCGAGCATGTTGGAGACTGAAGTCCCGCTAAATATACAGCAATTCAGTGAAACTGACAGACAGTAAATTTTCCCGCCGAGACGGGAAGGAGTAAATTCAGACCGCTGTAGTCTCGACGTGCTCGGCATGTTCCGGCTCATGCCAGGCCGACACCAGACAACCCGTGACGATTAGTGCAGTGCCAATCAGGGTAGTAAGGGTTACGGTTTCGCCAAATACCAGCCATCCCAGTAACGCAGCCCAGGCAAAAGCGGTGTACTCGACCGGGAGGAGTGTGCTGGTTGGTGCCCTGGCGTAGGCCCAGGACATCATCATCAGGGAAACCAGTCCCAGCAGCGCAGCTGTAAACAGGTTGGGTACAAACGAGATAGCCGGGGACACTGCAAAGAACGGAGCAAGACAGCCGAACAGTACGATGATGGTGCAGTTCTGAAAGAAAGCAATTTCAACCGGACCAGCAATTAGTGCCTGCTGGCGCTGCAGAATCAGGTTGTATGCGTACATCACAGCAGATAACAGAATTGCGGCAATGCCTTTACCGGTTTGTTCGTCATATTCGCCACCGAGTCTGCCACCGATCACGATTACTGCTCCCAGCAGGCCAAGGAGTGAAGCGGCTATGGCTTTACCACTAATGTGTTCGTGCAGGATGACGGCGGCCAGGTACAGGGCAATCAGCGGCGCGATAAACGACAAACCGATTGCCTCGGCAACCGGGAGATATTTCAAGCCCCAGAAAAACAGGAATGCCATGACTGAAATAACGACACCGCGCCAGATGTGCAGCCGAAGGACGCCTTGACGAGGCCACGCCGGTCGATGCCACAAAAAAAGTATGCCCGCCATCGCCACAGAGAAAATGCTGCGCCAGAACATGGCGTTATAGGCACCCAACTCCAGGGACAGGCCCTTCATCACTACATCCATTGCGGAGAACGTCGCAATGCCAAGGCAGGCAACTGCAAAGGCGGCAGAGGTGGAATGGGTTGGGCTATTCATTGAAAGTTATGGAAGGTCATGGGAGGTTTTCTTGAACACGCAAGGACGTCAGGATTCCGTGCGAGGTGCCAACTCGAACACCCAGGTTTCCCCTGACCTGATATGGTCCATTATGATTCGCGCGCGGTACTTGGCTTGTTTCTTGGCAACTACCCCTTCCAGTTCAGGACCCTCGGTGATTCGTACCAGTTTCCTTTCATAACGGACTCCGTCAATGCGCACGATCGCCGAGCCATCACCCTCCATTGCCTGGACCGCCCAGTGTTTCCACAGGCGGCCAAGCCAGGTGCCCATGTAATCCGATGTGATGTAGATCTTTCCATCGCTTTCATTAATCCAGATCAGTCTCGACCTGGGTGAATTGCCAAGCTGCAATTCGACCGTGGATATCTGATCAGTAAAGCTCCAGTCCGGTTCCGGTCCGGAGTACAACTCGCCGGAGACCAATTCTCCACCTGGGAAGATAATTGAAGGGCCATCATTGTCGCGCGTCGCTACTGCCAGGGTTGCAATTGCAACTGTCGGAACAAGTAGCAACAGGCCCGCTATCTGTAGCAATATTTTCAGTGCGTTCATCCGGCATTTCCATCAGGGTGTGATGCCCGGTTACAGGCATCGGTTGATTTTCTGCTGAATACACAATAATAGAACGAGTTACCGCTCAGCAAGACCATTCTGTTTCATGCGCCACACGAGCAGCTTAATCCGATCCTGGCCAAAAAACGGTTCGCCTTTGAATACCATCAAAGGTACGCCGCCATGTCCGCTGGCTTGCTGCGCAGCTTCGTTGGCGTGGATCGTGGCATCGATTGCTGCAGCGTCGGCGGCCGCCTGATCGAACATCTCATCGGCATCCAATCCGGCGCGTTTCATAGCCTGGGCAAGATGTTCACCCTGGTCCCAATTGTCCGTCTGCCCGTCCCACAGTAGCCGTGCAATCTGATCCAGAAAATTCAAACCTGCACCTTTCTCTGCGGCCAGGGCAGCGAGCCGGGTCAGGGTATAGATATAGGGCTGCTCATCTGCGATCTCGCTGGTGGCCAGATTCTGCACAACCGGATCGGGAACCGGGCGTCGAAACGAAATGCCATGGTAATCTGCCAGACGGGCGGTATCTCGCAGAAGATACGGTCGATAGTGCCTGGAGGCGCGGACCTTGAAAAAATCCGGATCACGGATCGCAATTGGATACACTAGGCGAAGATTTACCTCGACCTCATAGTTTCGCTGGATTTCCAGAATCCGATCCAATGCCAGGTAGCAATAAGGACTGCGCATTGACCAGAACAAATCGAATGATAATGAGTTCATCAACTTTGACTCTTGCTATGCAGCTTTCATCTCATGAAGTCAGACGGCAATGATACCGTCGCAACAATTACAGGCCCCGGACAAAAATTGCTTCCTGCTGATCGGTTTTCTGAAGTGCCATGCGTAATTCTTTGATTCGCGTTAAGACAAAACCGTTTCATTCGATTTCAATCTCGTCAGAGTCTGCAGGTAATGAAATCACCATCCCATCATCAGTAAGAATTGCGCCTTCAGGAATTCCTTGCGTAAAAGCTGCCAGGGCCAAGGCATTTCGCGGCGCCGGCACTAAATGGTACAGTGCCAGCTGGCCTATGTCAGCCTCATCCACCAGCCGCTGAAGATCCATAGTAGTCGCATGATAGTCCTGAATATCATGCAGTACTGTTGCAGTTCTTGTGACGCCCGCATTGCGAAGAGAATTCTCAGCGGCTTGTACCAGCTGTAACGCCATGGCATCGTGTAGCACTACATCCACACCATCGGACAATTCTATTATCTTGTCAGTGACGAGACTATCTCCGCTGATAAGCACCGAGCGATCTCCAAAATCCAGTCGATAGCCAAAAGCAGGTTCTATGGGTGGGTGGGAGACCTTGAACGCAGTGATACGCAATCCATCCTGATTCACAATCACTCCTTCGTCGATAGTGCGTGACTGCAGAATACCAAGTTCAGGATTGAGCAGTTCTTCACCATGATGAGCTACCCGATAACCACGATCCAATTCGTAAGTGATATTCAGCCCTTCAACAATTCGATCAACTCCTTCCGGACCAATAATTTGCAATGGCTCTGGTCTGCCAGCAACCCAGGAGTTCAGATTGAAGTCGCCGATATCGGAAATATGGTCCGAATGGAAGTGAGTTAGCAGTATGCCGCGTAATTTTCCCGTAGGGATTCCTGCCAGGTTGGCAGTGGCAGCGGACCCGGATCCTGCATCTACAATATAAAGATGATCGGGAGTTTCGACCGCCACACAGGCTTGAGCCCGACCTGGTGCTGGCAGAGGGGAGGACGTTCCGCACAGCGTAATCTTCAGCCCATCAAAGTTCGCAGCAGGCGCGGGTACCGGTTGAGCCTTGCTGAGCGGTGAAAATATCAACAAGCAAATGATGCTTAAATTTAGAAAAGGTTTTTTCATGACTTCCTATTCCAGACCTCTTGCATCTTACTGGATGCCAAAGTTCGATTATCAGCTATTTGTATCGTAGCGTATCTTTTTTCAGGTCACTTTCAGGTGCCAAGCGATTGCAGGAACGCAATCGTGACCACGGTAACAAGCGGTATCAACACGGCCAATACGGGCGTGACTACGGACAGTAAAATGGCAAACCGCCAGGAGATCTTGGCAGCCCGGGACTTGTGGAGCCAGGTTGACAATGCGTAGATTGCAGGTATGACCACCGGAATGAGATTTGAGTCGCTTAGTTGCAGGAGAAAGAAAGCAGCCGGGAACCAGAGGATCCATTCGACCAGGCTGAGCGACCAGGGGCGAAAATCCATGAGCTCGATCTTGGAGAGGCGGATCATGCCGATCTTGATCGGTACAGCGATGAAAGGGGCGACCAAGGCAGTCGCGGCCGACCCCACTAACTCAATCGGGATTCGCTGGGCATCGGCATTTTTCGCCCACAGTAGAGTTACACCAAGCGGAATTGTTAATCGATATATTTGTTTTGTTGAATCTTTCACTCTTGGCGCTCAGCGAGTCCGCACTTTTGTCGAATTCGCGAAAAAATAAAAGGGATCGGAGAATTCACTCCGACCCCTTTGATTCTTTTGACCCTACCGATATTTACTCTTCGTGCTGGTAGTGGCCCATCAGCATGCCGGTGGCCAGAACATGGCCATCAATTGCTTCCAGCAACTGATCCTTGTTCAAGCCAGGCGCCAGCCCAAGGTCGGCATCCAGAGCATACACTCTGAAATGGTAGGAGTGCAGTTCGCCATTGTCTGGTGGTCGAGGACCAAAGTATCCGGGCCTGCGTGTACCGTTCAAACCGTTGATCATGCCATTAAGCCCGGCCACACCGCTAACCTCAGCGTCAGAAGGTAATCCGGCTGGCAGGCCGGAGGCACTGGCTGGAATGTTGTAGGCAACCCAATGGACAAAGGGGGTCGGCATCATACCGATTTCGACCACCTTGGGGTCGTCGCAGATCAATGCCAGCTGGACGGTTCCGGATGGCAGGTTCGACCAGGACAGGTCGATTGACGTGTTGTCGCCATAGGCGGAATTTGCCAGTGGAACCATGCCATGATGATCAAAGGCAGAACTGGTTACCGTAATAGTGTCAGGAATGTCTTGTGCATAAATTGAAAGCGAAAACAGCATTGCTGTCACTGCGCTTACCGTGGAAATCAGCTTCTTCATTGGGTCTCCTCAAGGTCGCTGTTGTAATTTTGGGCCGTTATTAGTCGCATAAATTTCGACTGTAGTCCATAGGATTAGCCTGAACTCACAATATCTCCAGATCAGTAGCGGGACTATGCAGTAGTAGTTAGTTTAGTAGTTATTAGTATTTAGTTTAGTAGTAGTTGGTTGCCAATTACCGGAAACAGTAGCAGACAGGTTCATAATAGCCGCCTAACTTGTTACCAATTTTGACAGAAGCTAGCGAAATGCCGGTCTTTGTGGTCATATTTCGTCCGTCGGGCGCATAGCGCCCCCCAAAATCACTTTGACTGGCTACTTTGCACGGCATTATGAATAGAAAGAATCTAACCAAATACCTGCTGACTTATGCGTGTCTTTGCTGGGCGACTGCCGTGTCTACGCAGTCCCTGGCGCAGATTACCGAAGATGAATCAACCGTTACCTATCCCCGCAGCTATTTTGATCAGTATGCGCCAGTTACGGCCAAGGACATGCTGGATCGTATACCAGGACTGGGGTCCACAACTGGAGGCGGGCCTCCTAGTGGAGGAGGCTTCCGAGGCGGTGGCGGCGGCGGTGGTGGCCGTGGCTTCGGCAGCGGCAGCGGTAGCAGTGAAATTCTCATCAATGGTAAAAGGACGGCCGGTAAGAATAACCAGACCAGTAGCGTCCTGACCCGCATATCCGCTGACCAGGTGGACTATATTCAGCTTATCCGCGGTACATCTGGCGAACTGGACGTGCGCGGCAGTGGTCAGGTAGTAAATATCGTCACATTTGAAGAACTGTCCACCTCATCCACCCAGTACCAGGTCAATGCCGATTATCACCAGGACGGTAATTTTCAGCCAGGTGCCAATGTCTCTTATTCCAACCAGGTTGGTGGGCTCAATATGGTGCTCAGCGCCGTTGCCGAGCCGCGGTATGGTCACTCAGAGAACGAGGAAAAAGCCATTCTTGGTGATTTTTCACCAAACGACTATGTGGTAGAGGACCGCATCACGGAACAGACCAGCTACGAGTTTACTTCCAATCTGGCTTATGAGTTCAGTGATCGGACCAGTGCCCGTTTCAATGCCCTTTATTCCGAGAACGACAACCCGACGGAGATGACGCGAACAACCACAGATTTTACTATCACACCGAATTCTGTGCTGACACAGTTCAATGATATTCCCGGAGAACAGGACAACTGGGAAATCGGTGGTGATTTCGAACATTTTTTCAATAGTGGTGATCGCTTCAAACTGCTATTTGTTTTTAATCAGAATAATCGGGACAGTATTCGTGAGCGATTCGACGTCCTCGACGACGGCACTTTTGAGAAAAATCTGTTCCTGGGATCCGGGAGTACTACAGAAGAAGACATCTTGCGCAGCTCCTATACCATGGATATTCTCACTGGACAGGATATTGAGCTGGGTGCCGAGCGGGCAATAACCACCCTGGATTCGAATCTCGCGCTGGGAGTGCAGAGTTCCAGCGGGACGCCGTCTGATGCAGTCGGTGGACTTGTTCCGGTATCTATCTCCAATGCTAATTCCACAGTACAAGAGACCCGATATGAGCCCTTCGTGATTCATAACTGGGCGATCAATGATCAAATGTCACTGGAAAGTACATTATTGTACGAATATTCCGAAATTGAGCAGAGTGGGGATGTTTCAAACAAACGAGATTTTGATTTCGTCAAACCCAAGGTGGATTTTCGCTATGATGTAACGCCGCTGCTGCAGTTGCGGGGCTCCATCGAGAAGATCGTCAATCAGCTTCGGTTCAGTGATTTTGTGGCCGCTACCGACGATCAGGACGAAGAGTCCAACACTTTTACCGGCAATGCCAATCTGCGACAGGAGTGGTTGTGGGCTTACAACCTCAGGTCAGAATATCGCTTGCCGAATGATGCAGGTGTAGTGGACGCAACTTTGTTCTATCACGACCATCACGATGTCATCGAACGTATCGACGTTTCGACCTCCGAGGACAAGCTGGATTCCGCCAACGGAAATGTTGGTGATGGCATCATGTACGGGTTGCGGGTCAATGCCAGTGTGAGGATGCGCATGATCAACATGCCTAACCTGTTGGTCACGTCTAACTGGAGTGTGCAGGATTCTGAGATTGAAGATCCCTTTACCGGCGAGGATCGCCGTTTCAATCGTTACGGCCGCGGACGCTGGACTCTCAGCTTTCGTCACGATGTCCCGGAATGGCGTCTGAACTGGGGCGGACGTTGGAGCAACCGATTCGACGACAATGAAAAGGTCTATGACATTGACGAGGTCACATCCTTTGTCGGCGAGCCCCAGGTCTCAGTTTTCGCCGAATGGATCAGTCCGCGTGGCACCAGCTGGCGCTTCGATGTGCGTGATCTGACCAATAACCAACAGTGTAGCGAACGCACACGTTTTGTTGGCCGGCGGTCAGTGGGCATTCTCGAAGAGATAGAAGAACGTTGTGGTACCCGCGGTGTGGTTACGTCACTTAAGGTTACCGGCACCTTTTAATTGGCACAGAGCAGGTAAGGTTATTGCCAGGGGCTGGTTGCAGATCTGGTAATCTGTCAATCCAATGGACCCAGTGGTGAGGGATCACAACCCGGTCGCTGAATAGTCCACATGGCATGGCCGATTTTCCATTCACCATCGATTTTGATCAGGTTCAATACATCGATTCCGCAATGGGAAAATTCACCATCAATGTGGAAATCATAGGGCGCCCAGAATACTGCCAGGTGGTCCGATATCAGTAACTGTTCATCCCAGTAGCGTTCTCTCAACTGAGTGTCGGCTGAAAAGTTGTCAGCACTGAACCAGCTCCGTTCAACAAATTCGTACTGGTCGGCTACGTCCTCCCTGATATTCAGAACCTGTGCGCCTTCGACTTCCAGGCTGGCCAGCAGTTCGCCATTGCCAGTGTTGATGCTTTCAAAGAACTGGTCAACTACCTGTTTAACCGCTAGGTACTCAGGGTGCGATTGCTGGGCATTGCCTGAAATGCAGATACCCAGAAAGAAGAGGGTGCTTGTTACTTTATGGAAAACCTTCATGAATAACCTAGTCTTCTCGAGTATCCTGGAAATAAATATACTTAATCTGAAATTGACCGCGAGGCGGTGTGAGTTAGCCTATGAAAGATAATCTAACCCCATTTCCGCCAGCGGTTTCACCATCTTGCCCCGTTCCAGGGCTTCCGGACTTGAGGCATTTCCCTGTACCGCTCGCTTCCACACTCCCTGCAGGATCGCGGCCAGCCGAAAAACACAGAACACCATATAAAAGTTCATATTCTCCACAGAGTCCCGGCCGGTGCGCCGGCAGTACTCGGCGATATACTCTTCATCGCTGGGAATTCCCAGGGCTTTCCGGTCCACCCCTGCAAGACTATTGGGCATCGCCCAGCCCATAAGCTGATAAGCCAGATCCGCCAGTGGATGCCCTAGCGTTGCCAGTTCCCAGTCCAGCACGGCAATAATTCTAGGTTCGGTAGCGTGGAACATCAGGTTGTCCAGACGGTAGTCGCCGTGTACCAGGGTGGTCAATCCATCATCTTCCGGCATATTGGCCGGCAACCACTCGATGAGCGTTTCCATGGCGGGAATCAGTTCTCCCTCCGAAGCACGATATTGCTTGGTCCAGCGGCCGACCTGGCGTTCGTAGTAATTGCCGGGTGCGCCAAAATCGGAAAGGCCAACTGCCTCGATGTCGACGTTATGCAATGCGGCCAGAACCCGATTCATGTCCTGGTAAATGGCGGATCTTTCCTCGTTGGTCGCCACTTCCGGCAGGGTTGCTTCCCACAGAACCCGCCCGTCCAGATACTCCATGACATAAAACATGGAACCGATTACCGACTCGTCTTCGCACAACACCAGCACTTCGGCAACCGGCACTTCGGTTCCTTGCAGGGCCTTCATTACGCGGAATTCTCTATCCACTGCGTGGGCAGACTTTAATAACTCACCAGGTGGTTTTCGCCGAAGCACATAGCTGCAGCTTGGTGTAATCAGCTTGAAGGTGGGGTTTGACTGACCACCTGGAAACTTCTCGTAATCCAGTGGCCCCTTGAATCCTTTCAGTGTTTCAGTGAGATAGCGCTCCAGTGCTACTTTATCAAGATCGTGCGTACCCATAGTCAATTATCAATTGCAGTGTTGTGCTACTTTACTTGCTAGTCTGTCTGGCGACCAGAGTATACCTAGGTAGCCACTGATAAACTATGGAAATGCACCGGGCTCTAAAAAGGCCCAAGGATAAGTCCCAAAAACAGGATCCACGATGTCCGTGACCATCAAGACGAAGCTTGATCTCCTCAGGTTCGGCAAAGACAATGTTAGCGGGTAGAATGGCTACATACCAGGCTCGGGCGTTTGAGTCATATTGAACCTGTTGACCCCAAAGGGCACTGACATGATTAAAAAAACAATCGCACTGCTATTAGTTCTGATAGCAAATCCAGCCATCGCACAACCCGAAGGCTTTCAATTCCATTCACAGCTGGCAAAAGACTGGTTTGAGGCTGGCAACTACTTTGAGTGGACATCCACTACCGAAAACAACAATGACGCTACTGTAAACGTCTTCTACCGGACATTTGGAGATCCGGCAGATCCAAAGCTTCTGCTGGTACACGGCTTCCCAACTTCCAGCTTCGATTTCCATCGCATGATTCCGTACCTGCAGGACGACTATTACATCGCCGCGCTGGATTTCCCCGGCTCCGGATTTTCCGACAAACCCCAGGACGGTTTTTCCTACATGCTGGCGGATAATGCCAAGCTGTTGGATTATTTCGTTCGTGAAATTGTCGAGTTCGATGACTTTGCCCTGTACACCCATGATCGAGGCGTGAGTATCGGGCTGGCATTTCTCGGTGACTACCTGGATAACCCGAATCCAGGCTACCGTATCAATTATCACTTTTTATCCAACAGTGGCATGTTCCTGACCCTGGCAAACCTGTCGCCTTTTCAATTAACGTTTTTAGACCTGGAGGACGGTCCGGCACAGGTCGCCCGCATGAAGGCGCAGCCGCGTTTGACCGAAGGTGATCCGATGAATGTGGCTTACGCCGATATCATGACTTTCAATGACGGGCAGGGCGCATTGATGTACGTGGGCCGCTATTTGTTGGAACGACAGTTCAACGAATATTCCTGGCTCGATAACTTGACCCGCAGTCCGGTCCCGGTCGCCTATCTTTGGGGCCTGCTGGATACAGTTAATCCCGTTCGCACATCAAACTATGTGTGGGCCAACTACCTTAACGGGCGGGAAGTGGAAAGCAGTTACTGGATAATTCCCACCGGAGGCCACTACCCACAGCGTGATGAGCCCGAGGCGGTAGCCAAGGTTGTACGCATGGCACTGACGGGACAGGTCCCTGACCTCGAAGCGGAAGACGCTTTCATGCGTCGCTATGCCACAGAGCGAGAATCCGCTGACGCCATTTATATTGGCCATTCCGTTGTCGAGCCGCTGGATTTTCCCAGTGAGATCGAATACACGCCAGAAGGCTACGTGGAGCGGCGCTAGGGAACGGTCACAGCTGACTCACCCTTGGGTTGCTTTTCATAAAGAGCCGGGTACCAGCGCCGGGATTTGGGTAATGATGCGGGCAGAATTCGACCTGTGGGATGCTCGGAAAATGCAAACTGAGGCGGTTGACCGGGGTTCCCTGGTTGGTCGAACAGTTTATTTGGAAGTATTGAATCCAAGCCTCTATACTGACTTTCGAGGATGCCAGGAACAGGGAGAGTAGAATGGCCTTAACCACTTTCGACACTCACAAGTTTGTCCGTCGCCTGGAAAAGGCAGGAATGCCTTTGGAGCAGGCGGAAGTTCAAGCGGAAGTCCTGACCGAGGCGTTTACCGTGAACCTGGAATCACTGGTCACAAAAGAATTTCTCAATGCCCGCTTTGCCGAGCAGGACGCCAGGATTGACACGCGATTCGCAGAGCAGGACGCAAGGTTTGACACGCGCTTTACTTAGCAGGATGCCAGGATCGGCGCCCGCTTTGCGGATCTGGAGGCTAAAGTAGACAGTAATCAAAGAATCAATTTCTGGTTTCAGGGCATCATTCTGGCGGCGATCATTATTCCTTACCTGGAACGCCTGTTGGCACTTTAGCCGGCCCTATATCACCGTCACACTTTATTACCGCTTTTTACTGGAAACACCCAGCAATATGGTTTTCAATGCGCCAGAATGTCTAAAGCAGTAGATATGGGCGTGCTTTATTTTGCGGACTCCAGACACCTCCCCTCTTATATTTCTCATTGCACTGGCCTGCGCCAGTTCCGCTGCCGCCCAGGATTCCCTGCCTCGGATCACCCAGCTCTCTGAAGAAGAAGCCAGTATCCAGCTGGACGGTTTCGTTGACGAGGCGGTGTGGCAGGATCTACCGGTGATCGATGGCATGAAGATCATCGATCCCGACACCTTGGAGGATGCTCCCTACGACACCCACATTCGCTTTTTTTATACCCAGCGTGGTTTGTATTTCGGCATCATCAATTTTCAACCGGAAGGAACCACGGTGGCACGAATGACCAATCGTGATTTCCGGTTGCAACGAGATGGCATCGAGGTGCTTATTGATGCGTCCGGAGAGGGCCTGTTCGGTTACCGTATACGTCTTAACCTGGGCGACACCATGACGGATATGTCGATCCTGCCTGAGCGGCAGACGACCTTGCAATGGAACGGCGCCTGGAACGGACGTACGCAAGTCATCGATGAGGGCTGGAGTGCCGAATTCTACGTACCCTGGGACATGATGCCGCTGCCGCGTGTGGAAGGCACGCGCCGACTCGGGCTGGCTTTTGAGCGGGAGCTGGGTCAGCGGGGTGAGCGCTGGAGCACCCCAGCCCTGCCCACCACATTGAATGTCTACCTGTCCGGATTCGAAAAGTATGAGCTGGACGAGATTGAGCCCCGTACACAGTTCACTCTTTATCCTTTCGTATCATCAGTGTTCGATGGCATTCGCTATGACGTCGAGTCCCGCATCGGGACCGACGTTTATTGGCGGCCAACACCGAATACGTTGTTGTCCGCTACGCTGAATCCTGACTTCGGCACGGTGGAGTCTGACGATGTGGTGGTGAACCTAACAGCTTTCGAAGTATTTTTCCCGGAAAGGCGTGCGTTTTTTCTCGAAGACCAGGACATTTTTATCACATCGCCTCGAGTACGTGGTGGAGGAGGGCCAGGTGGCCCTATATCCCTGCTGAACACCAGGCGCATAGGAGGGTCAGCACAGTACAGCGTTCCTTCCGGTGTGGAAATAGTGCCTACCGACCTGAGTCAGCCCAGTGATCTGCTGGGCGCCGTGAAGTTTACCGGCCAGAGCGGCAATCTTCGATATGGCACCCTGTTGGCATCGGAGGATGATTCAGAGATAGAGGGCACGCTGGAAGACGGCACACCTGTAGGGCTGCAAGCGGTTGGTCGGGACTTCACGATTGGTCGATTATTGTATGAAGATACCGCTGGCGGTGGTCGACGTTCCATTGGCTGGATGGGCACCAACTATGATCACCCGGACCTGCAAGCTACGGTGAATGCGATAGACATGCACTACTTCTCTGCTAATCGACAGTGGATTGTAGATACTCAGTTCATGCATAGCGATGTCGAGGGTATTACCGGTGCTGGATTTTTGGGAGATGTAACCTACATTCCTTCTCAAGGTGTACAGCACACTCTGGCAGCGACTTACATCGATGATGAGTTCGATATGGATGAGTTGGGTTTCCTTTCACGGAATGATCAAATGAATCTCGATTACAGCTTTACCCGGACAGAGTCGGATATTCAAGGTCTCAGGTCGCGCTCTACTTCTATAAGGTCAGTCAATCGCTACAACACCGAGGGTCAGCCTGTAATCTCAGGTCAATTTATCAGTCGCAATTGGAATTTTCTCAATAACGACATCGCCAATATGCAGTTTGATTACTTCCCCAAGCGGGTTGACGACCGTTTAGGAAGGGGCACCGGTGATTTCAGGATTCCGGCTCGTTACGGAATACGAGGTGGCTATGCTACTAACCCGGCTAGAGCGCTTTCGTTTTCATTCAACTTTGAATACGGAGAGGATGAGCTTGGTCCCGAAAACATCCAGTCTGGTGGCGGAGTTGCCTGGCGGCCAAATGATCGTTTCTCTGTCGATCTGTCACTGAACTATACCGATCAGGAAGCATTGCTGGTGCACAAGGGCGACGGTGCCTACACCAGCTTCGAGGCTCACCAGTGGGCACCACGACTGGAATCCAACTATTTTATTTCAGCCCGGCAACAGTTCCGATTAGTAATGCAGTGGAATGCCCTGAAAGCTTTCGAAGATCGTTTCTGGCAGGTCAACCCTGATAGGCTGGATTACCTCCAGCCAGTACCTAATCCCGACATCGAGCCGGACGATTTCGTGATCAGCAGAATGACTTTTCAGGCCAGGTATCGCTGGGAAATTGCACCTCTATCAGACCTGTTTATCGTCTATACCCGCGGCTCCAATTTGCCAAGAAACAGTTTCATGACATTCCAGGACCTGCTGGAGCAGTCCTGGAATGATCGCATTGTGGACACGGTGGCGTTTAAGCTGAGGTATAGATTCTAGTATTTGACAAAACAGGAAATAAGCAAATTCTTCCGATCAGCCTGTAGCTCAGGTGGCGTTACATTCGACTTATTTTCGAGCCCGTCAGTCTTTATACTTGGTAATTGATTCTTTAGATGAACAAATCAGCCCCAATCCAGGAGTAACACATGGCAACCAATAAAGCTGCTAAATGGTCAATCATTGCAATTGTCGCCTTGTTACTGGTCTATGTTGGCTATGTTGCCTATTTTGAGGCGAGTCTGGCTTACCGGCAACCCCAGGGTCGAACCTCGCTGGTCATCGCAACCTTTGAGAATGGCGACCGTCACGAACGGGTACTGCGTCTGGAACAGATTGACGGCAATAACTACATCGCCGCTAATCATTGGCCGAGAGCCTGGTATCGCCAGGCACTGCGAAATCCGCAAGTCGAAGTAAAAATGCCCGGTACGGAAGAATTCACGCCTTTCACTGCGGTGTCCCTGGAAGGTGCCGAGCTGGAGCGGGTAAGTGACATCTACTCTTTCGGATTTAACTTCCGATTTCAGACCGGCTTCCCGCCACGGCGCTTTCTACGGCTGGATCCGCGCTGACAAGAGACAGTCCGTTTCGCTTCCACTTGCTCTCTACCCCTGCTAGTCTTTGGCTTCTTGATCAGAGGTTCCCTACAATACCCGGGAGAATGAGAGTGTTACTGAAGCACCTGCAATCACTGTTTTTACGACGTAATAAAGCCTGTCAATCTGCTGCCCTGTTGCTGTCGCTTACTGTAACTGGCGCTAGTTGGGCTCAGCCCGCCGATCCCCAGTTGCCACGCCAGATGGCCTGGTCAGCCTACAACCTGGGTTCCACCGGATATAATCAGGCGGTCGCCATCGGTGCCATGTTGCGGGAAAAATACAATGTCACCCTGCGTGTCATTCCGGGCCAGAACGACGTTTCCCGACTACTGCCTTTGAAGACCGGCCGGGTCGGTTTCACTGCCAACGGCGTGGCGACTTATTTTGCCCAGGAAGGCATGTTCCAGTTCGCCAACCGGGAGTGGGGGCCGCAACCATTACGCCTGTTGATGACTTCCAACGGGCTCAGCAACCAGGCAGTCGCTGTAGCGGCTGATACCGGCGTCACCAGTTTTGCCGATCTAAGAGGGAGACGGGTACCCTATGTGCGGGCCGCACCAGCGCTCAACATCTCAATGGAAGCCTACCTGGCCTGTGGCGGACTGACCTGGGATGACGTTGTCCGGGTGGATTTTCCCGGTTACGACGCCAAGTGGAATGGCGTAATCAATGGCGACGTGGATGTGGCATTTGGCACCACGGTTTCTGGTCCGCCGTACCGATTGGAAGCTTCGCCCCGAGGCATTCACTGGTTGCCCGCACCCCATGACGATGAGGGTTGCTGGGAGCGCATGCTGGCCGTAGGCCCCTATTTCACCAAACACATTGCAACCCGGGGCGCCGGCATCAGTGATGACAATTCTCATGAAGCAGGAACCTATCCCTACCCGTTGTTGACTACGCTGAACACGCAGGACAGTGATCTGGTTTATTCCTTGGTCCGGGTAATTCACGAGAATTACGATGACTATAAAGACGCCGATCCTGGCTCAATCGGCTGGGCGCTGGAACGCCAGGTGTTTAACTGGGTAGTTCCCTATCACGAAGGCGCGGTTAACTACTGGCGGGAAATCGGCGTCTGGACCGACGAACTGGATGCCCACAATCAGACACTTGTCCGGCGTCAGGAAGTGCTGTTATCGGCTTGGGCTGAAATAGACGAAAGGCGCATTCGTGACGATGATGAGTTTGTCGCAGCCTGGCAGCAATTGCGTGCTGAGCGTCTCGAGGCGGCAGGTTTTGATCCGGTCTGGCGCTAGGTCAGGGAAATAATCAGACAAGAAACAAGCAGACAGAAAATAACCAGGATAACAGTTCAGGTGAAAGGCTTGATCTGATGCCTGAAAGAAGGTCTAACGAAGGATCCACCAAGAGTGTCTAGAATTCCCACTGAGCTACCTGTGCCGATCCGCTGGTTGGCAGGCGTCGCCGCCGTTGGCAGTGCATTTCTGGCGATGGACTCGCTGCGCCTGTTTTCCGAAAGCCCGCTACTTGATTTTGTCATTACGGTACAGAATCACTATTACTACGCGCTGATGGGGTTGTTGTTGCCCCTTTGCTATCTTATTTATCCTCCTTACCGGGGCGCCAGCGCCAGGAGTTTCTGGCTGGATATCCCACTCAGTATTGCAGCATTTGGTGCCTGTATCTTCTTCTTTATTAATGCTGAAACCATGCTGGACTTTGGCTGGGAGTTTTCGGCGCCCACCTATGCGGTGATGGTCAGCTACCTGTTGTGGGTGCTGATCATGGAGGCGGTACGTCGCAGCGGGGGCTGGGTCCTGTTTGTGCTGGTGCTGGTTTTTTCCCTCTATCCAATCGTAGCTGACACATTGCCCGGTCCAATATCAGGAATGTCCTCTTCACCTGCCGAGACCGCTTCTTACCACGTGATGAGCATAGAGAGCATTCTTGGCCTGCCGTTCCGCGCATTCGCCCAGCTGGTGATCGGCTTCCTGATCTTTGGTATCGCTTTGCAACACACCGGGGGCGGGCGCTTTTTTATCAACCTGGCTTTTGCGTTGTTCGGGCATGTGCGGGGTGGTTCAGCAAAGGTAGCGATCGTATCCAGCGGACTGATGGGTTCCATGAGCGGTAGTGTGATAACCAATGTGCTCACTACTGGACAGATGACCATTCCCGCCATGCAAAAGAATGGCATGGAAAAAGAGTATGCAGCGGGAGTGGAGGCCTGTGCTTCTACAGGCGGTGTACTGTTGCCCCCCATCATGGGTTCCACCGCATTTATTATGGCGACGTTTCTGAATACCGCATACACCACCGTGGCACTAGCCGCGGCTATCCCGGCGCTGCTCTACTTCTTTGGTCTGTTTGTGCAGATTGACGCCTATGCTGCGCGCAAAGGTCTGGTCGGTACACCTCGCGACGAACTGCCAGGTCTGGGCGAGACTATGAAGCAGGGCTGGTTTTATATCGCAGCGTTCCTGGTATTGATCTTCCTGCTCGTTTATCTGCAGCGAGAGGCTGTAGCGCCTTTTTACGCAACGGGATTACTGCTGGTTCTGAATCAGTTCTCTCGCGATCACCGCTGGGGGATCAATGACGCAGGTGCTTTCCTGGTGGCGACCGGAAAACTGTTGATGGAACTGCTGACTATCATGGCTGGCGTGGGCCTGATAGTAGGTGCCTTGTCGGTCACTGGTTTATCAGGAACCCTGGTTAATGAGCTCTTATACCTGGCGGGTGATTCCACCTTGCTGCTGCTTCTGATGGGGGCCTTCACCAGCTTTGTGCTGGGAATCGGCATGACTGTTACGGCGGCCTACGTGTTTCTGGCTATCGTGCTGGCGCCTGCGCTGATTCAGGGTGGCCTGGATCCCATGAGCGTGCACTTGTTTATTCTTTACTGGGGCATGTTGTCCTTTATCACACCACCAGTGGCGTTAGGTGCATTCGCTGCCGCCAGCATCGCTGGCGCATCGGCGTTGGCTACCGGGTTCAAGGCCATGCGTCTGGGCAGCGTGATCTATTTCATCCCATTCTTTTTCGTGCTTGATCCTGCACTGATCATGTCAGGAAGCTGGTTGGAGATACTGACGGCCACCGCGAAAGTAGCATTGGGGGTAGTGATAATAGCAGGCGCACTTCAGCGCTATTTGTTGGGAGTGGGCTTGTTGGATAGAGCGGGGGGCATTGGTATAGCCGGGCGCGCACTTGCCACGGTTGGGGGAGGTCTTGTTGCTTTGCCGGGAACGCAGATGTTGGGCATTAATGTGGGAGACACGACACTTCTCATGGTTGGCATTTTGATGGCGCTAGCTGGTGTATTGTTGAGTCGCGGCCGTGCCGAGGTCGCTGAAAATTGAAAAGCAGTTCCAGTCCATGACTGGTCGCGGCACCCGGTTAGGAATACTGAGTCAGTAATTTTCCAAAGAGCTTGTAATGGACGTGTATGAACAGTTGGGATTGATCGCAGAGATCTCTGCGACACTGCTGGGATTCATTGCGGTGTTCCTGGCTTTATCCAAAGAAGACGGCAAATTTTCCGAATCTGATCGACATTTCGTTCAGGCGCAAGTGCTATGTTGTACCTATGCCATTGTGTTCGGTCTGGTTCCAGGTGCACTGGCCAGGATATTCAGTGAGCAGCAAGCCTGGGAGCTGGCTCTTTACGGTGCGATCGCTTGTGCGATTGTCGTTACGGTTTTAATGGCGTGGGAACAGGCTCGTATGTCCTGGGAAGAATCCCGCGCTGTTCACTGGCTATGGCATGTACCGCCCTGGACAATGGGTGTCATTGCTCTTCTGATGCTGTTTTTTGCGTATACGAACCGGTCTGAAATAGCATCTTACTACGTGGTTGGTTTGTCGTTGATGATAGGCATATCAGTATGGTGCTTTATAGCAATAGTGTTCAGGCGATTCTTTTAATTATCCGAACCGAAAGCAATGAGAGTAATTGACTTTAAACAACCTGATTGTGGAATAAGTTTAACGGAAAATAGACCTGTCCCCTTTTTCCTCGTGGTAAGCTCCTCCGCTCTTCACAGCTACCTTCAACTGGTTTGAAGGATATCCAGACCATGTCTACAAAAAAGCGCATCGTTTCGTTTGCGGAAGTCTTTGCCTTTGTATGGACCTACTGGCGTCGCCTGCCGGTAAGGCTCAGCCTGATCGTGTTCGGAGTACTGACTGCTGTGTTTCTGGAAATTCTGATTCCCAGTGCATCCGCCGAGCTTGTTAACCGGGTCCAGGCGCTGGGATCCGGTGGCAATCGAGAAGCTACCTGGGCCGCGATCGGCACTTTGTTGGGCGTCTTCGCGCTACTGTCCATTGTGCGTCACCTGTACCTGCGAGCCTGGATGTACTTTGCGTCAGAAAACATGCGCAATCTGGTGAACGATGGGTTCGAAAAGGTGCAGCGTTTTTCTGCCGACTGGCATAGCAATGCCTTTGCCGGTGCCACCGTTCGCAAAATCACCAGGGGTATGTGGGCCTATGACCAGCTGGCGGACATCGTTGTCATCGATACCGGTCCTGCGCTGTTGTTGCTGGCTGGCATCTCGGTGTCGATGTTTCTGCGCGAACCGCTGATGGGTCTGTACTTTGCCACGTCGGTAACGGCTTTCCTGGTGATCAGTATCACGCTGTCACTTCGTTATGTGGCGCCTGCCAATAAACTGTCCAATGAGGAAGATACCCGCGTAGGTGCGTCACTGGCTGACGCCATTACCTGTAACTCGGTAGTCAAATCATTTGGTGCCGAGCAACTGGAAGACAGCCGCATCGCAGAGATCACTGACAGCTGGCGAATCAGATCGCGACAGGCCTGGCTTCGCAGTATCAACACCGGGGCGCTGCAGTCGGCCATGATCCTGACACTGTTGGGGGGACTACTGGTAATCGTCATGTGGCTGTCCGAACGGGACAGCGCGGTTCTGGATGACGTGGTGTTTGTTATTACCAGCTATTTTCTGGTCAATGGTTACCTGCGCAACATCGGCTGGCAGATACGTAACCTGCAACGTTCAGTGAATGAACTGGACGACCTGGTCGTGATCAGTAAAACCGATTATCAAGTTGCAGATCAAAAGGGTGCGAAGGAGTTCAAGTCCGGACGTGGTGAAATTCATTGTCGGCAGATCGGATTTCAATATCCTAATCAGCCGCAACCACTTTTCCAGCAACTGGATCTAACTATCGTAGCCGGAGAAAAGGTAGCCCTGGTAGGCGAGTCAGGATCGGGTAAATCCACTTTTGTAAATTTACTGCGCAGACTTTATGACGTGGACAGTGGCAATATCCTGATAGACGGTCAGGATATTTCACAGGTCCAGCAGGCCAGTCTGCGACGTAATATTGCGCTGGTCCCTCAAGAGCCGATCCTTTTTCATCGCAGCCTGGCGGAAAACATTGGCTATGCCAGGCATGAAGCTACCCGCGACGAAATTGTCGAGGCAGCCAGAAAAGCCCATGCGGATGAATTCATCATGCGCCTGCAGCAGGGTTACGAGACTCTGGTCGGCGAAAGAGGGATCAAGCTCTCGGGTGGTGAACGACAGCGTGTCGCCATCGCCAGAGCAATCCTGGCCGATGCCCCGATACTGATTCTCGATGAAGCGACTTCCAGTCTCGATTCGGTGACAGAACAATTGATTCAGGATGCGATCCGGACGCTGACATCAGGGCGAACTTCGATCATTGTCGCACATCGACTGTCCACCATCAGGCAGGTCGACCGAATCCTGGTATTCGATCGTGGCCGCGTCGTCGAACAAGGTACGCATGAGCAGTTGATGGAACGGGATGGAGGTGTTTATCGTCGCCTGTTCAATTTGCAGGCGTTGGGTTTTTACGATGACTCTCCTGCTAGGGAATCGTAAAAAGCCGGGCAGTCTGCCTGAAACCACCACCATGGTGAAAAAACGCAGATCGTCTAAATCAGTCTGGCTATTTGTAGCAAGCTCAGTTAAAAAGACAGACTATCCCGGTCCGTGGAAGCACCGGGACAGTCTGCGTAATACGGATTCCCCGACAACAGGGAAACCGTCTCTCCCGTTTTCAGTCCACTCGCACCACTTTCACGACAGCCACTGGATTGCGCCAATCGTACTCGGCCGGGTTCAGGTCACCCACGTTCTGGATACCCGGGCTGATGTGCACGTAGCCTTCAGCCAGGCCGAGGGAAAACGGCTCGCCGCCACACTGTGGTCCCGGAATGCTGGCACACCGTTCGTCGTTCGCTTCGCTGCCGGCATCGTAGGCCACCGCGTACACCTGAGTGGATTCCAGCTGCTTGTGCAGTGGCAGGGAATTGACTGCCACAAAACTGTCATTGGTAGGTAGCAACATGCCAGCCAGACTCAGGCGATTGAAGTGCCGCAGGGAGGCATGAATCATAACAGAGCGTGATTCCCCCGGACCGATCAGCCCACCGTCACTGAACTGAATATCACCGGCTACGCCTGCATCATCCAGCGCCATGGCCAGGGGCATGGTTGCTCCCCCTTCAGCCAGGTCTGCCAGCGGTTGGCTGGGTGGCTGCCCAGCCTCAAAAAACGTCACTTCGTCAGTGTGAGTTGCGACGATCAGCGGTGTGAAATAGATGCCGCGAGTCACATTCGTTAGGGTCACCTCGTAGGTTGCCTCGTGGATGGAATTGCCCTGGGCCAGGGTACTGTTGCTCAGGGCCAGTGCACCGACCGCGATCAGGGTTTTCATTGCTTTCATAGCTTATCCTCCGTTGGTAATTTCAATTGCAGCCGGCTTGAGCCGCCCGGTTTCCGGCTTCGGATACTCATCTTTCAGCCGTTTCCTTTAGCCCTCTACTTTCTAACTTGCGCCATCTGACGTCGTTTCCTGCCTACTGCACGATGCATTCTGTGCCAGGAGATTCACAGCACTTTCACGGTAGGGTCAGCAGTTTCAACCGCAAGCTATTCTCTAACTATCTGACAGGGCAGGAAAAAATAACAAACACACGGCAGTTCGTGATAAATCCGTGAAATTATCGGTCTAGGATTTGCGGAAAACAGAAAATGAAAACTGAAAATAATAGACAGCTGGCGGAACTCAGCAGGCAAGTGCGGTCTCGGCACCAGGCGCTTTAACTGGCGTTCCTTTTAATTGGCGTTCCTTTGGAAGAAAAAAATCTTGGAGATACCTATGAGGCAACAGCAGGTACTGGTTATTGAAGATGAAAAGGACATCGCCCGGCTGCTTGAAATGCATCTGAGAGACGCCAACTGTCAGGTGACCCTGGCAGCGGATGGCCATGAAGGTATGCGTCAGGCCTTCGCCCGCCCATGGGACCTGGTGATACTCGACCTGCGCCTGCCTGGACCAGACGGCTTGAGCATCTGTCGGGCCCTGCGTCGTGAACACGTGTACGTGCCGATCCTGATGCTCACCTCGAAATCCTCCGAGCTGGACCGGGTTCTGGGGCTGGAACTGGGCGCCGACGACTATCTCACCAAGCCGTTCAGTGTGTCGGAACTGGTGGCTCGAGTAAAAGCCATTTTCCGGCGCGTGGAATCTTTTCAGCAGCGTTTCAACAGCGGCGGAGAAACCCTGGTCGTGGGGCCACTAACCATCGACACCGGCACCCGAGAAGTCTGTTTGAATGGGATACCTGTCACTCTTACTGTTAGAGAATTCGATTTGTTGCTACATTTTGCCCGTCATCCGGGCCAGGTGTTTTCCCGCGTACAGCTGCTCGACAGCGTCTGGGGTTACGGTTACGAGGGTTACGAACACACCGTAAATTCTCACATCAACCGGCTGCGGGCCAAGATCGAACCAGATCCGTCGAACCCCGAACTAATCACCACCATCTGGGGTGTGGGTTACAAACTGAATGCCAGCGCCAGTGCAGTGGCCGACCTGCCTGAGCTACGTTCGATGGAGTACTAGCCATGAATGCCCTGTACACCCGCCTCTCGCTCGCCCTGCTGGCCATTGTCATTGTCACCGGGGGTGCCCTGTTTGCCGTAAACCTGTTGAGTACCCGAAACTACTATGAGGAAATCACCCAACGACTGAATGGCTCGATCGCAATGTATGTCACAGATCAGAGTCAGCTGATCGAAGACGGCGTGGTAAATCATCATGCACTTGCTACCCTGGCTGAACAGGCCATGGTGATCAACCCCACCGTCGAGGTGTACTTGCTGGACACAGCCGGTCGTATTCTCGATCATGGCGCACCCGACACGCTGCTGGCAGATCAAGTTGACCTGGCACCAGTGCAGGAATTGCTGAAGACTGATGCTCGCATGCCCCTCCGTGGCACCGATCCCCGCAGCGACAGGGAGAAGATATTCTCCGTCTGGCCAGTCATGCAAGGCACGTCATTGCAAGGCTATTTATACGCGATTCTCGGTGGCCAGAAATACGACGCTCTTGCCAGTGATATTCGCGGTAGCTACGTACAACAGGTGAGTCTTGGCGCCTTGCTGGCGATCCTGGCCACAGCTTTCGGCGTTGGGCTGCTGGTTTTCGGTCTGCTGACCCGGCGCCTGGTACGTCTGACCCAGCAGGTGCGCCAGTTCACCGAGTCGGGCTTCGATCCGAGCTTGGCCGGTACGTCTGCAATCAGAAACGGAGACATCGGCACCCTGGCAACCGGCGTACAGGAGAATAGTTCGGCAAAAGGTGATGAGATTACTCAGTTGCGCATCGCTTTTACCCACATGTCCAGCAAAATCGTCCAGCAATTCGAGGAGTTGAAGGAAACCGATCGCCTGCGCCGTGAGTTAATAAGCAATGTCTCACACGATCTGCGTACCCCTCTCTCTTCCATGCATGGTTACGTGGAAACCCTGCTGATCAAAAACGAGGAACTCAGCGCGGAAGAGCGCTACCGCTATTTGCAGATTACCCGCAAGCACAGCCAGCATCTGGAAAAATTGATTAGTGACCTGTTCGAACTGTCCAAACTGGAAGCGGCCGCTATCAAACCACTATTTGAGCCTTTCAGTCTGGCCGAACTGTTGCACGACGTCACCCAGGAATTCATGCTGAAGGCCGCTGAGAAACAGATCGACCTAAGGGTGGATGATGAACTGGATAGCGCGGTGGTCCACGCCGACATTAGCCTGGTGCAACGGGTACTGGAAAATCTGTTGCGTAATGCTATTAGCCACACGCCCCTGGGCGGCACCGTCACCATCCGAATCGAATCCCAACCTGACAGTGTGGCAGTATCGGTAGAAGATAGCGGCTGCGGCATCGCCGAAAAAGATCTTGATCGGGTGTTCGACCGGTTCTATCGGAGCGAGCAGGATGAAGGAAGAATCGACGACTCCGCCGGTCTGGGACTGGCTATCGTACAGAAGATCCTCGACCTGCACGGCAGTCGTATTACCGTCTCCAGCCAGCTAAATGCTGGTACCACATTTGCCTTCAACCTGCCCAGTGCTCAGGCTGCCTGAAATGGTACAGGCAGCGTACTTTTTATCGTCGTCTGACCAACACGCACGCACTGCGTTTTTCCAACTATTCTGCGGCTGTCCAGGCCCAACGATTCGGGCGGCGGAGTTCAAGCTAAATAGAGAGTCTGGCTTCGAAGAAGGTCCTCTAAGAGGAGAAATTTGGATATTTCCTTAGGTAATGACAAAATACCATTTTAGTCAATGCTAGAATAGGTGAGCAGCGTTAGCCACAATTTTTTGCAATTCTTTAGCGTGCGCCGCAAATGCCCTCTGGCCAACCTTTGTCAAGGAAACCCACGTTACTTTACCTGTACTCACAGTTTTTTTCTGAACGCTTAGGTACCCGGCTTCGTCAAGTAGCTTGATTTGCTTTGACAAGACCGAGTCACTTACTCCCAGTTCTTCGCGCAATATTCGAAACTCGGCTGCTTTCACTGAAGCTAGTAATGCACAAATTTTCAATCTATTCGGTGCATGAATGAGTTCATCGAATTGCACGTCTGTCACAACTTTTCTTCCTTGATTTCTTGCACAGTTCCTGTGTGCGTTCTCAGCGCATACATCAAGTAATAAATAGATACTGCAAGTAATCCGCCAGCATAGGGAGCCCAAATCAAGTTATAGGCTCTTCGCAAATAAACCACAAAGAGATAAAGGACGGCTAATGTAATACCCTTCCAAAATAATGCCCAGATTGCAGGCTTGGAATAGTCCGGTATTACACCAACTTTCCTAAGCATGACTCCATATAAAACAATACCAACGAAGAAGTATGGGAATAAATTCGGCCCATTTTCCTGAATAGTTGCGAAATAGAGGAATATGAGAACAGAGAGTGATATATGGAACCACATTGGATAAACCGATCTATTGGAGCCAATTTGCTTCATTTCCTTTATTGCATCGAGCAACTTTCTTGCTTCGTCAGGCGAAACTCTTTCTTTTTCACTAGACATTTACACACACCTTTTTCCAAGATGGAAAGTAGTATAGGAGGTACTTTCCGTATTGGCAAGTAGTGGTTCCAATTTTTTAGAAAATTCAACACGCATATTACGATTTGGTGTGGATTTCCGTATCAGGAGTGTCCCAAACTACAATGCCCAAACTAATGGAATCAAGGAGTTGCAGTGCCTTACAGATCAAATCAATGGGACAGTGGTGGTTGGTAACCAATTGAAAGATAGATGGATTTCGGAATTAGACGAACAGGCCTCGAACCAGTTGTTAGGGAATTCAAGTGGTAGGCGGGTATGATTTCCGAATCACTATCGATAGTTTGAATTGGCTGCTGTATTTTTACTATGACCCCAATAATTATCTTAGAATGGGCTGTCAACAATAACCTGAATCGCTTCTTTATCTGACTCACACAGATATTGTCGTATCGGAGAAAACTAATGTTGCCCATAAGAAATCCTCTAAAGACCAGTCCGAGATCCAAAGTGGTCTTATTATTTGCATTGGCAGTTTGCACTTCCGTTCCAGCATCAGGCCAGGATCTTGAAAGTGGCCAGCAATTGTTTCAAACACTCTGTGCCCGCTGTCACGGCATACTTGGGGAAGGCGGCGAAGGCCCGAGCCTCAAGCGAGCACAATTGACCCATGCGCCAGATGACGAGACGCTGACATCGATTATTGTTGGTGGCATCCCCGGTACCGGAATGCCCGGTTCGCGGCAGCTAAGGGGTGGAGACGATCTCGATGTGGCGGCGTATGTCCGCAGCCTCGGGCGATTACCCGAAGAGCCACTGCCCGGTGACCCGGCAGCCGGTCAATTGGTTTATCAGAGTGCAGGAAACTGCAGCAGTTGCCACATCGTCGATGGAACAGGCACGGGAATAGGTCCGGAGCTCAGCGATGTAGGGTTACGGCGCAACGCGGCCTATCTGCGTCAGTCGGTAGTGAATCCGGAGGCCGATCAACCTCGCCTGGTGGACCGCTTCCGCGGTTCGTTAAATGCCTTTCTCACCGTACGAATCGTTTCAGAACGCGGTACTTATGAGGGTATGCGGGTCAACGAGGACGCATTCACCGTGCAGATGCGGGACGTGGCAGGAAACTTCTATTCGTTTGATAAGGCAGACCTGATCAGCTACGAAAAAGCACTTGGACATTCCTTCATGCCTGGTTATAGCACGGCACTGAATCAACAGCAGATCAATGACGTGGTTTCCTATCTCATGACTCTGCGAGGTGAAAACTAATGAGACGCCTGGTAAAAACCCCATCAATTTTGTGCCTTACCGCTTCGCTTTTCTTCGTTAGTGCAGGGTTCGCAGATACCAGCTACCAGGCATTGCTTGCCGATGAGAGTAACGGTGCTGACTGGCTGTCCTATTCCGGAGGCTACAAGTCTGAACGGTTTTCACCGCTGAATCAGATTACACCGGTAAACGCGGATCAACTCAAGGTGATCTGGGCCTACCAGATGCAACCAACAGGCCTCAGCGGCGCAGGCCTGCAGGAGACAACACCCCTGGTCGCTGATGGCATCATGTACCTGACTGAATCTCCAAGTAGTGTCACGGCCCTGGATGCCCGTACCGGGCGAATGATCTGGCATTTTGTTCCGGATATATCCAACGACGTGTTGAACATCGGTTTTCCCCGCATCAACCGCGGTGTTGCCCTGCTGAATGAAACCGTCTATGTGGCAACACTGGACGCCCGGTTGTTCGCACTGGATGCTGCTACCGGGGCGGTGCGTTGGGAGACTACTGTGGCCGAAAACTCTGTCGGGTTTTCTTTAACCCTGGCGCCGCTGGCGCTGGACGGCAAGATCATCGTCGGAGTCAGTGGCGCCGAAGCCGGTGTGCGGGGATTTGTCGACGCCTATGACGCGTCCAGCGGTGAACGCTTGTGGCGTACTTTTACCGTGCCGGCGCCGGGTGAGCCAGGCAGTGAGACCTGGCAGGGTGACGACTGGCAGACAGGCGGCGGTTCTACTTGGCTGACTGGCTCATTCGATCCGGAACTCAATCTACTCTATTGGACAACAGGCAATCCCGCACCGGATTGGAATGGTGACCTGCGGCCCGGCGATAATCTGTTTACCTGCGCGGTGTTGGCGCTGGATCCGGACTCCGGCGAGATGAAGTGGTACTTCCAGTACACGCCCCATGATACCCACGACTGGGACGCGAACCAGATTCCCGTGTTGGTAGATGGTGAGTTTCGGGGTGAACAGCGCAAGATGCTGGCCCTCGCCAATCGCAATGCTTTTTACTACCTGCTGGATCGGGCGACCGGCGAGTTCTTGTTGGGCGAGGAATATTCCTATCAGACCTGGGCGGAAGGCATCGATGACAATGGCCGGCCTATCGTATTGCCTAACACTGAGCCCACCAGAGAGGGCAACGTGGTGTGGCCCAGCCTGCAGGGAGCCACCAACTGGTTCTCGCCATCCTATAATCCACAGACCGAGCAGTTCTTCGTATCTAACCGCCGCATGGGGGCCATGTATTTCAAGGCCGACGCTGAATACGAGCCGGGTACACCATTTTTAGGTGGCGGCGAGCAGGCGTTTGACGGTGATGACGCATCAGGTGCCATCATCTCGCTGGATGTCATGTCCGGCGACTTACAGTGGGAATTCGAGCTGCAGACGCCGCCCTGGTCAGGCGTAATGGCAACCGGTGGCGGGCTGGTGTTCGGATCCAGCAACGAAGGGAATTTTTTTGCACTTGATGCCGAGGATGGCAGTGCACTGTGGAACTTCAATACCGGCGCTCACATACGAACCAACCCCATGGGATTTTCTGTTGACGGCCAGCAACGCGTGGCTATTATCGGGGGACAGACTCTGTTTGTGTTCGGATTGGATTGAATAAGTCCAACAGGTAGCAATATACGGCAATAATAAATTGAGTGGTGAAGAGTAGATGAAACCAGTGTGTCTTGTTATCGGCGCTGGCGCCGGTATAGGCGGTCACGTAGGCAAGCGCTTCGCTCGCGAGGGCTATCATATTGTATTGTGTCGGCGGACCGATCAGGCTGGCCTTGACAGGCTGGTGTCCGAAATCGAGGAGCAAGGGGGCAGTGCCTCCGGTTTTCTCCTGAATGCTGTGGAAGAAAACAGTATTGAAGATCGCATCACGGCCACTGAAGCCGAAACAGGGCCAATCGATGTGGTTGTCTACAACCTGGGTGCTCAGATAGGCGACCGTCCGCTGGAAGAAACCAGTTATAAAGTTTTCGAACTGGGCTGGCGCATGGGCACGTTCGGTCTGTTTCGGACTGCTTCTAAGGTTTGCCCGCGCATGCAGGAACGAGGCCACGGTGTGCTACTGGTGACTTCATCCACCGCCGCCATGCGCGGTAATGCCGGTCAGCACTCTCATGCAGCTGCCATGGGTGGACGTCGTATGCTGTGTCAGTCATTGAATGCGCAATACGGCCCCAAAGGCATTCACGTGGCACATATAGTCATCGACGGTGCGGTGGATGCACCTGATACGCTTGGCCGCATGCTTGGCCCGGAAAAATTCCAACAGTTACGAGAAACCCAAGGCGCAAATGACGGGCTGTTAAAGCCGGAGGAGATTGCTGAGACTTATTGGCACCTGGCCAGTCAGCATCGTTCAGTCTGGACTCATGAATTAGACCTGCGCCCTTTTTCCACATTGCCATGGTGGAACCACTGACAAGAGCGAGGGCCCTATTAAAGTAATGAAAACTGATCTCATTTTCTGGGGTGCTGGAACAGCACGCAGTATCCGACCTATCTGGGTGGCCGAAGAGCTCGGGTTGGGGTACCAGCTTAATCCAATAGGTCCACGAACCGGGGAAACACAGACGCCGGAATACACCCAGTTAAATCCCAAGCAGAAAATTCCATTCTGTGAGGACGGAGACTTGAAGCTCTCTGAAAGTATTGCCATCTGTCGGTACCTGGTGAACAAGTACGGCAATGATTCGACCATTCCACCTCCGCAGACTATAGAAGAACAGGCGAAGCAGGATGAGTGGCTAAGTTACGTTTACGGCGAAATGGACGAAACCAGTCTCTATGTGATGCGACGCCACGAAGCGCTTTCTGCCATCTATGGGGGGGCTCCAGCAGCAGTCGAGGCAGCACGGCAGTACCTGGCTAAGCATTTGCAGGTTGCCGATCAGCACCTGAACGGAAAGTCGTTCTTATTGAAGGAAAAATTTGGATTGCCGGATATTTTTCTGACCACCTGTTTAAACTGGGTGGAAGCCTATGGTATCCATATGCCAGCCAATCTGCTGCGTTACCGTGACCAGATCATTCAACGCCCCGCATACTTGAAAGCCGACGCCATCAACAGGCAAAAAGCGTAAAGCAAAGCAAGAGGATTACCCATGGGCCCATTGGAAGGAATAAAGGTAGTCGATCTCACCAGCATGGTTTCCGGGCCGGTTGCGGCAATGATTCTTGGAGACCAGGGAGCTGATGTCATCAAGGTCGAACCTACCCATGGCGAACAGCTACGTTTTCTGGGAGAACAGCACAACGGTGTGTCATCCACTTTCTACTCCTGTAATCGTAACAAGCGCTCCCTGGCGGTGAACTTGAAGTCTGAGGCCGGTAAGCGGATTCTGTGGGAATTAATAGAAGGCGCCGATGTTTTGTTACAGAACTTTCGACCTGGCGCCATGGAACGCATGGGCTTCGGAGAAGAGCTGGTAAGGCAGCGAAATCCTGGCATTATCTATGTTTCCATCAGCGGATTTGGCGAGCACGGACCTTATGCGCACAAGCGTGTTTACGATCCGGTAATTCAGGCGTTGTCAGGTGCCACTGATATTCAGGCTGACAGGGTTACCGGTCGGCCGACCATGTTTCGAATCATCCTGGCGGACAAGGTGTCGGCGCTGACTGCGGCACAGGCTGTCTCTTCCGCCTTGTTCCATCGTGAAAGAAAGGGTGAGGGACAGCATATCAAGCTCTCAATGCTGGATGCAGTCATCGCCTTTCTGTGGCCGGAAGGCATGAATGGCCTGACCTTTGCTGAAAAGCAGACGGACAGCAAGAAGTCGTTCTCCTCTATAGATCTGATCTACGAGACTGCAGACGGTTACATGACCATGAGTACGGTTTCGGACAAGGAGTGGCAGGGCATGTGCCGGGCGCTGAATCGAGAGGATCTTATGGATGATGAACGTTTTGCGACAGCACTGGCGCGACGTCAGTATGCCTCTGTTCGGCGCGATGTGGTCGGTGAAGAAATAGCCAAACATACAACAGAAGTTTTATTGTCATTACTGGATGCTCATGATGTGCCTTCAGCGCCGTTGCTGGATAGGTTACAGCTTCTCGATCACCCACAGATAGTGGCAAGTGACACCATTGATCGTGACATGGTCGAAGATTTTGGTGAAGTCCGGCAGGCGAGACCCGCCGCCCGTTTCGACAAAACCAAAAGCAGTCTGCGATTGCCAGCCCCTAAACTCGGTCAACATAGTTGTGAAATATTACAGGCGTTGGGTTACAGCGACGACCGCTGTGACGGATTGGTTGCCGAGGGCGTCGTGCTCCAAAGCTAGGTATTGTGAATCGAGGAATCCAGTACCCGATGGGCATAAGCCGCCCCTCGGTCTAACTTCAGGGATTGGCCAACAGCCAGAATTTCATTGTGCTGGATACCAGGTCCGATGCGTCCTGCTGCACGAAATGGCCGGCTGACGGGATTGTCAGAATCATGGTTTCGGCATCGTTCCAGTTCCAGGTATTGTTCAGTCCATCGGATAGCAGGAAGATATCCTGCATGCCGTGAATAACTAATAACGGAACGTTCAGTTTAGGAGCAGGCTCAGGGAGAGATGAAACACTGTCGACCCTGGGGTAATTCTGTTTGTAATACGCCAGCATGCCCGCAAAATTAGAGCGTTCAAATGCTGCAACATAGCGCTCTCGTGCGGTGGCGTCGCTGACCCAGCCTGACAGGGTCTGGGCAGTCATGGGATTGCCAAAGAACACACCCGGGTCCGCTGGCGAACCATTTATGAAGGTACGTGCGTAGGCACTGTTTGCATACTGCTCCTGGTTGGTTGCCAGCTCACGGGCCAATCCATCGGGATGAGGCATGTCCAGGATGATCAGCTTGTCGACCATTTCCGGGTACCCGAAGGCAAACTGCCAGCTCACAATTCCACCCCAATCATGGCCGACAATGGTCGCGCTTTCTTCCCCTAGGTGTCGGATGACTGCGGCAACATCCGCAGTCAGGTGCTGCATCGCGTATTCCTCTTCCTGTTGTGGCTGGCTGCTGCGGTTATAGCCTCTCTGGTCAATGGCCACTACCTTGAAGTTGTCTTGTAACTCTTCCATCTGGTCCCGCCAGCTGTACCAGAAATCGGGGAAGCCATGGATCATGACCACCAACGGACCTTCTCCAACCGTAGCGTAATGGATGGATACTTCGCCATTCTGCGCAAAACCGTGTTCTGCTTCGTCCCAAACATCGCCGTAAACAACACGGGACAGCAACAGTGACGCTAACAGCAGGGATCTTAGTATGCTATTCATTCTCATGGTCTTTCCTTATTAACTGTGAAACTGGCCCAGGGTGCTCATGGTCAGGTCGACAATGTTCTGAATGCTTGTCCTGCTTGGGTTGGTCCTGGAAAGCAGGCGCAAGCCCTGGGCGCTATGGGAGAGATACTGGGCCAGCGCCCGGGTGTCGGTATCCGCTTTAAGCTCCCCTTGTCTGACAGCTCGATCAAGGGTTTTTTTGAACGCCCGGTCATAGTCCTTGTGAATAGATTTCAAATAGCTTGCAATTTCCGGGTCATTGTTCAGCTCGATAGTGGCATTGGTTATCATGCAACCTCGAGTGCGTGACGGGTCAGCAGCGAGCCCGGCCATTGACTGCCAATATTTTCTTATACCCAGCAAGGCAGATTCCTCTTGTTCCATCAAATCACGCCGCGACTTGCTTATGTCATGATAGCGAGACAACGCACTGATATAGATATCCCGCTTGCTGCGGAAACAGTTAAACAGGGAGCTTTCGGATATTCCAGCACTCGCTGCCAGTTCCTTGGTAGTGGTAGCCTTGTATCCTTTGGCCCAGAATATTTCCAGGAATTGATTGAGTGCTGCGTCCAGGTCGAAATGCAGTTTATTAGACATTCAGGCGATCGAATCCTTTGGCGAAACATTGGCTGCCGAGTAGCAGAACAGTTACTATGCCAAATTGTAACCGGTTGTTGACTTATTTGGAGTATACACTCTAGTATTGAAACTACTCCATTTTTTTTTGTCTTTCTGAACAGTTGAGAATTCTACAATGAAAATAACAACGATCCCTAAACTTCTCTTTCTGGCCCCAATCACCCTGATGGTCAGTGTTGCAGGCTTTGCCCAGCAAAATAGTCTGCTGCCAGAAGTTCCCAATCGTTATTCTATTCATAGGAATGTGGTAACCATGCCGGACGGCAGGCAAATGGGGTCCGGTAATGCGATAGACGTTGACTCTCATGGCAATATCTGGGTGTTTGAACGCTGTGGCGGCAATCAGGGAGCCTGCCTGGAATCAGATGTCGATCCTGTTCTTAAATTCAGTCCGGACGGAGACCTCCTGTCCAGTTTCGGAGGAGGCATGTTTGTCTGGCCTCATGGAATCATAGTAGACGATGAAGACAATCTCTGGATTATTGATGCGGGGGTCGTTGATGGTGAGAAAGGTAACCAGATATTCAAATTCAGCCCCGAAGGCGAATTGCTGATTAAATTGGGCCAACCTGGTATTCGTGGCGATGGTCCCGGTCAGTTTGACGAACCTTCGGATCTGTCGATTGGACCGGACGGCTCACTTTACATTGTTGATGGACATATCAATCCTGAGTCAAATCGTCGGATTGTACATATGACCGCCGATGGTGAATTTATCGAGGCCTGGGGCGAGCAGGGTTACGGTCCGCTGCAGTTTGAAGGACCGCACGCAATTGCCGTGGATTCGCAGGGTCGCATCTTCGTAGGAGATCGCACTAACAATCGACTGCAGGTGCTGTCACCGGACGGCAAGCTGCTTGCTATCTGGACCCACTGGGGCCGTCCCAGTGGAATTCGTATCCTCGGTGATACCCTCTATGTGGTTGATTCGGAATCCCGACAAGCAGAAGGGGAGTACGGTTTTAATCCGGGCTGGCACCGCGGAATTTATATAGGTACGCTGGATGGAACGATCACTGATTTTATTCCTGATCCCAGTCCCAGTGGCGGTACAAGCTTTCCAGAAGGCATTGCCGTCGACGATAATGGTGTTATCTGGGGTGCTTCGGTGGGTGACCAGGAGGTATTGAAGTTCGTCAGGAATTAATCGTCGATCCGACTATGGGTCCTTCAAATTAACTGGTATCGGGTGTCTGAGATTGCCTGGACCCTAAGCGGATCAATCAATGTTTCAACTTGGTAGAAGTCCTGTCGAGGTTTGTCCCGGTAGATTACTGTCAATCATTAGCGTCGCATTCCTGTTTTTTTGGGGAGCGGGAAGCGGCGTTGCCCAGGAAGTTGTTGTAGGCCAGGACGCCGAAGGCAGATCCACGATACGGGCAGTTCGATTTGACGGCGCCATAGACCTGGATGGTAATCTAGACGAAGAAGTCTATCGAACCATTGCTCCGGTCACTAATTTTGTTCAGCAGATTCCTACCGAAGGCGCAGAAGCCAGTGAAAGAACCGAAGCCTGGGTGTTCTTCGACGATGATAATCTGTATGTCGCGGCGAGGAACTATGAGTCGGTCCCTGAAGCAGACTGGGTGGCGAATGAAATGCGTCGTGATACCAGCCAGTTGCGAACCAACGACTCGTTTTCTGTCATGCTGGATACTTTTCTGGATCGACGGAACGGTGTAGCGTTTCTGGTTACACCGATCGGGGGCTTTTCCGACTTTGCCATTGCCAACGAGGGTGATCGGGGTCGAGGCGTCAATTTCGACTGGAACATTGTGTGGGATTCACGGGTAGGTCGGTTCGATGGCGGCTGGACCGTCGAGATGCAGATTCCTTTCCGGTCACTGCGCTACGAACCTGGCGAGGAGCAAACCTGGGGTGTGCAGTTCCGTCGCATTATCAGGCGCCTGAACGAAGCCTCTTACTTTACCGAACTCCCTATTTCTGCAGCGCTGGGGAATAGTCTGGTTGCCGGTATGTGGCGCATCTCCGAGGCAGGCACACTGACTGATCTGGAGGTGCCGCCTCGCAACTTCAACCTCGAAATCAAACCCTATGCACTCGGGACGGTCACGACAAACCGACAGGTTACGCCGCAGATAAATGATGAATTTGATAGTGAGGCAGGTGTAGACATCAAGTTCGGCATCACCAACAATCTCACGGCCGACTTTACCTACAACACCGATTTTGCCCAGGTGGAAGTGGACGAGCGCCAGGTCAACCTGACGCGTTTCAACCTGTTTTTCCCTGAGAAAAGGGAGTTCTTTCTGGAGGGACGGGGTAACTTCGATTTTACCCAGCCTCGTAATCTGGATATTCCAACCATGTTTTTCAGTCGCCGGATCGGTCTTGATCGGGGACAGATTGTGCCAATCGATGTGGGCGGACGCCTGACGGGTAAAATCGGGGACTTTGATATCGGCGCACTAAGCATCGGAACTGACGACGATGGTCTTGAAGGAATCGAATCAACGCAATTTTCGGTTTTGCGGATCAAGCGGGATATCCTGAGTCGTAGCCGCATAGGTATGATATTAACCGACCGTTCAGAATCAACAGTCAGCAGTGGGTCAAATCAACTTTACGGCATCGATGGACAATTCAACTTCATGACCGATTTCGAGATCAGTGGGTTTGCCACCAAGACAAGCACTGACGGCCTTGAAGGTGATGATACGAGTTACATGGCCAATTTCGATTACAACGGTGACCGCTACGGTGTCCGCTCGGGCTACCTGGTGGTTGAGGAAAATTTCAATCCGGAAATCGGCTTCAAGCGCCGCAACAATTTCAAGCAGTATGAAGGTAACCTGAGATTCAGTCCCCGGATTGCGTCCAGTGAATCGATCAGAAGACTGGTTTTTCAGGCAAGTACCGAATCCTACTGGTCGGCCAGTTTAGATGACCTGGAAACCCGCGAGTACGAGCTCAGCTTCACCACGGAGTTTGAAGAAGGCGACGAGTTAGACCTGTCGGTGACAGACGAATTTGAAATGCTGAGAGAACCGTTCCGAATCGCACCGGGCGTAATCCTGCAGCCAGGAGATTATGACTTCACCAGCTATGAAGCATCGTATCGCTGGGGTACCCAGAGACGATTCAGCGGTACCCTGTCGTTACGGCTCGGAGACTTCTGGAGCGGAGAGAACACGGCCATTGCATTCAGTGGTGGCCGCATCGAGCTGTCTCCCCAGCTTTCCGTCGAGCCCAGCTATGCACTCAATAAGGTGGAGTTGCCTGAGGGTGATTTTCGCACCGAGCTGAGCCGTTTCAGAGTGACCTACACTATTTCCCCGCGAATGTATTTTGGCGGGCTGCTACAGTACGATTCACGGGCCAGTTCTTTTAGTACCAATTTCCGCTTTCGCTGGGAGTGGGCTCCGGGAAGCGAGCTGTTCGTCGTTTACAGCGACGACCGGGACACAGACCCGTTTATGAATCCCAGTTCCATGGAGCTTCGAAATCGCGGCTGGGCGATCAAGATAAATCGACTGTTCCAGATCTAGCGAGTCCTTAAGAATATTTTTGTCCTGCAGCACCAATCTCGAAAGCGTTTTCCGCAGTGCTATACGCAGTGCTATAGAAGGTCCCTGCCCAGGCGACCGCGGGGGACTCTACGACCTGCATCAAGGACGTAATCCGGCCCTATAGAATCGATAGTCGGTGTTCCGCTACCTTGCATGGTGATCAGCAATTCCCGGTTCAACAGATCCAGCACTCTCTCCACACCTGCCTGACCAAACGCACCCAGACCCCAGCAGTAGGGTCTGCCGATACCCACCGCCGAAGCGCCCATGGCCAAAGCCTTGTAAATATCAATGCCGCGGCGGAAACCACCGTCGATGATAATGGGAATTCGGCCGTTCACTGCGGCTACTACTTCAGGTAAACATTCGATGGTTCCACGTTCAGTTTCAACAGCGCGGCCGCCGTGATTGGATACCACGATGCCATCCGCACCGTACTGCACGGCAAGAGCAGCGTCTGCAGCTGCTTCAATGCCCTTGATAAATACTTTCATGTCGGTGACTTCTTTCATGCGGCCAATGACATTCCAGGTCAGTGAAGGATCGTTGAGTCCTACGCCTCGCATATTGAGACCATCGAATATGGGCTTGGCCTGGCCCGTGTGACAATCGGCACAGTTGCGAGTATCGTCTCGCATCATGACCGACTGGGTTTCGGTATTCCGTCCTGCCGGCAAATCGATGGTCAGGCATACTGCCGTGCAGCCTGCCGCCTCGGCTCGCTGCAACATGGCTACCGTGTATTCCCAGCGATTGGTGGGATAGAGCTGAAACCAGATCGGTGCACCCTTGGCTTCTGCTACCTGCTCGATGGCTGTCGACGATTGCGTGGACAGGATCATGTGGTGGTTCCTGGCGCCCGCAGCCCTGGCGGTTCCCAATTCTGCTTCGGCGTGATAGGCGCCTTGACTGCCTACCGGGCACAAAAAAATTGGAGAGCTGGCTTCGGTACCAAGAATATTGACGTTCGTATCTGGCTCGCTCACATCAACCAGTCTGCGTGGATTGATCTGGAAGCGAGTGAAACCTGCACGATTAGCACGCATGGTATTGTCACCGTCGACCCCGGTGGACAGGTAGCCATAGTGTGCCGGTGGTATTTTTTCTCGCGCGACCGCTTCCATTTCAAAAACATTGATTACTTCGGAAGGATCGGTGAGTCGTTCGCCAAGGGTTTCTTCCACTTCCTGTGCGAAGGCGGAATAGTTGGTTAACAGTGGGCTGGCAGCGAGAAACTTCAAAAAGTCTCGACGGTGATTCATAGTGATCTCCCCTTAGGGTCGTGGGTAGGGCTCGAAACCCAAAATTTAACCGTAGTTTTAATCTTCTCTCACGCAGCGAGGATCATTCATCTGTACGCCACGAATCTGCTCCCGGGTAAATGGCAGAGGTGCACAGCCGTGGTCGGAACCGCAAACCAGATCCCATTCCGGTCGGGCCAGCTGGTGGCAACCGAAACAGCTGCCTGCCTGATTCGATACTTCCACTCCACCGCGTTCTGAAATGGATGTGCCTTCAGCGGAGACGTTCAGCAGGAAGAACTCCCAGTCATTAGTCGCTGGATTCCAGCCTTCCTGATGCTTGATCATTGCTTCATTGGGCACCAGTGTCACAAGCGAGCCTGGCGGGTATTTGCCACCGTCCGTGGAATTGGCAACTGCGAGTGTGGCGTCGACGTCTCCTAGCAGATTGTCGACAAAAAAATCACCCGCGGCGACCAGATCGGTCAGGCACTTGAACGCAGAGTCGGGAATAGCAATTGCTTTGCTGACATCCACGGAATTACTTTGACTGATGAATGCCACTGAAAACAGCGCCAGGAAAAACGCTTTAAGTCTGTTATTTTTCATAGCGGTACCATAGATTTTGATGGAACACGGAGTATGCAACAGCTCGAAAGCTTTGTACACGACGTCGATTTGAAAAACTGAGCTTGCGGGCCAAGCCAGCCACAACAAGTAGGAAAGGTGACCCTGACCTTGCAGACTACTTCTGATATAGTCGTTCACTTCCTAGCAAGTAGCTACTGTCTGAATGCTGTTAAAAAGCTGGCCACAGCCAATACGAAACCTGTTACTGAGAATACTCGGGATTCGGTGGGCACTAACCTTTTTGGCAGATATTTCCCACGACAGTCCTTCCAAGTACGAGCTGCTCAGCCGCATTTTCCAGCGCAACAAGTTTGACGTACAAGTGACAGGGGAAGAAAGGATTCCAATTGGTCGTGGTTGCCTCTTTGCAACTAATCATCCGCATGGCCTGTTCGATGGTCTCGGTGCAATCTGGATTGCCAGCAAAGTCGGTCACGATTGTCGCGCCATTGGTCGGCATTTCCTGTCAGTTTTTGAGCCGATTGAGGACTGGTTTCTGTTCGTAAGAATCGATGCCAATCGAAACTCGGAAAAGGCTAAGCAGGTTACCAAACAGTCTGCAGAGTTTCTCAAGACAGGGGGTAGCCTGGTCCTCACGCCGGCAGGACGGGTGGGTGTCTCCCAACCGCTAAATAGTCCCGCCCGGGACTTGCCCTGGAAAACGGGCGCCGTCCGCATCGCCCGGGCGGCGCAGGTACCGATAGTGCTGATCTATGTGGATGTGAACGACTCTGTGATCAGGCAGCTCGGGCAGCGGATCCACGGCGTGGTGCGCGCTCTGCTGCAAGTCTGGGGATATCGTTTTGGCCGCTCACAAAAACTGCACATGCATGTGTTGGGTGTGGTGGAGCCAGGAGAACTGCCTTCCGGTAGCGCCAGGCAACAAACAGATTGGTTGCAGGTCCGGTTCGATGAGCTTGCTACAGTTTACCAAGAATCGACTAACTAAAAGCACCTGCTGCCTGGATTGGCCTTTTTGACCAGTACAGTGCCAGCGACAGTCCGCTAACCAGGTGCCAGACGCCCCAGAAAGCGGTAATGATCATCATGCCCCCCAGCTCCGGGAAAAAATTGAATACAATAATCAGTCCCAGGCCGGAATTCTGTATTCCTACTTCCAGAGTTACGGCACGAGTCTGTTCATTGTTGAGTTTGATCAGCCTCGAGGATAGATAGCCAATCAGTAACGCTATCGCATTGTGCAGAACTACCAGCCCGACAAAGAACTGAGCGTATTGTAAAAACAGATTACCGTTGGCGCTGAATGCAATAGCCACAAATGCGAAGAACAGCAGCATCGACATCCAGCGAAACGGGGAATCCAGGCGCTTGACCAGATTCGGGTAACGGTGTCCTGCAAACATTCCTAATAGAAGTGGTATGACCAGCACCATAAGAATGAGATTCATGATTTCCCAGGGATCAACGGAGATTTGAGAAAGCAGAGCTCTGGTATCGGGATCCAATCCGGCATAGAGGGAAAAATTTAGCGGTGTCATCACCAGGGCGGCCAGCGTGGAGATGCCAGTCATCGAAAGTGAGGTCGCTAGATGTCCTCTCGCCAGCCAGGTCATGATGTTGGAAAAAGTGCCACCAGGGCAGGAAGCCACCAGAATCATACCTAGCGCCATGGACGGGTCGACATCTACTACCTGGATAATGCCAAAAGTGGTCAATGGCAAGATCAGGAACTGGCATAATAGTCCGATCACTGGTGCCTTGGGGGCTTTCAGCAGAAACTGGAAATCTGCCAGTTTCACCGACAGAGAAGCACCGAAAATCATCAGTGCGAGCAGAATATTCAGCAGCAGAAAGGAGTCAGGATCGAAACTTATCTGAACGGAATCAAGCAAAACCAGGGAACCTCTGAATAACTATGAATATGCTCTGCGGGAGTCTGTCGGGTGCTGTTGCCAAGCGCGACAACAACGCAACAGTTCCCGACAGCCCCCGCCCGAAGGGGCCTCCAGACGAGCTCACTGCCTTCGTTGCCTTGCCTTGACAGGCCGACGCATGCCGGCGGCAAGGCGCCTCGTCAGTGAACTCATCTGAAGGCCAGAGTATATTCATAGTTATTCAGAGGTTCCCTAGCAATCCTGTCGGTTTTTGTTATGGATTCAGCTTAACAAACTCTGCTATGGTTGTTGACCCCGGTATCAATAACAATAACTGGAGGTTTTTGATGAATTTCAAAATTCTCAGAACTGCCATGTTAGGTCTTCTGGCAACTACATTTACCCAGTCACTGCTTGCTCAGGGACAGGATATTCGTCTTACCAGCAGTGGACACCCAGACCTGCAAGGCATTTATACCTATCGTACCCTTACCCCTCTGAATCGCCCTCCCGAACTGGCCGACAGAGCCGTGCTGACGGCCGAGGAGGCGCGTGAGTGGGCGGCCTTTGAAAACCGACGTCAGAACCGCGACCTGATTATCGATTCGGTTGGTGGTGCTGGTTATCCGCCCGGCGTAATTTCTTATAACGAGTTCTGGTACGAGCGTGGCAACGACACCATTGAAGACTATCGAACTTCGCTGATCTACGATCCGGCCGATGGCCGAATGCCCGCCCTCAATGCCTCCGGACGGGAAAGAGCGCAGATCCGAGCTGATGCGAGACGGCTAAGCACAGGGCCTGAGGGACGCACCCTGGCTGATCGCTGCCTGCGCAGCAATGGTGCCGGACCACCGTTGGTTCCCGGGTCCTATAACAACAATATCCAGATCGTGCAGACTGACGATTACGTGATGATATTGAACGAGATGGTTCATCGCGCCCGAATCATTCCCTTTGCAGATCAACACCAGACCCGCAATATTAGACGTTGGGATGGTGACTCCATCGCGCGTTGGGAAGGGGATACCCTGATCATCAATACACGAAACTTCTTCTACGATGACAATCCTCGGGGCTTGTCGAAAGACGCCGAAGTTGAAGAACGCATCCGACGTTTGAGCGACTCTGTATTGGAGTACGACTTCACCGTGACCGATCCGCGATCCTGGGATGTAAGTTGGTCGGCAAAATTTCCACTGCGTCAGATTGAAGATCCGATTTTCGAGTATGCCTGTCACGAGGGCAATCACGGCTTGATTGGAATTCTGGCAGGCTGGCGGCGCTATGAAGCCATGGGAATGAACGGTGATGGTACGCCGATAGAAACCGAGGCCAAGACACAGCTTACAGCCAGTGATGAGGATTTTTGAATAACGGGTCTTACTGCGCCACCCGGGTAAGTCAGTAATCTGATTAGAGACGCTAAGAATTAACAAGTAAGTTTACTATGTTGAGAAAATTCCTGTTTTTAGCCGTTATGGTTGTTTCGACCACCGGGTCGGCACAGGTTGTCACTGACTGGAAAATTATTCATGCCGGCATGCTGCTGGCTGATGCCCGTGAAGCTGTCAGAACTGAGCAGAGCATTATCGTCCGGAACAATGTAATCATCGACGTTGTCGACGGTTATGTTTCACCCGGCGAAGTAAGCGGCACTGCAACTGCCAGGGTGATCGATCTTAAGGATCAGTTTGTGCTGCCAGGACTGATTGATTCTCATACCCATATTCTCAGCCAGCAGGAACCTAACCGGCGTGAAATCGCTGTCACCCGTACCTCTGAATTCAGCACCTTAATGGGTGTGGAATACGGTATGCGCACTTTGCGTGCCGGGTTTACCACTATCAGAAACGTCGGGGCGGAAAGAAACGCCATCTTCGCATTGCGCGATGCGATCAATCAGGGAATTATCATGGGGCCGCGTATACTGGCGGCTGGACAGGGTATCACTCCCACCGGCGGACACGGTGACAGAAACGGATTCCGCGATGATATCTTTCCCGAACCTCACACCGGAGTATGTGACGGCATTGCCGAGTGCCGTCGGGCAGTGCGTACGCAAATTAAGTTCGGCGCCGATCTGATCAAGTATGTCGCCACCGGCGGCGTCCTGAGCATGACAGCTACCGGTACCGGACAACAGTTTACTGACGAGGAACAGATTGCCCTGGTTCAGGCTGCACACGCGATGGGTCGCAAAGTGGCTGCCCATGCGCACGGCAAGACAGGCATGGAGGCAGCCCTGCGTGCCGGCGTTGATTCAATCGAACACGGATCCTACCTGGACGAAGAGACCGCTGACCTGTTCGTCGAAACCGGAGCGTACCTGGTTCCTACGCTGATCGCTGGTCATACCGTGGAACGCATTGCCACAGAGCGTCCGGATTTTTATATTCCCGAGGTCCGGCAGAAAGCATTGGAAGTGGGTCCGGTCATGCGAAACGCGTTGCGGATTGCCTATGAGAAAGGCGTCAAGATTGCTTTTGGCACCGACGCCGGTGTCAACGATCATGGTACTAACGCCTACGAAGCCGTGTTGATGAACGAAGCAGGGATGCCGGAGCAGGCGATCCTGGTTTCTGCGACCATCAATGCGGCAGAATTGCTGGGACTGTTCGATATGACCGGTACCGTCGAGGCGGATAAGGACGCTGACATAATAGCGGTCCAGGGTAATCCCTTAGAAGATATCTCCACCTTACTTGAGCCTGTCTTTGTCATGGCACGAGGCAACGAAGTCAATCTGGATGTGCCGCCTGTCGATCTCTTCCCATGGCCTGGCATCTAACGAAGCCTATAATCTAGTCATCAGGAACACAGTTCTAGTAGACATCCACAGAATTCCACTACATTAAAAAACATCAGCAGACCTCCACTACACTCACATAGACTTCAACTGAGTTCCACAAATGTTCATCGATTGCGATGACTAACCAAAAGGGTAAGCGATGACTTCCAATGAGCAGAAGATAGCTGTCGTAACCGGTGCCAATACAGGCCTGGGATACCAAACCAGTCTGGGCCTGACAACAGCGGGTTTTACGGTTGTGCTGGCCTGCCGGAGTGAAGAAAAAGCGAACGCCGCCATGGAGCAGATAAAACGCCAGTTCCCTGATGCAAGTCTGGACTTCATTCCGCTGGATCTGGTGGACAGGAAAAGCATTCAGCAGTTTGCCGACACTTTTTCACAACGCTACGACTACCTGAATGTTCTGGTAAATAATGCGGGGGTAATGGGTCCTCCCTATACCATTACGCAAAACAACCTGGAGCTGCAGTTCGATGCCAATCATATAGGCCATTTTTATCTGACGTCTCTAATGATAGAAAAGCTGGATCAGCCGTTTGAAACGAGAGTCGTCAATGTTTCAAGTCTTGCCGGCAAAAGAGATCACGCGGATATTCATTTTGAAAATTTGAATTTTGATGGCACATATGACGAAGGGCCAAAAATGTTTGGTCTTTCCGGCATGGTAGCCTACAGCCAGAGCAAATTGGCGAACATCCTCTTTACTATGGAGCTGAAAGATCGACTCCAGTCAGCGGGCAAAAATATCAAGGCGGTAGTGGTCCACCCAGGGGTTTCGAGAACCGACCTGTCCCGCAATATGTCTCCGCTTCTGCAGTTTCTGGCACCTGTTCTGGTGAGGTTCATGGATATCACCAAGCCTGAGCAAGGGGCAGAGTCTTCTCTTTATGGCGCCACGAACCCTGATGTCAATGCCGGAGATTTTGTCGGTCCCACCGGCAAGGACGAACGCAGCGGTGCTCCGGGACTGGTCCCGCTGCCGCCGAAGGCGTTGGACAAAGCCCTGTGTGAAAGACTCTGGACGACGTCGGAGGAATTGTTGGGAATTTCGTTTACACTATAGCCTTCGCCACTAATGACATCACAGCCAACCCTTTCGATAAAGTAGTAGAAACACATGGCAATTCCTGAATGCATGAAGGGACGTCTATCCATCCCGGTGGTGGGCGCACCGTTATTTATTATTTCCAATCCAGACCTGGTCATCGCCCAATGTAAAGCGGGCGTCGTCGGTTCCTTTCCTGCGTTGAACGCCAGGCCAAAAGAACTGCTGGGAAAATGGCTTACCCGAATTGACGAAGAACTGGACGCTCATAATCAGGCCAATCCAGACAGCCCGGCAGCACCTTATGCGGTGAACCAGATTGTGCATGGCTCCAACGATCGGCTCATGCACGATGTGGAACTATGCGTTAAGCACAAAGTGCCAGTTGTCATCACGTCTCTTGGAGCACGACCTGAAGTATTTGAGGCGATACATTCTTATGGCGGTATCTGCCTCCATGATGTGATTAATAATCGCTTTGCCCGCAAGGCCATAGAGAAAGGTGCAGATGGCCTCATTTGCGTTGCTGCCGGTGCCGGTGGCCACGCTGGCACATTATCGCCCATGGCATTGATTCAGGAAGTCCGGGAGTGGTTTAACGGACCTTTGCTGTTGTCTGGCTCAATCGCCACCGGAGATGGCGTTCTGGCGGCCCAGGCTATGGGCGCCGATCTGGCCTATATTGGCTCAGCATTTATCGCCACGGAAGAAGCCAATGCAGATCCTGAGTACAAGCAGGCTCTGGTGGACTATGCGTCCAGCGATATTGTCTATACCAATCTGTTTACCGGTGTGCTTGGCAACTATCTTAAACCGTCCATTGAGAACGCCGGCCTGGACCCGGATAACCTGCCGGAAAGTGATCCCAGTGCCATGAGCTTCGGCTCCGGAGGAAGCAGCAAGTCCAAGGCCTGGCGCGATATCTGGGGCTGTGGCCAGGGGATAGGTGCAATCAAGGAAGTTGCCCCCACTGCGAAGCTGGTAGAACGATTGAAGCGAGAATATGAAGCCGCAAGACAACGGCTTCTCAACTCCTGATCTGGATTTCTATTTCTCCTCTCGTTCTCATTTATTCATCAAATATCTACAAGCCTGAGGTAACCGAAATGGCGCCATTCCCTAAAAGGCACGAGGTCAGAACCGTAGAACCGAAAGTGACAATTCGGTCAATCTTGGTAGTCGCAAGCTTGCTGTTCTCGTCTGTTATTTATGCGCAGGGATTACCTGCAATCTCGGAAACTATTGCCAACACCAGTCCCATGGAAGGCTACTTCAATCTCTATTGGGATGAGACAAGCGGCAAGCTTTATTGGGAAATCGACAAGCTAGATACCGAGTTCCTCTACCAGGTGTCTATGGCTTCCGGGTTGGGTTCGAACCCGGTAGGCATCGATCGCGGCCAGTTGCGTGGTACTTATGTTCTGGAAGCCCGGCGGGTAGGGCCGAGAGTGCTGCTGGTGCAACCAAATTATCGATACCGTGCTACCAGTGACAATATACTGGAGAGGCAGGCAGTAGAGGATGCCTTCGCTACGTCAGTTCACTGGGGCTTTGATATCGTTGCGGCTGAAAATGACAGCATCCTGGTCGATGCCTCAGATTTCTTCTTGCGTGATGCGCGCAATGTCACTGGAACTGTTTCTGGTCGGGGACAGGGCAACTACACACTGGACAAGAATCGCAGTGCCTTCTATCTGGAGAACACCAGAACATTCCCGGAAAATGTCGAGGTTGAGGTGATGCTGACGTTTACCAGCAGTAATCCTGGCAATCTCGTCAATGCAGTGGCGGCAACTGGTAGCGCAATAACCTTACGCCAACACCATTCTCTGATTAAGTTACCCGACGACAATTTCAGGACCCGGATAGCAGATCCACGAATAGGCACCAATGGACCAAACATTCAAGATTTTGGAACCGCCATTGACGAAGATATGCAGGTTCGCCTGGTTGCCAAGCACAGGCTGGAGAAAAGATATCCTTTCGCAGCCCGGTCCGAACCTGTCGAACCGATTGTCTACTATGTAGATTCCGGAACTCCTGAGCCCATCAAGAGCGCGCTGATTGAAGGAGCCAGCTGGTGGAATCAAGCCTATGAGGCAGCCGGTTTCATCAATGCGTTCCAGGTTAGAGAATTGCCCGAAGGTGCGGATGCCCAGGATATTCGCTATAACATGATTCACTGGACCCACCGTCGTACCCGTGGATACTCCTACGGGAATTCCGTCGTGGATCCCCGCACTGGCGAAATCATCAAAGGCAATGTCAACCTTGGCAGTTTGCGCCTCAGGCAGGACTATCTTCATGGTCAGGGTCTCATACCTGGATTTGAGTACCTGGAGGCGGTAGCTGACAACAATTCAGCTTCCGTGAATATGGCGCTTGATCGGGTTCGGCAGCTCTCTGCCCACGAAGTGGGACACACACTTGGTTTTCCGCATAACTACTTAAGCAGCTCCTATGGCCGGGAAAGCGTCATGGACTACCCGGCGCCTTTGGTTGAAATTACCGAAGACGGTGAGCTGGATTTGTCAAATGCCTATCCCCAGCGAATCGGTGAGTATGACAAGTTGTCCGTAAGGTATTCCTACCAACAGTTTCCTCCAGGTGCTGACGAAGGAGCGGAACTGGCGAAGATAGTACAGGAGAGTATCGATCGTGGCCTGCTGTTCATGGCCCACAACAATAACAACTTCGTTGGGGCCGGCCACCAGTTTGCCAGTGTCTGGGATAATGGCGACAACCTGGTCGATCAACTGAAGCATGAGATTGAAGTGCGACGCATTGGCCTGGAAAACTTCAGCGCGGCTGTTATTCGCGACGGTGAGCCGCTTTCTACCCTTGAGTACGTATTGCTGCCGCTTTACATGCATCACCGTTTTCAATTGAATTCCGCCGCGCAAAGCATTGGCGGTGCCGACTACCGAAATGCTCTCAGAGGCGATGGGCAAGATCCCTTTACGGTCATTGCTGGCGCAGAACAACGAGATGCTCTGGAAACGGTTCTTTCAACATTGACCGTGGACTTTCTCGCCTTACCGAAGAATATTCTTGAGCTTATTCCGCCACCAGCGTATCGCCACAATCAAGGAGAGCCGTTTCCAGGACGTACAGGCCTGCTCTTTGATGCATTGGGAGCGGCAGAAGGGTCAGCAAGCCTGTCGGTCAAACAGATATTACATCCGGCACGTATGGCGAGACTGGTCGCCTATGGCACTATGGGCGACTATCCGGACCTGGAAGAGGTAATAGACCGATTGCTGGAAGTTACTTGGAACACCGATGAACCCGATGAAGGCTATCAACGACAACTGTTACACATAGTGCAACGAGTGACAGTCGATGAGATGATGACTCAGGCAGTGAGCGCAGACAGTTCCGGAGCAGTTAGAGCGGTGCTGATGGATCGTCTCGACAAGCTGGCTAGTCGACTGGCGCGGCAAGGCGATGCTAGCGCTCATTGGGCAACTGTCGCGGCAGATATTCGTCGCTGGCAGCAGCGGCCGGATCAGGTCAGTCCAAGGCCTGCCCTGCAATTACCGTCTGGTGATCCCATCTAGTATATCTGGCAGCGGTACGGCAATCCTGCCTCGCCGACCAGGTCGGCGAGGCAGTGAAAATCGCCCGTCAACCGATCAGGATCTGGGAGTCCAGAAAAAGACTTCCCATTCCCGCAGCGGCTCCGATCCTTCGTACAATGGCTCATCCAATGTTCTGCCTGACCTGGCGGCCCATTGCGCCATCATTTCCAGTCGCTCTGGACCTTGGATTTCGGTAGCGGTCATGGCATAAGTTGCATCACCGATGCGCAGCCAGCCGTCGCCGCTGCGTTCCTTCACACGCCGCCCCCAATACCCGTTATCTGGACGGGTAGCCGTGATCACACCACCCGGTGCACCGACCCAGGACAGATAGATAACCAGGGATGGGAAGCCTGCCTGTTTCATCATCAAGGGACCCCGGACCTGGTCGTTGAGGGGGGTGAAATCGCTGGGAGGCTCGGTGGGCGTACCTCCAATGATTATGCCGGGTGTGCGGCCAAGCCCTTGATTCGACAGGTACGGTGCCGTGAACATCCAGCCCAGTATCCCGCCTACTACTACTACTCCGGCTACCATGCCGGCGATCTTACCTGTACTCATGGTGCAATTCCCCACTGTTTTTATTTCGAGGGATGACAGTATATGCAATCCAGTGCTTTTGTCCATGTGAACGTTCAGTCTGTTGACAAGGCCATTGGCTGACCACTACCATTAATCTACTAATTTGTTTGTCCGTTCAATAAGCCCTGGCCACTGACACGTGACCGGGGCTTTTTATTTGTTCCACCAACTTAATACCACCCAACATAAAGGAACAGTAAATGAACACACATGCCATCGATGACGGACAGTTCGTAACCATTAATGGAGCGGAACAGTGGATCGCGCTGCGTGGTGAGGATGTCAGTAATCCCGCCATGTTGATCATCTCCGGTCCTGGTGTTGCGCTTTCTGCAATTGCCCCATTTTTCGAAGCCTGGGAGCAGGATTTTACTCTCGTTCATTGGGATCAACCTGGCGCCGGTGCCACACAAAGCGTCAATCCTGGTGAACAAGATTTATTGAGTATCGACAGGCTGATAAAAGATGGAGTTGCGGTAGCCGAGTACGTCAGGCAACGGCTTAAAGTGGACAAAATTGCCGTGCTTGGCATCTCGGCGGGTTCGATCGTCGGTCTGAAAATGATGCAGGAAAGACCGGAATATTATTCAGCGTATATTGGAACCGGCCAGTTTGTTAACTGGGCCGAACAAGATGCTTTGGGCTACAAGCTGTTGCTTGAAAAAGCCCGGGCCGAAGGCAATGAAGAAGCGCAGCAAGAACTGGAAGAGATTGGCCCACCTCCTTATGAAGACGGTTCTGTTGATGTAATCAAATCAAAGTATCATTCTGCGATGACTGCAGGTGAAATGGCAGCCCTGCCGGTTTTCTCTGCGTTGATGATGGACGCAATGGGCAATCCCCCACAGGAAGCCAACTATATTCCTAAAGGCGTGGCACTGAAGAATCCAAGAGAACTGGCTACGGTAGCTTATAAATCGCTAAGATCGGAGTTGTTGGCATTTGACGCATACGAACTACCAAAGAAATTCGCGATGCCCGTATTCTTCTTTCAGGGAGATCAGGATTATTACTCCGTTACCTCATCGGTGCAGGCGTACGAGAAAGGGATAGTCGCGCCTGTAAAACAAACAGTTGTTATAGAGGGTGGCAGCCATAGTGTGATCTGGCTGCGGGAGCAGTTTCTTGAAAAGCTCAATCGCCATGTGCGGCCGGTGGTTTAATTACACGTTAATAATTGGCGTTTAGGAGATAGCCATGCTTACAAGAATCCTGCCAGCTGTTGTGGACAACCGATACCAGGGGAATCGGCTGGCACTGTACTTTTTCTACCTGATTACCCTGGTCACAATCGTCAGGAGCTGTATTCATATTTTTGCCGCTGATGGTGGGGTGCAATCTATTGCCACCATTCCATTGGACAGTTACACACTGGGGGTCGAGGCGGTAGTATTCATTTTTGGTCAGTGGGGCATTGCCCAGCTCATGGTAGGTTTAATGTATTTGATGGTTGCTTTGCGCTATCGATGTCTTGTTCCGTTGATGTACCTGTTCATTTTCTTTGAGTGGTCAACGCGAATCATGCTGGGACTGTTTAAGTCTATCGAGACCACCGGCACTGCCCCAGCCGCCACTGGGCAGATCGTGCTGGTAGTATTAGTGCCCGTGTTGTTTTATCTTGCGGTCAGGCAATCGTCTGCAAACCAGGGCAAAAAGCGCCTCTTTATCCACCAGCAACCTGTGATAACCTCTCTGCTATTCACATTTCTCAAAAAGAAGCAGGACACATGTCGGATGCAGCAACCGCTCAAATGTCGTTTGATAACAATGCAGAGCAATTTTACGCACCATGGCGACGGTAGGCACGCAGAGTGTTTGAGGTTCTCGGGTGGCTGGCGGTTTTATTGTTGATTTTTGTCGGATTGGGTTCCCTGTTCAGTCGTGTTGGTTATATGGTTAACGCTTTCGCCCATGAGATTGCTGATCCGGGGCAGGAATATCGGTGCACACAGGGAATGGATGATTCGCAGTTTTGCACTGATGTTGGGTGTGGCCATTCAAAGAGTGTTAATGCTTATCTTTATTCCATTGACAGGCATCAGTATGGAAGTGTTTTTCGCTTCCGCAATGGTTCTGGGTATGGTCATCAATAATAGCGTCGGAGAAATATGGATTCATCTGACTCGAACTCCTGGCAACGGCAATCGTCACTGGAAAATCCTGAACTGCAATGCAGCCGCTGCGATTTGAAACTGGTCACGTTTAAATTTGGTCAGCCAGGTCAACTTGCACGAACGAAATCGTTTTTCCTCAAGAACCACCAGTCGAGGTAACCACAATGGTCAAAGTAAAAAAGACAGTAGCAATAATAAGTATCTTTGCGTGTTCACTCGTGGCGTTCAGCGCCGTGTCCCAAGAGGACTCTATCAAGCTGGCGACTGATGTGCCCTATCAACAATGGCAGGCAGTAATACATGCTCCTGAGGGGCGGGTTGATCGCCAGGTAAAGGTAGTCGATATAGGTAATTCCCACGTCGCTGTAGGTGTATTGTTTCGGGATCCTATAGTCGCGACCGACGAGCCGGTGCGTGGTATTGTTCATACACGGGTATCCGAAGTCTATTACATAACCAAGGGCTCCGGTGTATTGGTAACCGGTGGAACGATGCTTGATCGAAATGATGTTCCAGCCAATTCCGATATTGTTACTGAATTAGTAGGTGAAAGCTTTAGCACTTCGGTTGCCAGAGGCGATGGCCAGGTTCGCCTGGTGTCTGAAGGAGACATAATTGTTATTCCAGCAGGTGTTTTTCACGGCTGGCATGAAGTGGAAGAAAGAGTCGAAATGGTGAGCATCCGACCGGATCCAGAGAAAGTGTTACCAGCCGGCTATGTGAATCCTTTCGTTGAGTAGCAGATTTGCGGGCAGCAGGCTTATCCCTGAGACATTAGAACATTCAATGATGGCACCCTGAGTTGTAAAGTTGTGAGTACGCCCTTCCTACAAAAGTATCGAACTCTGATTGTACTCACATTCGCGCAATGCTTTGGTCAAACCGCGGCGCCCATTCTAGTTTTGCTGGGAGGTATCGTTGGCGCCCAGATTGCACCGTCAGCAGACCTGGCAACGCTACCTATTGCCATTCAGATTATCGGCATTGCCAGTGCTGCCATTCCAGCTTCGTTTTTGATGTCAAAAGTGGGCCGACGAGCAGGTTTCCTTGCAGCGACAGTGCTGGCTATAGTTGCAGCGCTCCTGGCCGCCCGGGCAGTCTTTCTGGAATCATTCGTTTTATTTGTCTGTGCTTGTTTCCTGATCGGAAACTATATTGCATTCCTGCAGCAGTTTCGTTTTGCAGTAGCAGAATCCGTACCCCGTGAAATGATACCGAAATGCCTGTCGGTAATGATGCTGGCGGGCATCGTGGCAGCCCTGATGGGACCAGAAGTGGGGCGGCGATTCAGCACTGTTGAAGGCTTGCCACTGTATGTCGGTTCATTCCTGGGGTTGGCTGCGATGTTGTCGATGTCGTTCCTTATCCTGTTGCTGTTTTACCAGAACGCGAACCTAGAGTTGCCGGATCAAAGCAGTGAAACGAGGCCGCTGGGTGAGATTTTGAAAACTCCAGGGATAATTCTGGCGATCACAGCCGCTGCTATGAGTTACAGTATTATGGCCTTGGTAATGACTGCCACACCATTGAGTATGCATGAATTCGATCATCATTCTCTGGATAGCACAACGCGGGTTATTCAGAGTCACATTCTTGCCATGTTTATCCCTTCGCTCTTCAGTGGCTGGTTGATCTCCTGGTTGGGAGTGGTCAGGATAATCCAGGCAGGTTTTGTATTTATGCTTGTCTGCGTGTTGATAGGGTGGGGCAATCCAGAATTCGTCCATTACTGGGGAGCACTGGTTTTCCTGGGTATCGGTTGGAATTTTTTATTCCTGGGAGGTACTACTCTACTGGCGCAAAGCTATCAACCGTCGGAGCGTTTCAGAGTACAGGCGATAAATGATTTTTCTGTTTTCGGGATGCAGGCAGTTGGCTCACTCAGCGCAGGTGTTCTGTTAGCCGCTATTGGCTGGAACGGGGTGATGTCATTTGCATTGCCGGGTCTGTTATTACTGATGTCGGTAATCTTGCTTGTCGGTAGAAGAGTTCCTGGGGTCGCGACGGGGTAGGTTGTCGATGATTGAGTGGCCAACCATTCTGCTTGTTGCCGGCGTAGTAATTGCGGTATTTCTAATCTGGCGGCTGGCATCACGCCGCCATGAGATTCCTTGTCCGACCTGGCTCAGCTGGCTGGTGGAGCTGGATAATCCGCTGGCAAAAACCAATCGATCCACTTTTATTATCGAACATATGGGTCTGGAGCCGGGTATGACTGTTCTGGATGCCGGCTGTGGTCCTGGGCGGCTTACCGTGCCGGTGGCCAGCGAACTTGGGAGTCAAGGAAGAATCCTGGCCGTGGATATTCAGCAAGGTATGCTGGAGCGGACAAAAGAGAAAATCAGCAAGGCAGGTCTGAACAATGTTGACTATTTATTAACCGGACTTGGTGATGGAGAACTTCCCTCTGAGACATTCGATCGCGCTTTGTTGGTTACCGTGCTGGGAGAGATTCCGGACCGCGAATCAGCACTGAGTGAACTCTTCAAGGCGGTAAAGCCAGGCGGGATACTTGTGGTGGCGGAGCTGATATTTGATCCCCATTACCAGTCACGCAAAACCCTATCTAGGTTAGCCACGGAGGCGGGCTTCAGGGAAGGCAAATTCTTCGGCAATAGACTTGCTTATCTGGTATTGCTGGAGAAGCCACGTGGCACACTGTCGATCTAATACCACTGCGGTTATCAGCATGGTAGGCGCAATAGAAATCCCAGCTATTCAGTTACCGTCAGCGGGACTTTCTCTGTCTTCAAGGGCTTGTACTCGCATACATTGAAATATCTTTACCTGGATAGGTTCGCGGATACTGTTGTCTCCTGGCCCCGTTACACCTCCGAATATCGAAGACATGGTGCCCACATGCTTGAACGTGTTAAAAAGGAGGTGCGTACCCAGTAAGTCGCTGCAATTGATGATCTCGGGAACGACAGAGATATTACATTCCAGAAAAGTGCTTTGGCCGTTTACCGATATTGAAGATTCAAAACCATTCAGAGTGAGCACGAAATTAGAGCGTCTGAACTCGGAGTCGACCCAGCGCCGGTCATCCCACCTGAGTCCAGTGTTGTTTGAGTCACGGCAGGTCCACACAGAACGCTCCTGTGCGGATACCTGAAAGAAAAAAACTGCTGCTATTCCGAGGAACGCAGTTTTAAACGCCTTGCGATCTGGCAGATTGTTTCGGAAAAAGAACACAGCCGGGTCTCGGAATTTGCTTGGTTGGTTTTCGTGCCAAGTTAGCTCTTCGTGTTGACGCTGTCCAGGAAATTGAGGAATTATGGCAAAAGGTCCTGATTGGGATCAATGGAGAGAGAAGATGACCACATCACTTAAAGTAGTAGTATTCGTTATCGGAGGTATGTTCCTGCTGATCGGCCTCGCCGGCTTATTCAGCCCAGAGAACCTGGCGAACGGGCTGGGTTTGAATCTTGCCAATGAAGAAGGTGCGGGTTCGATCCGCGCAATGATAGGTGCTCATTATGTGGCAATGGGCGGCGTTTGCTGCTTTGCAGTGGCACGCAATCAACCGATTCTGCTTTTACCTGTCGCTTCGATAGAATGTGTGATGGTAATAGCTCGTGGTATTGCTGCAGTGAATGGTGAATTCGGCCCATCCATGCTGGTCCCGACTGGCATCGAAGTTGTAGCGGCGGTAGTTCTTACAACAGCAGCATTGCGGTTATCTTCTACAACCCCGGGCTAGTGATGACAAATAGTGAGCTATTTCATTTGGCGCACTCTGTTTAGCAATTGCTTCAGCCTGTGAGTTGTAATTAGTATTGGTGTTGACATCATAGGTCCAGTACTCACCTTCGGCATCAAAAATTACTTCAATTCCTGCAATGCCGATGTCATTCTGCTGCAAGAATTTTTCATAATCAGCAATATTGGGAATTGAGAATTCTTTGCGTATGGTGAACTTGTTGAATTCTTCCGTTGGACAATTTGACTCTATTTCACAGGCATCAGCAGGGCACAATTCGAAACCCTGTGAGGTATCAACTTCCACGCAGTACAGGAACTTTCCATTAACAAACTCCATGCGGAAGATCGATTGAGAAGGTGCGTCGATGTATTCCTGCAGCAAGGTGATGCCATCTGGTGAGTCATCAAAGTTATCTCCAAACAGATAGTTTTGCAGCGCCTTTTGATTATCGAATTTCATCACGCCGAGGCCTTTGCCGGCACGATTGTGTTTGGTTATTAACGGATACCCGATACGCTCCGCTCCGGCGACTAATTGTTCCTTGTCGATGGCGCAAAAGGTCTTGGGCGTCTTTATCCCAAACTTCTCCAACTCCTGATACTGTCGCATCTTGCTGATTTCAAGATCCAGTGCCTTGGGCCCATTAACGACAGTTCTACCATGCCGCTCCAGCCAGGCGAGAATCCCCGCAACCAATTCCGGTGTATAGCGATGACCCCGGGTATGCGAAGAAGCACTCATTCGATTCCAGTAGACCGCATCGGGGGGCACAGCGGAAAGATCAAGACTCATATCAGGCACGTACCAGATACGGTATTCGATATTAAGTTCTTGCAGGGCCATCTCGAATGGTGAAATCCATTCGTTGTTTTCGTGAATAATAACTATCATAAAAGTTTACTCGCCAGCCTGACGATGCTCCAGTCGTAAGCCAACAGCTGGGCCATTGCTGAAGCCATGCCACTCATCTTCCGGAATTACGGGCAAGTCAAGATACTTCAACTGTTCTTCCATGCCTTTCAAATGGTAATCCAGGAATGCCACCGCAAAATGATCCATGACATTATTCATGCGCACCGTATCCCAAACCGGATCTGTATAGTGGCTGGCCCCGGCACCTGATTCACTTTCCAGTATTTCCAGCGGCACCGGAATTGGTGCGCCGGCATTGTGGCCGGCATTTTCAAAAGTAAGAAGGTAGCGGTCACTGCCGGTGGCCTGTTCAAAAATTGTGCGTGTACCATTCTCATAACCCGAGACGCCATCCGCAGTACCTGCCACATAGAGCGCCGGGACAGATATGTTCTGCAAATCCTCCATTCGCCACAGATTATTATTCATGCCCCAGGGTGCGATGGCGACGCCGGCAACAATGCGTGGATCCAGCGATTCCCGGAAAGCCGGGTTGGTTTCTGTGTGCTCGCCAAGCATCTGATTAGGTGGCGCTATGGGTGTATTTACCAGTTCAGGGTTGTAACCGGCGCCGAGATTATTTACCAGCCCGTAACCCCCCATGGAATACCCCACCACTGCGGTGCGCTCGGCGTTCAGTAAGCCATTCAGAAAACTGTCCTGGGACCTGCCAAGGTCTGCAATCTGGTCGAGGATGAAACGCTGATCCAGGGTGCGAAAATAAAGGGTGCTGGTAAATGCCTGCTGGTCGCTGTAGGTACTTTCCAGATGGTCGATGGAGGCTACCACGTAGCCCCTTGATGCCAGGCTCTCTCCCAGGTGACTGAGAAGAAAACGATTGCCGGGATAGCCATGGGAAATGATTACCAGCGGAAAAGCTTCCTGTTGGGAGTAACGGGGCGCGGCATCGCGCACGGCTGTTCCATAAAGCGTTGCAGTGATTTCTGTGTTTCGCGTCGGAGCCCGATACTCACCTCCGGGTTCCTGTCCGGCGGCAAGATCAGCGGGATACCAGATCTCCACTGTCAGCCTGCGATCATAACGCGGGCTGTCTTCTCCGCTGACTGTATTGACGATATCGGGTTGATCAGGGTTGGTGAACTGCAAAGTCCGCACCCCGATGTCATAATCCCCAAAGGGTGCCAGGTCGGGAGCGTCCGGTCTGATCTGGTCTATGCGATTTGTCTGGGCCACGGCGTTCAATGTAAATACTACCAGGCAGCCCACCACCAGGGATCTGGTCATAGTCATTCCTCTCTTGCAAAAGACACTTTTGGGATAGCGGATCCGCAGTGTATCACTGATTTATATCGTTGGTTGATGGCAATGGCCTGCGCCAGAAATTCTAACTCTGAACTCATCAACCTCTATTCAATTGCGAAAGCGACGGATTACCTGCCCTTCCAATTTGGAGCACGCTTTTCCTTAAACGAGCGCAGTGCTTCCTTGTTGTCTTCGCTATCGAAAGCACTGGAAAGCGCTTCGAGTGCCCGTTCTGGCACTTCGTCAAACTTGGCATCTTCAAACTCGTAAAGGAGTTCACGGGTTCGCTTTAAAGCCAGTGGTGACATCGATGCAATCTTACTGGCTAGCATCAAGGTCTCTTCCCTGAGTTGCTTCGCAGGTACGGCTCGGGTGATCAATCCTAACCGCTCTGCTTCTTTTGCTCCAATTGGTTCCCCGGTACTTCACCCCAATGAAATTGGCTTTGCAAAATGGGGAGAAGTATTACGGCCTGTATTGGGTGGATTGGGATTGATGGCGTCAGAGTAAAAATAGGATTACTCTGGAGTGGCCTGCTACCTGTTGAGTTCAGATAAGCTCATGTCGTTTGCCTGGTCAATTATGCGTCTGATCCCTCCGTTCCCTTTATTGTTGTCGAAGTTGCCGAAGCGCTTCCTCCAGAATGGCTCCTGTCCGGTTATACCCTTCTGGCACCGGGGCACTCCCGTTGTTCCGGGGAAATTGCGACGCGTTCACAATCTTGCATGGCGGCGAGCAGACGCCAGAGGTTGGAGTAATTGGAATGAGGGTTGGGCCAGGCAAAGCTACTACGGCAATGTCGAAGCGATTATTGGGCGCTCTACACCTTTACAAAGAAGCATACTGGACTTCCCGTTGCCTGGAGATCCTTATTGGACTGTACAAAGAATCGACAATGTTACAGCACGCTATGAGGCGTACGGATTTGATGCGAGTCCGTATCGAACTGCCTTGAACAAATAGTGGGTAAAATACTCTTAGCACCAGAGGAGAACGACAGCAGTTGTATGATCCTGCCTATGGTCATAGACAGAATTAATGTCTCTGGGGGAGCATCTGTTGAACTCCCTTTAAAAATAAACCTGCCCCCGTCTATTTCCCGACGACTCGAATAATGCCAACACTTCCTTCGACATCGATTTTTGTCCCCCACTGGTCGGAAAGGCGAGCTACGCGTTCCAGTATTTGTTGCGCATGTTGTTCTGTTGCCATGCGGGGGATGCCAAGCCGTGAGTCGGGGCCATCTATTCCCAGCTCTGTTGGATAGAGTCGCACTTCCTTAAGTGTTCCATCTTCATAATGGCTTATGGCAACCAGGCTTTCCAAAGACTGGGTGGAACCGCCAAAGTTTCTGGAGAACTGCTGCATTCTTCTTTGTGGATCCGAGTCGGCAGCACCGACAACGATCGGTAATTCCCACTGCGCTTCCCGGAAAAATTCACCCAGGCCATAAAAGATCGGTTTACCTTGGTAAATTTCAATGCCGCGTAGTGTTTGCACGCCCGTGCCAACAAACGCATCCGCGCCTGCTTCTATGGCCTGGCGGGCCAGATCAACATAAAACCCTGGCGGGCGTGTGCTCAAATGCTGAAATTCCAAAACCGACTGGCTTTGATGGATGTGAGCGGCGGCAACAACAAAATCCCCAAGCTGGCGGGCATTGCGAATACTCCTGAGCATGCGGTCCATGTCATTTTTGTTCAGCGAATAGATAACCGTGCCTGGAATTTCATCGCCCCGTGCTACCCGATACCTGGGATCGTTACGACCGGAACTCGAGGCGGGAATGGTCAGACCGGAGTCCGGTGAAGCATTGGCAACAGGGCGCGGATTGTCATAGTTATCGCGGTACTGTAAAAATCCCTGGCGTACTTGCTGCAGCGCAGCGAACTGCTGCTCGGACACCAGAATGGTTTCACTGTAGTTGAGCATGTTGAGGCCGGGTCTCCCTCCCAGATTCCCGCTCCGAGCGGTTGCTGCCAGCCGATTGTGTTCGGGGAAAATGGGAGCATGAGCACCTACTAATGCGGCGCGTCCCTTTGCCAGTTCGAGAAAAGCCGGCGCGGCCGCCTCCTGCAGGTTGCTACCGCTGCCTGCATGGATAATTCCTGCTTCGTCCAACAAGGCGTTAGTAGAAAACATGCCTTCGAACTCAGAATCGAGAAGATGGTTCTGCGCTCGATTGACCATGTCGAAGCCCATCAACTTGAGATCTTTTGCGACCTCATGGGTGCCAACGAACCCATTGAGGGGGCCATCAAATTCTCGCAAATTCGCCAGCTCACCTTCCATGTTTGCTACTGCAAGATCGGCATTCCTGATCAAGTCGAGTACTTCTTGTACTTCAGGATCAGCAAGCCGGGATGCTGGTCGGCGTATCATTAAGTCGCCAACACTTGCCAGTACAAAACCTCCAGACATAGTCATTGCCCGATCTCTGTCGGCTAGAGTCGGCAAATCGGTCTGGGCTGATACGTTGCTTGATAGGGCACCCGAAACTGCAAGCACAAGTAAAGTTAAAAGCGAGCTGACCCGGCATAGCCGGCTCTGAATATTGTCTACTCTCATAATTGATTCCTGGGATTCAAATCAGGCACTAAGTCAGATACCTGTTTTTATCTTTGTCTGTTAGCAGTGGCGCAAGAAGAAAACAATTCAGTGCGAACCTCCACTCCTTTTTCTGCCAGCCGCGCTTGATCTGCACATGACACATTGGTATGTCTTAGTTCGACAATATCTCCGGTCCCGATTCCCGGGTTTTCGAGCAGAGCCTGTATATTGCTCAGATCAGGATTGAAACGCAGATCAAGTTGCATCAGGTTGATTAATCCACTCAGTGGCGTTATATCGGTTATATCGTTACCAGTAAGCTCGAGATACTGCAGGCTGGTGAGTCCGCGAAGAGGGCTAAGGTCAGTAAACGAGTTTGCGGCCAGTCGCAGTTCTTCCAGTGATGTCAATCCACTCAATGGTGTCAGGTCACTTATATCCTGAGTATGGATATTCAAATCCACTAACTTGGTCAGATTTGCCAGCGGGCTGATGTCCGTAACAGCATTAGTAAACAGTAATCCAGTTGCGCCCAAATACGACCTGGGAACTTGCCCTCCAATGAAGTCGCCGTGGCGGTGCATCCTGAGTACTCTCAACTCGGTGAGCTCACTCAGGGCACTGATATCCGTCAAGGGGTTCTCGGCGATACGCAATCTGACTAGCCTGGTCAATCCGCGCAGCGGGCTGATGTCCGTAATCCAGTTGGTATGGAGATTCAGATTAATTAATCCGGTAAGTTCGGCAAGCGGGCTGATGTCGCTGAGGCCCCGATTCCTAAGAGCGAGGTCGGTCAAACCTGTCAAGTTCTGTATTCCGGAAAGATCATGAAATACATGTTCGGGATCCTGCCATTCCGGCGATCCTGAAACCGATCGTCTGGCACCGGCACCAGAAGCATCCAGCGATGTTAATTGCGCGGCTTGTTGGCAGGTCAGGGCGTCTTGTGGTCCGAGCGATAACGCCTCACGTACTTCTTGTTCCAGAACTGCATCTGCGAAAGTCACAATGTCAGAAGCTGTGTGATCCCGACAACTGTCAGCAGGTTGCAAAACTTGCTGGGCCCAGGCCCCGGAGCAAAGAACAAGCGAAAGCGCGGTCAATGAGAAAAATTTGGTGAGGCATTTCATATCAGGTTCCTCTGTTAGACACCGTCTAAGGTAATCGCTACGGCCAGCATTGTCCATTTTCCACGTTCTATCCTGATGCCTGCAACAGCCGTCAATTGAATTACGAAAGAGAGCAAGTAGTCCAGTTCAAACCTGCAATAATTCTATTCTACAGGCATGATACCTGGCACCTGGACACTCCCGTTGCGTCTGGGAAATTGCGACGAATTCATAAACATGCATGGTGCCGGGCAGGTGCCAGAGGTTGGAGCAATAGGACGAAGGACGAGCATGGCAAAGCTAATACAGCAACGTCAAAGCGATTGTTGGGCGTTCTACACCTCTACGAAGAAGCGAATTGGATTTTGCAAAGAATCGATAATGTTGCGGCGTTTTATGTGGCGTACGGATTTAATGCAAGTCCCTATCGAACTGGCCTGAAATCTAACGCTGCAACTGAGAAGACCTGACAGCTCCATGCTCTGCGAGCACTTCGCTTGCTGATGCTCCGGGTACCGATGTATTGAAACCAAAGAAATTTGGCCGTGCTTCAGCAGCGATGGCCAAATCGAGCGGTGTCAGTCCCCGATTATTCAGTGCATTCACGTTGCCACCTCGATCAGCCAGTTCTCTTATTATGTTTGGCAGACCTCGAGCGGCAGCGTCGTGCATGGCTGTCGCACCGTTGTGGTCAGTGTGATTCAGATCGACGCCCTGTTCAGCGGCGGCAATCACTGCAGCCAGGGCAAGCTGCTCTTCTCCAGCAGGATCAGGATTCGCCTGAACGTAAAATCGTCCGCGAGTGCTATCCCCTCTAATGGCTGCCTGTACCGTGCTGGCAAATCCTCCGACTACTCGTGGCGTGTAGGATGCTCGGTCTTTCCGTTCCCTCGGAATGCTCCACTGCTCTTGATTGGTGAGTAGCGCATCGGCTCCACTGTCAGAAAGCGCACGCATAATCCCGGCTTCGCGAAAGCTGGCGGCAATCCAATACGGCGTGGCACGCACCAAGGGCGTCTTCAGTACCCAGTCTTCGCTGGCGCGCTGCACGGGGTTGGGTCTTAACAGCCTGACGTCAGGATCTGCACCGTGATCCAGAAGCGCTTCCACTGTTTCAACGTCGCCGCGCAAGATAGCAGCATGGAGGGCCGTATAGCCAGCTCCTATCGCATTGGCATCGGCTCCCTGTTCGAGCAACAGGCGCGCAACGGCTCCATGGCCACTGTGCGTGGCTACCACGAGCGGAGTAGTACCATTGCCGGCGACGCCATCCACGTCAGCCCCGGAGCCAAGCAGGAGTCGGGTCATCTCTGCATCGCCCTCGCGGGCCGCGAACAGTAGTGCCGAATAGCCGCCAAGTTGTTCCGTTAGCCCCTGATCGAAGGCGCCCCCATTCGCAGCATTGGCGAACATAAGCATGGGTCGAATTTTTGAGCGGGCTTCCAACTCCGCACCGGCTTGAATCAAGGCTCGTGCAACATCGACATGTCCCTGGGCTGCTGCCCACATCAAGGCAGTCTGGTTACGCAAGTCTTCGGTGGCATTGACGTCTGCTCCTGCGGCAATTAACAGGTTTACGCCTCTGACTGTACCGGAGCGGGAAGCTGTCATGACCGGTGTTTCGTTTTCCCGTAGGGCAATATTCGGATCGGCTCCAGCCTCCAGCAATTGTTCGATTAGATCACTGTGACCATTTTTTGCCGCCAGATAGAGTGGCGATGCACCGAGACGGTTTATGGCATTGACGTCGGCCCCTGCTGCTATCAGGGCAGCCACCATATCACTGTCTTCCCGATACACTGCCCAATGAAGAGCAGTGGCACCGTCAGGTTGTCGATCATTTGGATCAGCGCCTTCCAGCAGAAGCGATTGAACCGCCTCGACATCCTGGTTTCTCGCCGCCTCGATCAGGTCCACAGCAAAAGCATTGGTGGTCAGCGTCGAACCGACAAGCAGCAGAATAAAGAAAGAAAGCGTCAGGCGACTGTTTCGCTGAGTCTTGCTTCTTGTGATCATATTCAACCTCATTGTCAGGATAGGTCTAGCGGGCCTGTACTGTAGGGCATCTCGTTAACAGACAGTCCCATCTTGTCCATCATGGTCAGGTGCAGATTGCTGATAGGCGTGCCCTCGGCAAAGCGCAGGTGGCGACCGCCCTTCACGCTACCGGCACCGCCGCCAAATAACACCAGTGGCAATCCTCGATTACTGTGCTGGTTACTGTCGGACATTCCAGCGCCATAGAGCAGCAAAATATTGTCCAGCAATGAACCATTGCCATCGGGCGTTTCGTCGAGCTTATCGAGGTAGTAAGCGAACAGGCTGGTATGGAATTCGTTGATCCTGGTAACCTTCTCGTAGAGCACAGGATCGTCACGGTGGTGTGAAGTCGGATGATGCGAATCCGGCACTCCGATCTCGGCGTAGGTGCGGCCGGTTAATTCTCGCCCCAGCATGAAGGTGATGACGCGAGTCAAATCCGTTTGATAGGCCAGGACCTGCATGTCAAACATCAATTTGGCATGTTCCTCATAGGTTGCCGGGATACCTGCTGGTTGGTTCACCTCAGGTAACTCGCGGTTGCTTTGAGCTTCAGCCATCTGGATTCTTCGTTCAACATCCCGGATGGAATCCAGGTACTGGTCTAACTTTGCACGGTCGCCGGCGCCAACAGCACGATTGAGCTCACTCACCCGATCAGTAACCGAATCCAGTAAGCTGCGGTCCTTGCGAATGCGCTGCAGGCGAACTTCGGGATCAGTAGTGCCGGTGTCACCAAACAGTCTCTCGAATACGACCCTTGGGTTGGTTTCCATGGGTAGCGGCGTATAGGCATCACGCCAGGCAATGGTGCTTGTGTACTGACAGCTGAATCCGATATCACAGGATCCGAACACATCGTTTTGATCGAGCGCCAGTTCAATCGAACTGAGCTGGGTCTCGCGGCCGAGCTCGCGAGCCACCAACTGATCGAGGGATACCGAAGCCTGCAGATCGGATTCGGTCCGCGCAGGTATCGCACCAGTCAGGAAGCGGGTAGACGCGCTGGCATGTACGCCAGCATTACTGCGCGGCCCGTCGAGTCCCGTGATTACCAGCATGCGGTCCTGATAGGCAGCCATGGGCTGCATAATACGAGTAATTTCAAATCCAGCACCTTCGGTGGTCGGTGTCCACGATTTCATGGCCATGCCGTTAGGCACATAGACCACACCCAATCGCCTGGTCGGCTGTGCTACCTGCGCAGAGGCAGAAGAGAGTGCCGGTATCATGCTGTCGAGCAAGGGCAGCGCTAAACTCGCTCCAAGCCCTCGCAACAAGGTGCGTCGGGGAAGAGGTTTCTTGAGAATATTCATAACTCAGTTCTCCGCATTTGGAAGGGTGTACTTTTGATCACGCCGAGAATGACTGCTGACCAGCGATAGTCGTCTTCGGAGGCGGCCTTGACTACAGCACGCACCTGGGGCATGTCGTAGTATTCGAGACTGCGCCCAAGGGCGTATCTCATTAATTTTTCGGTAATCGTACCGACCAGATCGTCAGGCCTTTCCAGCAATAAATTGCGTAATCCATCGGGGCCATCGAAGGTGTTACCGTCCGGTAGTATTCCGGATGCATCGACGGGCTGGCCAGCAAACTCACGGCGCCATTTGCCTACGGCGTCATAGTTTTCCAACGAGAAACCGATTGGGTCCATTGCCGCGTGACAAACACGACAGGCAGGATTTTCCCTGTGCATGGCCATCGCCTCACGCATGGTCAACTCTCTGCCGTCGCTGCTGGTTTCAAGTGCCGGCACGTTGGGAGGCGGCTCCGGCGGCGGACCGCCGAGCAGGTTTTCGAGCACAAATTTGCCTCTTAGCACTGGCGAGGTTCGATTCGGATAGGATGTCACCATCATCAGGCCGCCATGACCAAGAAGTCCGCCACGCTCGGCACCATCCAGAGTGACCTTTCGGTAACGGCTGCCGTAAATTCCTGGAATGCCATAGTGTTGCGCAAGCCGCTCGTTGACGAAGGTGTAGTCGGCGCTGAGTAGCTCGAGAAGACTACTGTTGGAACGAATTTGATCTTCGATGAACAGTTCCGTCTCTCGTTGAAATGCTGCACGCAGGTTTTCATCGAATTCTGGAAAGGCGGCGGGGTCCGGATAAATACCACCGAGATTGCGAAGATAAAGCCATTGGCCAACAAAATTTTCTATAAATGCATTGGCCCGCGGATCCGTCATCATCCGATTCACCTGCTGCTCAAGAACACCGGGTTCGCGCAGGTTGCCGTTTTCAACCAGATCCAGCAACTCATCATCCGGCAAACTACTCCAGAGAAAGAAAGACAGTCGGGAAGCCAGTTCAGTATCAGAAATGGCGTAAATAGTTCCAGGCCCAGCATCGGCTGGATCCTGTTCGATGCGAAACAGGAAATCAGGTGACACCAGCACGCGTTCCAGTGCGAATTGAATACCTGCTTCGAAGCCTCCTTCAAAGCCCCCTTCGCGGCGGCCATCGTTGTAAAATTCGAGCAGTGCATTGACGTCACTCTCAACCACTGGTCGTCGATAGGCGCGTCGTGCCAGAGAGCTCAAAATTTGTCGTGCGCAGGCAGGTTCTTCATCCACGTTGGCAGGGCTGCAGGTGAAAATCTGCCGGCGGCTGGGCGTGTCGCCGGGACCGTCGATGGATAGTGGGCCTTCGATCTCGATACTACCGATGCCTGGATTGGCATCGGGCAGCTCAGTCACCGCCAGGTGATAGCCAAACAGCCTTGGTTGCTTGACGCCCTCAGCTTCCCACAACTCGCGCGGAAAAGTTGCGCCGATAATGCGTGGGCCGGCCTTTACTGGCACCGTGACTTCGAAGCCTTGCTCGGCAAAGGCCATCATGAACTCTTCCCAGTCGTCACTGCCACGGATATTGCCGGCGTAACTGTAGGGTGCCGGTGTTCCCGGAGCATCGCCCCCAAAGCTGAAGGTCTCGAGATGCAGGCCATCCAGGCTCAGCTCAAAATCGTGAGGCTGGTCGTAACCACGCACGAAGTCTACGTAGTTAGTTTGCAGATGGACGGTTATCCGGTACTCGCCATCAACGGGGAAGTTATGCTCGACTGCGGTTCCACCCCGTGACCCAAACGGCAGCTCCTCGCTAAGACGGTCGTCCTGTATAAGATTCAACGGTACTTCGTAAGTGTTAATTGAAGCGCCACGTGGCGCTGCGCCCACCGCCAGCTCGGCTATTTTGTGCGCAGCCGAGACATAGCGTTCAACGCTCAATGGCGACAGTGCCAGGACGTCAGCATTATTGTCGAAGCCATACTGATCTGGCGCGTCGGCCGGAATCAGTCCGGATACATCAATCTCCAGGTTGAGTAGATCGCGAACAGCATTTTGGTATTCGGTTTGATTGAGTCGATGGAAAGCCTGGGTTCGCCCCGGATCGACCTGAGTTGTGGCTACCCGGTCGAGCTCATCTTCAAGAAAGGTACGAAATCCATCGTAGCTCGCCTTGTCCGGGCGCGGAAAGTTTGGCGGCGGCATAACGCCTACACGCAGCTTTTTGATTACTTTCTCCCAAACTTCAGGATTTGCCGCCAGGTTTGTTACGTCTTCGGTGTCCAGGGTAAGACCAAGATTCCGTAGCTGGGTAGTCTGCAGGCCTTCATTCGGCTGAGGCACTGAATTGACCACCGCCTCGTTGTGGCAAATGACGCAATACTGGTCCAGTAATGCCCGATTGTTTGCCGAGATATTTTCAGTGCCTGAGTCGGCCGCCATCAAAACGCCGGACGCGGTCATGCACAGGCCGAATAGTAAGGTTCTTTTTATATCGAGATTCATGTTATATCGAGTTTCATGTGGTGTTTCATGATTAGGTCCGAGTGAAACCTGAGAATTAGTTGTTACGTCCGGTAGGATTCTCAACGGTGCCGCATTGTTCGCCGTAGTAGCCACTGCCACCGCAATAACTGGCATCCTGAAGCTGCAGCAGAATGCCGTCGGGATCGGTGAAATAGAGCTCTGGCGTACCCTCCGGTGCTCCGCCTCGATCAGGTCCCCGCATCGTCACATAGGTTTGCAGTGGTCCACTGGCACTTCCGGCTTCGCCGAGTACGGTCAATCCGTAGCTTTCAAGCAGGGAGAAGATCCTGTCGACATCGAAATCTTCTATGTTAAGGCTTGCGTGGTGTATGCGACCGGACAGAGGAGGCACTTGTGCCAGTGCCAGGAACTGGTTTCCTGATCCGACCCTGAGTATTGGCATAGCACCCTGGTAGGTATCGATAGGTAAGCCAAACAGGTTCTGGTAGAACTGCACGGCACGCTGCTGATCTTCTACAAAGAGCGTGAAGTGATTGAACTCTGTTAGAGTCAAAAGTCCCTCGGTGGGCGCCAGTTCTGGGATTGCCAGACAATCCTCTCCCAGCAAGCCCGCCCCTCCGCAATAACGGGTATCCTGCAATTGGACAACGACTCCGTCCGGATCGCCAAAGTAGAGTTCCGGTGTGCCGGCGGGGGCACCACCAAATTCTGTTCCACGCATTCTCACCCGGGATTGCATCGAGCCCGACTGTCCTGCTGCCTCGACACCGTGCTCGGCAAGTATCCGGGTGATTCGTTCATAATCGAAGTCCTCAACCTCAAGGCAATAGTGGGTAATGCGCGGGTTGTCGCTGGGGTTTCCGCCAAGGGCAATGAACTGAGGGCCGTCACCCACTTGTAAAACGAGGGTTCCGCCCTGGCGAGCAGCGATGGGTAATCCGAATAGCCCCTGATACCAGGCCAGCGATGCGGCCGGATCAGAAACGCTGAGCGTCATATGATTAATGGCTTGTACAGGAATCGGCGGCGCCGGGTTAGCTGCTGCACTGGCGAATCTGCCCAGCTTGCCACTCGCTCCATAGCCAGCCACCGCAAGGGCAGCCAGCGAGTTTAAGAAAGTTCGCCGATTGATCTGCCGCTTCTGGAACGCGTCAATTAAAAGATTGATGTTTGATTCCATGTTTCACTCACTTCCGACCAGGTTCTGAATAAGGGCTGCCTAGTGTGTCATCTAGCGTCATCCACAGCCATGAATGCAGGTAATATCACACAATTTCTGGCAAACTGCCAAAAATGGCCAGTAACACACCGTAGCAAAAATGGCCTTAAAAACACGCTATTGGTGCAACAAATGTAACGGTTGATCAGTCTCCTGCATAGTCGTTTTCATAGTGGTTTCAAAATCAGGAATAAATAGTAGGGTCAGCTGCGGCGAATAATGGTACAAATTGAGGCCTGAAAATCGTTAGCCCGACAGTAAACGTGCGCATACCCCGAAGTAAGGGGGTGGTGTCTGCAGGGTTGAGGTTGCAGCACAACACAGACAAAAACAGCTTGGGAAAAAACAGTTCTGAGGAGACTCTCATGTTCTTGATTGAAAAATTACTGGTTTGGGATAGTGCCAGATGGAATACGGTTTTGCGGCGATTTTGCCAGGCTCTATGCCTGGCAACTATCACTGGCCTGGCGCTGGTCGCCTCGGCGCAGCAGCAAACGGAAGATGGCACAATTCAAGGGTCAGTGGTTAGCAATCAGGGGCAGGAAGCCGGTGTCTGGGTTATCGCTGAGACCGATGACCTGCCTACGCATTTTACCAAGATCGTAGTTACCGATGATGAAGGACAATTCGTTCTGCCGGAACTCCCGGAAGCCATTTATAAAGTCTGGGTAAGAGGCTACGGACTGGTGGACTCCGATCCTGTTTTTCTCAGAACTGGTGCAGACGAGGTTTCTTTACGGGTTTTCCCCGCCTCAGATCCGTTGCTGGCCGCGCAGGTTTATCCAGCCAATTACTGGTACTCACTGCTTGAAGTGCCCGATAAAGACCAGTTTCCCGGAACTGGCTCCGATGGCAATGGCATTTCAGATCGAATGCGCAGCCAGGACCAGTGGATCGATATGACAAAACAAGGTTGCCAGCTCTGTCACCAGCTCGGTAACAAGGCGACTCGTACACTGGATCACCTCAGCCATCTCGGCTTTGAGTCCAGCGTCGAGGCCTGGCAATACCGCACTGCAATGGGTATTCGGGGTCCGTTCATGGCGGCTTTTGCTGGCCGTTACGGGCCACATGGCATGGAAATGTATGCCGACTGGACCGATCGCATTGCCGCCGGCGAAGTGCCGCCGACTCCGCCACGTCCCGCCGGTATCGAACGTAATGTCGTTATCACCCAATGGGACTGGGGCAACGAGTCCTCCTATATCCATGACGAGATAACTACCGACAAGCGCGATCCAACCATCAATGCCGGAGGCAAGGTTTACGGTGTAGACGGCGGGCACGGTGCCTTGCTTGAGCTGGATACCCAAACCAATGCATGGCGGGAAATCGTGATAGCGGTGAAGGACAATCCGGATAATCCGGCTGTGACACGTTTCGCTCAGGAATTTCCGGTACCCTCAGCTTATTATGGAAATGAGCCCCTGTGGCAGCGGCCTGCAGATCCACACAATCCTATGCTCGATGAGCTGGGCCGGGTCTGGATGACCACCAAGGTGCGCGGAGACAAGCTGCCCCAGTGGTGTCAGGAAGGTTCAGACAACAAATACGTTCAATACTATCCTACACGAGGCAGTTCCCGGCAGGCATCTTATTACGACCCGGCAACGGGAGAGTTCGGGCTGATCGATACCTGTTTCGGCACCCATCATCTGCAATTTGGTTTCGGTGAGGATCGCGTGCTCTACTTCAGCGGGGGAGGCGACGTCATCGGATTCATCAATACCCGTCTGTATGATCGAACAGGTGACGAACAACTCGCTCAGGGCTGGTGCCCGATGGTGGTCGACACCAATGGCGACGGCCGCATTACCAAGCCATGGAATCAGCCCGTTGGCCCACTGAGAAGCGAAAACGAAGGCGGCGGCGGAGAGCAGCTTGGCGACGTTGACCTGACTCTCGATACCCGAATGAGCCCAGGAAGTTACGGCATAATCGTGGATCCTGTCGACAATGTCGCCTGGGGTGTCGGTACCGAGTTTCCAGGGCGAATCTATCGACTCGACATCGGCGACAATCCGCCGGAAACCTGCATTACTGAAGTTTACGAGCTGCCGGTTATTGACGGCGATGTACAGGGATTCGGACCACGGGGTCTGGATGTCGACAACAACGGCGTGGTGTGGACCGCACTTTCCGGCAGCAGCCACATCGCCAGCTTCGATCGTAGCAAGTGTGATGTGCTGAACGGTCATTCGGTTATCGATTCCCAACACTGTCAGCAGGGCTGGACTTTATACGAATCGCCTGGGCCCACCATGAAGGGAACTGATGTAAAAGCCGACTTCCACTATTACAACTGGGTGGACAATTTCAATACCCTGGGTCTGGGTGAAAACATACCCATCGCAACCGGCTCAGGGTCAGATTCCTTGAAAGTGCTCAATCCAGAAACAGGGGAGTGGGTGGTGATGCGGGTGCCGTACCCCCTGGGATTTTATTCGCGTGGGCTGGACGGTCGAATCGATGATCCTGATGCAGGCTGGAAAGGGCGCGCCGTATGGGCCAATTATGGAACGAACTTCAACTGGCACACAGAAGGCGGCAAGGGTACCACCAGCAAGATGGTCAAGTTTCAGATTAGACCTGACCCCCTTTCTAACTGATGAAGATATCGCGTCTCGTATTTGCAGTTCTTTGCCTGGCCGCTTTCGGTGACCAGGCGATAGCTCAACCTGCAGAAAACCTTGAAACCGACTCCACTGAGCAGGTCTTCAACAACACGCGCATCATTGCTGGCGACGGCAGTGTAATTGAGCGGGGATCGATCTGGATTCGGGGCGGTGTCATCCTGGCAGTTGGTCCGGCTGCCAGCATAGCAGTCCCTGACAGCGTTGTTAGCCATGATCTGAATGGTAAAACTATCATGCCTGCCCTTGTTAACACCCACGCCCATCTCGGTTGGGAAGCCTACGGTGATTGGGGGTCACAATTTTTCACCGAGGAAACCCTGACAGATCACCTCTACCGTCATGCCTATTATGGTGTGGGGACGATTATTTCCACTGGCAGTGATAAGGAAGATGTCGCTGCGCGGGTAAAACTGGAGCAGCTGCGGGGAAATATTGGCGGTGCTCGTTATCATCTGTCGCCGGGTATGGGTTCCCCGGGGGGCGGCCCCAATCCGCGCTTCACGGACGATCCTGATTACTGGGGAGTAAACCCCGTTGCCGATCCTGAACAGGCAGTCAGAACCGTGAAAGAGCTGGCTGGACGCGGTTACGGAATTGCCAAGATCTGGGTCGATGACCGGGACGAGCGTCGCGGCGCGGAAGTAAAACTGGCACCGGAGATTTACAACGCGGTATTGGATACGGCGTTAAAATACGATATGCGAATCATCGCGCACGCCACTACCCTGGCAGATCACAAGTCCCTGGTCAGTCTTGGCAACAGACGTTTCATTCATATGCCTTATGATGCCGAAGTGGACGATGAGTATCTGGCGATGGTTCGTGACAACAACGTTTACATTGTTCCAACCCTGGGGATGATTACCAAACGCGAGCCTTATTATATTCCGGCATTTAGGGATCCCTTTTTCTATGATCAGGTTCCCCCATCTGTGCTTGAATCGCTGAATACTGATTACAACCCACCGCCGTTAAATCGAAACGCAGCTGCGGAACAGCGCGCTGCCATGCTGGCCAGCAACCTGTTAAAACTGAAAGATCACGTTATCCTCGGCACCGATGCTGGAGCCGTGGGAGATTTTTTTGGCTATGCCGACCATGTCGAACTGGCGCTGTTCGTTCGCATGGGAATGACTCCGTTAGAGGCAATAGTTGCCTCTACTTCCCGGTCGGCGGAAGCGTTCGGGTTGGATAATGTCGGTGTACTGGAGGCAGGAAAGGCTGCGGACTTTATAATTTTGAATGCTAACCCTTTGGATGATATCAATAACACTCGCAAGATCGACGAAGTCTACTTGCGAGGGGAACCAGTGGATCGGGGAGGTTTCAGAACGAAATGGACTCAGGAAAATTAGCGAGCACAACGGTGCTGCGGAAGCAGTCCTGTTTACTGACGGGATTGGGCTTTTTTTTGATCAGTCTCAATTCCATCGGGCAGCAGGGTAGCGTTGACGGCGAGTGGCGCAGTTATGCAGCAGACGGTGGGTCGACCAAATACACGAGCCTCAGCCAAATCAGCGCAGAAAACTTTGCCGACCTGGAAACAGCCTGGCGCTGGCAATCCATCGACGGCGAACTGGATTTCGAAGCCCTGTTAGGTCCTGACACAGAAGTTGGATTCGGCCGCCTGCAAGCGACGCCGCTGATGATTGATGGTGTGCTGTACCTGCTTACTGCCTTGAACCAGGTCGTAGCCCTGGATGCAATTAGTGGTGAAGAGATATGGCGGTTTGATCCCCAGGTTTATCTGTCTGGTGAATCAAACAGTCCCTTGGGTTTTCATCACCGTGGTGTGGCCTGGTGGAGTGAGGACGGTGATTCACGGGTGCTTGCAACGACCAACGACGGCTTCATCCTTTCCCTGATCGCAGAAACCGGCGAATTGGATCCAGCATTCGCCGGCGGTCGAATCGATATGACTGAGGGTATCCCGCGTGCCGAACGGGACGAGCTTGACTACACAGGCGCACAACCCCTCGGCGGTGTATCGCCACCCACCGTCGTCGGAGATGTACTGGTCGTTCAACATATTACCTCTAATCGACCTCGCTTCAAGGAACGGCCACCAACCTGGGTGCGGGGCTACAATATTCTTACCGGCGAATTGATCTGGACCTTTCATACCATACCGCAAGCAGGTGAGTTCGGCGTTGAAACCTGGCAGGAAGAGTCATGGCGCTACAGTGGCAACGGCGGGGTGTGGACCCAAATGAGTGCCGACCTCGAGTTGGGTTATGTGTATCTGCCAACTGAAGCGGCGACCAACGATTTCTATGGTGGCCATCGCCCTGGTGACAATCTCTTTACCCAGAGTCTGGTAGCTCTGGAGGCCAGTACCGGGGAGCGTGTCTGGCATTTCCAGATGATTCATCATGGCCTGTGGGACTACGACACTCCCGCCGCTCCCAACTTGATTGATATTGTTGTCGAGGGTCGGCCTATTAAGGCGATAGCACAGGTTACCAAACAGGGCTTTACCTATGTATTCGACCGCGTAACAGGAGTGCCTGTTTGGCCCATCGTGGAGCGACCTGTGCCTGAAAGCTCAGTACCGGGCGAGCGAGCTTCCCCCACGCAACCTTTTCCAACCAAGCCACCGGCATTTGCGACCCAGGGTCTCAGCGAAGACGATCTGATCGACTTCACGCCAGAACTTCGGGCAGAGGCGGTAAGCGGATTGCAGAACTTCACCTACGGACCACTATTCACTCCACCAAGCCTCCCCGGCGACGACAACATCGGCACCATACTGATGCCAGGAGCAGGCGGAGGCGCCAACTGGACAGGGGCAGGCATCGATCCTGAATCCGGCGTACTATTCGTTCCTTCATCTAACAATCCAACAGTGCCGTTCATGGGGACATTGGAAGAAGATGAATCCAACTTTAATTATTTTCGACTGGGCTTTCGTGGTGTACCCGGCCCTCAAGGTTTGCCCATATTAAAACCACCTTATTCCACCATCACGGCAATTGACATGAACCGGGGAGAAATCCTGTGGCAGGTCCCTAACGGGGCGGGTTCGGCGCGGGTTGAGAATAATCCGGCGGTTACAGGAGTTGATCTGCCGCCACTGGGTGGCGGTGGACGTCATGCGGTACTTGTTACATCGAGTTTACTGATTCATGGGCAGAATACCGGCGATGGTCCACTGCTGGTGGCTCGTAACAAGGAAACGGGAGAAGAAATTGCGAGCATAGAGCTACCAGCTAATCCCAGCAGTGCACCCATGAGTTATGCGGTTGATGGCAAGCAGTTTATTGCAATCAGTGTAAGCAGTACGCCGGTACCCGAACTTGTGGTCCTGACCTTGCCAGATAGTGAGTGAGCTGATTACCATGTGCTTGGCACTGGCTTTTGCTAATCTGGCTCAACTACTTCAATCCGAACCCCATCAGGTCCCTCGATGAATGAAATTCTGATTCCTCTGAATGGGCGAGGTTCCATGGTAAATTCCACACTATTTGCAGCGAAAACCTCACCAAGCTCATCCAGGCTTTCGGCGGCCCAGCCCAGGTGATCCATAGAAGTGCCCTGGGTGGGAGCGACGTCACCATTGGCACGCGCAACAATCAGCCACACGTCGCTGTAATTTATGGCGGGTAGCGCGCCTTTCCATTGCACAATGTCACCACCAAAGTTCCGTTGGTACCAATTCAGCGTTTCCTGCGGTTCAGGCGAAGAGAGATGCAGGTGATGCAGGCCCCGGGTTTCGGGATCATCGATCAGCTCGATCTTGGTTCCCCAGGGGTCCTCAACGAACGCGATCTTCATGCCCGAAAACTCGACGAAGTCTCCAAGCTGAGTGCCACCATCAGCGACTATGGCCGCAGTGACTTCCTCAACATTCGTCATTGAAAACCCAATATGGTCGACGCCGGTTCCAACGGAACCGCCTGTAGGTTCTCGTTCGAAGAAAATCACGGAAATTTCATCATAGAAGACACGATCTGTTGGATATTGAACCCGATCAGCATCACCTCGATTAAAACTACCCGCTACACCACCAAAATGCTTTACATACCAGTCCACAGCCTCCCGAGCACTGGTTGCTGTCAGGTGAATATGGTCATAGGGCACGGCTGCAGCCAAACTGCCGCTCAAAAGCAAGCCAGTCATTAGTAGAGTTAGTTTTCGCATACGCTTCCTCTTTTTGCTATTTTTAGTGGGGAGTAGGGGACGCTGACAACTTAACAACTTCAGTCAGGCAAAGCCAGAATTGTTAAGTCGTAACGGTTAAGTAGTAACGATTAAGTCGTAATGGTTAATTAGAAATAACAGGAGACACCGACAAAATAGCAAGAAAACGAAGAAAGTCAATTTCGTCAGGGCTATCTTCAATAGCCATCCATGGCATTATCTGGCTGATCTTATCAGTTTTCCTCTCGTTATAAGATGGTTGGCTTTACCAGATTTTTGGTTTTACAAGATGGCCGGCTTTATAAAATGGTTGAAACCAGTAACGCAGTTAGTTGCATGCAATACCCTTATCGATCCGGTAGCAGATCCTGCAAATTCCGATTTCATTTTGATCAAGTTGATAAATCGCTGTCAACTCGGTAGGTTAGCAACTGCATGCGCCAAACACCTAAGGATGAAAGTGAAGATGATCAATCTCCGCAAAATAGTTAGATTCACTGTAACAATTCTCTCGATATCAGCTATACCCAGCCTCTCTTATGGCCAGGGGAATTTTGAGGGGGTGGAACTTTCCATAACGCCCGTTGCTGGCAATGTCTATATGGTGCAACGCCCCGGTGGCGGCGGTAACATCGGTGTGCAAGTAGGTCCCGACGGTGTACTCCTGGTGGACTCCCTGTTCGCACCACTTGCGGACAGATTAGTTGCTGCCGTGGGGCAGGTGACGGACCAGGAGATTCGCTTTCTGGTCAATACTCATATCCATATTGATCATGTAGGCGGCAATGAAAATCTGGCAGAGCGGGGCGTGGTGATTTTTGCCCACGACAACACGCGCCTGCGCTTTTCCGAGGAGAGAAGTCGGTTCCCCAGAGCAGGAGGCAGCTTCGTCCCACAGCAACCTGCCGCCGCCAGACCGCTCATTACGTTCAACGACACCATGAACTTTCATCTCAATGGCGAAGAAGTTCTGGCTTTTTGGGCACCGCCGGCACATACCGATGGGGATGTCTTTGTCTACTTTCCAGAATCCGATGTGCTCCATCTTGGCGATGTGTACCGCACCACCAGCTACCCTATTATAGATATATACAATGGCGGTAGTCTCAGGGGTACAATCGCCGCAATGGACAAGGCCATCGAAATTGCCGGTCCGCAGACTAAAGTCATACCGGGCCATGGCCTCAAGGTAGTTGGTCGTAACGAGCTGGTGGAATTTCGTGACATGATTCTCGACATTCAAGGCCAGGTTCTCGCCATGATCAGAGAGGGGAAAAAGCTGGACGAGGTGATGGCGGCACGGCCGACGGCTGCTTATGATGCCGAATGGACCGATGATCCGGGTTGGGGCCCGGAAGATTTTGTTCCTATTGTCTATTATGAACTCGGCGGTTCCGGGCGCCTGGCTGACCGCTAAACAGGCTCAACAAACAATCACGGATAGAACGCTAGCTTAGAAACATGACGTTAGCAAAGCGAGCCAGGTTTGCTGATCAAATTACTCTGGCCCCGTTGATACCGAGATGATTACCAGGAGAGGGCTTGTGGCAACGGGATCGTTTGCCTCTAACTAAGAAGCAAAAGATCCCGAATACTTTCACCAGACCAGAACGTGAACGACGTGTAAATTATTCTTGCGGAATTTGAGTGGTTACCACTGGACCCATGCCGAAGATTTGAACGACTACTTCTTCGTCTTTTGCCATGTCATAATGATGACCATTTGGTGGCTCATAGATGAACGTGCCTGCGTGAACGGCCGTCATCGCATCCGGGTTATAGACATCAGACTCCGGCCCGGTGTGTACATACCAGGTACCCTTCAATACGTTAATATAACGAGCCTGATTGTGGTAGTGGGGTCGACTTCCACGACCGGGAGGCCAGGTAATCTGAATAACATAAATACCGGATTTGCTGGGATCACCATACAAGACTTTGGTGATGCCCTCGGACGGAGCTTCCAGGTCTTCAGGCGTTGCAATCATAAAGTCGTGTTCATCTGGCTCTACCAACTGGGCAGTTGCAGATTGAATACTAATTAGCAGCCCGGTAACTACTAAGCCAGCAAAGGTCAGAGTTTTTTTACAGGTCATTCTTATACAGGTCATTCTTATATAGGTCATTCTTGTATTCCTCGCAAATTGTGAGTTGGGTGCCGCTGTGTGTCCCATTGAACCACGGCAATAGTGCTAAATATAAAAGATAACAGGTTTTTACGCTGAGGCCACGTTTATTGGAGGTCATAATTGAAGGGTTGAGAACCTGGTGCGAAAACACCCAGGAAATTTGAATAATCAATCTGTCCCCAATTCTCTGATT